>Ga0075434_100003316_pt1 | contig 14394 bp, 12 predicted proteins | sample RhiMethybrSRZTD3_FD_75298 | JGI IMG/M metagenome (GOLD analysis project Ga0075434, IMG submission 75298) | Populus rhizosphere microbial communities from Tennessee, USA - Rhizosphere MetaG P. TD hybrid SRZTD3 | ecosystem: Host-associated > Plants > Roots > Rhizosphere > Soil | place: USA... | reverse complement strand
GGTTCAGCCGCTCGCGCTGGATGAGCGCCTGCTCCAGCTGCTGATACGAGTCGGCGAGCCGCGCCTGCATGCTGTTGACGTCCTCGAGCAGCGCCGCGATTTCCGCCGGCGGCGTCGTCGAGAGCTGCACGTGCGCCTGGCCGCCGTGCGCCGAGATGTTCCGGACGACGGTCACGACTTCCTCGAGCGGCCCCGTCACGGCGCCCGCGAACGCGCGCGCGCCGAACACCGCGCCGCCGAGCGCGAGCAGCATCAGCGCGATCGTGAACGCGTAATAGCGCGTCGACTGCAGCCGCAGCGTCAGCAGCGGCTGTTCGACGACCACCCGCCAGCCGAGCGGATCGATCGCGGCGACCGCCGCCAGCTGCGGCGCGCCGCTGTCGGCGCGCTGGTACCGGTAGACGCCGGCCTGCGCGCCGCCGCGCGCCACGACGAGCGGATCCTGCGCGAGCGACTGCAGCGCGCTGAACCCGGCCTCGCGGCTCGCGTAGATCACGCGGTCGTGCTGATCGAGCACCGTCACGCGCGCGTCCCGCAGCGCGCCGAAGTCCGCCGCGAAGCGCTCGAACCGCGACAGGTCGAGCGATCCGCCGGCCGCGCCGGTCGGCGCCTCGCCCGGGCGCGCGATGGGCACGGCGATGGTGACGATCGGCACGTGCGACAGCCGGCCGAGGATCACGTCCGACACCGCCATCGTCCGCGTCTTCATCGCGTCGATGAAGTACTCGCGATCGCTGACCGACGGCGTGTCCGTGCGCCGCGGGTAGATCTGCCGGACCGCGCCGTCGCGATCGGCCGCGAAGATCGTGATGAAGCCGGGATAGATGTCGTGGTACGAGTCGATGAGGCGCTGGCGGTCGCCCTCGCCGACGTGCGATTCGCTCATCGCGCTCGCGAGCGAGCGCACCGCGTGCTCGTGGTCGGTGACGTACTCGTCGATGTGCTGGCGCAGCGCGGCCACCGCCTCGCGCAGCCGCGCCGTGCCCTCGTCCTCCTGCTTCATCGCCGTGAACTGGCCGTCGACGGCGGCGAGCAGCAGCACCGGCAGCGTCGCGACGAGGATGAACGCGTGGAAGGCGTCGCTTCGCAGCCGTCGCTGCGCCTGCGGAGCGTCCTGTTCGACGAGCCGCTGCGCCGACGCGCCGGTGGCGATCAGATCCGCGATCACGACCGCCACGAGGCCGCTCAGCAGGACCTGCATCGCGACCGGCAGGATGCTCGGGCGCAGGTACCCGATGCCGTAGAGGCCCGGCACCGCCACGATCGTCGCCGCGACCACGGTCCACACGACGACGCCGCCGACGAGCGGCGATCGACCGCGCCGCGCGAACGCGCCGACGACGAGCGCTTCGATGGGAATGAGGACGAGGCCGGGTGTGAACGGCCGCGTCGCCGACAGCGCGGCGATCAGCCCCGAGAACGCGCCGTACCACGGGCCGAAGAGGATCGCGACCGGCAGCGTCGCAATGCGGCCGAGGAGCAGCGGAGCGGCCGTGCCCATCCGCCAGCGATTGAGTACGTAGCCGAGCACGCCGCAGACGACGGCGATCAGAACGCGCCGGGCGGAAACTCGCTGCATCTGTTCGGCATCGGGCACCGGCCCGGCCTTGCGGTCATTGTATACTCACGGGTTGTGCAGGTTGTGATTGCGGAAGACGATCGCGTCACGGGCGAGATCCTCGCGCGCACGCTGCAGCGCTGGAACTACGCGACGACGCTCGTCGGCGACGGCGCCGACGCGTGGGAGCGGCTGCACGCCGCCACCGAGCCGACGCTCGCGATTCTCGACTGGATGATGCCCGGAATGGATGGGCCGGAGGTGTGCCGTCGCGTGCGCGAGGAGCTGCCGCTCGCGAACATGTACCTCCTGCTCGTCACCGCGCGCGAGAGCCGCGGCGACGTCGTCGCCGGCCTCGACGCGGGCGCCGACGACTACGTGATCAAGCCGTTCGATCCCGAGGAGCTCCGCGCGCGCGTCGCGGTCGGCGCGCGCGTGCTCGCGCTGCAGCAGAAGCTCGCCGAGCGCGTCGCGGAGCTGCAGACGGCGCTCTCCAACGTGAAGCAGCTGCGCGGGCTGCTGCCGATCTGCAGCTACTGCAAGCGGATTCGCGGCGACGATCAGTACTGGCAGCAGGTCGAGGGGTACATCGCCGCGCACTCGGACGCGCAGTTCAGCCACGGCATCTGTCCGAGCTGCTACGCGACCATCTCCGCCGAGATTGACGAGCTCGCCCGCAGTAAATCGCCCAAGAAGGAATAAGGCCGGCGCTACCCTCCGACGCGCCACGGCGAGAACTCCCGCCAGCCTTTCAGCGCCGCCGCCGCCCACGCCGCGTCTTTGTCGGCGTGGCACGACGAGGTGCACGAGTTCGGCACCTTCAGCCTTTCGGTCGCCGACGGCGGGATGATGCGGAACGTGTGGCTCCGCACGTTGACGTCGGCGATCGTCTGCTCGATCGATGGCATATGGCAGCCGACGCAGTCGCTGCCGGGCGATCCCGCCTTGTGGTGCGTGTGCTGCTCGATCGTCCGCGTGTGCGGACCGTTCGGCGACGCCGGACCATGGCACTGGAGGCACACGGCGCCCGGCGACCGCACGAGATCCGCGTCGTTCGAGGTCCCGTGCACGTCGTGGCAGTTGAAGCAGGTGACGCCGCGCTCGTACATCACGCTCGTCACGAAGTCGTTGCCCTGCATCCGGTTCTTGTGCGCCGTGCCGTCGGCGTAGTGCGTGAACGTCGTCTTGCCCGGCTCGTGCTCCTCGAGCTTCCAGAAGTCGCTGAGATCGAGGCCGACGCGGAATCCGACGGGCCAGTCGTAGTAGCGCCCCTCGATCGGGTTCGAGAGCGGCTGCCCCTGCGAGTGGCACTGGATGCAGGTGTCGTTGGCGTGAATCGCGTCGGCGCGCGCGGGGTTGAAGATGTTCGTGCGCACGGCATTGACGACGTGATCGCCGCCGGGCCCGTGGCACTTCTCGCAGCCGACGTTCCATTCCGACGGCTGCTTCGTCTTGACGTCGTAGTTCACCGAATGGCAGCCGTCGCACGTCGGGCCCGTCGGGCGCTTCAGGTTTTCGGCCGGATAGAACGGCACCCACCAGTCGGTGTTCGGCGCGACGAAGTAGCGGCGCCACATCCTGTGCGTGACGTCCCACTGCGCGTCGAGCGGAAAGTAGTCGTCGCCGACGCGCGTGAAGTAGCGCTGCTTCCACTTGCTGCCGTAGACGAACGCGATGTCCTCTTTCTTGAAATTGACCAGCGGATCGGGCTTCGACAGGTCGGGGATGATCGCGTCGGGGTGCGTCCTCGGATCGCGGACGACGTTCGCCATGCGCGTCCGCGTCCATCGCTGGTAGATCGGCGCGTGGCAGTTGCGGCACGCGGCGGATCCGACGTACGGGGAAGATGCGGACGGCTGCGCCTGCGCCCATGCGGCGAGCGCGGCGAACGACGCGAGCGTGAAAGCGATCGCGATGCGGACCGGGCTCACTGAGAGCCGGCGAGCTGCGCGACGATCTGGCGCGCGAGCGGCAGGCTCACGCCGCAGCTCGGATCGTCCACGCGGCACTTGGCGACGGTGAGATCGCACCCGCATGTGCACGCCTGCGAGTTGAGCTTCTGGAGCGCCTCCGCCCGGCGCGCTGCGGGCAGCTTCGTGAGATCGACGCCGGGGATCGTCATGAGCTGCGCGCCGTTCTCGAGCTTGAGGCCCTGCGTCTGCTCGACTTCCTCGATCGAGGCGTTCACCGGCAGCCCCGCGAGGTGGCGCGTCTCGTACTCGGTGACGCGCTTGGTCAGCATGCCGACGTGCTTCTGCACGATGCGCGCATCGCGGTCGACGACGAACGAGGTCGGCAGCGCGCCGATCCCCGGGAACATCCGTTCGAGCTCCGGCGTGGTCATCACGACCGGGTAGTTGATGTGGTGATCGGCGGCGAAGCGCTTGACCGTCTCGATCGGCCCTTCGTCCTCCGAAACGCCGATGACCTGGAGCTGGTCGCGGTACTGTTCCTGCAAGGCGACGAGGTCCGGTATCTCCGCGCGGCACGGCGGGCACCACGTCGCCCAGAAATTGATGAGGAGGACCTTCCCGCGAAACGCCGCGGTCGAGATCGATCGGCCGTCGAGATCGCGCGCGGTGAACGCGGGCGCCGGCGCGGGGTTGCGGAAGAACCTCAACGTGATCTTCTCGGCGTCTCCTGGCGTATCATCTGCGGCGCGCGACGCGGCGATCGAGGGGCTCGCGCCCGCGCCGGAGCCCTCGATGGCGTAGCGCGACACCGCCCAGGCGATGACGAAGGCGCCGACGGCGAGAGCGAGAACGAGCGCGCGGCGCGGCGTCATGAAATGTCGAACCCTGTCAACGTGGCCTCTCGGACAAGTGTAAGCTGAAGCCGTGCCGATTCAAACCGTCTTCCTCGACGCCGGCGGCGTGCTCGTGTGGCCGAACTGGACGCGCATCAGCGAGACGCTGGAACGCCACGGCGTGGCGGTCGCCGCGTCGGCGCTCGCCGCCGCCGAGCCCCTGGCGAAGAAGCGCCTCGACACCGGCGAGACCATCCGCGCTACCAACGACAAGCAGCGCGGGTGGACGTACTTCAATCTGGTGCTCGCCGAAGCCGGCGTACCGCTGAGCCCGGCGACGGCCGATGCGCTCGCCGAACTGCACGCCTACCATCAGCAGTCGAACTTGTGGGAGCTGGTCGGCGACGAAGTCGGCGGCGCGCTCGCCGCCCTGCGCGGGCGCGGGGCGCGGCTGGTCGTCGTGTCCAACGCGAACGGGCGGCTCCACCATCTGTTCGAGCGCCTCGGCATGTTGGACGCGTTCGACTGCGTCTTCGATTCGCACTGGGAGGGAGTCGAGAAGCCGGACCCGCGGTACTTCGAGCGCGCGCTCGCGCGCGCCCGGGCGACGCCGTCGGCGACGATTCACGTCGGCGACCTCTATCACGTCGACGTCGTCGGCGCGCGCGCCGCGGGGATCACGCCGGTGCTGTTCGACGTGGCGGACCTCTATCCCGACGCCGACTGCCTGCGCGTGCGCTCGCTCGCCGAGCTCGCCGAGATGCTCGCGACGGCCGACACGCTGTAGCGCTCGCGGCGCACGAATCACCAAGAGACGAAGAAGCGGCGCCTCCATCTCCGCGGCTCCGTGCGGCTCCGGGGTTGATCGTCTTTCAGGCGAGCAGCTCTCCGCGTATCACAGTCACCGCCTGGCCCGAGAGCCGCACGCGATCGCCGGCGAGCGCCGTGCGAATGATGCCGCGGCGCGCGGACACCTGGTGCGCCACGAGATCGGATCGCCCGAGCCGCGCGCTCCAGTACGGCGCGAGGCAGCAGTGCGTCGAGCCGGTCGCCGGATCCTCGTCGATGCCGAACGCCGGCGCGAAGTAGCGGGACACGAAGTCGACCTGCGGATCGTCGGCGGCGCTCGTGACGATCGCGCCGCGCGCATCGCACGTCTCGAGCAGGCCGAGATCCGGCCGCACGGCGACAAGGGCGCCCTCGTTCTCGACTTCGACGAGGTAGTCGAAGCGGCTGCGGCCGACGAACCGCGGGCGGACGTCGAGCGCAGCGAGCAGGGCGGGCGGCGGCGCGACGGGCGCGGCCGGTGTCATCGGGAAATCGAGCTCGATCCAGCCGTTGCGGCACGCGGCCGTCAGCGTGCCGGCCTGCGTCTGAAACCGCGCAGCGCACTGCGCGTCGAGCCGTCCGCTCTCCCACAGCACGTGCGCGGTCGCCAGCGTCCCGTGGCCGCAGAGTTCCAGCTCGCGCGCCGGCGAGAACCATCGCAGCTCGAACGCGCCGTCGCCGCGCGCGCGTACGAAGGCGGTCGCCGGCGCGTTCACCTCGCGCGCGACGAGCGCCATCCAGTCCGTGCTGCGCGCCTCGTCCAGAACGCAGACGCCCGCCGGGTTGCCGCCGAACGGCGACGGAGTGAACGCATCGACCAGCACGATCTTCACGCCCATGCCGCGATCGTGTCCGCATTGCCGTCGCTCGGAGCGGTCCATTGATCCGATGGACCGCAGAGGTACGCACAGCGCACAGCCCAGCCCCCAAGCCCAGACCCGGGTCCCTGTTCCGCGCGCTAGACTGGCGCATGCCTTCATCACGCCTGCGCTTCCTGATTGCAGCCGTCGTCGCCGCGTCGATCGCTCCCGCGTGGCTCGCCGCTCAGCGCGGGCGCAGCGACAATCCGTTTCCCGGCGGCGCCAACCCCGACGGCTCGCTGCGGCCGGCGCCGCCGCTCAACCGGCTCTTCACGCAGGACGCGTACACCGAGTACGCGATCCTCGCGCCCGGCAGCGGAGAGTTCAGGATTCGCTTCCTGCCCGAGGAGCCGCGCGCCGGCGCGACCGAGCTCGTGAACGCGACGCGCGGCGGCAGCGAAGGATCGGACATCGAGGTCTACGACCCGCGCACCGGCAAGCCGCTGAAATTCAGCTACGCGGAAGAAGGATCCGACACGCACGCCATTCACGCGCAGCTGCCGTTCCCCGTGCCTGAAGGCGGCGTGGGACGCGTGCTGATCGTCAAGACCTACAAGGACCCGCGCACGTACATGATGCACGGCGACGACATCGTGTGGGTGCGCAGCCTCAGCGGCTATCGGCTCGGCGTGCTGCTGCCGAAAGGCTTCGCGTTCATCTCGTCGAACGTCGCCGCGCAGTTGACCACCGATGCCGACGGCCGCCTGAAGCTCGCGTTCGCGAACCCGAGCGGCCAGAGCAATCCGGTCACCATCCACGCGCGCAGGACGTCGGCGGCCTTCCCGCCGCGCGCCGCGCCGGACATGTTCTTCGACGACGTGAAGACGCTCTACGATCTCGACGCGCCGGAAAGCGGCCGCGTGAGGGTGGAACAGACCTACAGCGATTATCGGAAGGGCAGCTCGGCGAAGCTCGACTCGCTCGCGTACCTGTCGCTTCGCGACGTCACGGTGATCGATCTCGACACGGCGAAGCCGTTGACCGTGTCGAAGAACGGCCCGGGCGGGCTCGCGAAGCTCGACGTCGCGATCGCGGACGACAAGCAGAGCGCACACCTGAAGATCACCGGCACGCTGGCCGACGGCAGCTACGCGACGTCCAACGGCGAGCTCGTGTTCGAGCGGACACTGCGCGGGCTGCGCAACACGGTGTTGCTCCCCGCGGGATGGGACGTCGCCGCGGTGTCGCAGTCAGGCACGATCGGCACGTATGAAGGCCGCGTGTTCGTCGCGCTGATCAATCTGAACGCGGAGAACAATTACAAGGTCGCCATCCGCGCGCGGAAGCGAATGTAGCGCCGTCGCAGCACGAGGGCTTCAGCCGGGCGGCGGACGCTCGCCCAAAGGCTTCGCGCTGCGCACAGGCTCCGGCCGCGCCTCGTGCGCGGCGACGGGTTCTTCGGCTGCCCGCTCGCTCGTCACCGGGCGCTTCGGGCGCTCGTCGACGTGCAGCTGGAAGATGTCGGGCCGCGCGTAGTGGCCGACGACGTCGAGGTCGTACTTCCCGCGGACGATCTGCGCGCGATCGATCTCGGCGGTGAGGATCGCCTCGCCGTCCAGGTTCGGTCCCGCGAGAAACGTCCCGAACGGATCGACGATGCAGCTGCCGCCGCGGCAGACGACGGTCTCCGGATCGTCGCCGAACGGCGTCCGGTAGTTCGCCGGGAAGTCGCGCCGGCGGTTGAACTGATTGCACGAGAGGACGAAGCAGCGGCCTTCCACCGCGATGTGGCGCATCGAGGCGATCCACGAGTCGCGCTGGTCGGCCGTCGGCGCGCAGTACAGCTCGACGCCCTTCGCGTACATCGCCGCGCGCATCAGCGGCAGGTAGTTCTCCCAGCAAATCACCGCGCCGAGCCGCCCGTACGGCGTGTCGTAAACCGGCATCGTGGATCCGTCGCCGAAGCCCCACACCAGACGCTCGGATGCCGTCGGCATCACCTTACGATGCTTCCCGAGGTACCGGCCGTCAGGCGCGAAGAACAGCACGCAGCAGTACAGCGTGCCGCCGTCGCGCTCCACGACACCGACGACGAGGTAGACGTCGTGGCTCCGCGCGGCGCGCGCGAGGCGATCGACCGCGGGTCCCGGGACGTCGACGCTGCTCTCCCAGTAGCGGCGGAAATCCTCGCGGCCTTCGTCGGTGCGGCCGCCGACGTACGCGCCGAAGTCGAGGCCGCGCGGATAGGCGGAGACGAACGCTTCCGGAAACACCACCAGCCGCGCACCGCGGCGCGCCGCCTCGCCGGCGAGCGCGTGGACCTTGTCGAGCGTGCGCTCGCGATCGAAGACGACCGGCGACGCCTGCACCACCGCGGCCGTGAATCGCTGTTCCATCGATGCCGATGATACGCGCAATCATCGCAGCTCGAGCACGATGGCCGCGGGACCGTCGAACTCGATTTCGAGGCCGCCGCCGGGCGAGCGCACGAGGCGCGGCCTGCGGCCGTCCGCCGCGAACGCCGGATCCTCACTCGTGAGCACGACGCCGCACGCCGACGGCCGCGCGTCGAGCAGCGGACCGAGGGCGACGCGGCCTGTCCCGGCGAACCGCACGACGATGGCGTACGGGCCGCGGCGCAAGCCGACCGTTCGATCGTCGAGCGCTTCGGCGACCGGCGGCGCGCCGTCGGAGGTAGGGTCGAGCCGCTCGCGCCGCAGCGCGATCACCTCGCGGTAGAGCCGCAGGACGCCGGCGTGAGCCGGCGACGACATCTCGTCCCACGCGAGGCGGCTCGATTCGAACGTCGCCGGATCCTGCGGATCGGGGATGCGCGCACGCGCGCGGCGGTCGGAGAACGCCGCGAACTCCGAGAACTCCTTCCGCCGCCCTTCGGTCACGCGCCGCCCGATCTCGTCGCCGTGATCGGTGAAGAAGAGGAACGGCGACGTCGCGGCCCATTCCTGGCCCATGAAGAGCAGCGGCGTCTCGGGCGCGCAGAGGAGCAGCGTCGAGATCGCGCGATAGGCCGCCGGATCGATCGCGTGATGCAGCCGATCGCCGAGCGCTCGGTTGCCGACCTGGTCGTGGTTCTGCAGGCAAATCACCATCCGCCGCGGGTCGATTCCCGTCGCGTCGGTGCCGCGCGGTTCGCCGGTGCGTACGGTCGGCTGCCCCGTGTAGAACCAGCCCTGGCGAATCGTCGCGGCGAGATCGCGCGCGCTGCCGGAGAAGTCGGCGAAGTAGCCCTCGGAGTCGCCGGCCACCGCGCGGCGAACGTGGTGGTGAAAGTCGTCGGCCCAGACTCCGTCGAGGCCGTAGCCGCGCGGCCGCGGCTGGACGATCGTCGCGAGATTCCGCTCGTCTTCGGCAATCAGGATCACCGGCCGATCGGACAGCCCGCGCACGCGGCCCGAGAGCTCGGCCAGAAAGTGCGTCGCGCTGTGGTCGACGAGCGTGTGCGTCGCGTCGAGCCGGAGGCCGTCGACGTGGTACTCGGCGATCCAGTGCAGCGCGTTCTCGATGAGGAACGCGCGCACCTGCTCGCTCGCCTCGCCGTCGAGATTCACCGCCGAACCCCAGGGGCTCGAGTGGCGATCGGTGAAATACCACGGGCTGAACGCCGACAGGTACGCGCCGTCCGGCCCGAGGTGGTTGTAGACGACGTCGAGCATCACGGCGAGGCCGTGGCGGTGTGCGGCATCGACGAGCAGACGCAAGTCGTCCGGCTCGCCGTACCGGTGCGATGGCGCGAAGAGATCGACGCCGTCGTAGCCCCAGTTGCGCGCGCCAGCGGCTTCGGCGACCGGCATCAGCTCGATCGCCGTCACACCGAGCGACGCGAGGTGCTCGAGCCGCGACCGGACGCCGGCGAACGTCCCTTCCGGCGTGAACGCGCCGACGTGGAGCTCGTAGATCACGAGCGCGTCGCGCGACGCGCCGCGCCACCCATCGTCGGTCCACTCGAAGCGGCCCGGATCGACGAACATCGACGGGCCGTGCACGCCGTCCGGCTGAAAGCGCGACGCCGGATCCGGATACTCGCGACCGCCGTTCAGGCGGAAGGTGTAGCGCGCGCCGGGCGACACGTCGGGTTGCCACGCGGTGAAGCAGCCGTTCGGCAGCCTGGTCAGCGCGCGCGTGACGGTGTAGCCGGGATGCACGAAGACGACGTCGACGCGGTCGGCGGCCGGCGCCCACACCGTGAACTGCGCGCCGCCGTTGGTGGGAACCGCGCCGAGCGTCGGCGTCCACGTCGTCCGCTCAACCGATGAGATCACGCCGGATGGACGAGCACGTACTGTGCCCGGCCGCATCCGGCTCGGCCGCCAGGAGTCGAGTTCAGAACGGATACGCCGCGCGTCCACGGTCTGCCGCACTGGAGGGAGCGGCGGACTGCCGATCGCCGAACGCCTCGACGAGAATCGGCAGGAGCGCGTGCATGCGGCAGAGCGCGGGGCGCGCGGGCACCAGTCCGTTATGAAAACCGCGCGCCAGCAGACGGTCGAGAATCGCCGCTCGGCTCGCGACGACGTGGACCGGCACGCTCCACGACGCGCCTTCGCCGCTCACGGCCGCCGCCGGCTGATGATCGCCCAGGATCACGAACACGATGTCGCGCCCGGCGTGCTTGCGGAGATAGCCGGCGAGCGTCGCATAGGTATACGCCACCGCGTCGACGTAGCCGGGCGCGAAATGCGTCCAGTCGGGCTGCCGCGCGTACGCGCGCACGACGGCCGGGCCGTCCCACGGGTGGGCGTCGAAGATCCGGTTCCACGCCGGCTGATACGGCGGCGTCGGGCTGAAGGGAAAGTGCGTGCTGATCGTCGGATAGAAGACGAAGAGGTTCGGCCGCGGCGCGCGATCGAGCTCGAGGGTGTCGAATTTCGCCAGCGTGAATTGATCCGGAATCGCGAACCAGCCGAATTCGGGGCCGCGGTAGTCGAGCCGCGCCGCGCCGTAGATCTCGTCGAAGCCGTAGAACCCGCCTTCGGGCCAGCGCTGGCGCAGCCCGGGCATCAGCGCGACGGTGCGGAACCCGCGCCGCTCGAAATCGGTGACGACGGTGTCGCGATGCTCGATCATCAATCGCGCGTTCGTCTCCGGATCGCGGACCTCGATGCCCGACATCAGGCTGATGTGCGCGAGCCACGACGATCCGCCGAACGTCGGCGAGTCGACGAACGCCGACACCGCGCGCCGGCCCGTCTCGCGAACGGCGGCGTCGAGATCGGCGCGCGGCCCGGCGAGGCGCGGCGCGATGTCGCCGCGCTCGAACGCCACCGCGCCGTACGCTTCGACGAAGATCAGAAACACGTCCGCGCCGCGGACCGCCGCGAGATCGCCGTCCATCGGCGGGCTGGGCGCGAGCGTTTTCGAGGCGCTCATCGCGCCGGCGACGAGGCGAACCTGGCGCGCGTAGGTCGCTGTGACGGGCGTCGCGAACTCCGGAACCGCGGGGGCGCGATCGGTGGCCTGCTGCGCGGCGAAGAGCAGCACCGCGGCCGCGGCGGCCGCGGCAAACGCGATCCGCGCGGCAGGCGCGTCCATGGCGGACGCGAGCCGCCCAAGCGCCCAGCGAAACACGCCGTACAGCGCGGCGACTACGATCGCGAGCGCGGCGACGACGGCGATCGTCGCCCGGAGCGGCGCGGCCGTCGTGATCATCGCCGCGACGTCGGGCATGTACCTGACGTCCCAATACAGGTTGATGTCGCGGCCGTAGAGCGCCGGCGTCGTCACGTCCGCGTAATGACCGATTGCGAGGAGCAGCCAGACGATCGCGAGCAGGCGCAGCGCTCGCGGCGACGGCGGACGCGGCGACCGCCACCGCCACGCCGCGAGGACGAGCAGCAGAGCGGCAAGCTCGATTGACAGCTCGCCGCGCCACGCGATCGCCGGCGTCGGCCACACGTTGTGAAACGACAGCGAGGCGTCGAGCAGCGCGACGGCGGCCGCGAGCCCAGCCAGCGCTATCGCGCGCGGCGCCACAGCCACAGCGTATCGACGAGGAACGAGCCTGTGAGGGACGCGAGCGCGGCGGCGGCGACGGCGGCGCTGACGGGCGGCGCGATCGTCGGGACGAGCGCGATTGTAAGCGCGGCGACCTGCACCACGCAGATCGTCTGGCGCCGCCGGCTCGGCGGCAGCGGCGCGCGCAGCCACGGCAGCCGCGCGCCGCCGGCGACGAACGCGTAGCGCATCGCACCCGACGCGACGACCCACGCGCCGGCCTTGCCGAACGTCCAGGCGAGCACCGACAGCGCGAGAATCAGCAGCGCGTCGACCTCCATGTCGAACCGCGCACCGAAGTCGCTGGCGATCGCGTGCCGCCGCGCGAGCCAGCCGTCCACGCCGTCGAGCGCCGTCGCCACGACGCTGGCGCCGACGGCCGCCGCGGCGAGCGCGGGCGCCGACGCCTCGCCGATGAGGCCCACGATCAGCGACACGACGACGGCACGCATCGTCGTCACCTGGTTGGCGGGTCCGAAGCGCGCGAACGGATGGTGCTGCTGCAGGAAGCCGAGCGACACGAGCACCAGCGCGGCGAACGCCGCCGACGATTTCGCGGCGTACATCGCGCCGACGGGCAGACTGGCGCGCGCGGCCGCGGCGAGCGCGGCTACGGCGGCGAGCGCGACGAGACTGGAAGCGACGGCGCTCGCGCGCAGGGGCGCATCGGGCAGCCGCCAGGCCGTAGTAATCAAGGTGTGGGTCCGTCCATTATATTGTCAGCGCATGCCGTGCGACCAGGCTCGCGCGTTCTGGATCGCCGCGCCCGGCCGAGGTGAGATCCGCACCGAGCCGATCGCGGCGCCGGCCGCGCATGAGGTCGCCGTGCGCGCGCTCTTCAGCGGCATCAGCCGCGGCACCGAAGCGCTCGTCTTCGAAGGCCGTGTGCCGCCGAGCGAACGCGCGCGCATGCGCGCGCCGTTTCAGGCAGGCGCGTTTCCCGCGCCGGTGAAGTACGGCTACGCGAGCGTCGGCACGATCGAGCGCGGGCCAGCGGAGCTCGAGGGGCGCCGCGTGTTCGTGCTCTACCCGCATCAGACCTGCTACGTCGTGCCCGCCGCGGCCGTCCACGTCGTGCCCGACGGCGTGCCGCCGGCGCGCGCCGTGCTCGCGGCCAACCTCGAGACGGCAATCAACGGCGTGTGGGACGCGGGCATCGCCGTCGGCGATCGCGTGACGGTGGTCGGCGCGGGCGCGGTCGGCAGCATGGCCGCGTGGCTCGCCGGGCGGATTGCCGCGTGCGACGTCGAGCTCGTCGACGTGAACCCGGCGCGCGCGGACGTGGCGCGCGCGCTCGGCGTGCGGTTCGCGCAGCCGGAGGCCGCGAGCGTCGAGCGCGACGTCGTGATCCACGCGAGCGGCTCGCCGTCGGGGCTGCGGCGCGCGCTCGAGCTCGCCGCGTTCGAGGCCGTCGTCGTCGAGCTGAGTTGGTACGGCGATCGCGAAGTGGCCGTGCCGCTCGGAGAAGCGTTCCACGCCAGGCGGCTGACGATCAGGTCGTCCCAGGTGGGCAGCGTCGCGGCGCCGCAGCGGGCGCGGTGGGACGCGCGGCGGCGCATGCGCCTGGCCTTGTCGCTGCTCGCCGACGCTGCGCTCGACGTGCTCATCACGGGCGAGAGCGGCTTCGACGATCTGCCGGACGTGATGCCGCGGCTCGCCGCCGGCGGCGACGCCATCGTGCACCGCGTGCGGTACGGCTGACGATTATGTACAGCGTCTCGGTCCGCGATCACATCATGATCGCGCACAGCTTCTCCGGCGCGGTGTTCGGTCCGGCGCAGCGGCTGCACGGCGCCACCTTCGTCGTCGATCTCGAATTCCGGCGCGCCGATCTCGACGCGAACGGCATCGTGGTCGACATCGGCCGCGCCGGCGAGGTGCTGCACGCCGTCCTCGCCGAGCTGAACTTTCGCAATCTCGACGAGGCGCCCGAGTTCCGCGGCCGGAACACGACGACGGAGTTTCTGGCGCGCGTGGTGTTCGATCGGGTGGCCGCCGCGCTGAAGCGCGGCGATCTCGGGCCGGACGCGGCCGGCATCTCGGCGATGCGCGTCACGCTGCACGAGTCGCACATCGCGAGCGCGTCGTACGAAGCGTCGATCCCGTGACCGGCCCGGCGCGCTCCGAGGTGTCGTTCGTCGTTCCCGGCGATCTCGAGACCCGAACCGGCGGCTACGCGTACGATCGCCGGATCGTCGCGGGACTGCGTGCGGCGGGGTGGACCGTCCACGTTCACGGTCTCGACGCAGGCTTTCCCTTTCCGAACGCGGCGGCCCGCGCGCACGCGGCGGCAACGTTCGCCGCCATTCCCGACGGCCGTTTCGTGCTTGCCGACGGCCTTGCGTTCGGCGCGCTTCCGGACGACATTGCGCCGCACGCCGCGCGCCTCGTCATCGTCGCGCTGGTGCACCATCCGCTCGCGCTCGAAACCGGATTGACCGCGCCGGAGG
>Ga0075434_100003313_pt1 | contig 14399 bp, 8 predicted proteins | sample RhiMethybrSRZTD3_FD_75298 | JGI IMG/M metagenome (GOLD analysis project Ga0075434, IMG submission 75298) | Populus rhizosphere microbial communities from Tennessee, USA - Rhizosphere MetaG P. TD hybrid SRZTD3 | ecosystem: Host-associated > Plants > Roots > Rhizosphere > Soil | place: USA... | reverse complement strand
AGTTGCGGGTGTTCCCGCAGTTCACCGGGGTGTCGCAGGACGTGTGGTTGACGCCGAACGTGGCGCACGTGCCGGTGCAGCTGGGGACGTGGCACAAGCTCGAGTGGTTGGTGGACTACAACGGCGGGGTGGTGAAGTGGTGGATGGACGGCCAGCTGATCGGGAGCTACACGGGGGTGCCCATGCCGTCGGGCGGGTTCGTCGAGTATCACCTCGACCCGGTGTGGGGCGGGTGTTGCGACACGAAGACCGCGAACGACTACTACTGGTTCGACCACATTCACATCAGCGGACGCTAGCTCGGCTCTTGGTGATGTCGGAAAACGGGCCCGCGTGGTTGGCGGGCCCGTTGTCGTTCCGGCCCGGCGGCTGTTGCGGCAAGGCCACAGGGATGGCTGCTCGGTACCCTGAAACCAGGCACGCTTTCTGCGCGGGACCACCCAAGCTAGACAGGAGCTTCGATGAGTCAACTGGGGAGCAGCGTCGCCGACGTTGAGGGATCCCGAGCGGCAGACATGACACGCCTCATGGAGGAGCCGGGACTTCGGATCCTGTGGCTCTCGCATTTCGTCCCGTATCCGCCGACCGGCGGCAACCTCCAGCGAAGCTACCATCTCCTCCGGCAAGCGGCGGGGCATCACCGGGTGCACTTGGTGAGCCTCAACATGCGCGCCGTCCTTCCTACGCGCGATCTGGTCGACGACGCGGTGCGCGAGCTTTCGCGCTTGTGCGTGCGCGTGGACGTGTTTCCCAACCCGTGGGATCGCTCCTCGCTCCACCGGCTCGCCATCGCCGGGCTGAGCTTCTTTCACCCCCAACCCTATGACCGCAACTGGCTGCGCAGTGCCGCGCTGCGCGCGTACCTGAAATCCCTCGCCGGCACGGAAACGTTCGATCTGATCCACGTCGACACCGTGGGATTGGTACCGTACGCCACCCCGTTCGACGGTGTGCCGATCGTGCTGAACCATCACAACGTGGAATCGCAGCTGGCGCACCGACGGGCGGAGCGAGAGGAGCATCCGTTCCGCCGCCTGTATTTCCGTCGGGACGCCGGCAAGCTGCAGCGACTGGAGCGCCGGGTCTGCGCTGCGGTGGCCGTAAACCTGACCGTCTCGGAGCTCGATGCGGCGCGTCTACGCGAGATCGCGCCCGCCGCACGAACGTGCGTGATCGAAAACGGGGTCGACGTCGATTACTTCCGCCCCGGGGTCACAGGACAATCAGACACCGGGGGGCTGGTCTTCGCCGGGACGTTGAACTGGTATCCCAATCAGGAGGCCGTCCGCTATTTCCTGCGCGAGGTCTGGCCCGCCCTGCTGCAAGACGATCCGCGCCGGCACGTGACATTCGTCGGACGTGATCCTCCGGCTGAGCTGCAGGAGGCAGCGCGGGATCGGCGCGTCTTGGTCACGGGTCGTGTCGAGGACGTCAGGCCCTATCTCGATGCGGCTGCGATCTACGTCTGCCCGATCCGAGATGGTGGTGGCACGCGGCTCAAGATTCTGGACGCATTTGCCATGGCCAAACCGCTCGTGGCCACGGCGCTCGCCGTGGAGGGGCTCGACGTCGAGGACGGGCGGCACTACCTGCGCGCTGAGACCCCGGGCGAATTCGTGGCGCAGATCCGGCGACTGGAGGGGGACGCCCCGCTGCGAAAGCGGCTCGGGCAGGCGGCGCGCGACCTGGTGGTGGGCCGTTACGCGTGGGACGCGATCGGGCGGAAGCTCGATGGAGCGTACAGGCAGGTCGCGCGGCTCAGGCGCGCTGAATCGTAGGACCGTATCGCGCGCTGGCCTGCGGCCCTAGCGGTACCCGCCGGAGGAGTGGTGGCGCTGCCACTTTCTGGAGCGCCGCGATCAGGGCCACAAGCGTGTACAACAACTCGTGGTATGCGAGCGCCAGGAAGAACCCACCCACGATGTAGGCGATCAGCGCCGCCATCAGGGCCTGGGCGAGTTGTGGTGCCGGAGGGCTGCGAGCCCCCGGGGGCCGGACCGCTGCGGTTCGCCGCACGCGCTTCAGCGCGGCGAACGCACTGCCGAACATCCCGAGGAAGAAGATGAACCCGGGGATGCCGAGCTCGGCCCCGACCTGCAGAAAGCTGTTGTGGGCCACCGACCATTTCACGGGGCGTCCCAGAAGAGCCTCCGCCGCTAGCGGGGAAAGGGTGCCCTCTGCCGTCGGGAAATTGGCGCCGCCGACCCCGAACACGGGGTGTTGCAGCATGTATCCGATGCCGCGCTTCCACACCTTCATCCGCCCCGCGTCGTCCGTCATGTTGTAGTCCTCCTTCGGCTGCAGCAGGGTCTTCATTCCCTTCCAGTAGTTGTCCGTGGCCGTGGCCGCGAACAGCAGCGCCAAGAGCGACGTCGTCAGAATACGCCAGCGGGCACGGATCGCCGTGAAGCGCAGCAGCAGGAATGCCCCAACGGCGAGCACGGCGAGGAACCCGCCGCGCGAGCCTGTCCAAATGAAGCCGATGACGAGCACCACGGCGGTCGCGGCGCTCACCAGGCGCCGCCACAGCGGGCTGGGTTGGACCAGGAAATAGACCGCGAGGGGAAGACACATCACGGCGAGCGTGCCGAATTCGTTGGCGTCGTAGTAGTACAACCCTGCCAGGCGCCACCGGTCACCGCCCACGTTGAAGCGCGCCAGGACGACGGCGGCGTAGATGCCGACGGAGATCAGGTAGACGAAGGTCAACCGCTCGACGTCCCGGAACCCACGGACAGCGCCCACCAGCACCAGGAACATCAACACCACCTTGAGAAACTGGTCGGTGAACAGCTGGAACGCCCCGCCGGGCCAGAGCGCGCCCACGATCGAGAGTGCCACCCAGAGCGTCAAGGCGAGGAGGAATCGCGTGATCCGCAGCCGCAGCACGGGGCGGAGGCGTCGGGCGGGCCCCACGCTGATCATGTACGCGACGGTCGCGAGCCCGGCGGACAGCAGCGTCAGATGCAGCGGATTGAGAAAGTCGAACAGTTGGTGCAGCCGGCCGACGGCGGTCAAGATGTACCCGGCGAGGCAGGCCAGCAGGAGGTCCCAGTGTCCGTCGGGGGCCCGGCTGGGAGCTCCGCCAGGCGTTACGCCGACGGCCTGCCGGCCGGCGGCGGTGCCGGCGGCGCGCGGCGGCCAGAATGCTGGAGTGCTCACGACCCTCACCCATGCAAGAGCGGCGCCAAGCGCTCAGCGGCCATGACCGGCAGGCCCCGTGGCGGGTGCGCAACAGGCTGTGCCGGCGGCGGCGGGCGGCTGCGGTGGCACGGATCTCTCAATGCCAGTGCGAGCGCATGCGCATACTCCTTACGGACGGCGACGAGCGATCTGCCCTCGCCGCCGCTCGCTCGCTCGTCGCTGCCGGATACCACGTGCACGCCGCGGCACCGGGGCGGCTGTCACTCGCCGGGGTCTCCCGCCGCGTGACTCCGCTGGCCATCGGGGCTGAGCCGCTCACCGATCCTCGCGCCTATGCGAGCGCGGTTGCCCGCCTGGTGCGCCAGCTCGGGATCGACGTGCTGCTTCCGGTCACCGATGCCTCGGTCGAGGCGTTGCTCGAGTATCGCGAGGAGCTTCCGCCCCAGGTCCGGCTGCCGCTTCCCGAGCTGCACGCTTACCGGCTCGCTTCGGACAAGGCGGCGATGCTGGAGCTCGCCAGCGCGGCCGGGCTCGCCGTGCCGCCCACGGTCGTGCTCGAGACGCGGGCTGCCGGCGAGCAGCTGCCGGGGCCCGAGTTCTTCCCCGCCGTCGTCAAGCCGCACCGCTCGGTGATTCGGGCCGCTGGCCAGGACGGCCGGCGGCGCAAAGTCGGCGTGTCGGGCGTCGCCGATGCCGCAGCATGTCGCGCGGTTCTGGCCGGGCTGCCGGACGGGGCGTTCCCCGTGCTGCTGCAGCAGCGCGTGCGTGGTCCGGGTGAGGGGTTGTTCGGGTTGCGGTGGAACGGTCGCATGGTGGCAACGTTCGCGCACCGGCGCGTCCGGGAAAAACCGCCGGAGGGCGGCGTGAGCGTCTACCGCCAGAGCATCACACCGCCGGCCCAGCTGATCGCGGCGGGCACGAGGCTGCTCACCCGGCTGGGCTGGCAGGGTGTCGCGATGATCGAATGCAAGCGCGACCTCGCGACGGGGCGCTTCATCTTCATGGAGGTGAACGGACGGCTGTGGGGCTCACTGCAGCTGGCGATTGATGCGGGCGTGGATTTTCCGGCGCTGCTGGTCGCGTGCGCGCTCGGTCGCCCGTGCGCCCCGACCAATGGTTATCGCGTCGGCGTCGGCAGCCGCTGGTTCTGGGGCGATGTCGATCATCTGTACCTGCGGTTGCGGGACGGCAACGGCGGAGGGGAAGGAAGCGGGCGTCTGGCCGCGATACGCGACTTCTTCACTGTCCGGCCGGGCCGCGACCGAGAAGAGATCTGGCGCTGGCGCGACCCTGCGCCCTTCTTGCTCGAGTCGCTGCGGTGGATGGGGGTCGCGCGCTGAGCGCGCGCGCCTTTCAGCTACGGAGCGTACGCAGCAGCGCCCAGAACTCCCGCACGCGCTGCCGGTGCAGACCGTAGAGCATGGCGCCGTAGGTCGCGGCACCGGTCAGGGCTTGCGTCGCGAGGTGCATCCCCGGCGACCAGGTCGCCGGGCTCACGGCTCGGATGACCAGCACGACCACGGCCATCGCCAGGGTCGCGCTCGCGGCCGGTGACAAGGCTTGCACGTACTCGTGCAACGTCATCCCGGTGATGCGAAGCACCTGCCACAGGAACATCGGTAGGACGAGCGCCGGGTACCCGATCACCCACGCGATGGCCACTCCCGCGGTGCCCCAGCGGCTCCCGAAGTAGAACAAGACCGGCATGATGAGCGTGGCGGCGATGGTGAACTGCATGTTGCGCTTGGCGTGCCCGGTGGACACGATGACTTGCGGTAGCAGTGGTGTGATCGAGCGCAGCGCGGCGGACAGCGCCAGGAAGCGCAGTGGCGCGATGGCGGGTTGCCACCGGTCGCCGAGCAGGGTGAGCACGAAGAAGTCCGCCACCAGCGAGAGGCCGATGGCCGCGGGAAATGTGAGGAACGCCAGGCCCTCGGTCAGGTTGGCGAGGTAGCGCTGCAGCGCCTTGCGGTCGTGTTGCACGGCTGCAAACACCGGCCCCGTCACGTTCATGACGAGCCCGGTGACCCGCTCGATGGGAATGCTCGAGATCTGCCAGCCGAAAGTGTAGCCGCCGAGGGGAAGCTTCCCAAGGACGCGCCCGATGACCGCGAAGTCGGCGTTGCTGTACAGATACCAGGCGATCCGCGCTACCACGACCTGCCAGCCGAAGGTGACCGCCCCCGCGATCGTCGCAAAGTTGTGCGGCGACGCGATGCGGTGGGGGCGCCACGCGTTGGCGAGCCCGGTGCTGGCGGTGCGTCCGACGAGCGGTCCGAGCACGAGCGCCCAGTAGCGGAACCCCAAGACGGCGAGTGTCAGCGTGGCGCCGGTCGTGAGCAGCGCCTCGGCGCCGTCCACCCAGGCGAGCCGGCGGAAGTTCAGGTCTTTCGCGAGCAGGGCGCGAGGCACGACCTGCAGCGCGCCCGTGATGAACGTCAGGCTCGAGACCACGACGAGCCAGCGCACGGCCGGCTCCCCGAAGAATCGCGCGACGGGCCCCGCGAGAACCGCCGAAAGCCCCACAAAGCCTAGTCCCAACAGGACGGAGAACCCGCCCAGGCGCGCGATCTGACTTTCGGTCAGGTCGCGACGCATGACGATGACGGTGCCGAGTCCGAACTCGTTGACGAGCTGGGCGAGCCCGAGGTACACCAGCGCCATCGCGACCAGTCCGTAGTCGGTGGGGGACAGCAGATGGGCCACGATCAGGGTGGAGGCCCAGCTGAGCGCCTGCGCTGCCCAGCGCATGGCTCCAGTCCAGGCGAGCCCCTGCATGAGCGAGCGGTCGAGCTCGCGGGTCGCGGCGTCTTGCGGTGACCGCGCGACGTCCGGAGACGCGCCGAGCGCGGCGGGCGCGGATCGGCTCACGGCGAGGTGTCCACCTGTTCAGGGACGAGTGCCCCGGCCGCGCGCTGCAGGCGGGTCGGCTGGTACGGCGCCACCGCGGGTGGCTCGAGGTAGATGCGGTGCCAGGTCGAGAAGCACAGCAGCGCCAACAGGATGCCCTCGCGGTTGTGGCGGCGCGAGAAGTGGTCGGCGAGCAGACGTTCCAGCGCCGGCCCATCGAAGTAGCCGAGGCGACGGGTCCGGCTCGCGGACAACTCGTCCTCGAGCAGCGGGCGGAGCTCGCGCCGCAGCCAGGCGGCCGTGGGACCGACGAAGCCCCGCTTGGGCGCCTGGAAGTGTGCGCCCGGCAAGCGCGGGGCGAGCGCGCGCCGCAGCAGCTGCTTGTGTTCCCAGCGGCCGACCTTCACGTGGGCGGGGAGCGGGAACACCTTCTCGACCAACTCATGGTCCACGAACGGCACCCGAATCTCGAGAGAGTGAGCCATCGAGAGCCGGTCCGACAGCGCGAGAATATCGTCCGCGAGATACGTGCGATAGTCGAAATACAGCGCGGCGGCGAGCGGGTCGCGCGCCGGTCCGTCGCGGTGCAGGCGTCGGAAGTGATCTTGCGCCGAGTCGCCGCCGATCAGCCCGCGCAGATCGGGGGCGTACAGCGGGAGACGCACCGCGTCGTCGGCCCGGCTGATGAGGTCGAGATAGCGCTCGGCCGTGCCTGCGTCGCTGACGCGCACGAACCGCTTGAGGCGATCGATGGTGAGGCCGCTCGCCGCGGAGTCGGGGAGCATCTGGGCGAGACGCGCGGCCGCCCGGCGGAGTGCGCTCGGCAGCCGGGCGTAGCGTTCCGCCGCCACGAGGCCGAGGTGGCGTCGATACCCGGCGAACAGCTCATCGCCGCCAATGCCGGTGAGCGCGACCTTGTGGGAGCTGCCCACCGCCTGGGAGAGCGCCCACGTCGGAATGGCGGAGTCGTCGGCGTGCGGCTCGTCCAGCGCGCGCACGATGGGCTCGAACGTATCCCGCACATCCGGCGTGATGTCCACGACGTTGAGGCGGACGCCGTAGCGCGCTGCCAGCTGCCGGGCCAGCGGCGTCTCGTCCGCCGCCGCCGCGTCGGACCCGAAGTAGCGCGCCGTGAACGCTTGCGGTACCGCGTCCGTGCGCTGTGCGGCGATCGCCATGCTCGCCACGACGGCCGAGGAGTCGAGGCCGCCCGAGAGGAAGGCGGCTACCGGCACGTCGCTGATGAGGTGCGCGGCGACGGACTCGTCCAGCCATTCGAGCACGTGGCGTTCCGGCTCGGGCGGCGCGGCGGCAGCGTGCCGCGGGAGATCCCAGTACTGGTGGACCTGGACCTCCCCGGTGGGGTGCCACATCAGCCAGTGGCCCGGCGGCAGCTTGCGCACGTCGCGGAACGGGCTGGCGGGCGCCGGGATGTACCCCAGCTGGAAGTAGACGTCGAGCGCCTGCCAGTCGAGCTCGCGCGCCGTCAGGCCGGCGGCCACGAGCGCCTTCAGCTCCGAGGCGAACGCCAGACCCCATGAGGTCGCCACGTAGTAGAGCGGCTTGATGCCGAAGCGATCCCGCGCCAGGAACAGGGACTGCGCGGTCGCGTCCCAGATGGCGAGCGCGAACATACCGCGCAGCGGCTCCACCGCGGCCGGGCCCGCCTCCTCGTACAGGTGTACGATGGCTTCCGTGTCGGAGGCCGAGCGAAACACGTGCCCGCGGCATGTCAGGTCCGCGCGCAGCTCGCGGTAATTGTAGATCTCGCCGTTGAAGACGATGACCTTCGAGCCGTCCTCGTTGGCGATCGGCTGATGCCCGCCGGCCAGGTCGATGATGCTCAGCCGTCGCATGCCGAGGCCGACCTGGCCCGAGACAAACAGCCCTTCGTCGTCGGGCCCACGGTGACGGATGGCGCGGCACATCGTCCGGATCGCCGCCGGACCGACCGCCTGCCCGGGATCGCGGTGCACGATGCCTACGATGCCGCACATACGAGCGCCGGCTCCTCCCGGAGGCGGGGCGGTGCCCCGGTGAGGTTCTCGAGCGCGGCGAACAGCCGGTCCGCCTGCGCGCGCCGGCCGTACTGCTCGTTCACCGCGAGCCGCACCGGGCGCTCACCCCGCTGGTGCTGCATGAACCGCAGGTGCAGGAGCGCGGTGAGTGTGTTCAGGGCGTCCGGGGCAACGACATCGGCGCCGCTGCCGCGCAGCAGCTGCTCCGTGGCGCTGCCGTGCTCGGCCAGCGCCAGCAGCCACGCATCGAAGCGCATGTAGTCGAAGACCTTCGCCGGGATCGCCATGTCGGAATCCTGTGGCAGCAGGGCGAGCATCGCCGCGCGCGACAGGAACTCCAGCGCGTCGCGTCGGGGGCGCGGTGGATACGTCCGCACGAACTCGGCGATCCGCTCCTCCCGTGCGATCCGCTCGATCCCCACGCCGTCGAGGCTCTGCACGTTACCCATCAGCTCGATCGCGAAGTCCTGAGGCGTCAGGCGGCGATCGGCGATGAGACGCGCCGCGGCCCGAAACAAGGTCCGGGGATCGCGATCGAAGTAGATCGTGCCGGCGTAGGCGATGGTGAATCGGCGCGTCGCGCGACTGGGCGGCACCGGCTCCTCGTCAAAGCCGTTCGGGACCGCGAGGATGCGGCTGGCGGCCGATCGATATACGCCGCGCATGACGTTGCGCAGCGGGTCGGTGTTGGCCACGACCAGCGCCGCGTGCGCCACGGCGCGGCGCTCGTACCACGCCGCCAGCCGGAACCACACCGGGCTGGCCACGGCTTCGGGAATCCGCTGCATGAGACTCCAGGGATCGCGCAGATCCATGACGAAGGGCAGCCCGGTCGCCCGGCTGACCTGCCGGGCGGCCTCGTGCGCCATGTGCGGGGGCCCACAGCTGATGACCGCACGATGGACCCCGGGCTCGAACAGCTTGACGGCGCAGCGGGCCGCTTCGCGAGCCCAGCGGCCGGTGACGGCGTAGTCGAGCCATGCGAAATACGCGCGGGCGATGTCGCGCCACCCACCGGGCCGCCACCGGATCTCGGAGCGCGCCAGCGACTCGCGACGCGGCTCCAGTTGCGTCGGGCCCTCCGGCGTCAACCAACGCATGAGTCCCCGCCCGACGGTGTAGACTCGCCAGGCGAGGAGGCCGATTTGCTCGGCCCACACCTGCGGCGTGGGGATGCCGTAGACGCGCACGCCCGCCGGGAGGTCGGCGAGCCGCCCGGGGTCCGAGCTTGTGAGCTGGGCCGGGTGGAGCGAGATGACGTCGAGGCCCCATCCCCGCTCCGCGGCGTAGCGCGCCAGCTTTTGCCAGCGCAGCGCCCCCACGGCGGGGTCCGGGGGGAAATGGTAGGAGATGAGGAGGAGCCGGGCCTGCGCGCCGGATGCCTCGGTCTTGCAGGTCGGCTGCGGTGCGGGCCGCCCAGCCAGATGTCGGAGGCGCGAGGTAACGAACTGCATGCGACTGCGGTGCGCAATGAGCAGCACCGCGAGGCACCCCACCGCGCCGCCCAGCACTTCAAGGCCCAACCGCAGGCCCGCCGGCCAGGCCAGCGGTATCACAACGCGCAGCCCGAGCACCGCCACCGCCGTGCCGGTCGCGGCGCTCGCCGCGGGCCACAGCGCGCGCAGATACGCGCTGGCGCGCAGGTCGAGGATGCGCAGCGTGTGCCGGAAGAACGTCGGGATCGTGATGAGCGGATAACCGACGATCCAGGCGAGCGCGACGCCGGTCGTCCCCCACCGGCTGCCGACGTACAGCGCGGCGGGCACGCCGACGACCGCCAGCAGATTGAACCGCATGTTCTGCTTTGCGTGGCCCGTTGCGATGAGCATTTGCGGCAGGGTGTTGAAAATCGCGCGGAACCCGCCGAACACCCCGAGCAGCTGCAGCGGCGCAACCGCCGACCGCCACTGCTCGCCCAGCACGGTGACGACGAACAAATCGGCCACCAGGGCCAAACCGACCGAGGCCGGGAACGTGAGCAGCGCCAGGCCTTCGGTCAGCGCGAGCAGATAGCGCCGCAACGTCGCGCGGTCCTTCTGGGCGGCGGAGAAGACGGCCGGCGTCACTTGACCGACCAGCGTGCTGATGCGGTCCGTCGGGATGCTCGAGATATCCGAGGCCTTCGTGTACGCGCCGAGCGGCGCCTTCCCCAGGACTCGGCCGACGATCGTCAGGTCGGCGTGACTGTAGATGTACCAGCACAGCTGCGAAACGACGACGTACCAGCCGAGATGCATGGCGCTCGCGATGGAGCGGATGTCACGCGGCCACGACACGTGATGCGGGCGCTGGATGCACAACGCGAGCATGACGGCAGCCCCGCTCACGACGGCACCCCAGACGAGGGCCCAGTATCCCAGACCGAGGAGGGCACCCGCGAGCGTCGTCGAGCTCCACACGATGGCCTCGCCGGCGTCGATCCAGGCGAGCCGTCGGAACTGCAAATCGCGGTTGAGCAGCGAGCGCGGGACCACCTGCGCCGCGCGCATGATGAACGTGAGGCTCAACGCGATGATGATCCAGCGGACGACCGGTTCACCGAAAAACGTCGCGATCGCGCCCGCCAGCGCCGCCGACAGGGCAAACAGGGCGACTCCGGCGAGCAGCGCCAGCCCGCCGAGCTGCGCGATTTGCTTGCTCGTCAAGTCTCGGTACTGGACGATCGCCAGGCTCAACCCCAGCTCGTTGACGAGCTGCACGAAGCCCGCGTAAACCATGGCCATGGCGAAGAGGCCATAGTCGGTGGGGGTGATGAGGCGCGCGACCACCAGCGTGGCAGCCCAGCTCACCAGTTGAGCGAGCCACTTGATCCCTCCCGTCCACGCGATCCCTGTGACGAGGGCGCGGTCGAGATCGTTGTCGGTGTGGGCCATATCTGGTGAGGGCTTAGGCAAGAGGAAGGCCACCACCCTCGTCGTGCGCGTGTCCGGTCTCGCACGCTCTGAGCGTGAATTGGGGGACATCCCCGCGTGGCCAGCGCGGCGACGTCACCGCGCCTGTCGCGTCGGCGCCACACCCGTACGCTTCGGCGGTCGGGGCCTCGCTGGCGGCACAGAACTTCCCCTGAAACGCGGCGAACCTGGGGGAGACGCTCTATGCCGCTCATGGAAACGATGCCTCGCACCACTTTGCGGCGCGAGCTGCGCTGGGTGGTCGCATCGCGGTGCCCCCGCGGCTGGCGGGCGCTGGTGGAGCGATGTGGTGGGAGCGTATTCCATTCGCCGGCGGGTCTCGCTGCGGCCGCACCCCCGGGGACACCCCTCTTCGCGGAGCTCTACTGGGGAAACGAGGCGGCAGGGCTGGCCGCCGGGGTCGCCTCACGCTGCCAGCTCGGCCTCAAGCCGCGCCACTTCTACTTCCCCACGGTCCCCGCCGTCGTCGAGCCATCGCAGCGCGAAGCGGCGCTGGCGGCGCTCGTGGACCAGCTGCGCGCGGGGGGCGCCGCCGAGATCCAGGTCGATTCCTACGATGGATCGTGGCAACCGGAGCCTCGGGCAGGCGCGATCGCACGCGACCGATTGGAGTACCTGGTGCGGCTGCCGGGCTCGCGCGACGAGTTGGCATCGCATTGCTCGAAACACCATCGTCGCCACGTGCAGCGTGGTGAGCGCGATGGGTGGGGGTTGCGCATCCTCGACGGAGCGCGCGCGCGCGACCTGTTGTCCGAGGTGCAGCGCGAAGCGTCGCTGCGCGCCTCCGAGCGGGGCGATCCGTTCGCGGCTGCGCTGCCCGACGTGGTGCTGACGTCGCCCGAGGGCCCGGCCCCGTGGGGCGTCACCACGTGGTCCGCCTGGCACGATCAGACGCCGCTCGCGGCGGCGTTGGTGGGCTGGGCCAACCACCGGGCGTTCTATCTCATCGGCGGATCAACGCAGGCGGGGTACGAGCGCGACGCCGCGCAGTGGCTGCATTGGCGAATCATGTGCGCCCTCGCCGACGCGGGGTTCACGCACTACAACCTGGGCGGCACGCCCGCGTCGGCGATACACCCCGGGGATCCCTCGCATGGGCTCCACCGCTTCAAGACGGGGTTCGGAGCGGAAGTCGTGTCGTGCCGGAGCGTGGGCTGGACGTTACGGCCCGTGCACGCGCAGGCTCACCGGGTCGTCCGCTGGGTGGCGGCGCACATCCGTCTCTCGGCATGAGTCCACTTCCCGATACGGACTCGCTGCCCGCGCCGTTCCCTCGTGTGGCGCGCGCCGTCCAGGCGCGCCTCCGTCAAGTGCGTGCGCACCCGGTCTTCAACCCGGTGGCGTTCGAGGAGTCGTGGCAGGAGCGCGCCGGCTACCCGGTGGATCCGGATCACCGCCCCCATCTCGTCTCCGCGCTCGACTGGCTCGTGCGGGCGCAGGATGCCACCGGTGATGGCGGTATCGCCCGGGGGTACAGCCTGGCGTGGAACCCATACTTCGAATCGCAGGGGTGGCAGCCGGCGTATCCCGAGACGACGGGATACATCATCCCGACGCTGTTCGAGGCGGCCAAACACCTGAACCGCCCGGACCTGGCGCTGCGTGCCGAGCGCGCGGCGCGCTGGGAGCTCGAGATTCAGCTGCCGTCAGGCGCCGTGCGGGGTGGGGTGATCGGCGAGCGTCCCTCCCCCGCCGTATTCAACACGGGGCAGGTTCTGCTCGGCTGGCTTGCCGCGTTCGCCGAAACGGGGTCGGGGATCTTCGCGGGCGGCGCGCGGCGCGCCGGGTGCTTTCTGATCGCCACGCTCGACGACGACGGTCTGTGGCGTCGTGGCAATTCGCGCTTCGCCGACCCCCATGCGACGCTGTACAACGCCCGCGTCGCGTGGGCGCTGGCGGAGGCGGGTCAACGACTGGGCGCGCCCGAGTTCCGAGCCGCGGCCGCGCGGAACCTGCGCGCCGTGGCACAACGGCAACACGACGACGGCTGGTTTCCCGATTGCTGCCTCAACGACCCGCAGCGACCCCTGCTGCACACGATCGCGTACACCATCCGGGGTCTGCTCGAGGGCGGTCGCGTGCTGGAGGACGAGCGCCTGATGGCTGCTGCGGCGTGCGCGGCCGAGCGGGTCGCGGTCGCGGTGGAGCCGGACGGGAAGCTGCCGGGCCGATTTGCCGCCGGCTGGCAGCCCGCGGTGTCGTGGAGCTGCCTGACCGGCCAGGCGCAGATGACCAACATCTGGCTGCGTTTGTTCGCGATCACCCGCGAGCGCAAGTGGCTCGAGCCCGTGGAACCCGTGCTGCGCTTCCTCAAGTCCACGCAGAACCGCGCCAGCAGCGACCTCGGCGTGCGTGGGGGCATCAAGGGGTCGTACCCGTTGAGTGCGGAGTATGGCTCATACCAGATTCTCAACTGGGCCACGAAATTCTTCATGGATGCGCTGATGCGCGACGAGCGCCGCCAGGCCGACGTCGAGCCGGTAGGGGCGACCGACGTTCTGGCCTGAGGCTGGCCGCATGGTCTCATGCTGATCCTCCATATCGCAGCGCCATCCGACGTGGGTGGTCTCGAGCGGGTCGTGCAGGGGCTCGCCCGGGAGCAGCGCCGAGCGGGTCATGACGTCCACGTGGCCGCGATCCTGACACGCGCGGCGGCGGACCACCCCTTTTTCGTCCCACTCCTCGAGGCTGGAGTGCAAACCCACACCGTCGTGCCGGGCCCGCGGGGGTACCGGCGCGAGCGTGACGCGGTGGCGGAGTTGTGCCGGCGCTTGCGCCCGACGATCGTGCATACGCATGGGTACCGGCCGGACGTGGTGGACGCGGGCGTGGCCCGGCGCGCCGGCGTTCCCGTGGTCACGACCGTGCACGGCTTCACCGGGGGAGACTGGAAGAACCGCGTGTACGAGTGGCTGCAGTGCCGCGCCTTCCGGCGCTTCGATGCGGTGGTGGCGGTGTCGCAACCGCTCAAGACGCGGCTCGTGCGCGCCGGTGTTCCCCCGGAGCGGATCCACGTGGTCCCGAATGCGTGGCGAGCGGGCCCGACGCTCGATCGCGCCGCTGCCCGGCGGGCGCTGGGTATCGCGCCGGAGGCGTTTGTCGTCGGGTGGGTTGGTCGACTCAGTCGAGAGAAGGGTCCGGACGTCTTGCTCGAAGCGCTCCGCCACGTCACCGATGTGCCGCTCGTCGCTTCGGTGATCGGCGACGGTCCGGAGCGACGCCCGCTCGCCGCTCGGGCGCGCAGCCTTGGCCTGGAGGGTCGGCTGCGCTGGCACGGCGTCGTGCCGGACGCCGCCCCGCTGTTTGGCGCCTTCGATGTCTTCGTACTCAGCTCCCGTACCGAGGGAAGCCCCATGGTCGTGTTCGAGGCGATGGCCGCGGGCGTTCCGGTGATCGCCACCCACGTGGGAGGGGTCCCGGAGATGTTGGCGCCGGACGAGGCCACCTTCGTGCCGCCCGACCACCCCGCCGCGCT
>Ga0075434_100003311_pt1 | contig 14401 bp, 12 predicted proteins | sample RhiMethybrSRZTD3_FD_75298 | JGI IMG/M metagenome (GOLD analysis project Ga0075434, IMG submission 75298) | Populus rhizosphere microbial communities from Tennessee, USA - Rhizosphere MetaG P. TD hybrid SRZTD3 | ecosystem: Host-associated > Plants > Roots > Rhizosphere > Soil | place: USA... | reverse complement strand
CGGCCGCACCGAACCGACGGCATCCGCGACGGCGAAGTACACTTACAGCGTTCCGGCCTCGCTTGGCGACGGATGGACGACCGGATCGCGCGAAGACGCGCACATCGATCGCGCGCGGCTCGAGGCGATGACCGATTCGGTCCGCGCGCATCCCGACCTCAACGTGCACACCATTCTCATCGAGCGGGATGGCCGGCTGGTGTACGAGGAATATTTCTCCGGGCCGGACGAACGCTGGGGCAGACCGCTCGGCGTGGTGACGTTCACGCGCGACACGAAGCACGATCTGCGATCGATCACGAAGAGCGTCATCTCGGCGCTCGTGGGAATTGCGCACGAGTCTGGAGCGATTGCGTCGCTCGACACGCCGCTCCTCGACTACTTTCCTGAATACACCGACCTTCAGCAGCCTGATCGCCGGAAGATCACCATACGGCATGCGCTGATGATGAGCGCGGGCCTCGAGTGGAACGAAGACGTCCCATACAACAACCCGCGGAACGATGAAATCGGAATGACGCGCAGCGCAGATCCGCTGCGATACGTGCTCAGCCGCAAGATCGTCGCGCAACCGGGCACGACGTGGCGGTACAACGGCGGAACGACGCAGGTGCTCGGAACGATCGTCCAGCGCGCAACGATGCAGCCGCTCGCGGATTACGCGAAGGCTGCGCTGTTCTCGCCGCTTGGTGTGACCGAGTTCGAGTGGCTTGGCGATCTGGCGGGAGTCCCGTCCGCGGCATCGGGACTGCGTCTGCGGCCTCGCGATCTCGCGCGTTTCGCGTCGTTATACCTGCACGACGGCGAGTGGAACGGCCGCCGGATCGTTCCGCGCGACTGGACGCACGAATCGACGCGGCGACAGCTCACGTTTCCCGGTCAGACGACGCGAGGATACGCGTACCAGTGGTGGCACGCATGCTACGCGACGCGATCGGGCGTCGTCGAAGTACCGACGGCGGTCGGCAACGGCGCGCAGCGAGTCTTTCTGCTGCGCGCGCAACAGACGGCGGTGACCGTTCTATCGGGTCGGTACAACGATTTTCGGACGAATCCGCCCGAACGTCTGCTCCTCGACGACATCATTCCGGCGCTTCCGCCAACCCCGAGCGATCGGTGTCCTTCGTGAGCAGACTCATTCGTACCGCAGCGCCTCCATCGGATTCACACGCGACGCGCGGCGCGCGGGGATGTACGCCGCGAGGAACGTGACGACGAGCACGACCGGTGTGACCATGACGAGCGACATCATGTCCCGCTGATTCTCACCGGTGGGGAACGCCGCTGTCAGCAACCGCCCGGCGCCGACGCTTCCCGCGAGCCCGATGGCGAGCCCGACCAGCGCGAGGGCGAGTCCCTGGCGCAGCACCATGCGCAGCACCGTCGACCCGGTCGCACCAATCGCCATACGGATGCCGATCTCGCGCGTCCGACGGCCGGCGGCGTACGCGACGAGCCCGTACAAACCCACGATCGACAACGCGAGGCCCATCAGCCCGAGCGCGCCTACGGTGGTGATGAGAACGTTGAAGATGTTGATCGCACGCATCTGGTACAACTGCTCCATCGTGCGCACGTCGAAGATCGGCATGTTGACGTCGAGACGCCGGACCACCTCGCGCAGCGGCGCGAACAATGCGGCGGCGTCGCCGGTGGATTGAGCGAGCAGGCTCATCACGTCGACTTTGTTCTGGCGGTACGGCAGATAGACGAAGTCCGACGGCGGTTCGGCGATGTAGATGTACTTCGTCGTCTTCGCCACGCCGACCACTTCGACCAGTGCGTCGTCGGCTTCCTTCAAGCGAAAACGCTTGCCGAGCGGATCCTGATTCGGCCAATAGTGTTCCGCGAGATGCTGGTTGACGATCGCGACGCGCGGCGCGTTCGCATCGTCCCGGCGTGTGAAGTTGCGGCCTGCGACGAGCGGAATGCGGATCGCATCGAAATAATATTCGTCGACGTTCGACGCCAGCGTCGTCGCGCTCTCTTTGCCGGCCGGGAACTGAAACCCTTCAGGCGCAATGCCGACGAAATTGATCGAATCGTTCGCCATCGGGATGGACGATGTCATCGTGACGGTCTTGGCTCCGGACACCTCTCGCGCGCGTTCGGCGACCTGTTGGTAGAACTGACGCGTCTGCGCTTCGGTGTAGCGCACGAGGTTCGGATCGAACCGCATCATCAGCAGACGATCGAGGCGATAGCCGGGCCCGTTCGACAGCTGGTGGCGGAACCCGCGAAACATGAACATCGCGACCACGAGGACGACCACCGATACCGCAACCTGTCCTCCGACGAGCGCGGCCCGTCCCCATCGGCGCCGGCGTCCGGGCGCGACCGCGTCGCTTGCCTTCATCACCGCGGTGAGATCCGTGCGCGATGCCTGCACCGCCGGCACGATGCCGAACAGGACGGCGCTCGCCACCGCGACGGCGAGGCTGAAGAGGAGCGCGCGCTGGTCCATCCGAAATGCGAGCATGATCGGCAGGTCGGTCGCGATCTCGACCTGACTGAACAGCCTCATCCCCGCGTACCCGACGCCGAGCCCCAACGCGCCGCCGAGGATCGCGACGAGCAGGCTCTCCGTGATCAGCTGGCGAACGAGCCGGCCGCTACTCGCGCCAATCGCCAGGCGCAGCGCCATCTCGCGTGCGCGAGCGGGCGCGCGGCTGGTCAGCAGTCCCGCAACATTTCCGCACGCGACGAACAGCACCCCAAGCGCCAGCGTCGACAGCATCGCGACCAGCATCGCGTCCGGCGGACTCTGCGCGATCCGCGCCTGCAATTCGGTCTTGACGACGAAATCGAAGTTCTTGTTGGTTTTCGGGTAGGCGCGCTGCAGATCCGTTGCAATCGCCGTCAACTCGGCCTGGGCCTGCGCCTGCGTGACGCCGGGCTTCAGCCGTCCCTTCAGCGTGAGGTTTCGCGCGTCGCGCGCCTCGAGTGATCCCGCCTTTGGATCGGTGATCAGCTGCGGCGACATCATCAGCGGCACGTAGAAATCGATGCGCACGTACTGGTCCATGCCGGTGAACGACGGCGGCGCCACGCCGACGACGGTGAACGGCAGGCCGTTGATGCGTACGCTGCGGCCGAGGACGTGCGCATCCGATCCGAACGCCTGTTCCCACAGCGATCGACCGAGCACGACCACCGCATCGCGCCCGCGCACTTGATCTTCCTCGGGACGGAACGAACGTCCGATCGTCGGCTCGACGCCCATCACGCCGAGCATGTTGCCGCTGACCAGCATGCCCATCGTCAGCTTCGGTGTGCTCGTCGGATCGGCGGCGAAGCCCGCAGGGAGATATGTGAATGCGGCAAGACCTCGAAAGGTCTGGCTGCGATCGCTGATGTCGACGTAGTCCGGGTAGGACGACACGAGCGCGCTCGCGTTGAGCGCCTCGATGGCGGATCTTGCGCCGACCGTGAGAACCTCGGCGGGACGCGCGACAGGCAACGGCCGCAGGAGCAACGCATCGGCGAAGCTGAAGATCGCGCAGTTCGCGCCGATGCCAATCGCCAGCGACACAACCGCGACGATGGTGAAGGCGGGACTGGCGGCCAGCATGCGGCAGCCGTATCGCAGGTCCTGCCACAGGCGCTCGAGCCAGACCAGACCGAACGCGCCGCGACGTTGCGTCATCATGCGACTCTCCCGGTGTGATGATAGACGAAAGATCCAAACCTCCGGTTCACATGCTGACCACGAAGACACGAAGTCACGAAGGGACACGAAGAAGAAAGAGCCAAAATGTCTTCTTCGTGCGTCTTCGTGTCTTTGTGGCTTCGTGGTTTGCGATGGCGGCGGTCGTCGCGATCGCATCGCTCTCGCCGCGATCCGCGCCCGCGCCCGAGGTTACCCGCATCCTGTTCATCGGCAACAGCCTGACCACTATGAACGACGTGCCGGCAATCGTCGGCCGGCTTGCGTCCGCCTCGAACCAGCGATTCTCATATCGAACCGTTGCGTTCGATGGCTACAGCCTCGAGGACCACTGGAACCGCGGCGACGCGCGCCGCGCGATCGCCGACGGCGGCTGGTCGATCGTCGTGCTGCAACAGGGTCCGTCTGCACGTCCGGAATCGCGCGTGTTGCTGCGCGAGTACGTCAAACGGCTCGACGCGGAGGCACGGCGAGTGAGCGCGCGGACGGCGCTCTACATGGTGTGGCCGTCATCGGATCGTCGCGCAGACTTCGACGACGTGCGCCTTTCTTACGCGACCGCGGCCCGCGACGTCGATGGGACGCTGCTGGCGGTCGGGGATGCGTGGCGTGCAGCGTGGCGCCGCGACTCGCGGCTGCCGTTGTACGGAGCCGATGGATTCCATCCGACGAAGCTCGGCTCGTACCTGGCCGCGCTCGTGATGTACCAGTCGTTCTTCCACCGATCGCCGATTGGATTGCCGCCGTTTGACGCGCCCGCGAGCCAGGCCCAGCTGCTGCAGGAAGCAGCGGAAAGCGTGGCGAACGCGCGCTGAACGCGAGCGTTCGCTGATTACTCGAAAAACTTCTCCGCCGTCGGCTTCGGCTTGACTGCGTTCGGCAGCGCGAGGCGGTTGTCGTGAGTGACGTAGCTGATTTGCAGGTTGTATCCGTTCGCGAGAGGTTCGTGTGTTTACCCGACACGAACGTATCCCTTCAACTGCAGATTGACGAGGGTCGTCATCGCCCAGAGATCGATCTGGACGTCCGGATTCACCTGCGACGCCTCGATCTTTCTCGCGAGCAGACCCTGACCGCACACGCGGATGTCGACGCCGGCCTGCTTCAGCGCGTGGATGATCGCGATGTTCGGGTTGTCGCGGTTGTAGCGCTCCTTGTACGCGTCGTTCGTCATCACGATGTCGATGTCGGGCGTCCGCTGATGAAACATGATCACGATGTGGCGGTGCTCCGCGGGGACGCCGTACTTCCCGAGCGTGTTGACGTAGGTCGCGATGATCGGCAGCATCGGGTTCACGTCGCCGGGGTTTTTCGCGTCCTGCCCGTCGGCAAACACCACTTTGTAATCGGTTGCCGGGTCCGGCAGCTCGCGGGCCCCCGGCAGATCTCTCGTCGCCTCGTAGCCAGGCACCAGCATCGGCTTCGCCGAGTCCGCATTCGCCGGTCCAAACGCTCCCGACGCAAAAACCAGGATGGTCGTGATTGCGATCGCCGCTGTTTTCATGAGTGCCTCCTGCGAAGCGAGAATTCTACACATCAGCGGGGGATGAAGCTGAAGAGATCGCCGGCGAGGTATTTCAGGCCGGTGTCCACCGCGACCGTCGCGACGACCTTGCCCGGTCCGAGCTCGCGTGCGATTTTGATCGCCGCCAGGATATTCAGCGCGCTCGACGTGCCCACGAGCAGTCCTTCCTCGCGCGCCAGCCGCCGCGCCATCGCGCGCGCTTCCGGTTCGTCGATCGCGCGCGCCTCGTCGTACGGCTTGTCGGCCATATGCGGCGGCACGCTGCCGGTGGCCGTTCCCTCGACCGTGTGCGCGCCGCCGCGTCCCTCGGTCAGCGCGGGCGATGTCGCCGGCTCGAGCGCGACGATGCGCGCCCGGCTGCCGCCCTGTCGCAGCGCATTCGCGACGCCGCGCAGCATGCCGCCGGTCCCGACGGCGCCGCAGAACGCGTCCACCTGACCGCCGGTCTGCTCGAGCAGCTCGCGGCCGATGCCCGTGTATCCGGTGATCGCGTCCGTGTTGTGGAACTGATCGGTCCAGTACGTGTTCGGCTCCGCCGCGAGCACCTTGATCTCCTTCGTGAAGCGATCGAACAGCGACGGCGTGACCTTGCCTCCCTCGCTCGGCACGATCCGCACGTCCGCTCCGAACGCCGCCATCGTCTGGAGCTTCTCGCGCGCGAAGGCGTCCGACGACAGAACGACGAACGGATAGCCCTTTGCGGCGCAGACCATTGCCAGCGACGATCCGGTGCTGCCGCCGGTGAACTCGACGACGCGCATGCCGGGACGAAGCGCGCCGTGTGCTTCGGCGCCCTCGATCATCGCGAGCGCCATCCGATCTTTGTACGAGCCGGTCGGGTTGTAGAACTCGAGCTTCACGAGCACGTCGGCGCCACCATCGATGGCGACACGGCGCAGCCGAACGATTGGCGTGTGCCCGATCGCCTGCAGCACCGAACCGGCAATTGCGGTAATCGTCATGTGTTCATCTCCTCGCAACGCGCTCGCAGACGCGCCGCGTCAATGCAGCTTGTGCCGCGTCTCGAGCTCGACGTAATGAGTGTCCCGCAGCTTGTGGCGCAATCGATTTGCGGCGTCTTCGCTCGCTTCCACCGTCACCATCTGCGGATTGCTCGTCTCCACCGGCGTAATGCCCGGCTCGTCTTTCACGGCGTCGGCCGCGGACACTGCGGTCTCTCGCTCGGAACGACGCGTGGTCACGAGATAGCGTGGCATCCCGTCTTCTCTTTCGATCTCTTCCGATCTACACCTTCGGCAGCCCGCGCCCTTCGTATTTCACCGGCAGCCCGAACGGCTCGGAGTGCTGCGCCAGCAGCAGCTGCGCCCGCTTCCAGCGGGAGCGATCCCGCGGCAGCTTCTTGTATGCCGCATCCTGCGACAGGATTACCGCCAGCGTTCCGCACGCCGCCGGACTCGCCATCGACGTGCCGTCCATTTCCATGTACGCGCCGACGAACCCGTTGCGATCGGGCACGGTCGACACGATGCCGACGCCGGGCGCGGCGCAGGCCAGCGTCGGTCCGAAAGAACTGAACGCGGCAAGAAAGAGGTTGTCCTGTCCCATCTTCGCCGCGTCGCGCGGACGATTGTCTGCCGAAAACGTCCCGGTCGGCGCCCATCCGACCTTGCCAATCGCCGCCACCGCGGCGCATTCGGGATACGCCGCCGGATATTCAATCGGCCCGTTCTCGTTGCCGGCCGAGCACACGCACAGCGTTCCACGTTCTGCCGCGTCTCTGATGGCGTCTTCCTCCGCCTCGGATCGCGGACCGCCGCCCAGACTCATGTTGATGAGATCGCATTGACGATCGCGCGACAGCGCATCGATCGCGTTGATGATATCGGCCTGGGTGGGGCCATCGTCCGGCCCTTCGCCCTTGAACACGCGCGCGTGAAACAGATCGCAGCCCGCCGCCATTCCAGCGTAGTCGGCCGCTCTCGACGGACGCGCGCCGATGATTCCAGTGGTGTGTGTTCCGTGCTCGGCCACGTCAGTCGCCTGCGCCGCCGGCAGCACTCGTCCGTCGACGAACGCGCCGACGAGCGTCACGTGCGCCAGATTTCGATGCGGGCCGCAGCCCGTGTCGATGACGCCGACTGTGATTCCCGCGCCGCGCTTCGGCTTCGACGTGTCGATGCGCTCGGCGTCGTGCCACCATCCGTTGTTTCCCCCCTTCGCTTTCGCGATCGGCAGACAGTCCACGGTGCTCCCCGACGGCGGCGCTTCGGCCAGCATGATCCAGTAGCTCGCGTAAGGGATCGGCTCGACGAATGCGACCTGATATCCGGACGCCACGTGCACCGTGACTTTGCCCTGGCTGCTGCTCTTCAACTGCCTCGTGAGGATCTGTCCGCCGGGATCGCGAAGGTAGATCAGCACGTCGGCGTCCGCGAGCGGCTTGCCTCCCGCGGTGATCGTCACCTTGTAGGCCGTCGCGCCCGTCGCGGCGGCTGCGATCACGGCCGACGGGATCGACGGCCGCAGCTCGATCGGCTCGTGCATGTGCAGACGCCGGCGCACGAGGGGCTCCAGGATTGAATCCGACGGCAGCGTCGCGCGGATCGCCGCCACCTGCGCAGCGTCCGCATCGAGCACCACGACCTGCCGCGCGCGCGGATCCACAGGCGCGTGATCGGCGATGATCCGCGCCGTGCTCAGCATGGCCAGCGCGCTCGGTACCGACGCGCGCGACGCGATCTTCGATTCGTCCGTGAACTTCCCGCTGCGCCGATTCACGAGCACGTACTGCGGCATAGAACGTTCGACCCTCCGAAAGAATTCAGAATTAGGAATTCGGAATTCAGAATGCGTACGCCCAGTGCACAAGTGTACGCGTTCTGAATTTCGAATTCTGAATTCAGTGCCGCAGCTTATCGCGAATAATGATGTCGAGTGACCCTTGACGATCTTCGTCGGTTCACGGTTGCGCGCAGTCTCTTTACGCCGACCACACTGCAGCGCGCGCTCGACAAGCTTGGCTTCGTGCAGGCGGATCCCATTCGTGCCCCCGCCCGCGCGCAGGATCTCACGCTGCGCCATCGTGTCGTCTCGTATCGCAACGGCGATCTCGAACGCGAGTACGAGCGGCTCGACGTTCACGAAGATGTGTTCGTGAACTACGGTTTCGTGACGGGCCCGGTGCGGCGGCTGATGCATCCGCGCGGAGGGAGGGCGCCGTGGACCGCGGCGCGCGGACGTCACGTGCGCGCGCTCCTCGAATTCGTCCGCGCACGCGACGCCGCGCATCCACGCGACGTCGACCAGCACTTCTCGCACGGAACCGTGACGAACTACTGGGGCGGCTCCTCGAACGCGACGACGCACCTGCTCGATGCGATGCATTACCGCGGCCTGCTGCGCGTCGTACGCCGCGAGGCCGGCATCCGGATCTACGCGGCGCACGAACAGAGCGCGACGCCGCGCGATGCCGCCACGCGGCGCGCGCGCCTCGACGCGCTCGTGGACGTTGTCGTCGGCACGTACGCGCCGCTGCCGGGTCCAAGCCTCTCGATGCTCGTCAGGCGGCTGCGCTATGCCGTTCCACAATGGACCGGCGAGCTGGAACGTACGCTGCAGCGCGCGAGGCAGCGCCTCGCGCACGCGCGCGTCGACGGCGTCGAGTGGTATTGGCCGTCGAACGAAGTCGTCATCACTGCCGGCTCGGAGGACGTACGCCTCCTGACGCCGTTCGATCCGGTCGTGTGGGACCGCCGCCGGTTCACGATGCTCTGGGACTGGATGTACCGCTTCGAAGCGTACACGCCGGTTGCCAAACGCAAGCTCGGGTACTACGCGCTTCCGCTCCTCTGGCGCGACCGTGTCATCGGCTGGGCGAATGCAACACTGAAGAACGGCACGTTGCAGTCCGATATCGGTTACGTTGCCGGCCGCGCGCCGAGGGATCGAGGATTTGGTCGCGCACTCGAGCAGGAACTGCATCGGATGCGAGTGTTTCTGGGCGTCGAGTCAGCGTAGTCCAACTCTGGAGATTCCTGATCGATTTGAAACATCAGAGCAAAAAGCAACCGCAGAGAACTAAGAGAACGCAGAGTTTCCAACGAAGAGAAAACAATCTTCGCGATGTGGGCGCGTACGGGTGGTTGTTTTCCCACATGGTCGTAAGTAGCGCGCGTTTTACAACCGTGGCGCGAAGGGTATACTCGGTTCCGCCGTGCAGCAGCTTCCGACGAAATTTCAATGTGAAGAGTGTCGCGCGATTGCGCGCTCGCTGCACGACGCATGGCGCGCCGACAATGACACGCTGCGCGCGAAATTCCGGAACGTCGCGGTATGTTCCGGCCGCGACGTCGGCCAGTTCGCCGTCGACTGGGTTTTCTCTGTCGCGACGATGCCGGACGACCAGATGAAGGTCTTGATGGACGCGCACTATCCGACGGTCATCGAAGCCGATCGGAAACGCGAGGCGCACGAGATCGCGACCGGCCATTCGCTCAAGAGCTGGCGGATGCTGCTCCAGTACGGTCCACTCGACAGGGAATGAGCGGCGCGTTGCGCGGAGGCTCAGTCTATCCGCAGCGCTGTTGAAGGATCGACGCGCGACGCGCGCCACGCAGGACCGAGACCCGCGATTATCGCGACAGTGGACAGCGTGGCGATCGCGCACGCGAACGTGAACGGATCGCTCGCCGACAGTCCGTACAGCAGCGTCTCGACGAGCCGCAGCGTCGGGATCGTCGTGGCAATTCCCGCGGCGATGCCGACGGCCACGAGCGCGAGCGTTTCGCGCAGCACGAGCCAGCGCACGCTCGCCGGCGACGCGCCGAGCGCGAGGCGGATGCCGATTTCGTTCGTGCGCCGCGCGATCGAATACGACACCATCGCATACAGGCCGAGGCATGAAACGGCAACCGCGAGCAGGCCGAACGTGCCGGTCAACGTCGATACGAGCCGCTCCCGCGCAACGGAGCGCTCTTCGAGCTCGGCGAGCGTCACCACTTCTCGAACGGCAATCGCGCGATCGGCCTGCCGGACCGCCGAGCGCAGTTGCTGGGCCGCGAGCCTGCCGTCGCCGGTAAATCGCACGTACACATTCCGCATCGGCACTTCAGGGTTCTGGCTGTACGGATAAAACGCCATCCGCGGCGGTGTCTCGCGCAATCCGTTGATCCGTGAGTCGCGCACGACGCCGACGATCTCGAACTTCTGCCCTTCGGTGAAGACGCGGCCGATCGGATTGACGTCGCCGTAGAAGTGCCGCGCCATCGCCTCGTTGACGATCGCGACGCGCGCGGTCTGCGGCGTGTCGCTCTCCGAGAAATTCCGGCCGGCGACGAACGTCATGCCGAGCGCCGGGAAATATGCGGCGTTGACGAAATCCTCCTGCACGTCGGCATCGTCGCCGATGCCGCGCTGCCGGCCGGGCACGTCGATGTCGCTGACGCTGTGACAGTTCGCCAGCGTCCCGCACATGGCCACCGCCGCGGAATGGGCACCCGGAATCGCACGCGCCGCATCGAGCAGCCGCTCGCGCAGCGCCGCCATGGTTTTCGCCGTGTAGCCCGCCATCCTTGGATCGAACCTGGCCGTCACCAGGTGCGCCGGTTCGAATCCAGGATCGATCGTCAACAGGTTGTGCAGCGTGCGGACGAACAGCAGCGCGCCGACCAGCAGCGCGAACGACAGCGCCACCTGCGCGACGACGAGCAGCCGCCCGATTGCCGAGCCGCCACTCGCCGTTACCGCGCGCCCGCCGGACTTGATGGCGTCGTTGACGTCGGCGCGAGAAAACCGCAGCGCAGGCATCAGACCGAAGAGCACACCGGTCACGATTGAGACCAGGATCGCGAACGCGACGAGCGGCCAGCTGAAGGAGACGTCGAGCAGGAGCGGCGCCGGGCCATCGGACGCCATCCTCAGCAGCGCTTCGCTGCCGGCCTCCGCGAGCAGCAGGCTGGCCATGCCGCCGATGAGCGCCAGCGTCAGGCTCTCGGTCAGCAGCTGGCGGATCAAACGTCCGCGCTGCGCGCCGAGGGACAGACGCACGGCGAACTCGCGCGAACGCGCGGCGCCGCGCGCCATCAGCAGATTCGCGAGGTTCGCGCAGGCGACGAGCAGCACCAGCGCAACCGTGGCCATCAGCACCACGACCGCGCTCCCGAATTCCTCGCGCAGCGAAGACAGGCCGCGCGAGCCGTCGCCGAGCGCCGCGTGCGTCTGCAGCACGAATGCCCGCTGTTCGGGATTCGCAATCTTCGCAGCGCGGGCTTCGACGTCGCGTCGAAACGCGACGTCGACCGCGGCGGTCGCAGTCCCGCGCAAGGAGCTCGGTACTCGGACGACCGGCGTGAGCCACGCGACGCCCTCCTGTTCACGCCACGGCTTCGATGCGTCGGCGTCGGTAATGTCCGCGTTTGACGCGTAGTGGACCTGTTGCTGCAATCCGGTCGGCAGCCACACGTCGACCGGATCGCCGACGATGAACCCATCGAATTGCGGCGCCGCCACGCCCACGACCGTCACCGGATAGCCGTTGACGCGGAGCGTCGATCCGATGACGGACGGATCGCGCGCAAATCGCCGCGTCCAGTACGCGTCGCTCACGACCGCGACCGGCTGTCCGCCGATTGCCGCATCGTCGATCGGCGTGAGGATGCGGCCGGCCTGCGGCGCGACCTGGAGGACGGTGAACCAGTCGCCGGTGACGAGTTGACCGAGGATCAGCTCTGCTCCTTCGTCGGCGTGATTGCCGGCGACGAGCTGCATGCGGACGACCGACGACATGGCGGCCAGCGACCCCTGCGCGTCGTGCATCGCCGCACCGTAGCGCTGAAGGGCCGCGTACGAGAATCGCGTGGTCGCGGACGTGCGCTGACGGTCGGCCGCTGGGCCGACGCGCCTGATGTACGCGAGCTCGCGCGGCGCGGCGACCGCCAGCGGGCGGATCAACAGCGCGTTCAGTACTCCGAAGATGGCCGTGTTCGCGCCGACGCCGATTGCGAGCGACAGGATGGCTGCGGCGGTGAACGCCGGATGGCGCCGCATCGATCGGCCCGCGTACCGCAAATCGCGTCCGAGGTCGTCGAGCCATCGCATCGGGTGCACGTCGCGCGTCGCTTCTTTGATTGGCTCGATGCCGCCGAACGTTGCCATCGCGATTCGCCGCGCTTCGCCGCGCGGTACGCCGTCGGCGACGAGCCGATCGGTCTCCTCGTCGACGTGAAATCGCAGCTCCGCATCGAGCTGACGCTCGAAGCTGTCACGGTTCAGCACGCGCGCCCACCGATTCATCACGCTTCTCCTCGCGGTTACGCGGTACTCGATCGAAGGATGAGGGCGATCGCCTCGGAGATGCGGCGCCAGTCGGCGACTTCCGCCTCGAGACGCGCGCGTCCCTTCTTCGTCAGCCGGTACACCTTGGCGTCACGGCCGGATTCGGTCTCCGTCCACTCGGAAGCGAGCAGTCCTTTGTTCTCGAGCCGGTGCAGCGCGGGGTACAGCGAACCCTGAGGCACCTGCAGCAGCGCACGAGAGACGCGATTGATGCTCTGAGCGATCGCGTACCCGTGCAGCGGCGCGGCTTCGAGCGTTTTGAGGATGAGCATGTCGAGCGTGCCCTGGAGGACGTCGGACCGGTCAGTGGTGGCCATGCCTAGGCAGGCTACACCTTAATAGGCAGAATGTCTAGGTGTTAAGGCGCGTTCCAGGTGCATCGTTCGCTCGCGGCACGAGCATAACGTGGTCCGTCGATCGGATGCGTCGACGTACTTGATTCCAGCCACTTGTTAGTATCACAATGTAGAAATAATCATGCTGGGTGAATTCGAATATCTCCTGCTGTCGGCCGCCGCGAGACTCGGAGAGGAGGCGTACGGCGCGGCGATCCGGCAGGAAATCGAGCGGAATACCCGATGCAGCTGTTCGGTGGGCGCGCTGTACACGACGCTCGATCGCCTCGAGAAGAAAGGGTTCGTGAAGACCTGGATGGGCGACGCCACGCCCGAGCGCGGCGGGCGCCCCAAACGGATGGTCCGAGTGACGGCTAAAGGCACGAAAGAAGCGGCCGCGTTCTACCGGACGGTCGTTCGGGCGAGTGACGGTCTCTCCTGGCAGACATGATGACGGGAATTTACGGATGATTCGCATCCAGTCCTGGCTCGTCGAGCTGCTGCTGCGCGCACTGGACCCGAGCGAGCGGGACGCGGTTGACGGCGACCTCAACGAATTGCGCGTTCCACCGACGCGTGCGATCCGCGAGTTGCTGGACCTGCTGGCCCGGCGGCACGTCGCCGCATGGATGGACTGGCGCCCCTGGGCTGCCCTCATCATCGTCGTCCTGCCGCTCGGGTTCGCGCTCAGCGTCATCTCCCGGTTCTGGGCGCTCGGCACGGCGATCCACGTGTGGCTGTACGTCGAGAATTGGACATCGGCGTACCTGGCCAGTCCCGGCGCACGCAGCGATCTGTTCGGCGCCGTCGGCACGCACCTGATCGAGTGCGTCGCGTTGATGTTGTGGGCGTGGACGATTGGTTTTGCGGTCGCGTCCGTATCTCGCCGTGCGAAGTGGGAGACCTTCGCCCTGTTCGCGCTCGTCGTGTTCGCCGGAACGATCGGCAGCACCACCGCTGGGGTTCTCAATCCAGCCAACGCTGCGGTGTTCTCGCTGACTTCCTATCGCGTCGGATTTCCAATCGTCTTTCGGACTGTCTTCATATTGCTGCCGGCGCTCCACGGAACGCTGAAAGCTGTTCGCGAATCAACGATCGGATCGATCCATGCGGCAATACTCGCCATCACCGTGACACTGGTGACGGCCGCGCTCGCCGTCGGCATACGCGTCGCGGTCACGTTTGGCTGGTGGTCGTTGTCGGCCGAGGGCCCGATGATGAGCGCGCTCGCGCACCTGCGGAGAAGCTGGCAGTTCTGGGTGTTGCCGGTGGTGATGACGCTGCCCGCGGCGTACGTGTTGTACGAGGCGAGCTGGCGATCGCCGCGAACGCGGAGGATCACATGAAGTCAGCAATGCGTCGCCTGCACGCCGTCACCGCCGCGGCGGTGCTGCTCGCGGCTGTGTGTGTCGTCGGCATGTCTCGTGTAGCAGGCCAGACGGCGCTGCTACCCTCGACCGATCGCAAGCCCGCTCCGGATTTCGCGCTCCCCGACTCGGACGGCAAACCGATCGCGTTGTCGCAGTACAAAGGCCGCGTCGTGCTGCTCGATTTCTGGGCGACGTGGTGCACCGGCTGCAA
>Ga0075434_100003308_pt1 | contig 14404 bp, 17 predicted proteins | sample RhiMethybrSRZTD3_FD_75298 | JGI IMG/M metagenome (GOLD analysis project Ga0075434, IMG submission 75298) | Populus rhizosphere microbial communities from Tennessee, USA - Rhizosphere MetaG P. TD hybrid SRZTD3 | ecosystem: Host-associated > Plants > Roots > Rhizosphere > Soil | place: USA... | reverse complement strand
CGTCCACGTACGTCCTCGCCGCAGCGACCTCGGCAGTGGTGACTGCGATGTCTCCTCCTCTCGCCCGCACCGCAGGGCGGCGCGGGACTCGAAACGGAATCCGATACTTCCTGTTTCCGAAGAGGAAGAGTGTCGAAACCCCGTTTACGGGGAGAGGTCGTACGGATACTGCGTGAGGTTCTCCGCGCCGTGTTTCGTCACGAGGACGAGGTCCTCGAGCCGCACGCCGCCGTACCCCTGGCGGTAGCACCCGGGCTCGACGGTCACGACATCGCCGGCCTTCAGCGGCTTGGCGGACGCGAGCCCCATCCCAGGCTGCTCGTGCACCTCGAGGCCGACACCGTGCCCGAGGCCGTGGAAGAAGCCGTGGTCGAGCGGCTTCCCGTCCTCCTTCGTGCGCTGCGTCGCCTCGCCGGCCGCCTCGAAGATCTCGCAGGTGCCGTCGAAGATCGCGCGCCCGTCGGCGCCGTCGCTGATCTCGGAGATCGCACGGTCGAGCGCCTCCTTCGCGAGCGCGTGCCAGCGCGCCACGTCCTCGGGCACGTCGCCGACCACGAACGTCCGCGTCATGTCGCAGTACATGAACGACTCGTTGTCGCGCGGCCAGATGTCGATCACGATCGGCACGCCCCCCGAGATCGCCCCCGAGCCCATGTCGTGCCCGACTGCGCCCTGCGGCCCCGGCGCGACGATGATGTCGTCCGAGCTCGCGCCGTTGGCGACGAAGGCCGCGAACATCGCCGACTTGACGCGCTCGACGGTCAGCGGCTCACCGTCCACTTCGAGGGCGCCGTTGGCGCCCGTCGCGCGGCGGAGCAGGTCGCGCGCCGCGTCCATGCCGGCCTCGGCCGCGCGCTGCGCACGTCGGATGCCCGCCAGCTCGGTCTCGCTCTTGACGCGCCGCCGGTCGTCGAAGAAGTCGGCGTCGACCTTCAGCTCGACGCCCTCGGCGCGCAGACGGTCGGCGAGCCAGAGGGGGAAGTTCTCGGGGACGACCGCGCTTGTGATCCCGAGGCTCTTGACGGCGCGGAGGGCGACCTCCTGCCGCACCTCGGAATACGAGCGGCCCGAGCGGACGAGCTCGTCGGAGCCGTACTCCTCCGTCGGGTGCAGCTCGAAGAGACCGAGCGCTGCGAGGCGCGGAATCTCCATCGCGCCGATCGCGATGTGCTTCGTCCCGTCCTTCTCCGCGTAGAGGAACGGGTCCGGGATCCCGATCGGCACCTCGTGCCGCAGCTCGGGCGAGCGGTACGTGTCTGCATACATGAGGACATCTGGCATGCGGCGGAATCTACTAGAGGCTAGGCAGGACAGCGCGCCGCGCGGCACGTCGCCAGCACCTGCACGAACGCGATCCCCGCCGGCGCCGGCGGCCGCGTGAGCACGAACCGCACGGAGCCGCCGTCGTCGGCATAGCTGGACTCACGGAAGACCCGGTCGGGGTTGACCTCGTTCGTGAGCTCGTACTCGCCGCCCGGCAGCGACGTGACGTCGAACGACTGCCCGCCGAGGTCGGAGGCGTACGGATCGGCGAAGCCGGGCGAGAGACCCTGCGCGATCTGCAACGCGCGCGGGCGGCCGCGGCCGCAGCTGCCGGTCCAGAGCGGCCGAGCGCCGCTCAGCGAGCGCCGGTCGCCCAGGCAGTAACCCACCTTGTGGTCGAGAGCGAGGACGTCGCCGCGGGCGCTGCGGAGCTCGTAGCGCTGGAAGCCCACGAGGTGGAAGTGGTCGTGACCGCCCGAGCGGCGGTAGGCGAGCGTCACGCGCAAAGGCAGTCGCTTTGCGCCCACGACTTGGAAGCTCTGGAACGGCGCGCCGGCGTGCGGGCGCCTGGAGACCACGACCAGCGCACCGGCGCCGTCGTTCTCGACGGTCGAGGTGAAAAGGAGAAGGTCGCGCCCGGCGACGGACTGCACCTCGAGCGACGCCGGCGGCAGCTCCACGAGGTTCGGGAGCGCCTCGGGCGGCGCCGCACCGCCGAGGAGCGCCAGCGCCGCAAGCGCCGTGAGCCTCGTCACGGCACCGAGCGTAATGCCTAGACTCAGCCGGGTGGAAGCGCGAGACCGAGCACTCGCACTCGTCGAGCGCTACGACGGGGAGCTGCGGGAGCTGCTGCCCGACGGCGCGGACATCTTCGACGCGCACCTGCACCTCGGTCACGACATCGACGGGATGGTCGGCGACTACGACCAGCTCGAGGCGCTGATGGCGAAGTACGGCATCTCGCGCGCCTTCATGTTCTGCCTCGACGAGCCCGACCGGCATCCCGCGTTCAGCACCGCGAACGACCGGACGCTCGCCTTCGCGGAGCGAAGCCGTGGGCGCCTGATCCCGTTCGTGCGCCTCGACCTCAACGAGTCGCCGATCGAAGAGGCGCGCCGGTGCCTCGACGCGGGCGCGCGCGGCATCAAGCTGCATCCGCGCGCGCAGAAGTTCACGGCCACCGACGAGCGGCTCGGGCCGGTGTTCGAGATCGCGGCCGAGCGGCGTGTGCCGATCCTCATCCACGGCGGTCGCGGGCTGCCGCCGATCGCGGACGGCCTGCGCGCACTCGTCGAGCGGTATCCGGCGGCACAGCTGATCATCGCCCACGCCGGCATCGCCGACCTCGAGGCGCTCTCGCGCTGCATGGGCGGCCGCAAGGGCGTGCTCTTCGACACGTCGACGTGGAGCCCGATCGACCTCCTCGACTTCTATCGCCGCGTGCCGCCGGAGCAGGTCGTGTACGCGAGCGACTTCCCGTACGGCCAGCAACCGTCCTCGCTCTTGATCGCGCTGAAGACGGCGCTCCGCGCCGGCTACTCGGACGACCAGATCCGCGGCATGCTCGCCGGCAACGCAGCGGCACTCGCCGACGGCCGCGATCTGCCCGAGCCGACGAGGCCTGTCGGCGAAGCCGTACTGACACAGCCGATGCAGCTCGCGCGGATCCACCAGTACCTCTCGATGGCGACGCCGCTCCTCTGGATGCGGCAGGCCGACACGATCGGCGTCCTCGGCCTCGCGATCAACACGTGCGCGGAACGCAACGGCTACGTCGACGAGGTCGACAAGATCCGCGAGCTGCTCGTGGCCGCGAGTGACCTCTGGGAGACGCTCCCCGGGATCGAAGACGAGGTCGAGGAGCGGCAGACGATGCGGTTGACGCACCGCCTGATCCACCTCGCGGACATCGAGGCGGTGACCGCCCGTGCCTGAGGTGAAGGTCAACGGCCACGTGTACGAAGCGCGCAGCCCGGTCGGGACGACGCTGGCAGACGTGCTCCGCGACGAGTTGTCGCTGACGGGGACCAAGGTCGCGTGCGGCGAGGGTCACTGCGGGGCGTGCACCGTCCTCGTCGACGGCGCTCCGACGCTCTCGTGCATCACGCTCGCGCATGCGCTCAACGGCGCGGAGGTGACGACCATCGAAGGCCTGCGCACCCACCGGATGGTGCAGTCGTTCGTGCGCGCTGATGCGCTGCAATGCGGCTTCTGCACGCCCGGCCAGATCGTGAGCGCGGTCGCGCTCGTCGAGACGAAGCGCGACCCGTCCAGCGAGGAGATTCGACACGCCATGAGCGGCAACCTCTGCCGCTGCGGCGCGTATCCGAAGATCGAGGAGGCGATTCGCACGTGGCGCGACTGATCCGCACGGAGAAGGAAGTCGAGGGCCGGTACGAGGAGGTCTGGCTCGTCGTGGAGGAGGATGCGCTCGAGCAGTGGCCGGCAGGCCCGCGCGACGTCGTGGGCCGGCCGGCGACACGTATCGACGGCCTGGAGCGCGCGCGCGGCGAGGCCGTGTACACGGCGGACCTCAAGCTGCCGGGGATGCTGCACGCGGCCGTCCTGCGGTCGCCGTTCGCGCATGCCCGCGTGCGCAGCATCGACCTCGAGCCTGCGCTCGCGCTTCCGGGTGTGCACGCTGCGATCGGGCCGGGCGACATCGACCAACTCGAGACCGAGTGCGGCTACCAGGGCGCGCCTGTCGCAGCCGTGTGCGCCGACACGTACGAGCAGGCGCGCGCCGCGGTCGCCGCGATCGAGGTCGACTGGGAGCAGCTCGAGGTGGTCGCCGACCCCGACGATGCAGTCGCCCGTGGACAACTCATCGGCGAGCCGCGGGAACGCGCGCGTGGCGACTTCGCCGCCGGTCTCGCCGAGGCCGACGTCGTCGTCGAGGGCGAGTACCGCACGCAGGTCGTCCTCCACAACTCGATGGAGACCCACCAGTCCGTCGTCCAGTGGGTCGGAGACACGCTCGAGGTCTACATCTCGACGCAGTACATCTGGGGCATCCGCAACGAGCTGAGCGAATCGCTCGGGCTGCCGGGCGACGACATCCGCGTCGTGTGCCACTACATGGGCGGCGGCTTCGGCTCGAAGAACGATGCAGGTGACTACACGTACATCGCGATCGCACTCGCGAGCCGGGCGAATCGCCCTGTGCGCTGCGCGTTGACGCGCCGCGAGGAGAATCTTGCGAGCGGCAACCGCAACGCCACGATCCAGCGGCTGACGATCGGCGCGAAGGCCGACGGCACGCTGACCGCGCTGGGCGGCGAGTACGTGAACGCGACGGGCTGGGGCGGCTGGTCGTCGCCGGTCGAGGGTCCCATGCAGCAGCTGTACTCGTGCCCGAACGTCAAGACGACGACGTACGCCGCGAAGATCAACCAGCCGCCCATGAAGGCCTTCCGCGCGCCAGGATTCGTCGAAGGGACGTTCGGCCTCGAGTCGCTGCTCGACGTCCTTGCGGCGAAGCTCGGGATCGACCCACTCGAGCTGCGCCGGCTGAACTACGCGGCGCACGACCCCGCAGACGACCGCCCGTTCAGCGGCAAGAACCTGCTGGAGTGCTACCGGCGCGCCGAGCCCCACTGGAACCGCCGCCACGAGGTGCGCGCGCGCTCGACGGAGACGATCAAGCGCGGCGTCGGCATGGCCTCGCAGATCTGGTACGGCGGCGGCGGCCCGCCGAGCTACGCGTGGGTCCGCGTCGGCGGAGATGGACGCGCGACGGTCGTCACGGCGATGCAGGACATCGGCACGGGAACCAGGACGGCCATGGCGCAGATCGCCGCCGAGGAGCTCGGGCTCCCGCTCGACCGCGTGAACGTCAGCCTCGGCGACTCGGCCCGCGGCCCGTTCGCGTCGATCTCCGCGGGCTCGTCGACGACGCCGTCGATGGGGCCGGCGGTGCGAGCCGCGGCGGCCGACGCGAAGCGGCAGATCATCGAGATCGCAGCGCAGCTCCACGACCTCGAGGAGCGCGTGCTCGACATCAGGAACGGCAACGTCGTCTCTGCGGACGGCAGCCTCAACTCGCCCGTCGAGAAGGTCGTCGGCCTTCTCGAGAGCGCGCAGATCCTCGGCCAGGGCGCTCGCGGCCCGAACCCGACAGGGATGCAGGTGCTCACCTTCGGCGTGCAGGTCGCGGAGGTCGCCGTCGATGTCGAGACCGGCGAGGTGTGGGTCGAGCGCGTCGCCGCGATCCACGACGTCGGGCGCGTGATCAACCCGCTCGGCGCCCAGAGTCAGATCGAGGGCGGGATCATCCAGGGGATCGGGCACACGCTCTCCGAGCGACGCCTGCACGACCCGAACACCGGGCAGATCCTCACGACGACCCTCGACGCCTACAAGCTGCCGACGATCGCCGACGTGCCGGAGATCGTCAGCGAGCTCGTCGACGAGCCGGACGGGCACCTCACGAACCTCGGGTCGAAGGGCCTCGGCGAGCCGCCGATCGTCCCGACGGCCGCCGCCATCTCCAACGCCGTCCGCGACGCGACGGGCGCCGAGGTGCACGAGCTCCCGATCAGCCGCGAGGAGATGCTCCGGGCGTTGAAGGAGGCGAAGGAGCGTGAGCGGGCTGCAGCTCCGGCGGGCGTCTAGCACCGACGTCGATCACGCGACGCCGCTGCACGGCGGCACCGAGCTGATTCCCCTGCTGCGCGCGGGGATCGTGCAGACGGACGCGCTCGTCGACATCCGGGGCGTTGTCCCGCGTGGGATCGACGGGACGCGCATCGGCGCCGGTGCGACCCTCGCGGAGCTCGAGTGCGACCCGCAGGTGCCCGCCGTGCTACGGGAGGCGTGCCGCCTCGCGGCGAGCCCGCAGCTCCGCAACATGGGCTCGATCGGCGGAAACCTGCTCCAGGCGACCCGCTGTTGGTACTGGCGGCTGAAGTGGCCTTGCCGCCTGCACGGCGGCGACGAGTGCTTCGCCCACGCCGGCGAGCACCGCGAGCATGCGATCTTCGCCAACGACTACTGCGCATCGGCGCATCCCTCCGATGTCGCAGCCGCGCTGCTCGCGCTCGGCGCAACGCTGCGCACGAACCGGCGCGAGCTGCCGGTCGCCCACCTCTACCGGCTGCCGACGGCGGACGACCGCAGCACGACGACGCTCGAGCCCGGCGAGCTGATCCTCGAGCTGCAGGTGCCCGAGCCGGAGAGCTCCGTCTATCTGAAGGCGATGGAGCGCAAGCGGTGGGCTTTCCCTCTCGTCGGCGTCGCGGCGGCGCGCACGGCGGGCACGACGCGGATCGCGCTCGCCGGCGTCGCGCCGATCCCGTGGCTCCTCGAGGGCGCCGGTCTGGACGGCGCGACGCCGCTGCCGCGCAACGCGTACAAGGTCGACGTCGCCCGCGCGCTCGTCGAGCGGGCTCGAGCAGCGCTCTCCTGACATGAGGCTCGCGAGACGCCGGCTGCCGCTCGCGCTTCTGCTGCTGCTCGCGCTGACGGCATGCGGGGGCTCGAGCAAGCAGTCGGAGTCGTCGTCGGCGACCACGACGCCGACGACGACCGACGCCGCCGGCTGCGTCCCGGTCGCTCACCCTCCGTCGAAGGAGGGCTCGGAGAAGAAGCCGACGAGCAAGCTCGATCCGAGCAAGACCTACGACGTGGTCATCCACACGAACTGCGGCGACTTCACGATCCGGCTCGCGGTGAAGACGTCGCCGAACACGACCGCGTCCTTCGCGGGCCTCGTCGGCAAGGGCTTCTACGAGGACACCGTCTTCCACCGCATCGTGCCCGGCTTCGTCATCCAGGGTGGCGACCCGACGGGCAGGGGCAGCGGCGGCCCCGGCTACTCGACCGTCGACCGGCCGCCCGCGAGCACGCGGTACACGCACGGCGTCGTCGCGATGGCGAAGACAGCGGCCGAGCCGCCCGGGACGAGCGGCTCGCAGTTCTTCGTCGTCACCGCCCCCGACGCGCAGCTCCCGCCCGACTACGCCGTCCTCGGCAAGGTGGTCAAGGGCCTCGCCGTCGTCGACAAGATCGGGCAGCTCGGTGACCAGGCGACGGGCGGCGAAGGCCTGCCCACGGAGGTCGTCGTGATCCAGAAGGCGACCCTTACCAGCCGCTGATCGTCGCCGTCGTCCTCGCCGCGGGTGCATCGTCGCGCTACGGCGGCGTCAAGCAGCGCGAGCTGCTGCCGGCGGTGCTGGACGCGCTCTCGCGCGCACCGGTCGACGAGATCGTCGTGGTCGAAGGCGCGCACGAGCTTTGTGTTGAGTCAACACAAGCACGGCTCGTGCACTGCGACGACTGGGACTCGGGGCCAGGTGCATCGCTGCACTGCGGGCTCAGGTCGCTCGACCCGGAGGTGACCCGCGCGGTGATCGTGCTCGCCGACGGGCCCGACCTCGACCCGCGCGCGATCTCCCGCGTGCTCGAGCGCAGCGAGCCCGTGCTCGCGGCGACCTACGACGGGCGAACACGGAGCCATCCCGTCGTCCTCGCGCGCGAGGCCTGGGCGCGCGTCCCGGACGCGGGTGGGCGCGAGCTCGACCCCGTCCTCGTCGACTGCTCGGACCTCACGCCGCCGGGCGATGTGGACTACCGGCCCTGAACCTGGTTCGCGGGCTCGGTGGCCGGAGGGCGCACGACGACACCAGCCGTGGCGAGACGCGCCGAACCAGATTCCTCTATGCGTCGAGGGGGGTGCGGAGCGCGGCCAGCCTCGCCTTCAGCTCCGGCGACATGGGCTCGCTCACGGCGACTCGTACGTAGTGCCGGAGCCGCTCCTCGAAGTGGTACCGCTTGGCGCACCACTTGCACAGGTCGAGATGGTGCTGCGCTTCCGCCACCTCGGCGTCCGAGAGCGCTCCGTCCAGATACGGCTGCATGAGCTCCTCGCATTTGTCGCACCAGTCGATCATCTGCTCGAACCGGTCATGCAGGAACTCCGTCCGCGAGATTCTTCTTCAGGATACGCCTGCCGCGGTGCAGGCGCGACATGACTGTGCCGATCGGGATGTCGAGGATCTGCGCCGCGTCCGCGTAGGAGAACTCGCCGATGTCCACGAGCACGACCACATCGCGGAAGTCGTGCGGCACCTCGGCCAGCGCGTCGACGATCGAGTCCTGGCTCAGCCGCTCGAGCACGCGCTCCTCATCCGGGTTCTCCTCGGGCAGCTGCGCCTCGAGCTTGTTGTAGAGGAAGTAGTCGCCGGCCTCGCTGTCGATCGGCGTCGTCTGCGGGGTCCGCTGCTGTCGCCGGCCGCGGTCGATGTTGAGGTTCGTGAGGATGCGGAGCAGCCAGGCGCGCAGGTTCGTCCCGGGCGTGTACTGCTTCCAGGAGCGGAAGGCCCGCTCGTACGTCTGCTGCACCAGATCCTCCGCTTCTTCCCGTGACCCGACGAGCCGCCGGGCAACCCTGTACACCTGGTCGCTCAAGTCGAGCGCCTCCTCCTCGAACCGCACGCGGGCGCGCGCTTCCTGGGCGAGCCTGCGAGTATCAGAGGCCGTCGGTGTGCTCTCGCTCATCCGGCGGCCACCCTAGCAATCGTTTCAACGACGCTCGAATCGGCGAGATTCCCGGTGGAGAGCGAGCGAAAGGGGTTCCATGGACAGGCAGACCGTGGTCACAAGCGATGACCACAAGCTCGGAACGGTCGTCGACGAACGCGACGGCTGCGTGATCATCGAGAGCGGTCACGTCTTCAAGACGAAGCATGCGATCCCGCGAGAGTTCCTGCACGAGGTGAGCGGCGAGCTACGGGCGACGGTGACGAAGGACGTCGTCGACGACTCGCCGAAGGTGGATCTGGACGACTGGGATTGCTCGACCATCCGCCTCCACTACGGCATCGACGGGCCGTTCGAGGTCGACCAAGACCCCGACTCCGTCCGTCACGCCGAGTCCGACGCGGCCCGCGCCGGCATGAAGCCCGCCCCCGCAGAGCGGATCGACACGATGGAAGGGAACGACCCCAACGCCGCGCCGGTCATCCGCGACCGGCAGGCGAATGCCGCCGACCCCACCGGCGTCACTGCGAACCTGAACGACGAGAACAGGACCGGCGGCGGGGACCGCTGAGGCTCAGACGAAAGCCTGCTCGCGGAAACCGCCGCGGGCAAGGAGCTCGACGAGCGCATCCCTGGTGGTGCGCTCGTCGTCGTAGGAGAGCGTGACCTGTCCCGTGAGCGTCGCATTCGCCGCCTCGAGCCCAGCGGCGCCCTCGAGCGTGTGCGCGAGCCGCATGACGCACCGCTCGCAGCGGATGCCGCTCACCTGGATCGTCTCGGTCACCGTCGCCACGCGCTCACACTAGCGAGCGCGCGACGATGTCCGCCGTCGCCTCCTCCGGCGTCGCGCTCCGCAGCTGCAGGTCGGCCTCGCAGCCGTGCGGGTCGAGCCGGGCGAGCAGCGCTTCGCCGCCGAGCGCCCGCGCCGCCGGCCGCACGAGCTCGATCAGCTCCGCCCCGAGGTCGCTCGCGTCGACGTAGCTCGTGCCGTCCGGGTGGAGCAGCTTCGCGCGCGGCCCGAACCGCGCCGCCGACCAGCGGTTCTGGACGTAGTCGGCGCGCCCGCGATCCGCAAGTGTTGACTCGACACGAGGAAGAGCGCCTTCGAGCGCGGCTGCGCAGAGAGCCTGGAGGAGCGCGGTGAACGCGGCCGCCAGCCTGACGTCGGTGGGCTGATCCGGGACGCGCACCTCGAGCGTCCCGAGCTTCGGGTGCGGGCGCACGTCCCACCAGATGCGCGTGTAGTCCTCGGCGACGCCGAGGCGCATCAGCCGCTCGACCCACGACTCCCACTCGGCGTAGGAGGCGAAAGCCGGCGGCACGCCCGCGCGAGGAAGCTCGGCGAGCACCGGCGCGCGGTTGGACGCCATGCCCGTCAGCTCACCCGCGTACCAGGGCGAGTTCGCCGACAGTGCGAGGACGACCGGGAGCCACGGGACGATCCCCTCGAGGCAGCGCCAGCAGTCCTCCGCCGTCGGCATCCCCACGTGCACGTGCAGGCCCTGGACGCCCTGGCGCCGCACCGAGATGCCGCCGTAGCCGAGAAAGGTGACGTACCGCTCCTCCTTCACGATCGCCTGGCCCTCGGGCCGTGCGAACGGGTGCGTCCCGGCGGCCGCGACCGCGAGCCCTGCCTCCGCGGCCGCCTCGGCCGTCACCCGCCTGAGCTCGGGGAGCGCGCGATCGACCTCTGCCGCGGAGGCGCAGACGTTCGTGTTCGTCTCGAAGACGGACGCGAAGAGCTCCGTCTTCACGCTGCCGGGCAGCTGACGGCCTTCGACGCCGCGGAGGATGCGGTCGACGGCCGGGACCTGGTCGAGCCCGCCCGCGTCGAGGATCATCAGCTCCTCCTCGACGCCGAGCGAGAAGGGAGCGGACTCCCCGAAGTGGGCGTCGATCACGCCTGCTGCTGCTTGACCCCGTGCACCGGGCGGCCCGCGGCGATCCACGCGTAGTACGAGGCGCTGACCCCGAACTCCGACCGGTAGCCCGTCACCCGCGGGTTGCGGCCGACGTCACGGGCGCGGGCGGCGTGCCGGAGCAGGTTCGGGTCGTCGAGGTCCTGCCAGACGAGTATCAGGTGAGCGGCGGTCATGAACTCCGCCACGTAGACACAGCCCGGCGCGGGGCAAGGAAACGGGTCGGTGCGCACGCAGAACCACCCGTCGTGGTCTGCGTCCTGGTCGATCCACAGCTCTTCTTCCTCGGCGACGTACGTGTGCTCGAGGGCGATGTGACCGCGCTCCACCCGGAACAAGGTACCGATGTGATGCAGGTGTAAGGGAGCCGCTCTGGAACCGGCTAGCGGCGGCCGCCCGGTGCCTGGCCGAGCGTCACCGTGACGGACGTCGTCGAGCCGTCCCGGAAGATCTGGAGCTTGAGCTTGTCGCCCGGCCTCTTGGCGGCGATCGCGTCCCGCAGCTGCTCGAACTGGCTCACCGGCGAGCCGTCGACCCCCGTGATGACGTCGCCGCCGAGCGTGTAGCTCTGCCCGCCCACGACGACGGGGGTCTTGCCGACGCGAATGCCGCTCTTGTCTGCCCCGCTCCCGGAGTCGACGCGCTCGACGAGGAGGCCTTTGCTCGGCAGCTTGAAGAGCCGGGCGAGCTGCGCCGTCACGGGCACCGTGCCGACTCCGAGGAACGCATGCGCGACCTTGCCGGTCGAGATGATCTGGGCGGCGACGTTGCGCACCGTGTTGACCGGCACCGCGAAGCCGATGCCGATGTTGCCCTGCTGGCTGTTGCCCGCGTAGATCTGCGAGGTGACGCCGATGACGCGCGCGGCCGCGTCGAGCAGGGGCCCGCCTGAGTTGCCGTGATTGATCGCGGCGTCGGTCTGGATCACGTTGTCGATCGGCAGTGTGTTCGGGGCCGTGATCTGCCGCTGCACGGCCGAGACGAGACCGCTCGTCAGCGTGCGCGTGTAGCCGAACGGGTTCCCGATCGCGTACACGGTGTCGCCGACGCGCACGTTGTCCGAGTTGCCGAGGTCGAGCGGGTCGAGCGCGCTCGGGCGCGCCGTGATCTTCAGCACGGCGAGGTCGGTCGACGGGTCGATCCCGACGACCGTGCTCGGCAGCTGGTCCTGGCCCGAGAACGAGACCACGACCTTCGAGGCTCCCTGCACGACGTGGTAGTTCGTGATGATGTGACCCGCCTTGTCGACGACGAAGCCGGAGCCGAGACCCTCGCCGCGCGCCGCGCTGTTGGCGGTGACCTGCACGACGCCGGGCGCGGCGCGCTTGTAGACCGCCTCCGCGCTCAGCCCGTGCGTCGGCGCGGGCTGGAGCGGCGGGACGTTCGAGACGCCGCCGCCGCCGAGCGGCGCGATCTGCTGGATCGTCGTGTGGTTCCCCAGCTTGTGGAAGAGCGCCGCGCCGCCGAGCGCGACGGCGCCGCCGGCGACGGCAACGGCGGCGAGCTCGAGCACGCGCAGGGAGACGACGCGGCTGCGATCCACGGGACCGTTATAGCCGGAGCGTGTGTGCTCCCTCCACGTGGCGATTAATGATGGGTTAAGTAACGGCCACGTGCGGGACGATTTCCTCCTCGATCCGAGCGTCGTGTACCTCAATCACGGCTCGTACGGCGCCTGCCCGCGGCCCGTGTTCGACGCCTACCAGCGCTACCAGCGGGAGCTCGAGCGCCGGCCGGTCGAGTTCCTCGCGCTGGACCGCCGGCTGCCGGTGCTGCTGGACGAGGCCCGGCTCGCGCTCGCCGCCTTTCTCGGCGCGCAGCCCGGGAACCTCGCCTTCGCCACGAATGCCAGCTCCGCGCTGAATGCGGTCGCCCGCTCGCTCGACCTCGCAGCGGGCGACGAGGTGCTGCTCGGCGACGACGAGTACGGCGGGATGGAGCTCCTGTGGCAGTACGTGAGCGCCCGAACCGGTGCGCGCCTCGTCCGCAGGCCCTTCGACGAGCTCGTCCCGGGTGACCGGACGAGCGTGGTGTTCTGCTCGCACGTGGAGTGGACGAGCGGCCGCGTCAACGACGTCGCCGCGGTCTGCGCACGGGCTCGGGCGGTCGGCGCACTCTCCATCGTCGACGGCGCCCACGCGCCCGGCCAGATCGACCTCGACCTCGAAGCGCTCGGCGCCGACGTGTACGCCGGGAACTGCCACAAGTGGCTCTGCGCGCCGAAGGGCTCGGGCTTCCTCTACGCGCGGCCGGAGGTCCAGCCGCTGATCGACCCCCTCGTCGTCTCGTGGGACTGGGGCGACGGCGCCGCGTTCCACGAGCTGCACCGCTGGCAGGGGACGCGCGACCCGTCGGCGTTCCTCGCGGTGCAGGATGCCATCGCCTTCCAGGCGGAGCGCGACTGGCCCGCCGTCCGCCGCCGCTGCCACGACCTGCTCGCGGCAGCCGAGATCGGGCTCGAGCCGCTCTGCGACGACTACGTGCAGATGCGCGGGTTCCGCGTCGAGCACGCCGATCCGCCGGCGCTGAAGCGCAGGCTCTACGACGAGCACCGGATCGAGGTGCCGATCTTCGAGACGCGCCACGGCTGGGCTCTGCGCGTCTCCGTGCAGGCCTACAACGACGACTCCGACCTGCAGGCGCTCGCGGCTGCGCTGAACGAATCGTGAAGCAGCGCGAATCGTGAAGCAACTCGGCCTGACATTCGGCCGCGTCGCGGAGGCCTACGACCGGCTGCGTCCGGAGTTCGCGCCTGAAGCGGTCGACTACGCGCTCGCAAAACTCGAGATCGCTCCCGGCGCAACTGTGCTCGACCTTGCGGCCGGCACCGGCAAGCTCACACGTGCGCTTCGCCAGCGGATCGCCGCGGTAGTCGCGGTCGAGCCTGACGATGACATGCGCGCCTACGTCGGCGGCGACGCACGCGCGGGGTTCGCCGAGGGTATTCCAATCGCAGACTCTTCTGTCGATGCCGTCTTCGTCGGCGACGCATTCGTATGGTTCGACGCCGGACGCGCCTTATCCGAGATCGAACGAGTCGTTCGGCGAGGCGGCGGGCTGGCGCTCCTCTGGCGCGACTGGTTCGGGCGCGAGGAGCCGTCGATTCCGGCGGAGGTCGGCCGGCTGCTCGGCGACGTGTACGTTCGTTTTCGGGGAGCCGGCCCGCCGTCTGGGGCCTGGCGCGACGCTGTGGCCCGTTCGGCCTTCGGCCCGCTCGAACACGCGAGCTTCGAGAAACGGCTGGCGATCTCGGGACGAGACCTCGCTGATCTCGAGCTGACACGGAGCTCGCCCGCGATGCTCGACGATGACGAGCGTACTGCGCTCGCAGCGGAGATCTACCCCCAGATGGAGCCGTCCTACGAGCTCACGGTTGTCACCGAGGTCGACTGGGCGCGCTTGCGGTGACCGAGAATCAGGACTTGATTCCGGGGCGGTGGGATGCAAAAACGTTGTGTGGCCTCGTCCAATCGCTACCGTCCCGCCGCGGAGTTCAGGACTGCCCTGAGGAAGTTCCTGCGCAAGAGCGAGCACGCCTCGCGCGAGGCCGGCGTAACGCCGCGACAGTACGTCCTGCTGCTCCAGATCGCCGCGACTCCCGACGGCAAGACGACGGTGTCGGAGCTCGTCGAGAAGCTGGCACTGACCCAGAGCGCGGTCACGGAGCTCGTTCAACGGGCGGAGCAGGTCGGGCTCGTGCGCCGCGCCGGGTCGCCGGACGACGGCCGGGTCGTCCACCTCTC
>Ga0075434_100003307_pt1 | contig 14405 bp, 11 predicted proteins | sample RhiMethybrSRZTD3_FD_75298 | JGI IMG/M metagenome (GOLD analysis project Ga0075434, IMG submission 75298) | Populus rhizosphere microbial communities from Tennessee, USA - Rhizosphere MetaG P. TD hybrid SRZTD3 | ecosystem: Host-associated > Plants > Roots > Rhizosphere > Soil | place: USA... | reverse complement strand
CCGATTCCGGCCTCATCGGAAATTGCAATCGAGGGTGAAATCCCGCCGCCCTCTGAAGAAGCGCGCCCCGAGGGGCCGTTTGGCGAATGGCCTGGGTATTACTCCGGCGGGACTACCGGAACCGGAGAGAATCAGCCGATCGTCAGAGTCAAGGCGATCTATCACCGAAACGATCCGATCCTCGAGGACGAAGCGCCCCTTTGGCCAGGCGCGGTGAAGATGGATTTACACATCTCGGCCGGCGTGCTGTGGGATCAGCTCGAAAGCGCAGGGATTCAGGATATCGCGGGTGTCTACAATCATACATCGTATTTGACCGTGATTGCGATCCGACAAAAATATGCCGGCCACGCCAAGCAAGCGGGCACGGCGGCACTCAGTTGCGCTGCGGCCAATCGCAATGGCCGCTATGTTGTGGTCGTCGACGAAGACATCGATCCGACCAACATGAAGGAAGTTCTCTGGGCGATGATGACGCGTGTCGATCCGCCGACCAACATCGATATCATCGACGGTTGCTGGTCGACGCCGCTCGATCCGCGCATGCCGCCAGAGAAACGGGACAATAAGGATCATACCAACGGGCGGGCGATTTTTTATGCAGTTCGGCCGTATGCGTGGAAAGAGAAATTCCCCAAGGTCAGTCGATCGAGCCGCGAGCTGAGGGAAAAGACCATCGCGAAGTTCAAGAATGTGATTCCGTTTCCGGGGGTGTGAAATGAAGCACACGGAGGACCCTCACCCTCGCCCTCTCCCATATGAATGGGCGAGGGAAAAAGCCGTGAACGACCATTCTGCCCGACTGCATTGTTCCCTCGCCCACAAAAGTGGGAGAGGGTTAGGTGAGGGCAGTGTTATGGCCCGGTACCCGTCGTTACAGAAAATCCGTGCGCGAAAGCTCAGGGGAAATCAGACCGATGTCGAGAGCAAGCTATGGTCGCAGTTGCGCGGCCGACATTTTGATGGTCTGAAGTTTCGCCGACAGCATCCGATGGGTCCGTTCATCGTTGACCTTTGCTGTGTCGAAAGAAAGTTAGTCGTGGAGTTGGATGGCAGCCAGCACGCCGAGCGAGGCGCTGCCGACGAAAGACGAACAAGAAATCTGCAACGATTTAGTTATCGCGTATTACGTTTTTGGGATAATGAGGCGCTCAGTAATCTCGACGGGGTGTTGCAAAAAATCAGTGAAGCCTTGGTAAATTCTCGCCCAGTGCGACAACGTACAAAGTAATTCACGGGATCTAACTCATGATCAGTAAAGAAGAAAACGAGCTCCTCACCAAAACCGACCGCGGCACACCTGCCGGTGAATTGATTCGCCGGTACTGGCAGCCGGTGGCGCTCGCCGCAGAGCTGCCTCCGGGCGGTGCGCCTTTGGCCGTCCAAATTTTAGGCGAGGATCTGGTGCTGTTTCGCGACGATCAGGAGCGAATCGGTTTACTGGGAATTCATTGCGCCCATCGCGGCACCAATCTCAGTTATGGACGAATCGAGGACGGCGGATTGCGCTGCCTCTATCACGGCTGGCTTTACGACATTCAGGGGAAATGCCTCGAACAACCGGGCGAGCCGGGCGGCGGCGAGCATCGCGATCAGATTCGCCAGCGGGCCTATCCGTGTATCGAGAAAGGCGGCGCGATTTTTACCTATATGGGTCTCGGAGAGCCGCCGTTATTCCCGAATTACGATTTTATTAATGCCTCTCCGGATCATCTTTACACCTCGAAGATTCACCACGACTGCAATTATCAGCAGGCCAACGAAGGTAACATCGATCCGGTGCATTTATCGTATCTGCACCGCTTTCTGGAAAATCGTAACGAGCCCTACCGCGGCGTGCGCGGCGCGGCGGAGTCGCATTACAATCTCGTGGCGCGAAACTCGACGCCGATTATCGATGTGGAGCTGACGAACTTTGGTGTACGCATCTATACGGCACGAAAGCTTGAGGCCGATAATTTTTATTTGCGTGTTTCTTATTTTATTCTGCCCAATCTGAGCGCTTTTCCGGGACAAACCGGCGGCGCCGGCTACTCGGTCAATTGGCACGTCCCCATAGACGATACGCATCACTGGAAGTATTCATTCGTGTACAGCGCCGGCGCTCCATTAAAAAAAGATGTGGTCGGTCGTGAGCGCTCCGAGTTGGATCCCACTTACCGACTTGCGCGCAACGAGTCGAATCGCTTTCTCCAGGATCGCGAGGCGATGAAAACGAAAACCTATGCCGGGATGGGGACAGGTTTTCAAGCTCACGATGCTTTCGCGACGGCAAGCCAGGGCGCAGTCCAGAATCGCAACGATGAGCACCTGGTTTCGTCGGATAAAGCGATCGTTGCCGCCCGCAAGCTGCTGAAAAAGGCTATTCAGGAAGTGCGCGAAGGGCGCGAGCCGCCGCACGTGATGCGGTCGGCGGAGCAAAACCGATTTCCGCACCTGCTGGTAATTTCTGATATGATTCCGAGCGGCGATTGGAAGGCATACACAAGAAATCTCGAGGCGGAAGCGAGGGCGCGAATCTGAGTGAGCCTCTGCGTCTCGGCATTGCCGGGCTCGGCGTCGCGAGCACGCAAATTCTGCCGCCGATTTCCTCGCTGTCCTATATCAAAATCACGGCGGCGGCCGATACGCGCCCTGACGCTCTGGAAAAATTCCGTGCAGTCTACCAGGGCGAAACCTACACGAGCGTTCAAGGAATGTGCGAACGGGCGGGCATTGACGCCGTTTATGTCGCCACACCCAACACCTTGCACGCCGAGCATGCGATCATCGCCGCGCGCAGTGGAAAACATATTATTGTCGAAAAACCCATGGCAATGTCTTTGGCGGAATGCGATGCCATGAACGAAGCAGCGGAAAAATATGGTGTAAAACTTCTATGCGGCCATACTCACAGCTTCGATCCGCCGATTCGTAAAATTCGCGAGATCGTAAAGAATGGCGAGCTCGGCAAGCTCTGCATGATCAATAGCTGGAACTACAACGAATTTATGTACCGGCCGCGCATGCGTAACGAGCTGGCGATGAGCCGCGGCGTCGTGCTTAATCAAGGACCGCACCAAGTCGATATCGTCCGCCTGATCGGCGGCGGCATGCTACGCAGCGTACGTGCGATGACCGGGAGCTGGGACAAAGCGCGCGAGTGGGAAGGTAGTTACAGCTGCTTCCTGGAATTCGAAGACGGCACGCCCGCGACGCTCGTCTATAGCGGCTACGGGTTCTTTGACACGGCGGAATTGTTCGACTGGGTTGGCGAGGGCGGACAGTACCGCGCCCCCGAAACCAATCTCAACGTCAGAAAAAAACTGCGCGAGGTGCGGACGACGGAAGAGGAGGAAAAGCTGAAAGAAGGCATGCGCTTCGGCGGCCAGCGCGAGGGCGAATACAGCCACTTATGGAACGGGGAGCGCAAGCAGCCGTTCTTTGGATTTACGATTGTGAGCTGCGAAAAGGGCGATATTCGTCAGACGCCCGACGGTTTAAAAATTTACGGTGAAACAAAACAGCGGGCGATCCAGTTGCCCACTGCCCGCCGCGGACGCGAGGCCGAGGTTGAGGAGCTGTATAATGCCGTTGTTCATAAGCGGCCCGTGTTCCATGACGGCCGCTGGGGCGCGGCAACGCTGGAAGCGTGTCTGGCGATCCTCGAATCGGCGGCGCAGCGGAAGGAAATTTTTTTATCGCACCAGGTGCCGAGCCCGGAGTAGGAATCAGTGTCACCGTAGTGAATCTTTCTGTATGAACAATGTCCACGTCTGTCATCTCGAGCGGAGCGAGAGATCTTGCGGGTTCCGCGGCGTCGCGGTGTTACAAGAAAGATTTCTCGCCCTCGGCTCGAAATGACAATTGCGACACCTTAACTGCGAGTAGTAGCACTTCGTTTGGAAATCTAAGCGCCCGAAACGAGCAGGAGGTCGTTCAATGCTTACCGCCGAAGAAAACGAATATTTGACGCGAGTCGGGGCGGGAACGCCGGCGGGCGAACTGCTGCGGCGCTACTGGCATCCGATCGCAATCGCCGCCGATTTGACGCCGGAATCTCCGACGAAGTTCGCGCGTATTCTCGGCGAGGATTTAGTTTTGTTTGTGACACCCGAAGGCGAGCCCGGCCTGCTCAATGATCGCTGCGCGCACCGCGGCGCATCGTTGTCTTACGGCCGAGTCGAAGCGCGCGGCATCGCCTGCGCCTATCACGGTTGGCTTTACGACACGAAAGGCAACTGCCTCGAGACACCCGCGGAGCCGGCCGACAGTAAGTTTTGCCTGACGGTGAAGCAGAAAGCTTATCCAGTGCAAAAATTGGCGGGACTCTACTGGGCCTATCTAGGACCGCAGCCGGTACCCATGATTCCGAAGTATGATGTCTGGGCGCGAACCGACGGCTGGCACTGGCTGCGCGCCTTGCCGCAACTCGACTGCAACTGGTTGCAGGCGATGGAAAATTCCGTGGACACGGCTCATCTACATATCCTCCATCAGGAGCTGGTGACCGACGGCTTTGAAGTTGAAAGCACGACTCGCGGTACCATCGACAACCTGGTCAACTATGAAATGGAAGAATTCGAACACGGGATCATCAAACGGCGCCATTTCAGAGATGGCAAAATCGAAGAGCACCCGCTGCTGTTTCCCACGGTTTTGCGCCAGGCCAATCGCACGCAGATTCGCGTGCCCATCGACGATACTCACACTTGGATCGTCTACGTTCACTTTGTGCCGGAGAGCGCAGAGCCGCGCGCGAACAAAGACGAAATCCCGGTGGTTTACCGAAAACCTTTCAAGAACCCGCTCGGCGTGCGTCATCCTTTCACTAAGTTCCGCATGGACGAAGTGGATGCTCAAGATTTCATGGCGTGGGAGACTCAAGGACCGATTCTCGACCGCACACACGAAAGACTTACGGGCTCCGACCGCGGCGTCGTGATGTACCGTGAAATGCTCAAACGTGAGATCGAAAAAGTTCAAAAAGGCTTGGAGCCCATGAACGTCTTTCGCGATCCCAACCAGCCGATCATCGATACTAAGATGGATCGGTCGCTCGAAGTGGGCAAGGCAGGATCGGTGCGCTACCACATGCCGCCGGCACGATAGTGGACAATTACATTCAAGTCGTTCGAATCGTCAAAGATGTGGGCGGCATCAAATCACGGAGTCGCCGACGAGCGACTATCGGCGGATGCGATTCCTCGATACGCGCTTCGCGCTACTCGGGAAATCGGTCCTGATTTCTAAGGAGCGCGGTCGTATCAAACGTACACACTTCGTGCTATCGGATTACACCGAGGTGGCTCTTTGTACGGAGTGCACCTGTCCTTAAAGGCTCTCCCAACGTATGTTGCACTCAGCTGGAGCCCGAGCAGCATAGATACATTGAAGCGATCGGCTGCATTCATTGTCGTTGCATTCTTGCTCTGCCTGAGCGGTGCCGCCCACCGCATGCGATTTTTACTAACAATCTTAATCGGGTTCGCTGTTGGTATTGGAGCTTCATCGTCTCAGGCTGCCGAACCGAGAAAGCCTGCCTGGCAATCCGAATGGGAACGGACAGTTCAAGCTGCGAAGAAGGAAGGAGCGCTGTCGCTCTATTTGCTTCAAGGCGAGGGCGAACTGAGCGCTCTTGCACAGGTCTTTCAGAAAAAATATCCCGACATCAATGTTGTGACGACCACGGGTCGCGGGAATACGCTCGGGCCGCGCATTATGGCGGAGCGGCGGGCGGGGAAGTATCTTGTCGACGCCTATATTAGCGGTGCGACCACGGCCTATGAGGTACTCTATCGCGCAAAAATCTTGGACAGTGTGCGCGAATCACTGATACTTCCGGAAGTAATCGACCAGTCCAAATGGTGGCTTGGACAGCACCACTACCTCGACCCGGAGAACCGATACATTTTCGTCTATCTCGGCAATCTCGGCGAATACGTTTCCTACCACACCAAATCAGTCGAGCCGGGTGAGATTCATTCCTACTGGGATTTTCTCCAACCCAAGTGGAAAGGAAAAATTCTTTCGCGCGATCCCAAGATTTCTGGCAGCCAGCGCATCGGGCTGCGGATGTTTTACTACACATCTGAGTTGGGCGGCGAGTTCATTCGGCGTCTTTATGGGGAGATGGATGTGACCTTGACTCAGGAAATCCGTCAAGCGACGGATTGGCTGGCGAACGGGAAATTCGCCATTTGCTTTTTCTGTTCGGACATCCTGCGGGCCAAGGGACAGGGGCTGTCCGTCGATCAATTTCGGACCGCCCAATGGAAAGAGAGCCGGGCGATTTCCTCGGGCAACATGGGTTCGATAGCGCTGTTGAGTCAATCGCCGCACCCCAATGCGGCGCGCGTGTTCGTTAATTGGTTGCTGTCACCCGAAGGTCAGACGGCGCTTCAGCGCTCGGCGAATACCGCTAACAATTCCGAAGAATCGCTGCGTACGGATATCCCCAAGGATATGATTCGCAGCGAAGTACGGCGGGTCGAAGGCATTAGGTATTTTTTGGTCGATAGACCTGAATATATCGACATGACACCGATCTATGACGTCGTCGAGAAAGCACTCGCGCACGCGAAGAAGAGGTGACCTGGTCGATAATGGAAGGTTGAGAATTGAGAACGGTTCTTTCGTCGATCCGTACAGAGAGCAAAATTATGAGCGGAATGACGAAGAAAACTAGCCAGCTAAGGTAATTGACCAATGAAGTATCCTTTAAGTATGGGAACCATTGTTTCGACCGTTTTGTTTGCAATCATTTCATTCGGCGCACTCGCGCCGCGCGGTGGGTATGGTGCGGAAGCCAAGCCGGCATGGCAGGTGGAATGGGAAAAAGTCTTGACCGCGGCAAAGAAAGAGGGGCAAGTCTCGGTCTACATCAGCGGGTATGAAGAAATTCTGCCCGAATTCCAGAAGGAGTTTCCAGACATCAAAGTTTTGCCGACCACCGGCCGCGGCTCTCAGGTGGGCCAAAAACTTCTCGCGGAGAGACGGGCGGAAAAATATCTGGCGGACGTCATCAATGCCGGCGGCGTGACGACATACCAGCAACTCTTTCCCTCCAAGGTCTTCGATCCTATCAAGCCGGCTTTGCTCTTGCCGGAGATCACCGACACTTCGAAATGGTATGAGGGCAAGCATCATTATTCCGATCCGGAGAATCAGTACATCATCAATTATGTCGGGACCGCGACCTACGGATCGATCAGTTACAACACGAAGTTGGTCAACGCGAAAGATTTTAAGTCCTATTGGGACCTGCTTGCGCCGAAGTGGAAAGGCAAAATAATTTCGCGCGATGTTCGTGTGCCTGGGCCCGGCTCCGGCAATGCCCGGCTCTTTTATTATCTGCCCGACGTCGGGCCATCGTTTATCAAAAAACTTTACGGTGAAATGGACACAACTTTGTTTCGCGACTATCGCCAAGGCACCGATTGGTTGGCGGTCGGCAAGGCGGCAATTTGCTTTTTTTGCGAAGCGGATGTCTCCAAGGCGCAGGGCTTGCCGGTCGATACGTTTGGGCCGGGCGTGTTCAAGGAAGGCGCCGGGTTAGTCACTCAATTTGGCACGCTGGGTTTGGTCAACCGCGCGCCGCATCCGAACGCCGCGAAGGTTTTCATCAACTGGCTACTTTCCCGGAAGGGACAAATGACGTTGCAAAAGATTATGCTGCCGACAGAAAATCCCGTTGACTCACTGCGCATCGACATTCCGAAAGACGATGTGCCTGTGCTTCAGCGGCGCTTCGATAACGTAAAGTATTTAGATACCAGCCGGCCGGAATGGCAGGATATGAAACCGATTCTGGAGGTCATGAACGAGGCGCTCAAGGCGGCGGGGAAGCAGTAAGAGTATTTTAGATTTTCGATCCTTCGACTTTGCTCAGGACAGGTTTTGGATTCTCGATTAAGGAAAAGAGAATGAAAATTCTGCCCGTTTGTATTTTTTCCGAGAATCCAAACTCTAAAATCCGAAATCTAAAATGGGCGGGGGTGCTGCTCGTGTGTGTATTTGGGGCTTCAGTTAACGCCACCGCCGCTGACGAAGCGAAATCGAGAAATGATTGGTCACGGGTGGTGGAAGCGGCGAAGAAGGAAGGCCAAGTCACCGTCTATATCAGCGGTTACGAGGCGGTGCTGCCGTTCTTCGAGAAGGAATTTCCTGAGATCAAACTGACCGCTGTCACCGCGCGCGGCAATCAGCTTGGACAACGCTTGCTCAGCGAGCGGCGGGCGGAAAAATACTTGGCCGATGTCGTAAGCTCAGGAGCGAACCCCAATTATCAAATCTTCTATGCGGCCAAAGCACTCGCTCCGATCAAAAACGCACTGATTTTGCCGGAAGTGCTCGACCCGACGAAATGGTATCAGAAAAAACATCAGTACTCGGACCCTGAGTCGCAATTCGTTTTCAATTACGTCGGTTCCGCCACCTACGGTGCCGTCAATTACAATTCCAAGCTTGTCGACGTGAAAGAGTTCAAATCGTACTGGGACCTGTTGAATCCAAAGTGGAAGGGCAAAATAGAAGTGCGCGATATCCGCGAAGCCGGCCCCGGCGCGGGCAACACGCGGTTCTTCTATTATCACCCGGACCTCGGGCCCGCATTCATTCGGCAACTCTTTGGTGAAATGGATGCGACGCTGTTTCGCGATTTTCGCCAAGGACCCGATTGGCTCGCGACGGGCAAGTTCGCCATCTGTTTTTTCTGTGACGTGGACGTCCTCAAACAGCAGGGCTTGCCGGTGGAGACTTTCGGGCCGCATATTTTCAAGGAAGGTGGCGGGCTGGTTCAGCAGTTCGGCACGTTAACGCTGATTGATCGCGCACCGCATCCGAATGCCGCGAAGGTCTTCATCAACTGGCTGCTCTCGGCGCGCGGACAAACCGCGCTGCAAAAAAGCCAGGCGAACGCGGAGAGCCCGGCGGATTCCTTACGGATCGATATTCCCAAGGATGAGGTGCCGTTTGCCTCGCGCCGACTCGACGGGATCAAGTACCTCGATACCGGAAGATCGGAGTGGATCGAGATGAAGCCGATCCTCGATGTCGTCAATGAAGCATTGAAGGCTGCGGGGAAGAATTAGACATCGCCGAGCTTTGAGGGTCGAGTGTAGGTAGGGGCGGCTTTAACTTCGACAAGCGAGCAGAAAGGCAAGACGGACAAGAATTGAAGAAAGTAATATTCGCCTTCTTCGCAACCGCAGCGTTGATTCTCGCGAGTCTCTGTCTCGTCGAGGCACAGCAGCCGAGAAAAATTTCACTGATCGGTTATCTCATTTCTGCCAACCGGTCCGGTAGCGCCCATCTTACCGAGGCGTTTATTCAAGGTTTGCGCGAGCTCGGCTACGTGGAGGGCCAGAACATTGTCATCGAGTACCGTTGGGCCGATGGGAATTTCGAAAGGCTCCCGGGTTTGGCGGCGGAATTAGTCAGTCTCAAGGTTGACGTCATGGTCGCGACGGTGACGCAGGCTTCGTTGGCGGCTAAGAATGCGACCACCAGTATTCCCATCGTAATGGTAGCTGTTGGCAGTCCTGTGGAAGCTCGACTCGTGGCTAGCCTGGCCCGTCCGGGGGCGAATATTACGGGGACGTCAACGATGGCAGACGAAGTTGTCGGGAAACAGCTGGCGCTGCTCAAGGAAACGCTTCCGAAAATTTCCCGAGTCGCCGCGCTCTGGAATCCTGCCAATCCAGTATTTCAGGCGTCACAGCTGCGACAAGCGGAAAGCGCAGCTAAAGCGTTGCCCGTAACGCTTCAGAAACTAGAGGCGCGTGCTCCCGCGGAAATTGACCACGCCTTTACCACAATCAGCAAAGAGGGAACGAAGGCGCTGATCGTTCTCGCCGATCCTGTGTTCACCACACACCGGAAGCAGATTGCAGATCTTTCACTCAAGCATCGCCTGCCGGCCATAACGGGACCAAAAGAAGTTGCTGACGCAGGCCTGTTGATGTCCTATGGCGCGAGCTTTACGGAATCCTATCGTCGGGCGGCGACTTACGTGGACAAGATTCTCAAAGGTGCCAAGCCTGGCGACATGCCCATCGAGCGACCGACGAAGTTCGACTTTGTGGTGAATCTAAGGACTGCGAAACAAATTGGCGTGCTGGTTCCTCAATCCATGCTGTACCGGGCAGACACTGTAATCAAATAAGCAACCGGCTTGCAGCGCGACGTAAGGAAAGAATTAGGGGAATGCAATCGATGGTCTAAAGACCTTCAGAGGTTTTGAGGTCGGTACTCATTTCTTATTTCCATGATGGAGATTCAACATGGCAACTGACGCGATAGCCTACAAAGACCTGCGCGGATATATCGACGCGGTCGACAAACTCGGCGAGTTGCGCATGGTCAACGGCGCGGATTGGGATTTGGAGCTCGGCGCCATCACGGAAGTCGCGGCGCGTGCGACCAAGCCGAAAGTTTTGTTGTTCGACAACATCAAAGGATATCCAAACGGATTCCGTGTCGTGACCAATCCGGTCTGCTCCGCGGCGACGACGGCGTTGGCCTTCGGTCTGGATCCGAAACTCACAGGTGTCGATCTTATTCGTGCGTGGAAAGAAAAGCTCGGCAGCCAAAAACCGCTGAAGCCAGTGATGGTTTCCAATGGCCCGATTACTGAAAACGTCGACAGCGGTGAAAAGGTCGATCTGCTCAAATTTCCGACACCGCGATGGCACGAACATGACGGCGGCCGCTACATCGGCACAGGCTGCATGGTGATCATGCAGGATCCTGAAGAGAACTGGACCAACGTCGGCACCTATCGCGTTTGTGTTCACGACAAGAATACGCTCGGCATCTGGATTTCGCCGGGCAAGCACGGTCGTTTGATTCGGGAAAAATATTGGTCGCAGGGAAAGGCCTGTCCCGTCGTGATCAGCTTCGGCCAGGACCCGGTTCTGGCGAAAGTCGCGAGCTGGTACGAGCCCTGGGGTGTTTCCGAATTGGAAATCGCCGGATGGCTGTTTGGCGAGGCGGTAAAATGCATTCGCGGACCGGAGACCGACCTGCCGATACCGGCCAGTTCGGAGTTGGCTGTCGAAGGATTTATAGTGCCGCCGAAGGAAGACAGCCGCGCCGAAGGACCGTTCGGCGAATGGACAGGTTACTACGCATCCGGCACTCGCAACGAGCCGGTGGTCAAAGTGAAAAATGTTTTTTTTCGGAACAACCCGATCATTCTCGGGATGCCGCCGGGGATTTCAGGGAAAAGCGTTGCGCTCAGCGCGGCGAATGTTTGGCTCGCGCTGGAAAAGGCCGGCGTCACGGACGTCAAAGGCGTGTGGGAATATCAGACGCGTTACATCACCGTCATTTCGATTGAACAAAAATACGGCGGTCACGCCAAGCGGGCGGCAATGGCGATGCTCGGTTCGACCTACGGCTATCATCGCCGATTTGTCATCATCGTCGACGAAGATGTCGATCCCTCGAATATCGATGATGTTCTGTGGGCGGTGGCTACCCGCTGTGATCCGGCGACCGCGATCAATATCATCAACGAAGCCTGGAGCACGCCGCTCGATCCGCGCATACCGCCAGATGCACGCTCGGCGCGAAACTTCACCAATTCGGTTGCTATTATCAACGCGTGCCGCCCCTATCATTGGAAGGACCAGTACGCGAAGACCTGTTATTTTCCCGAGGAAACCCGGCGGCAGACGCTGGAGAAGTGGAAGAACGTGCTGAACTTGGACTGAGGAGCGACTACCGTGAGGGGATTTTGGATTTTCGATTTTGGATTTTGGATTAGGGGACGAAGAGGTTTCTCTTGCAGCCGCATCTCCCAGTTTTTGCTCGTTAATCTAAAATCTAAAATCCAAAATCCAAAATCGAGCGTCTTGGTGGTGCTGTGGTTGGTGGTTGGGGCCGTACACGCGGCTGAGCCACCGAAGTGGCAGGAGGAGTGGGAGCAGACCTTGACTGCGGCAAAGAAGGAGGGCGAGATCAGCTTCTATGGCAGCCAGGGATATGAAAAAGTTTTCGAGGTATTTCAAAAGAGGTACCCCGAGATCAAGGTCAATGCCGTCACCAACATGCGCGGGAGCGAGCATGGCGCGCGCGTGATGACCGAGCGGCGCGCCGGAAAATATCTCGTTGATCTCTTTATCAATGGCGTGGTCACGCCGATTCAGGTTTATCTCAAGGCCAACATTCTCGAACCGATTCGTCCGGCGCTCATTCTTCCAGAAGTCACCGATGAGTCGAAGTGGTGGGAAGGCAAGCACCATTACGCTGATGCCGACGGGCAATATATTTTCGTTTTCCAGGGCAATGTTCACGGCGGCGAGAACGCTTACAATACAAAACTGGTCAATCCGAAAGACATCAAATCGTATTGGGATTTTCTCGATCCGAAGTGGAAGGGCAAAATAGTCGCGTACGATGTGAGCCGGGTCAGCACCATCGCCCATTCTCTGCGCTTTCTATACAACCATCCGGATCTCGGACCGGAATTCATCAAAAGATTTTTTGGCGAGATGGACATCACCTATTCACGCGATGAGCGGCAGATGATCGACTGGCTCGGGGCGGGCAAATTTCATGTTGCGTTTTTCGTCACCGATATCGAAGACGCAGCAAAGCAGGGATTGCCGGTTAAATTCTTTGAGCCTGGCCAGTTCAAAGAAGGCGCATTTGTCGGCCCGAGCCAGGGCGGTGTAAATCTGTTCAAGAACGCGCCGCATCCCAATGCCGCCAAAGTTGCCATCAACTGGCTCCTTTCCCGCGAGGGACAAGACGCATACCAGAGAATGTTCGCATCGCAGCACGATGTCCGGCAGTCGATGCGCGAAGACATTTCGACAGACGTGATTCCACCCACGTATCGACGCGTTAAGGGTGTGAAGTATATCTATTCGGGTCGACCCGAATGGCTCGATATGGGTCCGGTGACGAAGATCATCAAAGAGGCGCAGCAAAGCAGCCCTAAAAAATAGGAGACGCAATGAAGCGGTGGGGAGTGCTGGTCAGCTTAGTCTCGTTAGCTTTTATCTTTTCAAAAAACAGCGGACTGGCGGCGCAGGCGGACAGCTGGAAGGCGGACTGGGAGAAAACCGTTTTAGCCGCAAAAAAGGAAGGCCAACTGACACTTTATGGGAGTCCTGATTTCGAGGGATTGTTCGGTGAGCTTCACAAGAAATATCCGGAAATCAAAATCACTGGCGTGTTCAACCGCGGCGCCGACGTCGCGAAGCGGCTGATGGCAGAACGGCGCGCCGAAAAATATATGGCGGATCTCTATGTCAACGGCATGACCACCGGCTACAACGTATTTTACAAAGCCAAGGCGCTCGATCCGATTCCGCCGCAATTGATGCTTCCCGAAGTGACCGACACATCGAAGTGGTGGCGCGGCAAGCTCCATTACGTGGATCCGGAGAACCAGTATTTGCTCAATATCAACGGCGAGAATCGTATGGTCGTTGCTTACAATACCAAGCTCGTGAATCCCGCTGAGATCAAATCCTACTGGGATCTGCTCAACCCGAAGTGGAAAGACAAGATCGTTGCCTATGATCCAACACTTGGCGGCTCGGGCGATGCAATGCGGTTTTTTTATCATACGAAGAGCCTCGGCCCGGAGTTTATCCGGCGTATTCTTCTAGAAACCGATATCGTCATCAGCACGGACACACGGCAGATGGGCGACTGGCTGGCAGGAGGAAAATTTGCCTTCACGATATTCGCACCGGTTTCGCGAATGGATTTGGATCAGATGCAGATACAGGGATTGCCAGTGGATTGGTTCAAGCCCGAGCAATTGAAAGAAGGCACGTACATCACCGGGGGATCTGGAGGCGTTGCGCTGATCAACAAAGCGCCTCACCCCAACGCCGCGAAAGTGGGACTCAACTGGCTTCTTTCACGCGAAGGGCAAATCGCCTACCAACGCCTCTTCACGCAAGGGAATGACGGACCGGATTCGCTGCGCATCGACATTCCCAAAGATAAGGTGCCGCGCGGCAACCGCCGTCCCGAGGGAGACGAGAATCGTTATCCGTTCGTCGATCGGGCGGAATGGATGGATCAGGCGCCGATCACGAAGTTCGTCAAGGAAGTTTTGGAGCAAAGGAAGAAGTAAAGACTTGAGGTGTTAGGCGTGAGTCGTGAGTGGGAAAAACGGCGACAGCGGCGATGGTTTGCCAACGCGGTCACATCTTGGATTCTACTCTTTAGCGCATTAGCGAACGCTGGGGAACTGCCCAAATGGAAACACGAGTGGGCGCGCGTCATCGACGCGGCCAAGAAAGAAGGACAGCTTTCACTCTACGGCGGGCAGGAGATTACTCATCCGGACATTATCGCCGGATTCAACAGAGAGTTCCCCTTCGTCAAAGTGACGTCGGCAAGCGGACGCGCCGCCGATATGATGACGCGCATTGTCGCGGAACGGCGCGCGGATAGAT
>Ga0075434_100003306_pt1 | contig 14407 bp, 10 predicted proteins | sample RhiMethybrSRZTD3_FD_75298 | JGI IMG/M metagenome (GOLD analysis project Ga0075434, IMG submission 75298) | Populus rhizosphere microbial communities from Tennessee, USA - Rhizosphere MetaG P. TD hybrid SRZTD3 | ecosystem: Host-associated > Plants > Roots > Rhizosphere > Soil | place: USA... | reverse complement strand
GGCGACGGTCATCTGATTCAAACCTTCAAGGTCGGCGACGAACCCGAAGGGGTGACGGTGGAACCCGGCGGCAAGCGTGTGTGGGTGACGTCGGAGGCCGACGGAGCCGTGTTCGTTGCGGACCTCGCCGCGAAGAAGATCGTCAAGCCGGTGAAGGTCGGCCCGCGACCGCGCTCGGTGGCGTTCACGCCCGATGGCGCGCGCGCGTATGTGCCGTCTGAAAATGGCGCGACCTTGACCGAAATCGATGTGAAGAAGCTGGCGCCCGCCAAGACGATCGATCTCGGAAAAGGCATGCGTCCGATGGGAACGCGCATGAGCGCCGACGGCAAGCTGCTCTACGTCAGCACGGGCCGCAGCAAGATGGCGCTCGTCCTCGACACCGCAACCAACGCGGTCGTTGGCTCGGTTGAAGCCGGCGATCGGCCGTGGGGCATCGGGCTCTCTCCCGACGAGAAGACGATGTACACGGCGAACGGCCCATCAGACGACGTGTCGGTCATCGATATTGCCACGCGTATGGTCACCAAAAAAATTCCAGTGGGACATGGACCATGGGGACTAGCAGTCGTTCAGGCGCCGTAACGCGGCTTCTCGGCATCGCGTCCGCCGTCCTTCTCTGTACCGCGGTGACTGCCGCGCCGCAGTCCGCCGACGTGTTGACCGGCAAGGTGCTCGATTCGTCCGGCGCGTCCGTTGCCGATGCCGCCGTTCGCGTGAACATTGGCGGCAGCGTGGCCGCTGAAACGCAGACCGACGCGGATGGCCAGTTCGAGGTCCGCGTCAGCGCTGACGGAGCCCGCGACGTGCTCGTAACCGCTCCAGGCTTCGCGCCGTTCTCGACGACGGTTCAACCTGGCGCCCGCACGGTGGACGTGACGCTCGAACCGGCGCCGTTCTTCCAAACGGTCAACGTCACCTCGTCACGTACCGACATCGCGCGCGTCGATCCCACATCCACCGTCACTGTGATTTCATCCAACGAGCTGCTGAGCAGCGGCCCGGCCACGATTGACGATGCGCTGAAGGCAGTCCCAGGCTTCACGTTGTTCCGGCGCACCTCGTCTCGCAACGCGAATCCGACGGCTCAGGGTGTCGCGCTCCGCGGGATCGGCGGGACGTCGCCGAGCCGCTCGCTCGTGCTCGCCGACGGCATGCCGCTCAACGATGCGTTCGGCGGGTGGGTGTTCTGGGACAAGGTGCCGCAGGCGGCCATCGATCGCATCGAGGTTGACCGCGGCAGCGGAGGCGATCTGTACGGCGCCGACGCGCTCGGCGGCGTGATCCAGCTGCTCACGATCCGGCCGAGCCGGCCGACAGGCCGCCTGCTGATCGAAGGCGGCAGTCTCGGCACCGGGAGCGTTTCTGCGTTCGGCGGCGGCCGCACCCGCGGCTGGCGGTACAGCGGGGCCGGCGAATGGTTCAACACCGACGGCTACATTCCCGTCGCGACCGAACAGAATCCGGGCATCGCACCTCGCGGCCCGGTGGACTCGCTCCTCGGCTCGAAGCACCGCTCGGCGATGGCAACCGCGGGCTACCAGACCGACAGCGGCTGGAGATTCGACTTCAACGCCAACGCCTTCTCAGAAGATCGGACCAACGGCACGCCGTTGTCGATCAACAGCACCGACTCGCACCATGGATCCGGCGATGTCACTGGCCGGTTGGCCGGCGGCGTGTTCACCGTGCGCGGCTATGGCGGCACGCAGAAATACCATCAGACGTTCACAACCGTGAACGCACCGCGCACCGCGGAAACGTTCATCCGTGATCAGAACGTGCCGACGACCTTTGGCGGCGGCGGCGGACAGTGGCTGCGCGCATGGGGCGCGCACACGCTGCTCGTCGGGGCCGAAGGACGCTACGTCACGGGCGACTCCGTCGAAACGCCGTTCGCCGGCGGTGTGCCTCAGGTGACGACACGAGCGGGGGGCACCGACCGCCGCTGGTCCGGATTTGCGCAGGACACCTGGCAGGCGACCGGCCGCTTCACCATCGTCGTCGGCGCGCACGGCGATACGTGGGATACCGACGCAAGCCAGACGTCATTCACCAAGTCGTCGTCGGCCTTCAGCCCCCGCGCCGCGGCCGCCTATCGCGTGAACGATCTGGTGAGCGTGCGCGGCGCCGTCTATCACGGCTTCCGCGCGCCGACGCTGAACGAGCTGTATCGCAATTTCAGCGCCGGCAACACACAGACGCGCGCCAACCCCGCGCTCGATCCCGAGCGGCTGACCGGGGGCGACGCCGGCGTGCTGATCGGCAACGCGCGCGCGTCGGCACGAGTCACCGGCTTCTGGAATCGGCTCGATCACGCGATTACGGCCATCACGTTGTCGAGCACTCCCACGCAGATCATCCGTCAGCGCGCCAACGCCGACCGGGTGCAGGCAAATGGTGTCGAACTCGAGGGTAACGTGCGGCTCGCGAGCGGGTTCGCGGTCAACGCGGCGGCAGGCATCACACGCGTCCACTACACGGGCAACACGACGCTGCACGGCAATCGCGTTCCACAGGTACCCTCGTACAACGTGGGCACAGGGCTTCAGTACAACAGAGAGGGGTGGAGCGGCTCGGCGCAGCTCCGCGTCACCGGACCGCAGTTCGAGGACGACCTCAACCTGTTCACGCTGCGCCGTGCGACGGTCGTCGATCTGTTCGGAAGCCGCACGCTGACCAGATGGCTCAACGTGTTCGTGGCGGGCGAGAACGTGTTCGATTCGATCTACGACGTGGGCCGCACGCCGGTGCTCACGACGGGATTGCCCCGCACAGTACGCGCGGGCGTGCGCATCTTTTTGCCGTAGAGCGGGTCTGAAAACCCGCCCCTACACTGCGGACTTACTGCCGACCGCGGCCTTCGCCGCCTCGGCCCGCTTCTCCTCCTCGGCCACCACCGCGGCCCGCGCCGAACGGCGGATACGTCCGCGGGTTGATCACGTGCCGCTCGATGAAGAAATCCGCCACTGCCGACGTCGATTCCGCGAACTCCGGGATGCCGACGAACTCGTGCGGCACGCCCGCGTACTCGTGAAGCTCCGATGGGATGTTCGCCGCGCGAAGATCCTTGAGGAAGTCCTGGCTGCTCTCGGGCGGTACCGTGACATCCGCAAGCCCGTGGAACAACACGGTCGGCGGGAAGTTCTTGATGTAGGTGCCTGGCGTCGCGAGCCGCCACGCGTCTTCGCTGCTGCCTTCGGGCATCGGGAACTGGCGGCGGAATCCCTCCCATGACCCTCCGGTGACCGCGTAGTACGCGAGACATGCCGCGACGTCGGTCGGCACGCCCGCGTTGCCGCCCTTGCCTTCGAACTCCGGACGATTCGCCGTTCCAGCGGCGAAGAGCGCCAGGTGCCCGCCAGCCGAATAGCCGGCGACCGCGATGCGATTCGGCTCGATGCCGAGTCGCGAGGCATTCGCGCGCGTCCAGCGAATCGATGCCTTCACGTCTTCGATCTGCGACGGCCACCGTGCGGCGCCGTTCGCCGACAGGCGGTACTGCGCAGCGATGTTCACGTAGCCTCGTGCGCTCATCGTCTGCAGCCGCGCGGCAAGCCCGTCCTTGCTGCCGCCCTGGAAGCCGCCACCATGGTAGTGAACGATCGCCATTCGCTTGTTGGCGGTGCCGGCCGGCTTGTAGATGTCGAGGTGCAGGTCGGTCTCCCCGCCCTTCCCGTAGACGACGTCCTTCTCGACGTTCGCGGCAGGCGTTGCCGCCCCGCCCTGCGCCTGCGCTGCCAGCGCGCGCAGTTCGGGGAGCGCCATCGTCGCGCCGAGGCTTCCGAGAAACAGTCGTCGTGTGAGCTCATGGCTTGGCATCGCTCGTCTCCTCAAGAAGAAAAAGCCGGGTGCATTCTAAGTCACCGGGACATGCACGAGCTATGGAACCAGAACAATCTTGCCGACGTGTTCGCTCGATTCCATCAGACGATGTGCGGAGGCGGCGTCATCGAGCGGGAACGTGCGGTAGACGACAGGCTTGACGGTGCCATTCTCCAACAGCGGCCACACTTCCCTCCGCAACGCGGCGGCGATCTCGCCCTTCTCCGCCGCGCTGCGGGGCCGCAGCGTCGAGCCGGTCACCGTCAGGCGCCGGCCCAGAATGCGCCTGAAGTCGAGCGTCGCGGTGTCGCCGCCCATGAAGCCGATGACCACGAGGCGTCCGTCGACCGCCAGCGCGACAAGATCGCGAGCGATGTAGTCACCCCCGACGATGTCGAGAATCAGATCGACGCCGCGGCCTCCGGTAAGGTCCTTGATGACAGAGACAAAATCCTCTGTCCGGTAGTTGATGCCGCGCTCGGCGCCGAGCTGCTCGCATGCCCGACACTTCTCATCCGATCCCGCGGTCGCGAACACGCGGCACCCACGCGCGACGGCGAGTTGGATTGCGGTCGTTCCGATGCCGCTCGAACCACCATGGAAGAGCGCTGTCTCCCCAGACTTCAGACGCCCGCGATCGAACACATTGGTCCACACCGTGAAGAACGTTTCGGGAATCGCGGCGGCGCTGACGAAGTCCATTGACGGCGGAACGGGCAGACACTGCACCGCAGGAACGACGCAGAGCGTCGCGTATCCGCCGCCCGAGAGCAGCGCGCACACACGGTCGCCGACGCGCCATTCGGTGACACGCTCACCGAGCGCTTCGATGGTGCCGGAGACCTCCAGTCCGGGCAGGTCGCTCGCCCCTGGCGGCGGCGGATATGCGCCGCGCCGCTGAAGGACGTCCGGGCGATTCACACCGGCGGCGGCGACGCGAATCAGCACCTCGCCGGTTGCCGGCGCCGGATCCGGACGCTCGACGGGTTTCAGTACTTCCGGTGGTCCTGGTTTGGAGATCTCAACGGCACGCATTTATGAAAACTCCCAACGACCAATTCCCAACTTCCAAGGCATTGATGAACTTACTTGGGAGTTGGATGGAGGTTGGGAGTTGCCAGCGACGACGGCAAGCGAGGTGATGACACGAGCCGAGCAAATGTACTCCACCGGTCAGACCCTCGCGATTCGATGTAGGCGGCCACCATGTCCTTCCCCAGGTTGTAGTTGATGACGTAGCTGCGGTACTGCTCGATGAACCGGACGCGCTGTTCGGCCCTGGGACGCGAGTAGAGTCCGTATTTTTCGAGCCAGTCGGCTGCGGCTTTCGCGTCAATCTCGCCATTGAGGTAGCGGCGCGCGGCTTCATTACCGGCGTACGACAGTTGATCGACCAGGTCGAGCACTTCGTAGTAGCGCGCCGCCATTTCGGATTTCAATTGCGCCGCCGGGAACAACACGCGACGCTCGAACTCGAGGCGTTCCGGCCGCGGGAACGCGACCTCGATGCCATAGTTGGCTGTTCCTTCGGCAATGAGGCTTTGAGGGGAAAACAGCGGGTAGACCGAGAACTCGATCCATCCGCGGTCGCGCAGAAGATTCTTCTCGAGCAGCACGTTGTAAACGTGATGGCCCGGATAGCCTTCGTGGCACGCGAGATCTATCGCGCGATCGACGTAAATCGGCAGGTCGGTATTGACCTGGATCAGGCTCCGGTAGCTTCCCTGATACCAGTTGTAGCCGCTCCAGCTCTTGTTCGTCACGTATTCAACCGTGAAGCTCTCGCCCGGCGGCAGCGTGATGTGCTGCCGGGTGCGGCTGCGACAGGCGTCAATCGCGGCCTTGAACACCGGATCGAGCCGATCCTTTGGGATGATGAAGCTCTTTCGGAAATTATCGTATCGATCGACGAGCGTCCCGCCGCCTGGCAGCATCGTCTCGAGCTTCGACAACACGCTCGCAAAATCAGCTTCAGAATGCGTCGGCGCAACGGCGTCGTACAGGGCCTTGGATTCCTCGTCGAAACGGAGCTTTGTGCCCATCAGCATCGCCACGCGCGTGCGAACCGCCTCGAGCTGCCGCGCGAGGTACTCGTGGCGAAGCTGCGTCATCTCGTCGGCGGCCAGCGGCGGCTTTGCCGCGGCAACCGCCTGGGCGAGCGTAGACGCGCGCGAACCAATCTCGGAGAGCGACAGCTTCCGGGTCTCAGCTTCCTTTCGCCACTCCGGAGGTCCGTAGTAGGCGTCGACGTAATCCGCGTCGTGCTGTCCGACGGCCAGCACGAGACGGACGTATTGCTCCGCTAGAGTGTTCATGTTGGCGTCCTGCGCGCGAGTCGAGGCCATGAAGAACACGGCGCAAAGCCCGAGGCTGAAGGCCCAACGCTCAATGCCTGACTTCATGTGTGCGGTACCTCTCGCGAATCGTTGGAATCAGATACTCGTCAAACGCCCGCCGGAAGTCGTACCGCGGCGCAAACCCCCAGTCACGCCGCGCCGCGCCGTCGTTGACGTCCACCGGCCACGAATCGACGATCGCCTGCCGTTTGTTGTCCACCTGCCACGTGATGCCCGCGCCGGGGAACGCCTGCACCACCACCTGGCAGATTTCCTTCGCCGTCGGATTGAACGCGGTGACGTTATATGCGGTGCGCGACAGTCTTTCGCGCGGCGTCGAGGCGAGCTTCAGCAGCCCATCGATGGCGTCCGGCATCGCCATGAACGGGATGCGGGTGTCGGGCCGCACGAAGCAGGCATACGGCTCCCCGCGCGCCGCCGCATGAATCATCTCCGGCGCATAGTCCGACGTGCCGCCCGCCGGCACCGTTACGGCTGAAATCAATCCAGGAAATCTCACGCAGCGGAAATCCACGCGTCCGGGCGGCGTATCGACCCCGAGCTGCTTGTAGTACTTCGCGTAATACCGCCCGAGATGCTCGCAGTACAACTTGTTGCACCCGTACATCGTCGTCGGCGTATTCCACTCGTCTTCGTGCACGCGGCCCGCGCGCATCTTCGTATCGAGATCTGGCAGCCCGTACGCGGCGATGGAGGACGGATAAAGGAACACGACCGGACGGCCGTGCGATTCGCCCTCATGCTGCGCGAATTCCAGCAGGCGCAGTGTCCCTTCGACATTCACCTCGTGCGCCGTGACGGGCGTGAACTCCGACCGGGTGGACAGGAGCGCGGCGAGATGGAACACCAAGTCGACCTCGAACTCCGCGAGGACGCGTTCGAGGATCCATTTGTCGGTAATCGACCCGGTGAACTCGCGCCGCACTTTGCCGGCGAGCGCGGGCTCGAGCGGCGCGATATCGACGGTGACGATCGATCTGCCCGCCTGCGCCAGGCGCTCGATCAGCCCGTGGCCGATTTCGCCGCTCGCGCCGGTCACGAGCACGGATGCGGTGCGCATCTGGCGATATTACGAGAATTCGATCCGGGGCACGCCTCTACGAGTCCCCGTCGAGAAGATCGCCGATGCCACCGAGGATCGAACCCTCTTCGCGGCGGCTGCCGCCGATGCCCGGGATCGCCTTGTAGATTCTGCCGGCAAGACGGCTGAGCGGCAGCGACTGCAGCCAGACGCGCCCGGGTCCGGTGAGCGTCGCGAAGAACAGCCCTTCGCCGCCGAAGAGCGCCGTCTTGATGCCGCCAACGAGCTGAATGTCGTACGACACCGACGGCTGCAGCGCGACGATGCAGCCGGTATCGACGCGCAGGGTCTGGCCGGCTTGCAGTTCGAGCTCGTGGAGCATGCCGCCCGCATGGACGAAGCAGAGACCGTCGCCATCGAGGCGCTGCATGATGAAACCTTCGCCGCCGAACAGGCCGACGCCGATGCGCCGCTGAAACGCAATACCGATGGAGACGCCGCGCGCCGCGCAGAGGAATGAATCCTTCTGGCAGATCAGCGTGCCGCCAAGCTGCCTCAAATCCATCGCGAGGATCTTGCCGGGATACGGCGCCGCGAACGCCACATGCTGCTTGCCGCTCCCCTGGTTGGTGAAGACGGTCATGAAGAGGCTCTCACCTGTCAGCAGACGCTTGCCGGCGCCCAGCAACATCCCCATCACGCCGCCTGCCTGCTGACCGCTGCCGTCACCGAAGATTGTCTGCATGCCGATGGCGCCGGACATGTACATCATCGCGCCCGCTTCGGCGACGGCGCTCTCTCCCGGATCGAGCTCCACCTCGACGAACTGCATGTCGTCGCCGTGGATCTTGTAGTCAACGTCGTGTGCTGGCATGAGCCGTCCTTCACCACGAAGTCGCGCTTCGCGCGCGAGGCACGAAGCACACGAAACAGATCTTACTTCGCGTGCTTCGTGGGCGCAGAAGGCCTTCGTGGTTGCATCTAGATCGCGTTAGATACTCTTGGAGCTGGGACCTTCGGTTTCTCCGGCTCCGGCGTGAAGTCCTCGCCCGGGTTGATGAACCTGTCGGTCTCGAACTTGTACTGCTTGTCGTACAGCTGCCGATAGCGGCCGTTGAGCGCCAGCAGTTCGGCATGCGAGCCGCGCTCCACGATCTCCCCGGCTTCGAGCACCAGAATCTGATCGGCGCTTCGAATGGTCGAGAGTCGATGCGCGATCACGAACGTCGTCCGGCCGGATCGCAGACGGCGCAGGCCGTCCTGAATCATCTGCTCGCTCTCGCTGTCGAGGCTCGACGTCGCCTCGTCGAGGATGAGAATGCGAGGATCCGCAAGGATGGCGCGCGCGATGGACACGCGCTGCCGTTGACCGCCGGACAGCTTGATGCCACGCTCGCCAACCACTGTGTCGTACCCCTGCGGAAACTGATTGATGAACTCGTCGCAGTGGGCGATGCGGCAGGCTTCCTTGATCTCCTCGAGCGTGGCCGTCGGATTCGCGTAGCCGACGTTTTCCGCGATGGTGCCGTCGAACAGGAAATTCTCCTGCAGCACCGACGCCAGTTGGTCGCGATAATCGAGCAGACGCAGGTTCGCGAGATCGGTTCCGTCGATCAGCACCCGCCCCTGCGTCGGCCTGTTGAACGCCATGACGATGCTGATGAGCGTGCTCTTGCCGGAGCCGCTCGAGCCGACCAGCGCCGTGGTGGTCCCCGGAGCCGCATGGAACGACACGCCGCGCAGCACCGGCTGTCCCGGGTTGTACTCGAACCAGACCTTGTCGAACGCGACGTCCCCGGCGAGACGCTCGACGGGCTTCCGCGCGCGATCCTCGTCGAGCTCGGTCGTCATGTTCAGGATCTCGCGGATGCGGTCGAGACCGGCAAACGCTTCGGTGATCTGGGTGCCGATCGACGCGATCGAGACCAGCGGCGCGGCCACGAGGCCGATGAAGAAGATGTACATCATCAGGTCGCCGAGCGTCATCTGTCCGGCGATGATGGCGCGGCCTCCCAGCCAGATCATCAGGATGCCGATGATGCCGACAATGACCGTGCTGCCGGCCGTCGTCGCGGACACGCCGGTCATCGACTGGGCGACGTTGCGGAACAGGCGATGCGCGCCCTTCGTGAAGACGATCTCTTCGCGCTTCTCCGCCGTGTACGACTTGACGACACGAATGCCGCCGAGCGCTTCGGTGAGCCGGCCCGTCACCTCCGCGTTGATCTTGCCGCGCTCGCGGAAAAGGGGACGCAGCTTCTTGAACGCATACGCCATCCCGCCGCCGAAGGCGCCGAGCACGATGAGCGTGATGACGGTGAGGCGCCAGTTCAACCAGAAGAGCACGCCGAGGCCGAGGATCGCCGTCACGAGACCGCCAACGAGCTGCACGAGACCGGTGCCGACCAGGTTCCGGATCCCGTCGGCGTCGCTCATGATGCGCGAGATCAGAATGCCGGTCTGCGTCGAATCGAAATAGCGGACCGGCAGACGCATCACGTGCGCCTGCACGCGCCGGCGCATGTCGGTGATGGCGCGCTGCGCGGCGACGCCGAGAATCTGTGAAAGCGCAAAGGACGTGACCGCCTGCACGAGGGTCGCGGCGCCCGCGGCCAGCGCAATCGGCATCAGCAGCTCGGTGCGATGCTTGCCGACGACTTCGTCGATCAGCCATTTCGAGCTGGCGGGCAGCACAAGGCCTGCGAGGCGGCTGATCAGCATCAGCATCAGGCCGAGTGCCAGGCGCCGACGGTGTGCCCACAGCAGCTCGCGCGCTTCGCGCCACGCGTCGGACGCCGTGATTTTTTTCTTTTTCGCGGGCTCCGCGGGCAACGTCCCGACGAGCCTGCGACCCGAGCGCTCCCCTGTTGGATGCCTGAAACCTAAGTTTGCCGCCATGTAATAATCAGAAACCCGTGAGCGATACCACCAAGCCGAAAAACCAGGACGCGTTCGACGATCCGCAGGCCGCTGCCCCGCCGGGCCTGAGGTCCCACGGCGTCCGCACCAGCGATACTACGACGCGCGGCATCCGGATCGAGGTCCAAAGTATGTACATGCCCGAGCGGAGCTCGGCCAAGGACAGCCAGTACCTCTTTGAGTATCACGTACGCATCTCGAATGTCGGCAGCGAGACGGCGCAGCTCATCTCCAGGGAATGGATTATCACGAACGCCGACGGCGAGGTCGAACGCGTAAAGGGCCCCGGAGTGGTCGGCGAGCAGCCGACCCTCGCGCCCGGATCGTCATTCGAGTACCGCAGTTTCTGCCCGCTGAAAACCTCCGTCGGATCGATGCATGGCAGCTACCAGATGGTGACGGCCAACGGCGATCACTTCGACGCGACGATCTCACCCTTCACGCTCGCCGTTCCCAACGCGTTGAATTAGCGGTCAATCGATGTAGAGGCGGACCTTAAGGTCCACCGCTACAACCGCCCGCACTGGCCCGCCCGGCTAATCGAGGCTCGCCTTATTCGAGTCTCCCATCTCGACCTTCCGGCTCGGGAAGTACTCGTTCCACCGCTCGCTGACTGTCTGTGCGGTCGCGCTGTCGCACACAAGCTCTGTCGGAAAATCAGGCTTCACCCGAGCGTCAATGACAACGGGCCCGCTGTAGGCGATGTGGTTACGAACGATGCGCCGCTCAGCCGCGTGGATGTCCGCGGCCGGCTCGAAGCGCGTGAACGTCGTCCAGAGGAAGTTCATCGAGCTGGCCGCGGCGCGTGCCGGTTCTTCTGTCAAGACGATCAGGGGCCACGCACCGAACGCCGGATCGGCAGCGATGCGCGCCGGCGCGTCCGGATCGGAGGACCGCGAGGCAACGCCGACGACGAGACATCCGGGACAGAACACGTGGACGTCGGTGACACCGCGCGGGACTGCGCCGGTGAATTGGCGCGGCAGCTCCCGCACCGGATCGCCCAGCCCAAGCCATACACCTTTTGATCCCTGATTCACGGCGGGCCCGGTGTAATCGAGCGTGTCCATCGACAGATTGGAGAACACGTAGAGGTCCGTCTCGGGGTGCGTTCTTGCCAGCAGGTGCTCGAGCGTGACTTTGAAGTTGCGGAGATCGACGTACCGATCCGTGAGGAGCAGGAATTTGGTGAGGGAGAGCTGTCCTTCGCCGAGAATGCGGAAGGCGCTCGCCATCGCCTCGCGTCCGTATCGCTGCTTGACCACCGCCGCCGCCAGCGAGTGATAGCCCGTCTCGCCGTACGACCACAGACGCTCGACGGCCGGCATGACCACCGGAAAGAGCGGTGAGAGCAGCTCCTGCAGCAGATTGCCTATGTAGAAGTCCTCCTGCCGTGGCTTGCCAACGACGGTGGCCGGATAGATCGCGTCGGTACGGTGCGCGATGCGCTGCACCTCGAAGATCGGATAGTCGTGTTGCAGCGAGTAATAGCCGTAATGATCGCCGAAAGGTCCTTCCGGCCTCCGCACCCGGGGCGGCACCGCGCCGATCAGCGCGAATTCCGAGTTCGCCATCAGCGGGTGTGGTCCGTAACCCTGCACCTGCGGCAAACGCTCGCCGGCAATGAGGGATGCGAGCATCAGCTCGGGGACGTTCTCCGGCAGCGGCGCAATGGCCGCAAGGATCAGCGCCGGCGGCCCGCCAAGGAACACGGTTGCCGGCAGCGTCGCGCCCCGTGCTTCCGCCGCGGCGTAATGAAAGCCGCCGCCCTTGCCGATCTGCCAGTGCATGCCCGTCGTACGGCCGTCGAACACGTGCATCCGATACACGCCAAGGTTATGGCTCGGCCGATCGGGATGCTGGGTGAAGACAAGCGGAAGTGTGATGAATGGACCGCCATCCTCCGGCCAGCATGTGATGACAGGCAGCCGATTCAGATCCACGTCCGACGTGACGTTCTCGACGACAGGACCCGTCTGCACCTTGCGCGTGCCGACCTTCAGCAGCTCGAGCCCCACGTCACGGGCGTTCCACAGCTTTGCCGGCGTGGGAGGCAGCAGCGTCTCGGCGAGCTCCACGACGCGGCGGATCAACCGCAACGGACGCTCGCCGAAGGCAAGCTCGGCGCGCCGTGCGGTTCCGAAGAGATTCGTGACGAGGCGGAACTGCGATTTCGCATTCCGGCTCCCGGATCCCGGATCCCGGCCAACGACATTCGTGAACAGCAGCGCGGGACCACCTGCGGCGATCACGCGCCGATGGATTTCGGCGACTTCGAGGTGGGGATCGACGGGCGCCTCCACCGTGACGATGTCGTCGTCGCGGCGGAGGCGGTCGAGAAAGGTGCGGAGATCCGGAAACTGGTGGTTCACCCTTCTGAGTTCTTTGTTCTCAGTTCCTGTTCACGTTCTATGTTCGGTTCATTGTTCGGTGTTCGCGGTTCGGCGTTCGCGCAGCGAACGCCGGAACCGAACATGAACACGAACCGAGAAGCGCGAACACGGAAACGTGAACCGCGGTCTACGCGGAGGCCACCTGCATCGGCTCGTCGGCGCTGCCGCCGTAAATGGCTGGCACACGCGAGCCCATCGCGCGGAGGTAGGCGGCGAGCTGCCCCCGATGATGGATGCCGTGATTGTTCGCCATAGCGAGGAACGTCACGACCGGCGCTTTCATGAAGCCGAAGAAGTCCACCTCCTGCGCGAGCTTCTCGCCGGGCAGCGATCGGAGCGCCCTCAGTTTCTCGGGCATCGTCTTCTGATAGAACGCCACGATCTCGTCGGCGCTCCTGAACTGCGATTCGGCCTTGTCGGCCGCGGCCTGATCGAACTCGAACTTGCCGTCGATCACCGACTGCAGGAACCAGGCATCTGAGGTCGCAATATGGCTGGCGAGCTGGAACGCCGACCGCGATTTCGGATCCGGTTTGTAATCGCGATTCCCCGTTCCAACCGCGGCCAGCACTTTCGTCGTCGTCGGGACATCCGACTCGATCACCCGCGCGTAATGTTCTGCAAGAAACTTCGCTTGATCTGCGTTCATGGCGTTTCTCCATCTGCCGGGTCCAAGGACCAGGCCTGCACGGCGGGGCGTAAAGCCCCGCCCTACCGGGTTAACTTTCGATACTTGATCCGGTGCGGCGTGTCGGCCTCGGCGCCGAGCCGCCGCTTCCGATCGGCTTCGTAGTCCTGATAATTGCCTTCGAACCAGACGACGCGGCTGTCGCCCTCGAACGCCAGCATGTGCGTCGCGATGCGATCGAGGAACCACCGATCGTGGCTGATGACGACGGCGCAGCCGGCATAGTTCAGCAGTGCTTCTTCGAGCGCACGCAGGGTATCCACGTCGAGGTCATTGGTCGGCTCGTCGAGCAGCAGGAGGTTCGACCCACGCTGCAGCAGTTTGGCGAGATGGACGCGGTTACGTTCGCCGCCTGAGAGCGTGCCGACCTTGCGCTGCTGCTGCGCGCCCTTGAAGTTGAACCACGACACGTACGCGCGCGACGGAACGGGGCGCTTGCCTACCATCAACTCGTCTTCGCCGCCCGAGATTTCTTCCCACACGCTCTTGTTCGGCGCGAGCGCGTCGCGGCTCTGATCGACGTAGCCAGGCTGTACCGTCTCACCGAGCCGTAACGTTCCCGCATCAGGCTTTTCCTGCCCGGTGATCATCCGGAACAGCGTCGTCTTTCCGGCGCCGTTCGGCCCGATCACGCCGACAATGCCGCCGCGCGGGAGCGTGAAATTGAGATCGTCGATGAGCAGAAGATCGCCGTAGGCCTTCCGGAGCCCGCGAGACTCGACCACCATGTCACCGAGACGCGGACCTGGCGGGATGTAGATCTCGACCTGCTCGATCTTCTGGGCCGTGTCTTCGTTGAGCAGTTGTTCGTAGGCGTTGAGGCGCGCCTTGCCTTTGGCCTGGCGGGCGCGCGGCGACATGCGAATCCATTCGAGCTCGCGCGCGAGCGTCTTCTGGCGCTTTGTCTCCGATTTTTCTTCCTGCGACAGCCGTTGCTGCTTCTGATCGAGCCACGACGAGTAGTTCCCCTTCCAGGGGATGCCTGAACCACGATCGAGCTCCAGGATCCACTCCGCGACGTTGTCGAGGAAATACCGATCGTGCGTGACGGCGACGACGGTGCCTTTGTATTCCTTCAGGAACCTCTCGAGCCACGCGACCGATTCCGCATCGAGATGGTTCGTCGGTTCGTCAAGCAGAAGGAGATCGGGGGATTTGAGCAGCAGGCGGCAGAGCGCGACGCGCCGCCGCTCTCCCCCCGACA
>Ga0075434_100003305_pt1 | contig 14414 bp, 17 predicted proteins | sample RhiMethybrSRZTD3_FD_75298 | JGI IMG/M metagenome (GOLD analysis project Ga0075434, IMG submission 75298) | Populus rhizosphere microbial communities from Tennessee, USA - Rhizosphere MetaG P. TD hybrid SRZTD3 | ecosystem: Host-associated > Plants > Roots > Rhizosphere > Soil | place: USA... | reverse complement strand
TGGGGGTCGCGCGGTGTTGGCCACGGATGTTCAGTCCGGGAGTCAGAAGCTGATCCTCGGCGTCTCCGACGCCGGCGGATACGGGATTCAGATCCATGTGACTCATCTCCCCGTACAGACTGACGAAGGTCGAGTTGATAATCGGCCTCACATGCGTTTCCTTTCGATAGTTCGGCGGGGCTCAGGCGTCGACCCCGCGTGACCGGAACCGGTGCCACCGCGCGTTCATGCCCTGCCCGTCGAGCGAGCGACTGCGACCATCCCGGATCGGCAGCATCGTCCAGATCCCGAACCCGATGCGAACCCGTTCCGGGATGAAAGTGCCGTGCGTCTCGTACACCGTGCGGTCGTCAACGCGCCAAGCCGCCGACGATCGGCTCCGGTTGAGCGTGATCTCGGACGCGCGAAGCCGGGTGAAGTCGTCATTGAAGTCCTCGTACGGCGACTCGACCATGTAGTAGAACGGCTCGCCTGCTCCCCACGCGCCCAGCTGCTCGTCCAACGCGAACACGCGGGTGGAGGTGCCGCAGACGGAGAGCACGCGCATACTGACGTCGAAATCGAAGACCTGGAAGGCGGCCATTCCTCGACGGAAGTCGCTCGGCTCGCCGCCGATGTTCTTGACCGCGAGGTCGACCGCGAACGTCGCGGGCCGATCCGGCGGCAGCTCCCACTGGCGCGTCGAGAAAATAAGGTACTTGGCGCTGTCGGCGGGCTGGAACGTGTCGTGCGACAGCGTGAAGCGCGGAATCGTCACTCGAACCTCGCCCTCGCCGACAGCCAGCTCCGCGCTGGGATCTAGCGGGATGTGCTCGCCGCCCGTCGGGAGCGGCAGCCGCGCCGGGCTCCAGAGGGCAGCGTCGAGCTCTGGTCCCGTGAACTCGTCGTAGGTGACGAAGCCGTCACGGGCGTCGGCTTCGACCTGCGTCTCAGGCGTCATGGCTTCCTCCGCAGAGATCGGGCTGGCGGTCTGCTATAGAGCTCATTGATCGTTGGCCCCTCCCATCAGACGACCGAGTGATCAGTCTCGGCTGCTGGCTGCCGGGAAGCCTCCCGGATGGTCGTGCGTACGGTGAGTCCGGCGCCGACCGCCGCGGCAACCGCCGCAAGCGCTACGAAAGTCCGCAAGGTGTGGAAGGCGGCCCATCGCGCGCGAATCTGCTGCCACTCCGAGGGCAGCGTCGTCTCGGTCCAGGTCGCGATCAGGTTGTCGATTGGCACCTCGACGATCAGCGTGATCGCCATCACCGTGATCATCAGCAGCAGGCCGACCAGCGCCAGCCAGGCGGCTGCCGCGGATCGGACCAGAAACAGCATCGCGACAACGATCAATCCAACAACCACCGCAGAGATCATCAGCACCTCCATGACAGTCGCCAAGTTGTTGATCATGTGCTGGCCGTCAGCCACGAAGGTGGCGGCGCCATAGCTGGTCATATTGCGCGCCAGGGACAGCCAGGTTCCCCACATCACGCCTGCCACGAGGACGTACAGCATGATGCTGACGAACTGGATCAGCTTCACGAGCGATTCGCTCATCGTGATCACCTCGTCTGCGGCGGGCCCGCGGGTGGTGCGGCGATGGGGCTGAGGTGCATGCCCGCCAGGCGCCACGTATCGTCCTCGCGGATCAGAATGTGGGTGGCTCGGAACTGACCATTGTTCGGCTGGCCGCGGTAGGCAGCTTCCTGATCATGGACCCCGACCACGATTGCGCACTCACCGAATACTCTGACGTGGGTATCGCGCCAGGACAGCGCCGAAGTGACAAGCGCACCACTGCTATACCGTTCCAGCCACTGAGCCTTGTCCAAGATGAAGCCCAACGGTCCGACCAAGAGGAATTCCGTAGTCGCCAGGGAGTCCAAGACCGTGATATCCCCCGCCACCTCGGCCTCCGCCCAGCGTTTCCCGAACTCGTCGATCTCTGCGACGTCGCTATTCATGGCTTCTCTCCTTCTCTCTGCTGAAGTTCTCTTTGCTCAGGGACTGAACCATCTCGCTGTGGCCCGCGGCACATCGCCTGACCGCGAACTGTGATCAGCGTGGTCATGATCGCCTCTCCTCCATGCTCCGTCTTGGCCATCGAGAGCTTTCGCCAGGCTAGGAATTGGGCAGACACGCAACTTGAACGGAACTGAGCGGCTCGTGGACCGTTCCTGTCGGGCCATGTTCCGAACATTGTCCCGACTTGGTGACCGGTCACCAGGCCAGTCAGTGCTCATTTGCATGCCACGTTGCGGACATGCCAGGCTGATACCTCTCTTGACAGGAAACCATTTGGTTTCCTATTGTGGAGAAGTGGAGACAGTGTTCCGTGCACTTGCGGACCCAACGCGACGGGCCCTGCTCGATGCCCTCTTCGATCACGATGGGCAGACCCTGGTAGCGCTGACCGCCGGCCACGACATGACGCGGATCGCGGTCGCGAAGCACCTGCGCCTCCTCGAAGACGCAGGCTTGGTCGTGAGCCGGCGCCGCGGCCGGGAGAAATTGCACTACCTGAACGCCGTCCCAATCCGGCTCATCCACGACCGGTGGGTGAGCAAATACACCGAGCCGTGGGCCGCTGGTCTGGCCGGCCTCAAAAAGGAATTGGAGCACCCGATGGAGAAGATCTTCGAGATCTACATCCGCACCACGCCGGAGCGGTTGTGGGATGCAATCACCGACCCGACGATCCGCGCCAGGTACCACTTCGGTGCCGGGGTGCATTCCGACTGGACGGCCGGATCCCACTACACACTCATCCATCCCGGCGCGGAAGGGCCACTCGCAGAGGGTGAGAACCTCGTGGTCGATCCGCCGCGCAGACTCGTGCAAACTATGCACACGCTCTGGAGCGAGGACGCCGAACGCGCCGGTACGTCGCGGGTGACTTGGGACATCGAGCCCGTTGGCGATTCGTGTCGGCTGACCGTGACGCACGACCAGCTCAGCGACACCGCGCCGCCGGAGCTCTACGGCGGGTGGCCGATGATCCTGTCCGGCCTCAAGACCTGGCTGGAGACCGGCCAGACCCTCACTACCCCGGGCTCGCTGATGTACAGCGAGCATTGAAAACCGACGAAAACGGAGATCACCATGCCATCGACCAGCATCACCGACGTTCGCACGATCGGCATCAACATCAGCAATCAGGACGAGGCACTCGCCTTCTACGTGAACACACTCGGCTTCGAGGTAAGGCTCGACGCACCAATCAGCCCCACAACGCGATGGATCGAGGTCGCACCACCATGCGCCGGTACCTCGATCGCCCTCAACGCCGCTGAAGACGGCCCAGCCGTCGGCACGGACACGGGGGTTCGTTTCACTGTGCCCGACGCCGCGACAGAGCATGCTGCGATGCGCCAACGCGGCGTCGATGTCGGCGAACTGCTGCGTTGGGAGGGCGTCCCGCCGATGTACGCCTTCGACGATCCCGACGGCAACCGTTTCTACGTCGTCGAGGAGTCCCGATGATCACTCACGGCCGGCTCGACAAGACCTTCACCGCGGCCCTGCATAAGAGCCCTGCGAAGGGTGGCTGGACCTATGTCGTCACCGACTGGAGTGCCGAATTCTTCGGCACCCGCGGCCTTGTGAAAGTTGCTGGAACCGTCGACGGCCACGCCTTCCGGAGCTCTTTCATGCCCCTCGGCGACGGCACTCACAAGCTGCCGATCAAGGCCGACCTCCGTCAGCTCATCGACAGGCACGAAGGCGACGTGATCCAGATCCACCTCAGCAAACGACTCGGGTAGCTGATCAGGCTCGGAAGCCGACTAGTCAGAATCTCAGCACCATATTTGGTGCTGAGATTCTGACAAGCCGGTGTTAGCGATGGTCATGCCCCGCACGATCTTGGCCATTACTGGTCTGTCCTTTCCACTTGAGCCGGCAACCGCTGCTACCCAGGCGGCCTATTCGTCGATGTTCCGCCTTCTGGCGTAACGGCGTACGGCCAGACCATGTGCGTCCTCGACGAGTTTCTGCAGCTGAGTGCTGGTCCGGTCTCCGGGATTGAGGATCGAAATCCAGCCTTGGGAGGCATAGAGCGGATGCGGGAGGAGTACGTCGGTCGCCGCGTAATCGAAGTTGTCGTGATGGGCGGCATGCTCCTTCGGTGTGTAGCCGAGAAGCCGCTCGAATCCGCCGCGACCGACAGCGACGTTGACGCGGAAGATGCCGTCGCGATCAAGGTCAGATTCGGTGTCCCAGCTGGGATAGTCGCTGATCACCAGGGTGGCGAACGGGAATCGGCGGTTCTCGGCGACATTGCCATCGGGATCGTAGTAGAAGAAGGAGTCGCCCCAAGCACTCTCTGGCGCCCCGATCTCTTTGCTCGCCGCGATCGCCACGACCCCTGCCAGGCCACTCACATATTCGATGATCTCTGTCTCCGTCACACGGCCATGATCGCCCTTTGTGATCTGATCCCGACGCTGGGGACACAACCTCCGATCGGTGTTCAGCAGAAGGCAGGAGAGGATGTGATCATGTCTGGAAACCAGAGAGCGTCTCGCTTGGAAGATCCGGTCCGCGTTGGCCAGTAGCCAACAAGCACGCCTGCCCGCGCCTTCCGAAACGTCCGCGAAGCTCCACATCGAGATCGCCTGCGACGAGTCCGGCTTCTCGGGCGGAAACCTGGTCGGCCGCGGGCACAGCCCGGTCTTCGCTCACGCCAGCATCCGCATCGAGCCCGACGCAGCGGCCGAGCTGATCCGGGATCTTCGGCAACAAATCGGTGCCCGCGGTGAGGGCGAATACAAGGCGGCCGAGATCTTGCGGCCGCGTCGCCGACCAACTCTGCTGTGGCTGCTTGGCCCCAGCAGTCCAATCCGCGGCAACGCGTACGTGCACCTCACCGATACCCGATTTTTCGTGCTTGCCCGCCTGATCGACGTGCTCTTGGGCGGACCAACAGTGTCGGGAATCGCCGCGCCTGGGCGGGATCGGCCTACGCGGCGGATGGCCCTCGAGCTCTACCGATCGGGTGAGCAAACGTACGGAGCGGCGCGCTGGCAGGAGTTTCTCACCTCGTCTGCCAACCTCTTTCGGACCAACAACCGCTGGCTGCCAAAGACACCAGTTCACATGTTCTACGTGACCATCCAGGCGATGGCCCAAACTCGGGCGGCAGCGGAGGTCAAGCAGGTGGTAGGCCTGCTGCAATCGACCCGACCGGTTGCCGAAGCAACGCGGGCGGCGCATCTGCAGAACCCGAAGTTGACTCCGCTGATGGAGCCGTTACTTCCAGCACTCAACCGCGCTGTCGACTACTGGGGCTCACATGCACAGACCCTCTCGGTGGTACACGATGAACAATCTGCGTTGACGCCGGAACGTATTGCCGAGATTTCCGCCGCGTTCGCCGCACATCACCCGGGTCAGCGGCTGACCAATGTCCGGTTCGTCGATTCCAGCCGCGAACCTCGCGTGCAGATCGCCGACTTCGTGGCCGGGATAGCACGCCGGCTTGCCAGTGATGAACTCAAGGGCGCTGCGGACGCCGAGCTCATAGCCCTGCTACGCCCGCTGATCGCCCGCGACTCGGTCTGGGTCGAGGCGCAGTAATTCAGTCAAGCCAAGAGATCAAGCGATTCGAGCCGTATCCCGATGTCTCGGCGCGATCTGTCAGCATCGCGTCGCTCGGATACTCTCCGAAACGAGCGCGCAGCGACGCTTGCCTGGCGCGCAAGCAGGGTGAATGGGAGTCCTGGTCCGGCTACGTTTTGACGGTTGTGCCGGCATACGACCGCCGATTAAGCCCGCAATCGGTCCGTCTTGACGCCTGTGCTGGCAAAACGACCGCTCGGAACCCGAGAAAGGACGATCGCGGAAGACCTAGCTCCGCGCCGACATGTCACAACCGCCAGGCGATGCGCCGAGCAGGCTCGTACACGCAGGTTTTCCGGTGCGGATCGAAGCCCGCAGGCGGGCACCAAGATCAGGATGTACCGCGATGATCCGCGCCTTGGCCTCACGGATCCGAGCGGTGACCGCCTTCCGATGGCTTGACCTGGGCCTCGTGCCCGGCGGTGCCGGCAGCATCGTCGCCTATCGTCATGAGCCGCCACGCACCGAGCCCGCCGGGCAGCTCGACAGTTCCCCTATCGCGCCACGACACGCCTTTGCCGGCAATGAGTTCGGCGACCGTCGCGGTACACCACATTTCGCCCGGCTCGGCGACAGCCGCAACTGCATGGGCAACGTCTACGGCAAGACCATCCACACCCTCCGGCCAGACGGCCACCTCGCCGGAGTGTAGGCCAAGTCGAGCAACCGCCGCTGAGGCCGCCAGCTCGGCGCTCAACGCTCGGGCGCAGCCAACTGCGGCGGAGGGCAGGTCGAAGACGACAAGGGTCGCGGCAGAGTCACTGCGTGCCACTCGGCCGCCGAACCGCGAGACCACCGAGATGAGTGTCGTGCCAGCACTTTTGCCCAACGCTTGCCCGTGGACTGCCAGCAGGGTGGCCACCTGACGACCGATGGCGAGTACTGGAGCCGTGCCCGTGAGAAACAGCTCGGTCTGCCGCAGCACCGCTTCGGACTCGCCATCCCACGGGACATGCGTCTCGCCGGGCAGCGCAACGAAGCGAGCCCCTGGGATGCGACGTGCCAGATCTCGCCCGTGGCGTATCCGGATTGCCGGGTCGAACTCGCGATGCAGGACGAGCGTCGGTGCACGCACGGCCGCGGCTTTGTCGGCGACATCGAGCAAGAACGTCAACCGGAGCAGCTGAGCGGCATCGTGCGGCGACGCAGTCGCACGTTGCCGAGCAAGAAATGCAGCAGTGCCGACAGCACTGGCGCCGCCGAGGAATACGTCGGTGAGCGCCCGGATCCCGACGCCCCATACCGACTCGACCATCTGGACGAGCGCATCCTGGGCGCGCGCATCGGCGATCGTTGCGCCGCGGGCGTAGGTGCCGTAGAGAACGAGCTGGGTGACTTCGTCGGGGCGCTCGGTGGCAATCGCTACGGCGGCGGGTCCGCCGCATGAGATACCAAACACCGCGTACTGGCTCAGCTTCAGGTCGTCGATCACGGTAAGCGCGTAGTCGACCTCGTCGCGCAGCGAAAGTGCGCCCCGCCGGGGGCCACTCAAGCCGGCGCCGGGTCTGTCGTACCGGACGACCAGGTGGCGCTGAGAAAGGGTCTCGAAGAACGTCCGGAACGCAGGGTCAGTCCAGTCGAGCTCGACATGGCTGACCCACCATGACGTGAAGATCAGCGGAGGACCGTCGCCCGCCGTCGCGTACGCGATGTCACCCCCGTCGGGAGCACGGCACCGATGGATCGTTTGATCCATTTCGTCATCGTATGCCGCACGCCCCCAGGCACTTCCTCGCTAGAGTCGGTCACTGTTGACCGGGATGCCAAAGAGAGAACGCAGTCCCGAGCGAGTCGGGATGGGCGGCAGGCTTGTTAGTTCGGCGTAAGGGCACGACTCGCCGTGTCGAGGTACTCCTCGACAGTCAGCCAGCCGAACAAGCAGCGGTTGGCCAGAAACCCCTGACACATGATTATGCAGGCCTCGGCGACTCGAGCCGCCAGCTCGGGACCTCCATCGACTTGCCGGTCGGCCCATCGCCGCAGCGCGTGCTCCATGGCGGTACGCATGGCATCGAGCTGGCCCGCCAGTACAGCGTGCAACTCGGGGTTGACTGTCGCCTCACCCCAGAACTGCAGCATGACCGGCAGCGGCGTCTTAGCGTCGAGCGTGCCGAGGAGGACGCGCATCACGTCCGCGGGCGTACAGATGGTGTCCTGGTGGGCGAGGTCTTCGATGGTTTCGATGCGCCAGGAGAGCAGGCGGCTGGCGATGTAGCGGGCGAGCTCGGCCTTGTTGTCGAAGTTGACGTAAATGGCGCCAGCCGAGAGCCCGGACTCCTCGACGATTTGAGCAATCGAGGTCTCGGCGACGCCGTTGCGCTGCAGCACTCGCAGCGCCGCCTCGGCGATTTCGTCTCGTCGCGCCTGCCGATGAACTTCTGTGACTCTCGGCACAACAAAAAGAATAACCGTTCGTTATGCTCCACTTAGGGGAACGATCGTTCGTTTTAGGGGTGTCGATGTCCGAGCAGGCCGGTTCCAGGCTGATCGCGCCGTGAGCGGGGCGAATCTAGCTTGGCGCTGCGCCGGTCTGTTGGCCTCGGCAGCTCTTATGCTCACCTTTGCCTCGTGTACGGGCGGCCAGCAGCCACCGCCGCCTACCGACGTCGTCAGGCGCGCCACGATCACCGACGGCGTCTCCGCCACTGGCGCGCTGTCCGCGGTCTCGACCGAGAACCTGGGGTTTCCGAAGGGTGGCAAGCTGAGGTCGGTGCGCGTACGCGTCGGTGACCGCGTGAGCGCCGGGCAAGTCCTCGCCACCGTCGACAGCTACGCCTATCGCCTGGTCCTCAGGCAGCAGGAGGCGAACCTAGCCGCGCAAGAGGCGGCCCTCGCCCGCATTGAGCAGAATCCCTCGGTGTCCGGCGCGCAGGACACGGTCGACCAGGCCAACACCATCGTGAGCGCTACGAAAGACCAGGCGGCGGCAACGCAGACCGCCGACAATGCAGCAATTCACCGGGCTCGCAGGCAACTTGCCGATGACCAAGATGCCCTAGATCAGGCAGGAGATGCGGTCAGCGCTCTGAAGAGGGCCTGCCGGTCGGCCAGAGCCGGCAGCGCCGCGGCCAACGCGCGACTGAGCGCGCTCGCGCAGCAGGCTCTCCAACAGCTACAGTCCGGCGACGTCGCCGGTGCCGCCAAGTCGCTCGCGGCACTCTCCGCTGCCTTGAGCAACGCGAGTTCGAGTAGCGACGCGGCAACCGCCTGCAGCCAGGTCGCGACCGCGGAGGCGGCCAAGACTGCGGCCAAGCAGCGAGTCGTGAGCGACCGGACGGCCCTTGTCGCCGCCGAGCAGAAGAAGGACGTCGACGCGGCTGCCGGCCGGGTGGCGGTGGCAAACGCAGAGCAGGCCGAGATCGCGGCGCAGAATACCCTCAACTCAGCCTCCTCGGACCGGCCCTTCAACATCGAACAGCAGCGCGCCGTGGTGGCCGGCGCCGAAGCGATGGTGCGAACCGCGCGCAAGGACGTCCGGGACACTGTGATGAGGGCTCCGGGTGACGGCACGGTATCGGCGATCAACGGGGTCGTCGGAGAATTCTTGACACCGAGCACCGGGACCACTGCACTAGCCCCCGGCAGCAAGGCCGCGATCCCCGGAACCGGCTCAGCCGGCACGGCCGGCGGCGGTGGCGCCGGCACCACAACAGTCGTCCGGCCAGCTGGGTCACAGTTCCTGGTGCTGACCAACGTCAACCGGATGAAGGTCGTGCTGCCTTTCGAAGAGTCAGACGCAGCCCAGATCAAACCTGGGCAGAACGCTACTGTCCAGGTCGACTCGCTGCCCGACGTCACCCTGAATGGCGCCGTGGAACAGGTGGCCCCGTCGGCTACAGACATCTCCGGGGTCATCGCGTACTACGTCACGGTGAACCTGGACAGCTCCGACTCGCGCCTCAAGGATGGCCAGACGGCCCGCGGCACCGTGCTTACGGTCGATCGCGACAACGTGCTGAGCGTCGCCAACGCGGCCATAAGAAAGCAGGGCAACAACAGCATCGTCATCGTGCTCGGTCCAGGCGGCCAGCAACGGACTGTCGTGTTTCAGCCGGGGGCTGTCGGCGCAGAACGCACTGAGGTGCTGTCCGGCCTGACCGAGGGCGAGCGCGTCGTACTCCCCTCGGGCTCGTCCTAACGGGCAAGGTGGCATGTCTGCACGGGGGTTCGCTCTATGAAGACCCTCAAACGCGAGGGAGGATGAAAAGGTGACCGACCAAGCAGTCACCGACACGGAGGCGACAGAGGCCGCTCCACCAGCGCCGGCACCGCCTACCGGACGTCGATCACTCAAGCGCGAAACGAAGATCAGGCTGCTGGTCATCGGCGTGCTGGCGTTGCTGGCCGCAGCGGCTTTCCTGACGTACTACCTGATCGAGTCCCGCACGTATGTGACGACGGACAACGCACAGATCGACGGCAACCAGATCTCGATCACCGCACCGGCTAGCGGCATTCTCACCGAATGGCGTGGACAGCAGGGCACGCAGCTGCATCAGAACGCCCCGGTCGGGCGGATCGAAATCCAGGGTGGCTTCATGCAGCCCTTGATGGTGATCCGGGCGCCGGCAGACGGTGTGGTCGCGGTGAACAACGGCGTGGAGGGGTCCTTCGTCACCGCCGGCACGCAGCTCGCCATCGCGTACGACGGATCCGGCGTCTTCATCACCGCGCGGGTGGACGAGACCGAGATCGACGCCGTGCACGTCGGCGCACCCGTGCAGATCTCCGTCGACGCGTTCCCGAACGCCGACCTCACCGGCCGGGTGTCGGAGATCAAGACTGGGGCTGCGGGCGTCTTCTCGCTCTTTCCGCAGTCCAACACCTCGGGCAACTTCCAGAAGGTCACCCAGGTCATTCCTGTGAAGATCACCATCGACGACCTGCAGAACCTGCCGCTGGTCCCAGGCATGAACGCCACCGTCAAGATCCGACGCGGGTGACCACGTGACCACGACGGTAGCCCGCCCGGCAACTGTCGCCCCAGCGCGCCCGGCACCGCCCGCTGCGCCCCCGGTCAGGAAACCGGAGGCGACAGGGTGGATGGTGCCGCTCGCGGTCTTGATCACCGGCATGTTCATGTCGGTCCTTGACGTCAGCATTGTCAACGTCGCCATCTCGACGATCCAGGTCGAGTTGGGCGGCAGCACGGCGGACGTGGCGTGGATCTCCACGGCGTACACGCTGGTTCTCGGTGTGGTCGTGCCGACCAGCGCGTGGCTCGGCAACCGCTTCGGACTCGGCCGGGTCTACACGCTCTCGCTCGCCGGCTTTGCTATCGCGTCCGCGCTGTGCGGGCTCGCGTGGAGCCTCAACAGCTTGATCGCCTTCCGGGTCATCCAGGCAATTCCTGGCGGGCTGTTGCCGGCCGTCACCTTGACCATGGTGTACCGGATTGTGCCCCGGCAGAAGATCGGCACAGCGATGGGGCTGTACGGGCTCGGCATCATCTTCGCTCCGGCTATAGGTCCGACTCTCGGCGGCTACTTGGTGGAGTACGTGAGCTGGCGGCTGGTGTTCTTCATCAACGTTCCCATCGCGATTGTCGGTGTGATCGCCGCGCTGGTCGCACTTCCCAAGTTCCCCGCGATGCCGACGGAGCGGTTCGATCTGTGGGGATTCGTGACCGTCGCGACGGGCATGGTGGCATTGCTGCTCGCCTTCTCTGAAGGCCACTCCTGGGGCTGGACCAGCTATCGGGTGCTCATCTTGATCACCGGTGGCATCTTGATGCTGGCACTGTTCGTGGTGATCGAGTTAGAAGTTGATCATCCGCTGCTGGATTTGCGAGTGTTTCAGTCCCGCGCCTACACCGTCTCGCTGATCGCGATGAGCGTGATGATGACAGGCCTGTTCGCGACGCTGTTCTACGTACCGTTGTTCTTGCAGGCAGGCCAGGGCTATCCGGCGCTCAACGCCGGGCTGCTGATCTTCCCCCAAGCGCTGGTGATGGGTTTCCTGATGCCGATCGCCGGGAGACTGTACGACCGGATCGGACCTCGATGGCTAGCGGTGACAGGGCTTCTGATCGCGGCCTACGGGTCGTACTTGCTCGCCGGCATCAACCCCGACATGACCCGCAGCGAGATCGTGCTCTGGACATGCATCCGTGCAGGCGGGGTCGGGCTGGCGATGATGCCGATCATGACGGGTGGCATCGCCTCCCTCAGCCATGACCTCACCACCACCGGAAGCGCCATCAATACCGTCGCACAGCGGGTCAGTGCGGCACTCGGACTAGCGGCGCTTACGGCCATGGCCACCACCCAGCAGGCGCAGCTCGCTGCAGGGCGTACAGCGCTGCTGCAGGCCGACAGTTCGCAGGTGGCACAGCTGAATTTCGCGCAGTTCTACGGCCTCTACCGACAAACGCAGCTCGCCGTGCTCGCCAACTCGTACTCCAACGTCTTCCTGCTCACCGCCGCGACAACGGTGCTCGCCGCGCTGGTCGCCCTGCTGCTACGCTCCGGGCCCGCAGAGCACAGCGAGTCGACGGCCGTACCGGTGGAATAGGACATTGACCACGACGCTGCCCAGTGTGACGAACGCAATACAGCGCAGCGAAATAGCGCGGCCAACGTTCTGGTTAAACATATCGTGACTATGGATTTGACGACCGCACGCCTGCCGACCGTCTTCACCACCAGTTGGTGTGGCTACTGCATACGGCTCAAGTCCCAGCTCTCCCGCGCCGGAATCGCTTTCCGCGAGATCGACATCGAAGATCACGCCGATGGTGCTGCGATGGTTGCTGACATCAACAATGGCAATCTCACAGTACCGACGGTCGTGTTCCACGATGGCTCGGCACTAACCAACCCGTCAGCCACCCAGGTCGTCGACCGGGTCGCGGCTTCAGTCGGACCACTGTCGGTCGGTGCATGATCATCGGCGTCCTCATTGTCGCTGTTGATGACTCATGACCAGGACTGGATTGAATATCCTCGGCTCCGACGAGTGAGCGGGACGGGGCCGGTCGGTCTCACTCACCGAAGCGGCGGTGAGTCGCTTCGCGAGGAACAAGGCACCATGCGCGGGATCGCGATCCAATGGCCGAAGATCGGTCAGCCCGTCGGCGACCAGGGCCTGGCGTACGGCGTGTTGCAGCAGCGGCTCATGTACGAGGACCCCGCCGCCGAGCATCACGGGTAGATCTCGTGCGGATTGGCCAAGCGCCGAGTTCACCGTCCGGACCAGCACGGCGAGATCGGCGGCGGCTTCGTTAACGATCCGTCGCGCCACGGTCTCACCAAACGTCGCCGCGACCGCGAGCATCGACTTCTTACGGCCGATTCGGTTTGCCAACCAGCCACCACGATCGACCGGTCGAGTTCACCCGCTCGATCTTCCGGGGAGATCGCTTCAGCTTCATCGCCCGAAGCACAGTCGACAGCGGAGCCGCCCCTCTCGCCGGAAGTGGTCACAGCCGCCACTGTTAGATCGATTCAGCTTTGTCGTAGATGACCACTTTCGGAGAAAATGCGACAGCGGGGATGAGCAGATTGGAGACGGGTCATGGATGAGCAGGATGCGCTTGTCTGGAAAGGCGAGCAGGTCGTCACCGTACGGCGAGTTCCGGTTCCCGAGTCCCGTCCGGGCTGGGTGCCACTGACAAACTGAACGTACGCGGTCTGATCAGCAAGATCTTTCCGCTGCAGGACGCGGTCACGGCTGTCGACAGCTTGCGCCGCGGCGAGCAGATGAGGTACTGATCAAGCCGGAACGCTGAGGAAAACTGAAGATCACGCGGTTGACGGCCTATCCAGTTCCGCCTCGATGGCTGTTTCTCAAGATCGAGACAGACGAAGCGATGGTCGGCTGGAGATCATCTGGCGGCACGCCGACGGACCCCTCGCTGAGTGGTGAGTGTCAGCGCAGTTCCGTACGGTAAGGCTGAGCGAAGGAGACGATGATGAACACACCGAGGACCTACCCTGAGGGCGTCACGTGCTGGGTCGACATCGAGGAAACCGATGTCGAGGAGGCGGCTAGGTTCTACGGTGTTCTCCTCGGCTGGACGTTCATCGAGACCGCGACACCGGGGGCCGAACGCCGCTACCTCATCGCTCAACTCAACGACCAAGATGCTGCTGGGATCGGTCAGTTATCTGCCGAGAATGGTCCTGCGGCGCACTCCCCGACCTGGAACACCTACATCGCCGTCGAAGATATCGACGACGCAGCTGCGCGCGTGGCAGCGGCAGGCGGCCGCATCACGGAGCCACCGTCGAACGTCGGCGGGGCCGGGCGAACTGCATCCTGCGTCGACACCCAGGAAATCCCATTCCGTTTGTGGCAGCCCGCGAGACGACTAGGCGCACAGGTCGTCAACACTCCAGGCGCCTGGAATTTCAGTGATCTTCACACCGCCGATCCCGAAGCATCGGTTGCCTTCTACGCTCGCGTCTTCGGCTGGCGCTTCGACGACATCGGCTTCGCGACCATGATTCGCCAACCGGGATACGGGGATCATCTTGCTGCGACATCCGATCCGGGAATCCATGAACGCCAGTCCGGCGACCAGGTGCCGCCAGGTTTCGCCGATGCCATCGGTTGGCTGGCCACGGCGCCCGACGAGAAGCAATCGCACTGGCATGTGACCTTCACGGTTGCGGACCGCGACGACTCGGCCGCGGCTGCTGAACATCTCGGCGGAAATGTGCTCTCCAGCGACGACACCGATTGGACGCGGGACGCCCAGATTCGCGATCCGCAGGGCGCCGTCTTCACAGTGAGCCAGTACTCGCCGCCGTCCGGCTAGGCAAGTCAGAATTGGTGGCGTACTATACTGCTCATTCAAGCAGTAATAAGCT
>Ga0075434_100003304_pt1 | contig 14417 bp, 14 predicted proteins | sample RhiMethybrSRZTD3_FD_75298 | JGI IMG/M metagenome (GOLD analysis project Ga0075434, IMG submission 75298) | Populus rhizosphere microbial communities from Tennessee, USA - Rhizosphere MetaG P. TD hybrid SRZTD3 | ecosystem: Host-associated > Plants > Roots > Rhizosphere > Soil | place: USA... | reverse complement strand
ATCGAAGTCGGCGCCATACCGCGTGATGGATCTGTCGAGGTGTCAGTCAGTGACACAGGGGTCGGTATCGCCCCAGTGGACCAGGAGGCCGTGTTCGAGGAGTTTCGGCAAGTGGGGACAGCGGACAGGAAGGTGGAAGGCACGGGCTTGGGACTGACTCTGTGTCGGAAGTTCGTAGAGCTGCACGGGGGACGGATCTGGGTCAAGAGCGAGCTGGGCCGAGGCTCGACGTTCACGTTCACCATCCCCGTGCGAACGGCGAGCTGACTTGGTGCGCCGCCAGCCATTCTCCACCGGGTGCCCATACGGTCTGCTCAACGCCCACGCATTACGGCATCGGAGGAAAACGCTACAGTGAGTGACAACGGCTTGAGAGTTCTCGCCTCAGTCGGCCTCGCGGTGGGGGGAGCATTTGGCATGGCAGGGACGTTTGCGCCGTCTGCCTCCCTCCGAGGGCTCGCATGGGGCATTGACGGCGTTGGCCTGGTCATGGCGGGCGCAGTGCTGACGCTCGTCTTCTACCGAAAGGGTCAGGACCTCGTTGCCTCGGGCTTCCTCGTGTTTGCGGTGGGCGAAAGCATTATCCTTTCGGGCGCAGCGATGGACCTAACCGCAAGTGTTCCGTCGTTTGGGGCGGGGACCGGCCTGTGGGCATTGGCGCTCGTGCTCATCAGTATTCCGCGCGTGTTCCCTCTCCCAGTTCGCCTTCTTGGGCTCTTCGCCGCGCTCCTCTTTGCAGCCACCGCCGCGCCGATCTTCGCGGGCGTTCAGATCATGCCGACGACATCCCCATTGCCGTTCTACGCGTATCCGGTGCTCGTAGCAACGCTGGGCGGCTGGATTTGGACACTTGTGAAGGCCGACAGCTCGATGGGATGACGCTGGGGTGCCCATGCGGCTGATCGGGCTCGCGGTCATTCTCACTCTCAGCTTAATTCTTGCGCCGCTCGCCATCGGCGGGGCGCTGCCTGTCGATGCTGCCCCCGAGGGCCAGATCACCTGGGCCTTCCACGTAACGGTGGTGCCCGCGTGGTTCGATCCGGGCGAGCCGACGGTCGGCTCGGCCTCCGTGGTGCTCTACGCGCTTCACGACGCGCTGGTGAAGCCGATGCCCGGATCGCACATGGCACCGAGCCTTGCCGAATCGTGGAGCGTGTCACCCGACGGACTGGTCTACGAGTTCGTCCTGCGCAAGGGCACGCGCTTCCACAACGGCGAGCCGGTGAGAGCCGAGGACGTCAAGTTCTCGTTCGAACGCTACCGAGGCGCGGACCACAAACCTTTCAAGGACGCGGTGGCCGCCGTCGAGGTGCTCGATCCCTCGCGGGTCCGCTTCCGCCTCAAGCGTCCGTGGCCGGATTTCATGACGTTCTACGGAGGTGCCGGCGCGGCGGGCTGGATCGTGCCGAAGAATTATGTCGAGAAAGTCGGCGACCAGGGCTTCAAGAGGGCCCCGATCGGTGCCGGGCCCTACAAGTTCGTGTCGTTCACTCCGGGGGTGGAGCTCGTCCTCGAGGCGTTCGAAGGGTACTGGCGGAAGACGCCGCACGTGAAGCGCGTTGTGCTCAAGGTCATCCCGGACGACGCCACGCGACTGATCGCGCTCAAGCGAGGCGAAGTGGACGTCGCCTACGCGATCCGTGGCCCGCTCGCCGAAGACCTCCGCCGTACACCGGGCCTCACGCTGAAGACCGTCGACACCCAGATCACGAACTGGGTGTACTTCGCCGATCAGTGGGATCCGAAATCGCCGTGGCACGACCGCCGCGTGCGCCTCGCGGCGAACCACGCCCTCGACCGGCCGGCGATGAATCAAGCCGAGCTTCTGGGATTCGGCAAGCTAACCGGGAGCATCATCCCATCGAGCTTCGAGTTCTACTGGCCGTCGCCCGGCTATGCGTACGATGCAGCCAAGGCCAGGCAGCTCCTTCGTGACGCCGGGCATCCCCAGGGCTTCGACGCCGGCGACTACTTCTGCGACGCCGCCGCCAGCTACCTCGGCGAGCCCGTCATCAACTCGCTCACTGCCGTCGGCATCCGCCTGAGGCTACGACCGATCGAGCGGGCGGCGTTCTATCAGGGGTGGGCGGAAAAGAAGTACCGGAACCTGATCCAGGGCGGCAGCAGCCGGTTCGGCAACGCGGCGACTCGGCTCGAGCAGCTCCTGGTTGGGGGCGGCATCTACGCGCACGGAAGCTACGCGGACATCGACGGGCTCTTCCAGGACCAGGCCCGTGAGCGGGATCCGAAGCGGCGGGAGGCCGCCGTGCACCGCATCCAGCAGCTGGTCTACGACAAAGTGATCGTCGCGCCGATCTACCAAGTCACCGGGCTGAACGGCGTCGGACCACGGGTGGAGGAGGCCGGGCTGGGGCTTATCGCGGGTCACGTGTTCTCCGCGCCGTACGAAGACGTGAAGCTCAAGGGCAAGTGACGCGGCGCTCCTGGGAACCGAGGCGTCACCCGCGTCTGATGGCCGGCTGGTTCAACTAGGGCTCGTGACCAAATCCTCGTGCGGCGCTGTGCTGGTGCGCATCGTGCCGTTCGGCTAGACTCCCGCCAGCCATTCCCACCGAGGTGCCCCCATGCGGCTGATCGGGCTCGCGGTCGTTCTCGCTGTTGGCCTCGTGCTTGCGTCGCTCGCCGCCGAGGCGCGGCAAGCCCCGGGGCAAGCAGAACTGGCGATGCTTACCGTCGCCTCTGCGTGCGACACAACATGAACCGGCGGATGTTCGTCTGGAACGGTGCGGCGGCTGGCGCGCTGCTTCCACGCATCCTCGGCGCGCAGCCGTCCGCGCGGGTGTATCGGTTGGGATACATTGGCCTGACAGCCCCCCCTGGCTCCTCGGGCCGGCCGGCTGACCCGCAGTGGGACGCCTTCCACGACGAGCTCGGCACGCTCGGCTACGTGGAAGGCCGGAACCTCGTGATCGAGCGACGGTGGATCGAGGGCCGGGAGGAGCACATTCCCGCGCTCGTGGCAGAGCTGCTCGGGAAGAACGTCGACGTGCTCGTCACTACCCACAGCGGCGCGGTCCGCGCGGCGAAGCGAGCCACAAGCACCGTGCCCATCGTGATGGCCGGCACGTCGAGCCCCGAACGGACCGGGCTCGTGGAGAGCCTCGCCCGCCCGGGCGGCAACGTCACGGGCGTGTCGAACATGTTCGCGGAGAGCACGGGGAAGATCGTCGAACTGTTCAAGGAGGCGTGCCCGAACCGGTCGCGGCTGGGCTTTATGACCAATCCCGTAGACGTCGCCACTCGGGAGGTGCTGGAGAGCGCGGCGAGAGTTCTCCGCGTCACGCTCGTCAACGAGCCGGTGACGTCCCCGGACACGCTTGATACGGCCCTGAACGGGTTGCTCCGTCAGCGCGTCGAGGCGGTCTATCCGACGCAAGTTTTGCTAGCGCATCGGGTCAAGATCGGGGACTTCGCGATGGCGAATCGCCTGCCGCTCTTCACGCGATCGTCGCACTGGCCGGGGTTGTTGCTGAGCTACGGCGTGAGCTGGCCCGACCTCTTTCGGCTCGTCGCGCGGCAAATCGTCCAGATCCTGAAGGGTGTCAAGCCGGCGGACCTGCCGGTCCAGCAGGCCACCAAGTTCGAGATGGTGGTCAACCTCAAGACCGCGAAGACGCTCGGCCTGACGATCCCGCAGACACTGCTGCTACGGGCGGACCACGTCATCGAGTAGCGCATGCTCGACCAACGCGGCCAGCTCCTGCGTGCGGCGCCCGGCTTCGCCGGGTGCACGATGCCCTCGTACGACCGCGCTCTGGGCGCTGCGCGCGGGGACTCTGGCGACCTTGACCGTGCGCGAGAAGGAGATCTCCAATGAGGATGCATGTTCCTCTGCTTCTTGCTGCCGCACTCGCGCTGTCTGCGCTTGATGGCGTCGCCGGAGAGAAGCAGATCGTCGACGTCAAGGAACTCTCTGGGAGTTGGCGGGGCTGGGTCACCGAAGTGCCGGGAGACGAATGGGCCACGATGACCGTCTCGGCCGACGGAAGCTACAGAGCTTCGGCCATCAGCACGACGACCGTGGGTAAATTCTATCTTGAAGCCGGCAAGCTACGGTATCGCTCGAAACGAATGACGCCTTTAGCCATGCCATCCGCCGAGGTGCTCGGGACCGCGAGCGTTTCCGAAGACAACGGCAAGACCGTTCTCACGTTGATGCCTGAGGACCCCAACTATTTGGGCAGGGCCGAATACGAACGCGTCAAGTAGAGAGACTTCCTGGGTTCGGGGCGCCTGTCAGTATCTAATGCCCACGAGCGCGGCCGGCACCGGATGGGAGCGGACGCCGTGGCGCGCGACGCAATGGGCGGCGTGGGAAGTGCTGAGAAGGATGGAGCAGGACATCCAATGATGCGTCGAGATTGTTTCGTCGCGTCCGGGAGCTCACGCGGAGACTATCTCGTTCCGTATACTTCTAGGTCGGCGTCATAAACTGATGGTCACCCTGCGCGCGACCGCCATCATGAAGACCGACATCAGCGGCTTCACGGCGCGCTTCCGCTCGCTGCCCGAGCAGGATCTGACGCACACCTCGCGACCTATTCGCTGCTGTCCCCCATCCGCCTAACGCGTGCGCACAGACGCACGATAGAGTAGCCACTCAATGAGAGCGCCAGCATCTTCGCCGTTGTACGGCGCGGGCTGCTGTGCCGCCCCCACCGCGGACGCTGTCGGCGCCGGCGATTGCTTTCGTTGCTCGGCCCGCGACGCGATTGGTGTGACATCGGTCCTCGGCGGCGTGGAGCCGCTAGGGTCTGGCCTGACGACTTGCGTCTCGTGCCGCAGCGTCACAGTTATCGATGCCGCGAAGAGCTTCGTCCCGTCACGGGTGGCGTCGACGACGACGTAGTCCCCCTGGTTGATGTCAGCCAGCGCGATTGCCTCGTCCGTAAACGAAGTTTGCGCGTCCGAGGCCGCGGGATTGCGCCGGGATTCGATGATGCGCGTCTTCCGCGTGATGCTGACGTGGAGCTTCTGCTCCTCGCCCGCACGGCCGACCTCGTGGACGACGACGCTGTCCGGGCCTACGCTGAGGACTGAGCCGGCATGACGGTCGCCGCGTGACAGTATCTCCGCATTGGGGAGCAAGGTGTTGGAGTGCGGCGCCGCCGGGTGGATAAGCTTCGCCCTGCGGACGTCATATGAAGGAGATTCGCTCGGCGCCACGACCGTCAACGCGTCACCCGCTCGCCCCTGGGTCAGCGCGAAAGCCAACGACTTCGCCGTGCCAGCAGCAGCTGGCGAGTCGTCCTGGCGAGCTGGCTGGAGCATCCCGTCGGGAGCGCTCGCCATGGTGGCCTGAGCAATTGCCGCAGACTGGCTCGCGCCGGCCGGGATGCCGATGTGCCCCACGATGACCGCGGGTGGCCCGGTCGTCGGCGTCGCAGAGTGAGTACGGACGAGGGCGGCGCTGAGGAGGGCGATGGCGATGCTCGCGCCTACTATCCCCCGCCGCACCCACGCACGTCTGCGACGTTTTTGGGCGAAGCGGGTCATCTTCCTGAGACGCTGGGCGTCCTCATCCGCAAGCAACTCTTTGTCACTCTGTAGGGCTCGCGTAACCGCGTCATCAGAATCGGGTCCATCGACACCGCTGTCCGCCGTTCGCTCGGCGGGCTCGAATGGTCTCCGGTGAGCCGACTGCGATTCTCGTGCCGGCGAGCTCCCCGTCGATGAGTGGAACGGAAGGGCGGATGGAGTAGCGTGAGCTCGTGGCTCATCGGCCAGCCCCATGCGACAGTTGCTGCAGAAGTTGGCTTGTCGACGGTTAATCGCCCAGCAACGAGGACAGCGCATCGGTAGCCAAAGACCACAGGCAGCGCAGAAATGAGCCCTCGAGGGATTAGGGTGCCCACAGGGCGATACGAGATCGTCCAGAGCGCCGCTATTTTCTATGTGCATGACCATGCTCCGCTACTCGCGCGTCTTCACCGCAACCGAGCGCGATGTTTCATCGCCGTTCACGAGCTTTACAAGCGCCGGGATGGGCTGCTTGCAATACAGCTGTTCATTGACACGTCTTTCCCCTGCGCCTTCGCGAGATCTGCGTTTGCTCGACATCTGCGGCTAAGCGAGGGAGAGGCTTTGGCGTATCGGCTTAGGGCGAGCGCTGCCGAAGCGCCGTCAATATCGGGGACTGGAGTCCGCACGTTTCCCGACGATGTTGCGGTGGTCTTCCGGGTCCCATTACGAGGCAGATGAGGTGTGGACAGGAATTTCATTTTGCTGCTCACCAGTCCGCTGAAGCGTTGGAACGGTGGAGATTAGATCGCTTCCGGCTCGTTGGTCAATCTCCTTGTGGCGTGCGACTTCTTGAAAGTCTCAGTTCCACTGAAAGTGGTTCGCGTTTTCCATTAGTTCCATCTATTGCTCGGACGGTGTCGGACGAAATCTACGAACCTTCTTTTGGCCGCGCGGACGATCTTCCACATCATCAACACGAAAATATCGGCCATCGTCGGCGAGCATGTCCACCCGCACATGCTGCGCCACTCCTTCGCCAGCCGGCTCCGGGAGAACGGGGCGCCGCTGGAGCTTATTCAGGAGGCGCTCGGGCACCAGAACATCAGCACGACGTTGATCTACGCGCGCATCAGCACGACGAAGCAACGGGCGGATATCGCGCGCTACCTGGAAGGACGCGCGTGATGATCGCCGCGATCTCCGCCAGCATCGCCCACTGGCTCCGCCAGCGGCTCGGGGGGCGGGGCGGATGATGCCAGCGCCCGCGCTCGCCATCGGCTACGTCCGGCGCTCCAAGGAGTCCAGCGAGCGTACGATCAGCCTCGAGGACGCGTAGTGGTGGCTACTGTGTCGAGCGCGGCTGGCAGCTCGTGGAAATCGTCAGCGACGACGGCGTCAGCGGCGGCCGGCGAGAACGCCTCGAACGCTTGGCGGAGCGGGTTCGGGCGACCGCCGCCCGGGCGATCGTCGTCTACCATCTCGATAGGTTCGCCCGCGATTTGGCGGGAACCCTCGACTACCTGCGCCGCTTCTCCCGACGCGGCGTCGAGCTTCACGTGGTTGGCCGCGGCCGAGTCGAAGCGGAAAGCGCCTCAGGCTTCATCGTGACGGCCGTCGAAGGACTCGCGGCCGAGCACTACCGGCGCGTGATCAGTGAGAAGACGCGCGACGCACTCGCCAGACTGCGCGCGCGGGGTCGCCGCGTCTCTCGGTGGGCGCCCTACGGTTACCGCTTCGGGCTGGCGGCCGCGTCCTGCCTGAGCCGAGGGAGCAAGTCACCCTCGGGCAGATCGCGACGCTCAGAGCCTCGGGGCTCTCCCTGCGCGCGACCTCACGTGCGCTGGCGGGGCTCGGTATGCTGGCAAGGAACGGACGTCCCTTTGCGGCGCGGACGCTCGCACGACTTGTGACCAACCGAGCGGTTAGTCACAGCTCAGAGGTCATCTGTCGGCTGACAATCAGCGGCCGATCAACACCCACGCCCTCGGCGTGTCGATGACGGAGCTACTACCGTGACAAGAGATGTCGAGACGCGGATTACACGGGCGATCGTGCACCTTCCTCGACTCGGCGGACAGGGGGTGTTGGTTCCTGGAGGTTTGGTCGTGACGGCTGCGCATTTTATCGGCCGGACCGCCGAGGGCGGGATGGCCCTTGGGGACTACTACATCGAGGAGATCGTGGTCGCAGACGGGCGCCGGCTCATGGCCTCGCCGCTTGCGGTCGAGCCGGTGAGCGATCTTGCCGAGCTTGGAGCGGTCGATAGCCAGGAATTGGGCGAGGAAGCTGATGCGTTCGAGGACTTCTGCTCAAATACGAAGCCTGTTCGACTCGCGACTGACGAGCTTGTTCATGGGTGCCCATCTCCGCTTACGTGTTCACGCGCAACAAGGGGTCATCCCAGCGCGCGCCACTCAGTGGGGTTTCGGGCGCGCGCTGCTCTCCGTTGCGAGCCATGAGGGAATCGATTTCGGCACCTCCGGCGGGCCGTCCGGCGGGGACGAAGTTCTCCTACTCCTCGGTCGAGACCCAGGTGCTTGGGCTCGTGCTGACGCGCGCAATCGGCCGGCCGATCGCCGAGTACCTGGAGCAGAAGATCTGGCAGCCGCTCGGTGCCGAAGCCGACGCGACGTGGCTCGTCGACAACTCGGGCCAGGAAGCGGCGTACTGCTGCCTCAACGCCGTGCTACGCGACTACGCGCGGCTTGGGCTGCCGCTGGCTCACGACGGCAACTGGCGCGGCCGCCCGATGATCCCGACCGCGTGGGTTCTGGAAGCCACCACGGTGCCTATGGACCAACCGCACGTGTGGCCCGGCACGGCCACGCCAAACGAGGGCTACGGCTACCAAACGTGGATCCTTCCCGGCGAGCGCAGGACGTTCATGCTCTGGGGCGCGCACGGGCAGCGGATCTACGTCGATCCTCGGAGCAAGCTCGTCATGGTGCACACCGCCGTCCACAAGCTGGGCCTCGGTCTCCCTCCGCTACAGGAGATTGGCGCCCTCTGGGCGGCGCTGGTGCGTCAGCTTGGAAGCTAGCGGGGTGGTATGCGATCGCAGATCTGCTGGATAGTGACCGTCGTCGTGACGGGGATCGCGGGTCTGACGGCCACGCCTTGCATCTCTAGCCAGAGCCGGTGATGGTTGGCACTAGAAACCGTAAGGACGGCAATGGCCGCATCTTCGCTCGGCAACGAGCCTTGCGTTTTTACGCGGCGCCGAAATTCCTCGTGGCTCTCTCCGCGAACTACTCAACACGTCGAGCGCCCTCGATTCGCAAAACTCGCCTGCGTGTTCAGTGCGGCCGGCCGGGTCTGCCGTAGGGCGCTGGTCTCGATCTGCGTAAGGAAGACGCGAAGGCCTGCCTCCAGCTGCGGCAGAAACTATTCGACTAGTCGGTCGGCCCGCCCCATCACCGACTGGGGGAGCGTCAACCTCAACGCCTTCGCCGTCTTGAGGTTGATGAGAAATTCGAACAGGGTTGGCTGCTCCACCGGAAGCTCAGCCGGTTTTGCTCCCCTGAGTATTTTGTCGGCGTAGACCGCCGAACGGCGAAAGATCGCCCGGTGGTCAGGCCCATAGGACATCAGGGCACCCGCGTCCAGCGTCTCTCGCGAATACACGCACGTTGGCAAGCCTCGCTCGATCGCCAGCTTTGCGACGATGCTGCGCCCCTGGAAAAACAATCCGTCAGCGTTCACGGCCACCGCTTGCGCGCGGGTCTTGACCATCGCATCGAAGACTCTTTCGAGATCATCGAGCGATCTCGCTTCGACCCGCTGAATCGTCAATCCGAGTTTGACGGCTGCAGCCTCGCTCTCCTCTACATATTGTCGTGTGATTTGAACATTTGGGTTGATCAGCAGCGCGACGCGGGAAAGGCGTGGGAAAGCTTCGCGGAGATATTCCAGGCGTTTGGCGCTCAACTGAACCGCGAAATTCGTCAGCCCTGTCACATTCCCGCCCGGCCGACCCAAGCTGTCTACTAATTTGCTCCCGAGCGGATCGGGAACGACGATGAACACGATGGGGATGGTCGTGGTCGCATTCTTTGCGGCGATCGAAGCTGATCCCCCGGCGGCAAGTAACACATCGGGCTTCAGCGATACAAGTTCAGCGGCCATGCTGCGGAACCGTTCGGGCTCTTCATTGGGGAACCGATTTTCCAATGTGATCGTCTGCCCTTCGACGTAGCCGAGCTCCTTGAAACCTTCACGCACGGCTGCGAGATACGGGCCCTCTTCCTCGGCACTGCCGGCGTGCCACAGGACTCCGATCCTGGGAGTCTTCTTCGCCAGCTGCGCCAGAGCTGAAAGCGGCGATGCGACTAGGGCTCCGCCGACCAGTGTCGTGAAATCACGTCGCCTCATAGTGACCCCCATCGACATGCGAGGAACAGCATTCGCGTGGATACAGAGCTTAGACCTCCCGCATTAACGGGGCATTAGGGGCAGCGTTAAGAATTGCCTCGTGGCGTTGGCTCGACGCCGGTGCTACAGTCGGCCCGGCATCCGCCGGATGCTTGGGGGTCGGCATGGCCCGCTTGACCGTGAACGTGTTGGGTCGCTTCGAGGCCTGCGCAGATCCTCCGGGTCGGCCGCTACACCTGACACTCAAGAAGGCCCGGGCCATCCTAGCCACACTCGCGTGGGTCCCGGGCGCCGCGAAATCGCGTGAGGCCCTGATCGGGCTCCTCTGGCCAGAGTTCTCCCTGGCACAAGCGCGCAACAGCTTTCGGGTCACCCTGTCGTCGCTGCGGGCCACGCTCCTCGCCGCGCGCGTTCACTGTCTGCAAGTGGAAGGAGACACGGTGGCTCTTGCGCCCGATGACTTCGACAGCGACATCGCGGCCTTCCGTCGCCTGGTCGCGCACGGCGCCCCCGAAGAACTCTCCGAGGCGGTGAGCCTCTATAGGGGGGACCTGCTCGAGGGGTTCGATGTCGGAGAGGCCGCGTTCGAGGAATTCCTGTCGACGGAGCGTGAGCAACTGCGGGTCGTCGCGCAGGGAGCGTGCGAGAAGCTCCTCGCTCATCAGCTCCAGGCAGGAGCCGACGAATCCGCCCTCGCTACCGCCTTCCGTCTGCTCGCGCTTGATCCACTGCTCGAGCCCGTCCACCGAACGGTCATGCGACTCCACGCGCAATCGCGCCGATTCGGGGCAGCGCGCCGGCAATATCAGGCGTGTATCGCCACGTTGCAGCGCGATCTCGGGATCGGGCCCGCGGCGGAGACCCGGCACCTCTACGAAGAAATTCTGCGAATGGGCACCACCGACATTGGGGACCCAGGGGTGAGTCACCCTGGGCAGACGGTGTCGTGGTCGCTGACCGCGAAGGTGCCCCAGATTGGGCGTGCGGGGGAGATGGCGCGGCTTCGGGACGCATACAAACAGGCGCGCGCTGGACACGGACAATGCATCGTGGTGATGGGCGAGGCGGGGATCGGCAAGACCAGACTCGTGAGCGAGTTGGCCGGGGAAGCGCGACCGGCTGGAACCCAGGTGTGGCTCGGTCGTGCCTACGAAAGCGACAGGATGCTGACGTTCGGTCCCTGGGTCGACGCGATCCGAACCAGTGGACTCGTCCGGGATAGTGCACGGCTCGCCGGGTTCAGTCCCGTCTGGCGTGCCGAGTTGGCGCGACTCGTCCCGGAGCTGGGTGAGCCATCTCGCGCTGATGCCCGGCATCAGGACAGTGCCAGGCGGCTCTTTGAGGCGGTGGCCCAGCTCGTCAGGCACATGATTGACCGTCAGCCGCTCGTTTTGATCTTAGAGGACATGCATTGGGCGGATGAGCTGAGCGTCCGTCTCCTCTCGTTTGTGGCCCGTCGCGTCGGTGAGTGGCCGGTACTCGTCGTCGTCACCGTCAGGGATGAGGAGCTGGACGCACGCTGTGTCCTACGGCTCGCGCTCGACGAGTTGACGCCTACCGGTTCGATGGTTCAGCTGCGGATGAACCCGCTCGCTGCCGAGGACACCGCGAGCTTGATCCAAGAGCTCGTGAGAACCGATCGAAAGAAGATCGAGGCTAAATCGGTTCTCGCGCAGGTCTGGGCGATGAGCCGCGGCAATCCGTTCATGATCGTCGAGGCCTTCCATGTACTCGCCGACAGCGCGACCGCGTCACCCGAAGGAGCTCTTCAGGTCACGCCGCGGATTCGCGAGGTCGTGGCGAGGCGACTCACTCACCTCACGGAGCGAGGACGTCGCCTGATCGCGGTCGCCGCCGTCATCGGCCGGCCCTTCGAGTTCCCGGTTCTCCAGCGGGCATCGGGGCTTGGGGAGCTCGAGGCAGCCGAGGGCGTCGACGATCTGGTTCGCCGGCGGCTTCTTCACGTCTTCCCCCGCGAGATCGATATCGCCCATGACTGGGTTCGACAAGTCACCTACGAGGGACTCCAGCCTCCGCTCCGGACGGTGCTTCACGCGGCGGTCGCTCGAGCGATCGAAGAGCGGTACGCCACGAACCTGGAGTCCCACTATCCAGCGCTAGGTCGGCACTATCTCGAGGGCGAGGTCTGGGATAGGGCCGTCAGCTACCTGCACGCGGCGGGACGCGCGGCGGTAGCTCGAGTCGGGCACCGCGAGGCAGTCTCACGCTTCGAGTCGGCGCTAGCAGCCTTACCGCTTCTGACGGAGCGTAAGGACACACTCGAGCGCGGCATCGACCTCCGGCTCGACCTCCAGCGTTCGCTCTCAGCCCTCGGCGACTTCGAGCAGCTCGTCCCCCACCTTCGCGAGGCGGAGACCCTGGCTCGTAGACTTGACGATCAGGCTCGGCTGGGCTGGGTGCAGGTCTATATGAGTTTCTATACGCGAATGATCCGTCGGTCTGTTGACGCGTTCCCGCTCGCACGAAGTGCATACGTCATCGCCGAGAAGCTCGGAGACGTCGACCTCAAGATCCAAGCAGATTTCGAGCTCGGGGTGGCCCACCAATTCGCCGGAGACCACCGGAGCGCTCAGGAATTGCTCTTGCGGGCCTTCCAAGTGGGCGCAACGCGGCTTGAGCGCCCGCGGGGACGCGCGGTGACGGCGCTGAGTGCGCTGTCCCACTTGGCGTGGTCCCTGGCCGAATGCGGCCGCTTCGAGGAGGCTGCCATCCACGGCCGTGAGGCACTCCGCCTCGCCGAGAACCTCGATTCCCCGATCAATACCGTCATCGCTCGCTCTCAGCTGTCCAACGTCCACGAGATCCGAGGAGAGTTCGACTGCGCTATTCCCATTCTCGAGGGCGGCCTGGCCATCGCACGAGAGCGGGAGCTCACTCTCCTGACGGCGGGTGTCATGGGATCGTTGTCCGCCGCATATGCCATGGCCGGACGCGTCACGGATGGCCTTGCGATGCTCGACGAGTTGCTCGAGACATTCGGCCTCGGCCGCATACGGTCGTCGCAGTCACACGTCGTCGTTAAACTAGGTCAGGCCTGCCTGGCGGGGGGGCGCATCGAGCAGGCGCGCGTCCTCGCCGCTCGTGCCCTGTCGCTGACACGCGAGTGGGCCCTGCCTGGCTGGGAAGCCTACGCGCTTTGTCTCCTCGGTGAGGTCGAGACAAAAGGCGGGTCATCTGAGTTCGAGGAGGCCGAGGGGTACTACCGAGCAGCGCTCGCGCGCTCACAGGAACTCGGCCTGCGTCCGCTCGAGGCGGGCTGCTACCAGGGACTCGGCTTACTTTACCGGCAACATCACCGAGAACGCGAGGCACGAGAGCATCAAACGATGGCGACCACGATGCGCGATGAGATGAGCATGCGGACCTGACGGTCCCTCACCCGATTTCGGACACAGTCGCGGCAGGGCTTTCTCGTCGGCGCGGCGTGGTCGTCTTCAAGGTTGGGGATTGGAACCCGCGGTCTACCGAAAAGGGCCCGGCAATTCTCGCGTGCCGGCAACGTCCTCAGCGGCACGTTGGAGTCAAAAAATAGTCGGCGAAAACCGTCGCGCGTGCCGGCCTGACAGAGAGGCGACAATGGCAACGATCTTGATCACCGGATGTCGATCCGGCATCGGTTACGAGACGGCGCTCGCGTTCGGCCGCCGTGGCGACACGGTCTATGCGACGATGCGCGACCCATCGATCGATGACCGGCTTCGCGACGCGGTCGCGCGCGAATCGTTGCCCGTTGTCATTCGCGGGCTCGACGTCACCGATGACACCGCGATACGCGATGTCGTCGCCGGCATCGACGTGCTCGTGAACAACGCAGGCATCGGCTTCGTCGAAGCGATCGAGTAAGCCGACGAAGCGCGACCGCGACTCGTTTGGGAGACGAACTTCTGGGGCCCGATCCACCTTTCCAAGCCGTGCTGCCGTATATGCGCGCGCAGCGCGCCGGCGTGATAGTGAACCTTTCGACGTTCGGCACGCGCTTCCCTGGCGGCGGCTGGCTAGCGATGTACGGCGCCACGAAGCAGGCGATGAGCCGGATGAGCGAGTCGTTGAACGCAGAGCTTGTCGGGCCCGGCGTGCGTGCCGTTGCGATCGAACCCGGAATGTTCGCGACCGAGATCTACGGCGATCGCAGGCGAGCGTCGATCGACCCGGCGTCGCCCTACGCCGCCGCGCTGGCACAAGCGGACGATAGAATCGCATCAGGAATCGCGAAAGGTGCGGATCCGGCGGCCGTCGCGCACGCGATTGTGGCGGCGGTCGACGATCCGACGACGCCGGCGCGCGTGCTCGTCGGTGAGGACGCGCTCGCGCGCTGGGACGAGTCTCGGCGTGCACTCATCAAGCAGTGGCGGGTCGAGCTCGGAAACTGACGAAAACTGCCGTCACCCGGACTTCACCCAGGAATTACCCAGGAAGTTGCTCCCAACGAGAGCCAGAGAGCCCCAAAGGCGACAACGCGCGAAGCGCTAATCTACGAGGTGTTGTTAGTGGCGCTTCGGCTGCAGTCTCAATTTGAAAAGGGCTCATAACCCAAAGGTCGC
>Ga0075434_100003301_pt1 | contig 14422 bp, 10 predicted proteins | sample RhiMethybrSRZTD3_FD_75298 | JGI IMG/M metagenome (GOLD analysis project Ga0075434, IMG submission 75298) | Populus rhizosphere microbial communities from Tennessee, USA - Rhizosphere MetaG P. TD hybrid SRZTD3 | ecosystem: Host-associated > Plants > Roots > Rhizosphere > Soil | place: USA... | reverse complement strand
CCACCCGAGCCCAGTTTGCGGACAATCTTGTAATGCGACAGGAACTGGCCGATGAGAGGATCGACAGTTGAAACTTCATCCATATTAAACCGTTCATGGTAGGTGGCGCACGGGGTGCCGTCAAGGGCGCAGCGAGCGAAGCCCACCGCCACCCCTCGTAGCCTCTCGGTTCCAGTTTGTTTGCTTGATGGGGCATCCGCTCCCTTTCACCAGGGAGTCCGGATTAGTAATCATGATCGCAGTTCTGGACCGAAGAGATGCATGGGTCGGACCGAGGTTCCTGACCGGAGACGATTACGACGCGAGCCTGGTTGGCATGGCACTTTTATTCCATAAGAGCGAAATGTCTCTTCTCCGAGTGGATGCAGGAGTGTGCTCAAGAACTTCTGGACAGCGCCAACATTGTCAGCGAGGCGATTTTCAACAACTACATAGCTCCCGGTTGCCGACGAGTGGGCAATCGAGCAGTCGATTCTGGGCTTGTGGTGAAAATGACAGTTCTGCGCCAATAATGCCGATGCGCGAGCAACGAAAGCGAGCCGCGGTGACCTGAGTCGAGTGTTGCAGGACTTGGCAAGTGACGTTGCCAGAGCTATCATCCGCAACGTGGAGAGCTGCTTGCGACTATCGAAGGTGCTCCTGCGTCGCTCGTTGATCATTCGTCCCACACTTCTCCAGGGCATTGTTTTCTTGGGCGTCTCAATTTCGTCTGTGCGGGCACAACAACAGCCGCTCGCGGGCGCTCCTGCCTCAGACGTCAGCAATATCCCCAAACCCGCCGTTGATACCCTTGAGAGAGTTACCCTGCGCAACGGACCTAGCGATGCGCAGCCCAAGGAGAAAGGCATCGCAAGGGACGAAAGCTGTCTGCTTCCACCGCTGACACTGATGAGTAGTCCAACCGTGGCCGTTGAGCAGTTGCAAAAAACAGCAAAGGCAAGGAATGAATATCGTCAGGGTTGTACGGCCCTGGAGAAGAAGAGCATGGCCGATGCGGAGAAGCACTTTCGGAAGGCCCTTCACGAATGTCCGCAATATGCTATGGCGTGGGTCACGCTGGGTCAGGTATTCGCAACACGGCAGCGGACCGACGAGGCCCGCAATGCGTGTTTTCAGAGTTCAAAGGTGGACCCGGCATACGTGCCAGCGTACCTCTGTTTGGCAGACATAGCCGCGCACGCAAACGCCTGGGACGAGGTGCTGAAGTTTAGTGGACGTGCGCTGGAACTGAATCCTTCGTCCAATGCCGTCGCCTATGAATACCATGCGGCCGCTAACCTGAATCTTCGCAACTTGGCTGTTGCGGAGAAAAGCGGACTTCGGGCGGCGCAGATTGATAGAGAACATCGCGAGCCTCGCATACACTTCGTCTTGGCTCAAATTTATGAGGCAAAAGGCGACTTTGAGAACGAAGCTGTGCAGCTGCGTGAGTACCTTAAGTACTCCGACAATGTCCCCGATGCTGCAATGGTGCAGCAGTATCTGTCGAACCTGGAACGACGAACCAACACAAAGGGTATAGGGAAGGAAAGCGGCGTAGTTGACTCTCTCCGATCAGCGAGGCAAGATTGGGCACCGCCGGATATTGACGCTAGCGTTCCTCCTGTACTCCGCGAAGGCGCTTGCCCAATGCCAGATATCTTGAGGAAGACGAGCACTCACACGCTAGACCTGATTGAGAGCATGCGCCGTTTTAGTGCGAGCGAGCGCATTGAGCACGTCGATATCGATAAGAATGGAAGGAGGCGCAATTCCAGCACACAAATTGTGAACTATGTTGCTGAGATAGAACAGAATTCCTCCGGCTATCCGAGCATCCATGAGTATAGATCTGGGAGCACTGGCATTCGGCAGCCATCGATGATGGACTCTGGCGCGGCAGTATTTGCATTGATTTTTCACCCCAGTCATGTAGGAAACTTTGAATTTCGGTGTGAGGGATTGACCGAACTGCAAGGGTCGCCTGCGTGGCAGGTGCACTTTGTAGAGAGCCTTGACTCGAACAGGTCATTCACCGCGATACGGAGCGGGGCATCCGTCAACCTGACTACATTTAAGGGCAGGGCGTGGATCGCGACTGACGGCTACAACGTGTTGCGGATAGAAACAGATTTGATAGCCCCCATTGCACAGATCAACTTGCAACGAGAGCATCGGGTCATCGCCTACGCCCCGGTAGAGTTCCCGAGCCGCCACGTTCGGCTATGGTTGCCTGAGAGTAGTTCTATCTATATTGCGTATCGCGGGCGCCGTTACGAGCGAGTTCACAACCTCAGCGAGTTCCAACTCTTCTCAGTTGAATCAGCTGAGGCCGTTAAGAAGCCAAATGCCAACAAGCCTTCTGAATTCCTTTCTGAGACTTTTGATCCACCGACCGTCCGATAGCCACAACCCGCTTATCAATATCTCACAGAGGTCAATGGGTCAATGCATTTGACCACGTCAGTGGTCACCATCGATCGTGCGGTCGTGCCTGAGCCGGTCACTGATGTTGTTACTGAGAAGACATACATCACGACCGAACCTGAAATTGAGATCAGGAAACCGGCGACTCTGTCACAAGCGCTGACGGAGCCAGGCGTTGCAGTCATAAAGCCGAAGACCAGAGTTCGCAAGGAATCCTAGCGAAAACTCGTCGCCGAGCTTGACGAGACGACGAAACTGTCCGTCAATGTCGGCTATACCAGGGCCATGCTGCAGGCGGCCTTGTCATCAGGGTGTTGAAATAACATTCAAGCATCCACCTTGAGCCTCCTGCCCACTTTTCACTGGGCAGCATTGCACGGGTCCGCTCACCGCGTGTACAGAGGTTATTATTTCCTCCCGAGGTCAATTCCAATGTTGAGCTTACTCAAACTGGCACTTTCCGCCCTCTACTCTGTTTGTGTGGTGGCGTTCACGCTGACGTTCTCAGCAGCAGTGGCGCTGGCCCAAGATCAGCCCATCCGCATTCTCGCCTTCGGCGCACACCCTGACGACTGCGACCAGGGCGCCGGAGGCCTGGCGATAAAGTATGCTGCACATGGCGACAAAGTGAAGTTCGTGTCGCTAACCAACGGCGACGCAGGACATCAGGTGCAGCACGGAGAGCAACTCGCCAAGCGCCGCCGTGCCGAGGCGCAGGAAGCCGGGAGACGCATCGGGATCGAATACGAGGTGCTCGATAATCACGACGGCCAGCTCTTACCAAGCTTGGAGCTTCGCGAGCAGGTCATCCGCGAGATTCGCCAATGGAAAGCTGACATCGTGATCGCGCCCCGTCCGAATGATTATCATCCGGATCATCGGTACACGGGAGTGTTGGTGCAGGATGCGTCATATATGGTAATTGTGCCGAGTTTGGTCGTAGATACGCCACCACTGGCGCGAAACCCTGTTTTCCTCTACTACAGCGACCGGTTTACGCGCCCGCAGCCCTTTCGTGCAGACATTGTGGTGTCGATTGACGATGTATTCGAGAAGAAGATCAATATGCTGGACGCACACGTGTCCCAATTTTATGAGTGGCTCCCGTGGACTGAGGGAAAGTTGGAGCAGGTGCCGAAGGATCCCGTGGAGCGGAAAAAGTGGCTGGCGACATGGCCCTCAGCGGCCAGAAAGCTGCAACCTGAGTGGCGGCAGACATTGGAGAAGCGCTATGGTGCGCAAGCAGCCGCCATTCAACACGCGGAAGCTTTTGAGATCACTGAATACGGACATCAGCCGAGCGAGAAAGAGATTCAAAAGATGTTCCCGTTCTTTCCCGAGATGACGCGAGCAGAGGGGTTGCCTGTGATCAAGTGAGCCAACCCCGATTTCGGGAACTGTGCTCTTCTGTATTTTATTTGTGCGCGGAAAACTTGAATCTGATTACTTCAGCCGCTTCGCCGTCAACTCCACGTTCATCAGGATCCTATCGAGTGCTGCACGATCGAAGAGGCGTCCATTTTGGATCACGGCGCTAATCTTCTGCGTGTTCCGGATGTCATCAAGCGGATTTCCGCGCAACAACACTAAGTCAGCAATTTTTCCAACATCGACCGAACCAAAGCTGGCATCCTGCCCGAGAAATTTCGCCGGGTTGCTCGTGGCCGTCTGAAGCGACTCCAACGGCGTGAAACCTGCCTCCACAAAATTGGCAAGCTCGTCATGCAAACTGAAGCCGGGCACGATATAAACGCCAGGTGCCGTGTCCGTCCCGGCCATAAAAGGTACTCCCGCATGGTGGAGCGCACCAACCATCTGCAGATTGCGCGCAAAGTACTCCTGCCGTAAAGCGAGCGGGTCACGTCGAAGATCGGGCATCATCTCATCGGTGAAACGCCTCCACGTGACATCCCGCCAATAAGCAGGAACGTACTTATCGAGTGGCTGGTGCTTCAGGTCACGCTGGTCCAAAAACGTTCCACCCCGTTGCCAAGTCAGGGTCGGCACCTGCCAGGTCTGGTACTGCGCGAGCAACTTCATGAGCGACTCGCACCGTTGCTGATCCTGGGTTGCGAGCAGCAGCTTCAGATTGCCTTTGCCCTGGATGAATTTGTCTTCTTCCTTGGAGCAGCCCTCGAACAAGCCCATCAGGTGCTCGATACTCTTTTGCCCCGCTTCCACAACCTCCTGGATACGAACTTTGTCCGGCACGTGGCCGACGACAGGCAGGCCTTGCTTGTGAGCTTCCGCTGCCGCAGCAAGGTACACATCGTGTGAAATCGCCGACTGTACCTTGATGAAATCCACTCCCTGGGTTTTGAGCGAATCCACCGCCGCAACCGCACTGGCCGGGGTAGTGACTGCTATCGAACTGGGAAACCGCAGTTTTCCATCCGGCAGATACCCGTCCAGCATAGGCCCCGAGATAATCATCCGAGGCCCGACGATTTCCCCACGCGCGATCTGCTTGCGCCACTCCCAAAGAACCGGGACATCTCCACCCATATCGCGCACTCCGATCACGCCATTCGCGACGAAAAGTGGCAGGATGATGTCGCGTCCACCCGGAAACCAATCCCCAAAGGCGGAGTGCACATGCATATCCCAAAGCCCTGGAATGAGATATTGCCCAGTGGCGTCGATCACCCGCGCACCTTTTACCACCTGCGATATCGACGAATTAACCGCGCTGATGCGATCGCCGATGATAACCACCGTGCGGTTGGACTGAACCGATGACGTGCCAGGATTGATGACCGTCGTGTGCATAATCACTATCGGAATTGGAGCGGTCTTCTGCTGGGCAGTGCCGGCCGATATCAATAGGCAGCAAACAGTGAGCACCCGAAAAAGTCTGACTGTGGAACAACCGAGCATGGCCCAGAGAGTATATGAAATTCGTGGGAGAACGGTCGTCGCCGCCGCACGTTCAAGGACAGTCCGGCTGCTGAGCAGCCTGTAATTAAAAAAAGGCGCGACCGGCGCGCCTTGAGCCTTAGAACTAGGGATTGTGTTGTTCGCTTTGGAAGCGGAAATTCGGTGAATCACTGCTTCGATTCCGTGTTCAACGCGTGAAAAATTGGCTGCGCATTTACTCTTCCCGAGCCTCTCAAGAGGAGCAGGTCTGCCGGAAGTTCTTTCATGCCGTTTTCTTTGCGGCCGTGTTCGTCGCATTGCTGCAAAAACATCTTGCCGAGAAGGTTCGCGGTGCCATCCGCGAGACGAAGCCGCTTGATCATTCAACGACCGACAATTCACGCGCAGGCCACGTCGGGTTGCCGTGTCGGCTCGTTTGGCACCTGGTGCGCTGACAAGCGGGAAGCGAAGTTGTAATACTCGGCAACTTACGCGGCACGGGGGTTCCGCGCGTGGGGCTCGTGCACCGGCCAGGGCAAAGCTTCCGTCTGCTTACGATGCAGGTCAAAAGAATGAGTGACAATCGCACTTTTCCCGCGTCCTGAAGCCCGCTTTCCCGTTGACTTCGCTCTACTGGCGAGAGCATAATCCGTGGCGCTTTCGGAGAGCCCGGCCGCTCTCAACATTTCGCATTGTTGAGCGACCTTTTCCACTCTCCTAGGCAATCGGCGCATTTCAGCCGTATAAGCTTGGTACTGCTTGCTTGTAGTGCACGATATTCGTTGGAAGAGTCCCGAGTCGACACTTACCCGCTGTTTGGACACGCTGCTAGTTGTGAGATGTCGTAATGCGAGATGACCAAGCAGTCATTCAAGAGCTCGTGCGTGATTCGAGCTTTATCTTCACAGGCACTGTTGTCGAGCTGAGTGTCTCGACTGTCGCCAACCTAACACCACGTGACAATTTTGCCGCAGTCCGCATCGACCGCCCCTTGCGATCTGATCCAGCACTGGGCGATCTACGTGGCCGACTGGCGACGGTGGAGTTACTATCGCGGGGGGAGCTGCAACCAGACGAGAAAGCGATCTTCTTCACCGTGAACTGGATCCTAGGCGGTGGGATAGCCGTCCGTGAAGTGGCGCACCTCAACGCGCAGCAGGAGGACAGCGTCGCTGCGGAGGTAGCTCGCATGCCTGAGCGACATTTGGCGGACCGGCTTACCGACGCTGCGCTCGTCGTCGTCGCGGAGGTCACGCGCGTTAAGCCGACCCCGTTCGATATCAGCTGGCGCAATGCACCACAATGGGCAGCAGCCAGCCTAGGGATTGTCGATGTCTTACGTGGCAAGCCTCCGCAGAACGCTACTGTCTTGTTCCCGACGAGCGGGCGGCCGACCTGGGCTCTCGCGCCGCGCCTCACCAAGGGCCAGCGTGCGATCTTTCTGCTGCATCCCCCTGGGGATCGTCCGCCGCTCCCCGAGGAGGACAACTTGGTTCCATCCCAGAGATTTATCGCTTTGGACCCGGCAGACGTGCAGCCTGAATCAGCACGAATGTTGATCGAAAGGCTGCTCGGCGAAGGACCGAGCCGATGAGCGTCGTGCGCGTGGTCAACATCACTCCCGTTGAGCTGAGCGAAGAAGTGGATCTTGCCTGGCAGCCTTCACTCGGAGTCAATCCCGCGAACCCGGACAAGATTGTTATCGTCTTTCACAAAACACCCCCAGGCAATGTGGGGTACTGGTATTCCTCCGACCGCGGCCAGACCTGGCAATTGGTAAGCCAACCCGGCGATCAGGCGGACCAATCCGTTGGGCTGGGTACTTCCGGTGTGCTCTACTGGGCAATCGCACTCACACCCACAGAGACAACGGTTAACTTGGAGGTGCTGCGGACCGCCGACTTGTTGAACGGTCCGTTTACTCAAATCGACAACACGCCAGTGCGGACGGAATTCGACCAGCCCTATGTGCACGCCTTCAGCTATCGACCGCCAATGCCACCTGACGTAGACAAACTGTATATCGGTTACCTCGACCGTAGCCAGAATATATGGCATTCGATGATAGCCACCCTTGATGTGTGCCTCGACGCCAAGGCGGCATCGCCAATTTTTACGCCAGTGGTTCTCAATCCGCGACCTATCGTACCGCCGCAGGACGGTTATGAAGTGCGTCCGGCAGCCCACAGTGACGGAACGGTTTACGTAGCCTACAAGGGATATACCGTCCCTTACAATGGAGTCACCGAAACCGTATTTACCAACATCGTTGTCGCACGCGACGACGGCTGGGGATCTGGGGGGTTCAAAGACCTGACGGACCCCGACGGGAAAGCTGGACGAATTGTTAGGCCCAACGTCCGCATCTTCGACGGGCCTACTACGTTTCTGGGCAATCAGCGTCTCAACAACGACCTCTCCATTGCCGTCGACCCTACTAACAGCGACAAGCTGTACATAGTGTGGGGCGACAATGCGAATTCTAACTACACGCTTCGCGTGCGTCGTTCGCTCGACCAATGGGGCAACTATGGCGGGCGGGGTAACCACTGGTCAGGCGATTTGCTGACTGTCGACAACGCCGTCTTGGCATGCCTCGCCATCAATAGCGACGGCAGGGTGGGCTTTATGTATCAGAAGCTCGTCGCAAACAAGTGGGAGACACACTTTCAGCGAACCACTGACAATACGGGGACTAATTGGGATGACATCATTCTGGCTCGCACCAAAGTTCCGACAAATGTGACCGCCGACTACTCGCGTCTCATCGCCGTAGGCCGGGATTTCTACGGCGTTTTCCCCGCGTGGAACATACCCAACCCGGCGAACTATCCTGCCACGCCGGCAACGGCCTCAAACCCAAACGGAGCCACATTCCTGAGAAATACCACTAAAACTGCCCCGTGGGAGCTGCGGGGCACCGGGGCCACGATCAATACACCAATTAATCCATCGGTAGACCCTTACTTTTTCATGGTGGCCGAAGACGGACCAGCGCCGCCAACCAATTTGACTGGCATTGTAGACGGGTAACCCATGCTGTTTTGGCGGTCAGCCAGCGATGTATCTAAGTTCATCTACCCTAAGGGAGCGTCGGCAGCGATCCTTGCTGCTGGGTTCATCTGAAAAAGTGTTACTGATCTATTGGACGAGTACATGCCCTTGACAGCCCTTCATCCTAAGTGCAAGATGTGCCGGGCACGGCTGGACACTTTCAGGCCTAGGTTCAATAGAGGAGCGAGAAGAGATAACGGTTGAACAATGCGAGTCAAACTTCCAGATTTAGAGTTTAAGTGGAGGAACAATGCCCCGTAAACATGGAAAAGAACATGATCCCGCCGAAGAGCTTAAGAAACTGGAACGACGCCTAGAGAAACGCCGAAAAGAGTTGAAGGAAGCCGAGAAAAACTTACGTCTTTGCATCAAAAAGTGTATGGAACAGATCGACGACCCACCGTGGCATTACGGCCCACAATGCCCTCATTCGGGTGGCGGCGGCCATTGACAGTCACTGAGTAAGTGACGTCGATCATGAAGAACCGTCGCATTCTGGTGAAACGGTCGGATTGCTTAATCTTCTTTTTCCAAGACAGTAAGTTCCATTACAAGAATTACCTGACAGGAAAAGAGTTTGAAGCATCGCCGATTCTGGCGCAGGTTCTCGCCCCGTTGGATCGGTGGAGAACTTTTTCTGGAATCGAGCGTTTGTTTCCCGAATATTCTCCAGCGTCAATTCGGCATAGTCTCCGCCAACTCATTGCGCACACGGCCGTAGTAGTTAAGGGTGGTACCCAATCAAACCGAGAGGCTCGACTTTCAGTATGGCGGACGTGGGGTGTGGAGGCGCGCTTCTTCCACTTCGCCACCAAGAACACCCACACTTCGCCGATTACGATCGACGAAGCTCGTTTCAACCGCGCATTGAAACGTCGCCAACCTCCACCTTCTTACGTAAAGTGCTATCCAACTCGTCTCCGCATCCGCCTCCCGGACCCCAGTGCCTACCTCCGAGGCGAACTGCCTGAAGTTCTGCTACGCCGGCGTACGCATCGCCATTTTGACGTGGGCAAGGTTTCGCTCGAGCAGCTTTCCATTCTCCTTCGCCTTACCTGGGGCTTCACAGGTCATGTCCGTTGGCCCGGCTTAGGCAAGCTGCCGGCTAAGACCAGTCCTTCAGGAGGTGCCCGCCATTCATTAGAGGTCTATTTGTGGTGTTCGCGTGTGGACGGTCTGGAACGCGGCGTGTATCACTATCGCGCGGACCAGCACCTTTTAGAACTCTTGAAGCCGGGGAGGGTTGCAGATCGGATGCCTCGATTGTGCGGTCATCAGGACTGGGTTCGAAACTGTTCGGTGCTGTTCGCAATGACGACCGTGCTCGCGCGTGTTACATGGCGGTATCGATTCTCCCGCGCCTATCGGGTTATTCTGCTGGAGGCTGGCCACTTTTGCCAGACGTTTTGCCTGGTCGCGACCTGGCTCGGGCTGGCCCCCTTCTGCACCGCAGCTCTCGACGACGAAAGGATCGAAGACGACCTCGATCTAAACGCGGATGAGGCCGTACTCTATGCCGGCGGCGTTGGAATTCCCCGAAAGCTGGAAACTGAACTTTCGACTCGTATCGCAACTACGGTGTAGGCCATTCGATAGCGTACACCTCTTGACTGCCGATATCGCGAGTTGCGAGCAGAGAGTCGTCAGGTGCCAGTCCGAACCATGGGCCATAAGAACCCCACGCGCGACGCAGGTCTTCAAGCCTAACGACTTTTGCCAAGGCTCTGTCGAAGATGCCGATTCGGTCGATGGAAGGGCTACTTCCGAAGGTATCAAAATATAAGTGTTTGCTATCCTTCGCCCAGCACAAGTACCCAACTCCGATATGCGCCAGTTCGTTCCACTTCTGCGTCTTGACATCGAACAGCAATAATCTTTGGGAGTCGACGGTCGTGGCCGCAATGTATCGCCCATCGGGTGACCATCGTGGCGAGAGAAGTCCGACCGAATCCGGAAGTGCTACGACCCCATGGGTTCTTACGTTCAGCACGAAGATCCTTGTTACTGCGTCAGAACTCTCCCTGGGATCGCTTCCAGTGAAAACTATGGAGGTACCGTCCGCTGACCAACTGGGATCGGCTTGCCGCTGTTTGCCGGGGACTAACTCAACAGGGCTTCCGCCCGTGGCAGAAATCATATAAATCTTCTTAGCTTTACCGTCCTTGGAGCCAGCGAAGACTATGTCCTTTCCATCCGGAGACCATCGGGGCAAGTGCACCGTGAATGGTAGGAAAGTGAGTTGCTGTTTGTGAGTTCCGTCTACTTTGCTTCGCCATAGGGTGCCATCTGGCCAATTGACGTAGGCCACCCATTGCTCATCTCGTGAGAACCCGAGGCCATCTGCAGAAATTCCTGACAGATAAGGCAGAAACTGGCGAGCCGCCGTGTCATAACGTACCAACTCGCCTCGGCGTTGTTCGCCTATCACAAACAGCTTGTCGCTAGTTCCGCTAAAAACAGGAGCCAAATAGTTCATCGGTCCCGCAGTGAGCTGCCGAGGACGCTGCGAGTTCCAAAAATGACCACCGCCCAGAAGCACCCATATGTTGCTTCGTCCGCTACGCGATGATTGAAACACAAAGTACTTCCCATCCGGACTCCAGTTTCCGCAACAATCCATGGTTGGTTCGTTCCCAGCAGGCAACAGAGGATGCAGATTGCTGCCCTCGGCTGAGACCTCCCACAGAGAAAGGGAATCCGTTTCGGGATTCCTTACGGTGAATCGCAGGATGCGACCGTCAGGTGATGTCCTTAACCAAAAGGGAACGCCCGCTACCGTGACGATCTTACGAGTTCCACTTCCATCCGTTCTCGACCAATAAAGATCGGAGCCATTCGCATACACAATGTCTCCGGCAGGAGTCCAAGTCGCATCATGAGCCTGAATCTCGCCAATCCGCCGGGGCGTTCCACCCAAGGTGGGTATTGCCCAGAGAGAAGATTCGGATTCCGAACCATTGAAACCGACTACGAGAAGCTGAGCGTGATCGGGAGAAATGTCGGCCATACGCGGGAACCGGAAGGGTGTGTCGACAAGAGTAGTCTCACTGCCTGCGGTCGACACATGGGCGAATTGGAGGTTACCTTTTCCTGTTTCCGTGAAGTAGAGACGAGCGCCGTCCGTTACCATAGGGTAGAACGAGTTCGGCAAGTGCTTCTGCCGACCGTCACTTGTGATGGAATAAGAGCCAGTCGGCGAGGGAATTGAAGGAACCAGGACAAAGGTCATGAACAGCCACAGCATCACCAACAGGGCAACTCCTAGTCCCAGGAAACGTATTTTCTTGTAGAAGCCAGTGCGTGTCCGAGAAATGGGATGGGCGCCTTGCGAGATACCTGATGATATTCCCGAGTCTAAATCGCGCTTCAAACGTTGCAACTCGGAGCTCATGTCCCGCGCTGTCTGATATCGCAACGCTCGATCCTTTTCCAGAGCACGGTTGATGATCTGCTCAAGCTGCGGAGGCACAGCCCGATTCAGAAGCGAGGGCGACGCTGGCTCGCAATTCAGAACTGCATCCAAAACGATGCCATCGCTGCGTCCTTTGAACGCCCGGCATCCTGTGGCCATCTCGTACAGGACAAGGCCGAGAGAGAACAGATCACTGCGGGCGTCCGTCGTTTCCCGGCGCACTTGCTCTGGAGACATATAAGGAACCGTGCCTAGCAGCGCATCGGTTTGGCTCAGAGACACTTCTCGGGTGACGGTTGGGGCAGAGGTGGATATCTCTGCGTCGAAGAAATACACGGATTTCGCAAGTCCAAAATCCAGAATCTTAGCTTGGCCTTTTTGGGTGATAACGATATTCGCAGGCTTGATATCACGATGAATGATACCTCGCACGTGGGCCGCATCAAGCGCGTCCGAAACCTGGATACCTATGTCCAGTAACTCTTTCATGCGGAGCGGGCCCCCGCTCAGTCGGGCCGCCAACGTCTGACCAACGACTAGTTCCATGACCAGAAAGTGAATGCCTTCGGAATGCTCCAACCCATAGATTGTCGCAATGTTGGGATGGTTCAGCGCGGCCAGCATCCGCGCTTCGTGTTGAAAACGAGATAATCGGTGGGGGCTATTTACGAAGGCTGTCGGCAGGACTTTGATCGCGACGTCGCGGTTCAGTCTCGTGTCGTGCGCCTCATATACTTCCCCCATTCCGCCCGCACCCAGGAGGGCACGGATCTCGTAAATCCCCAGCTTGGCACCGCTCCTGAGTGCCCCTCCCCCTAAAGTAGCGTTACGTTTCATAAGACCCGGGCAGTTGATCTGCCCGCGTATCGAAGAAAAGTAATCCGGGTCGATTTCGTGGCAATTTCCGCCCTAAATGTATCCGAACCGAGTTCTCCAAGCAACGAAGTCGCTGGGGAGAGGATGTTTGGATCTTAATAAGGACCGTACCCCGAGTAGTGTGCAGAACGATTCAAGGTCGTTTATGTGAAATGCCCGCGGAGCACAGACTGACAAGCAGTGCGTCATATTCTCGATGTCAGACAGCGTGCGCCTGCGACGAGGTAAAAATGGAAGCAACCTTCTCACCGAATTTAGGTGGAGGGGCCCACCTCTGAGGGGATCGTCAATGCGGGCAGCTTCGCGGAACACGTGAGGGCGCTTTTCCTTCGACATCTAGCTGGTATTGTTTGCGGTATTCTGCCCACGCTTTTTCCAGCGGGTGGGTTTGATCCTTCGAAGCGATTCCGAATCGGGCCACTGCCAGAATCAAGGCACGCACACTAACGTTCTGCTGCCGGTCCCGTTGTCCCGGCAAGTGACGATCGGTGTCTGGATGTTGCGGCCGGTCCGAATCCGCTGAAGCATTCCATCCAGTTCGTCCCGTAAGCTAATCAGCGCCGGCATCGACATTCCCTGGTACCACTCCGAGCGCAACCGCACGATCATTTCCGGAAACCAGGTTCTCTGTGCGTCGCCCGAGGCATTTCCTGAGAACTCCTCGTCAGCCGTCTGTGTTCGGCTTTCGGCCTTGTCATTGTCGTCGCGGCGCGCGCGGGGGAGGACATTGGGTTTTGAACCAAAGCCACGATGTTACACCACAGATATCACCTATTGACGTTTTCCGGTAAGCGCCTAATCAGCAAAGTTCCCACCGACGTCGCAGGATAGCCAAAAGATGCTGACATAACTTCCTGTTTGCAAAGCACTCTATTGTAAGTACTTTAAAGGGACCACCGAATCAGCTGGACGAAGGGTGTGTGCCAAGTGTCAATTAAATGTCAAATCGCTGTGATTTCGGCGGAGAGAATCCAACTATTTGGATAGGACCGCGATTCTGTTCTGGTATGGCGCACAAAACTGGGGGCCGCGTGGGCCGCATCAAACATTGGAGTCGGAATTCGTGAAAGCTGCTTTGGTCTGTAAGAAAGAACCGGTGCAGCGAGTTCGCGGCGCGAGCCTAGTTTTCGGAGCATCTGGCTTGAAAGCATCTTCAGTAGCGATATTGTCCGGCTATCGTCAAGGTACCGCCATGCAGCCCGCTCCTGGTTCGTCGCGGGAGTGGATACGAGCCTCGGATATCGTGTCAGAATACGCCCGGTCGCCGCTTGATGTATTCAAGTTGTGGCCCTCGGGTAAATCATATCTCTTCTCGCCGCTTGGTCGCTGTGTGATTGCCTACCGCGTAGCGAGCAGCGTCGCGATCGCATTGGGCGACCCTGTCGGAGCCAACCCAGAAATCGAAATGACTGTGCGCGCATTTCTGCACGCGTGCCGCACGAAAGGGTGGGAACCTGTTTTTTACCAGACTCTTCCAGACCTTCTGCCTCTATACCGCCAGCAGGGACTGAGAAAACTTAAAATTGGCGACGATGCCATCGTCGATTTGCCGCAATTCTCATTAGTGGGAAAATCGAAGCGAGAAGTGCGATCCAAGGTGCACCAGTTCGAAAACATGGGCACAAGGATCGTCGAGTACCAGCCACCAGTACCGGAAGACGTCATCGCACAATTGAAAGTGGTGTCGGACCAGTGGTTGGAAATCCCAGGACGTCGGGAGCGCAGTTTCACGGTTGGTCATTTTGACCCTGATTACTTGCGCTCGACGCCAGTGCTCGCGGTGGTCGATCGTGGGGCCACTCTGCTCGCATTTATAAA
>Ga0075434_100003300_pt1 | contig 14426 bp, 9 predicted proteins | sample RhiMethybrSRZTD3_FD_75298 | JGI IMG/M metagenome (GOLD analysis project Ga0075434, IMG submission 75298) | Populus rhizosphere microbial communities from Tennessee, USA - Rhizosphere MetaG P. TD hybrid SRZTD3 | ecosystem: Host-associated > Plants > Roots > Rhizosphere > Soil | place: USA... | reverse complement strand
GAAGACGAATGCCGCGCCTGGACGATTCCCGTGCACACCCGCGCCGTCGAAGCCGCTGGGGCCATTCACTCCGACCTTGAAAAGCACTTCATCCGCGCTGAGACAATCCGCTGGGACCAGTTGCTAGAAGCCGGCTCAGAAGCCAACGCCCGCGCAAAAGGCACACTCCGTCTCGAAGGCAAGGATTACATTGTGCAGGATGGAGATGTGCTGCATATTCGCCACAGCGGATGAGAGCACTCGCTCTGCTATCATCACCGAGCAAAAATGAACCCCCTTCTAACGAGCATCCTGCTCGGCCTGACCGCTGCGGCCGCCAACATTTTCGGCGGCGCGATCATCGTTCAGAGAAATTGGGAGCGCCGCTATCTAAAATACTTCGTTGCACTCGGCGCCGGGTTCATGCTCGCGACTGCCCTGGTTGAAGTCGTCCCCACCAGCCTTGATCTCGGCGGTCGCTACGCCGCTTATCTCGTTCTGCTCGGATACTTGATCATCCATTTCTTTGAGCACACCGTCACCCCCCACTTCCACTTCGGCGAAGAAACCCACCACGATGAATTCGTCCGTCCTCACAAGGGGTTTTCGGTCCTCATGGGATTACTGATTCACACGTTCTTTGACGGCATCGCCATCGCGTCTGGGTTTCTGGTCTCGAACTGGCTCGGGTGGATCATCTTCCTCGCCGTCTTTCTCCACAAAATTCCTGAAGGATTCACAGTGGCATCGGTCATGCTGGCGAGCGGGCGTAGCCGCGGATTCGCTTGGGGCGCATCGGTCCTCCTGGGAGCTGCAACCTTGGCGGGAGTGCTGACGATGGCCATCTTCCGCCATCAGGTGAAGGAAGGTCTCCCGCTGGCGGCAGGAGTCACGATCTACGTGGCTGCGTCGGACTTGATTCCGGAGGTCAACAAGGAAACGGGCGTCCGGATGGCACTGGTAGTTTTTCTAGGGGTGGGATGCTTGTTTTTGCTTGATCACCTGTTTCACTAGCAAGTATCTCGGTACTCAGTACTCACAACCCGGTACTCGGTTCACTCCACCTGATGCTTCGCCGTATACCCGTCGCGCGCGTAGATCTGAACCTTCACGTCTTTACCCTTCTGGTCCCGAACTTTTAGCGGCCCACCGTCCGGCGCAACCAATTCCACTTTCAGCTTGCGATAACTTCCGTCCAGCTTGGTATTGGTCGGGTGGTAGGCAATCGTATACTGGTTCCGGATATCGGTGCCGACGTCGTGGAAGATCTCCGGCAATTCACCCTCGAAACGCGGGAAATAAGCGCGCCCACCGGTGATGTGCGCAAAGGTGTTGAGCTGATTGTCGGCCTGCAACCAGTCGGTGGTCATGATGCCACCGGCGCCGCCCATCATCGCATCGATTCGTTCCCGATAGGCACGGCCAATACTCACCGCATAGATCGTCACGTTCTGCGTGTTCTTCACCTTTTTGAGGATCTGATCGAGATTCAGCTTGCTGAACGTATCCCGCCCGGTTGAAATCAGGACGATGTACTTGCGTCCCTCGATGGTCTCAATGCGGTCGATCGTGTCGTACAACGCATCGAACAGGTTGCGCTCGGAGAATCCCGGGATGCGCAGCATATTCAACGCTCCCATTACGGCGCGCTTGTCTTGCGTGAAGTCCGTCAGAATCTGCGGCTTCATGTCGTAGGAGACAACCGCAATCCAGTCCTCCGGCTTCAGAGTAGCGGCGAAGTTGTAGGACGCATTCAGCGCCTCGTACATGTAATTCAGATTCGTAGACGCATACTCAATCAGCATGACCGCGGTGATTGGCGCGGCCGACTGATTGAAGTTTGAAATTGTTTGCTGGTTTCCATCTTCAAAAATTTTGAAGTTTTCCTTCTTCAGACCGGGCACGAACTGACCGTCTTTGGTCGTAACCAGAACATCCAGGTTGACCAGTGGCACATCCACCTTGATCGAGTAGTCCGGCATCCCCTCAATCTTCTTGGGCTTTGTCGGAGCTATCGGTGGCGCCTCTTCGTCTTTCTTTCTGGGGATCGCATATGGCCCAACATCGTTGCCGGGACCGCCCGCTTCTGGCGGCGCGTCCTGCTTGTTGGGATTTGACTGCGTGTTTCCTGAGGGCTGCTGCGGCTGTTCTTGTGCGACGATTTCAGCCGCCAACAAGCCGAGGATGGCGAACGTTATGAGTAGCAACAACTTACGGAGATTCTGATTCTGCATGGTGCCCACTGAATGTTTCCGGACGGAATGCCCTAAGTAAACCGTTCTCTGGCAATATTCTTGATGTTAGTATAGACGCAAAGTGGCACGATGGGGATGTTTTCAGCGTTCCTCGGTGCTCCTCCTCCCGGCAACGACTTGCCATCGTTCGGAGTCTAAATCTGTGTCGGCGTAAGCCGCACTGGCAGACCTCAAGGTAATTTCAATGAGAAAATCCGTCCTTCCGTTTGTAGTCCTTTGTAGTTTCCTCACCTTCTGCGCGACCGCGTCGGAAATTCCCAGCGCGCGCGCACCCAAGACCACGGCGACGATCCCGGTAAGTCAGATTCGTCCCGGGATGCGCGGCGTGGCCTACACGGTTTTTGAGGGAACCACTCCGGAACCGATGGACGTGGAGGTGCTGGGCGTTCTGAAGAACATGAACGGCCCGAAGGGCGACATCATTCTCATCCGGCTGCACGGCGCCAAGGTCGAATACACGGGCGTTGTCGCGGGCATGAGTGGCAGCCCGGTCTACTTCGATGGCAAGCTTGCAGGAGCCCTGGCATTTCGGATTGGCGAATTCTCCAAGGAGCCCATTGCAGGGGTTACGCCGATCGCCGACATGCTGGAAATCGATGCCTTTGACAAGAGTCCGGGAGCAAATCCATCCGACGCGAGTGTGGGTTTGGCGAAAGCTGCGACAAAAACCTCAGGTCCCGGAGAACCTGCCAATCTGCCCGTTCAGACCTACGCGAATTACCTGAAGCCCATTGAGGCTCCGCTGGTGTTCAACGGTTTCAGCGAAGAAACTGTAAAGCGCTTCGCACCGCAATTTGCCGCAGCCGGCATCGTTCCCGTGATGGGTGCGGGTTCTGTCAGCGATGCAAAGCAACCCGAGCCACTTGAACCTGGCTCTGCCATCAGCGCGATTCTGGTTCGCGGCGACATGGACATCGCCGCCACCTGCACGATCACCTATCTCGATCCTCAGCGCTTGCTGGCCTGCGGACATCCACTATTGCAATTCGGAAGCGTTGACCTTCCCATGAACAAGGCCAACGTCCTAGCAACGCTGCCGTCGCCCTTGAACGCCTTTAAGATCGTAAATACCACGGAGCCCGTCGGCGCGTTCGTGCAGGACCGCCACACTGGAATCATGGGCATCCTCGACAAGCAGCCGGACATGATTCCCGTGACGCTTACCATCAGGAACGGCGAGGCGACCAAGGAGATTCACTACGAGGTGTTGAACAATGCCCGCCTGAGTCCGGTCGCCATGATGGCCACGGTGTTCAACGCGCTGCACGGGATTAACGACTACGCCGAGGAGACCACGTACCGTCTCAAAGGCTCGATCAGCGTGAAGGGCTATCCTGAGGTCAAGCTGCAGAACATGTTTGCGCCGACCGATTCGGGTCAACCCGCGGCCTTCCTCGCTGCACTGTCCTTGGGCGACCGTTTCGGCCGCATTTACGACAATCCGTTCGATGTTCCTTCGGTCAAGGCCGTAAAGCTCGATTTCGACCTCGTCAAACAGCGCCGTTGGGCGCGCTTGGAGAGTGCGCGAACCGATCTGACCGAGGCGCGGCCCGGGGACGAGATCATCGTTGAAACCGTTCTAGCTCCCTATCGGGGCGATCGCGTCGTGCGTCAGATTCCGATCAAGATTCCCACCTCCGCCTCCAAAGGCCCATTGCGGATCCTCGTCAGCGACGGCGACACGCTCGACCGCATGCGGCGTGGCATGCCTATGATGGCCCGCAAGCTCGATCTGGCTTCCACCATCGCGCTCCTGAACAAAGAGCACTCCAATAACCGCGTTTACGTGTCTTTGCTCGAGGCGGATCCGGAAGCCATGGTCGCCGATAAGGTCATGCCCACCCTGCCGCTTTCGGTCATGAACATCATGGAGGGAATGCGCGGTACGCAGGAGATGGTGGTGCTCGGCGAATCTCAAGTCAACGAGGCCGCCACGCCGCCTCTCGACTTTGCCGTCGCCGGCGCGCAGGTATTGACGATTACCATCAAGTAATGAGGCATGCCGTTCCGCCGTGTTACCCTGAAACTTCCCGCGCCACACTGCCGCAGATAGAGGGACAAACTTGCACATTCCGTCGCGGATGTTTGCCATCCTGCTCGCTATTTCCCTGACAACTACCGCTTTCGCCGAAGGCACCCGCACGTGGGAACAATCAAAGTTCGAAGACCTCACCAAGGGCACTGCCACCGGAGTTGCTATCCGCAGCGCAGGTGGCCTCGAACTCGCCCCCGCCTTCAAGGCCCTGTATACCGCGCCTTCCACTTACATCTGGTCGATTACCTCCGATGATGCGGGCAATATCTATGCCGCTGCCGGTTCACCCGCCCGCGTCTATCGCATTACGCCGGACGGTCAGGCGACCACTATCTTCGAGCCCACTGAGTTACAGGTCCAGGCTCTGATCGTCGACAAGAGTGGCTCGATCCTTGCCGGTACTGCCCCCGACGGGAAGGTCTACAAAATCGAGCGCAAGAGCGGCGCCAAGGTGGACTCCGCCAAATCGAATCCGCCAGATAAATCCAAGGGACAGGTCGACCCCAACTGGACCTCATCCGTCTACTTCGATCCTGGGACGAAGTACATATGGGATCTCGCGCTGGACAGCTCCGGAGACCTCTTCGTCGCCACCGGTGACAAGGGCGAGATCTACAGGGTGACGCCCAAGGGCGAACACTCCGTCTTTTTCAAGAGCGATGAAGCCCACATCCGTGTCCTGGCGCTGGATGCGAAGGGAAACCTAATTGCCGGTTCCGACGGTAGCGGTTTGGTCTATCGCATCTCGCCGTCAGGAGAAGCCTTCGTTCTTTACAGCGCTCCCAAGAAGGAAATCACCGCCCTTGCTCTCGATGGCGCTGGCAATATTTACGCCGCCGGTGTGGGCGAAAAACGGCCGAGTCCCGGACTGATGCCTGGTTTCGGGCAGCCCACGGGACCTACCCCCTCCACGTCTCCAGCTCCCCCATTGCCGCCGGGAGTTGTACTGACCCCGACGCAGCCAGCAATGACCGGGCTCATGAACTTTCCTGCCCCCGGCGCCGGTGCCAGCGGTGGCTCCGAGATCTATCGGCTTGCGCCCGATGGCTCTCCCACGCGTCTGTGGACCTCGCGCGAAGACATCGTGTACGCCCTCGCGTTTGATCCGCAAGGTCGCCTTCTTGCCGGAACCGGCAACCGCGGACATATCTTCGCAATGACACGCGAGGACGACTTCACGGACTTGCTGAAGGCCGGAACCTCGCAGGTGACCGCCTTCGCGAAGGCGCCGGGAGGCGGCCTCTATGCATCTGGCAGCAATCTGGGCAAGATTTTTGTCCTAGGTCCGGCGCCTCAAACCGAGGGCACATACGAAAGTGATGTTTTTGACGCCAAAATCTTTTCGCGCTGGGGCCGTGCCGACTTTCGCGGAGCCGGCAACATCGAACTCTTTGCCCGCAGCGGAAATGTTGACAACCCCGATCGCAACTGGAGCCCTTGGAAGAAAATCGACATTCAAAGTGGGGAGACTGGCATTCCTGCCGCCCGCTTTGCCCAGTGGAAAGCGGTGCTGCACTCCGGAAATTCGGCACCACGGCTCGACAGCGTCACTCTTAACTATCTCTCTAAAAACATCGCTCCCGACATTGACGACGTCGGAGTCCAGGTGGCAGTTCGCTACCAACCGCTTCCGAAACCGATAGGCACAACCGTGGATTTGGGCAGCGGCACTTCCGGGGTTACGCCTGCGCAGCCGCGCTTTGAGCCACCCGTTCCATCCACCCACGATCGCGATTCGTTGGGCGTCAAGTGGATGGCTCATGACGATAACGACGACCAACTGACTTACTCCCTGTACTACCGTGGCGACGGCGAAAGCCGCTGGCTTCTGCTTCGCGACGGGCTCACCGACAAGTTCTATTCCTTCGACGCGAGCCTACTGCCCGACGGAGGCTACACCTTCAAAGTAGTCGCATCTGATGCTCCTTCCCACACTCCTGGCGAAGCCCTCACCGCCGAGAAGGAAAGCCCGAGAGTCGAGATCGACACGACCCCCCCGCGGATCGAAAATCTAGCCGCCGCCGTGGAAGACGACAAGATTCACGTGACCTTCCACGCTCTCGACAGCTTTTCCATCATCAAACGGGCAGAATATTCGATTGACGCGCAAGACTGGCAATACGTGGAGCCGATGGGCCAATTGGCCGACTCAAAGACTGAAAATTACGACTTTCGCGTTGCCCTTCCCACCGACGATTCCACCACTCCGCCGCCCACCAACAAGACGAAAAAGAACAACGCCTCCTCTGGGGGCGGAGGGACTGTCGAACACGTCGTCGTCGTCCGCGTCTACGATCGCTACGACAACATGAGTTCTGTGAAGACCGCAATCCGAGCGAAATAGCCAAGCACGGTGCCCCAGGTTCGGGTCCGTTCTTTGGACCCTAACCTGGGTACGGCGACATCTCAAGCATTAGGCTCGCTGACCGAACTCGCCGGATGCATCTGATCTGCATTCCGCAACTGCGGGAATAGCCAGGCCCAGAGTGCGATAACCACCAGCGTCCCGAACCCGCCCAGCACGACCGCAGGAACAGTTCCGAACCAGTGCGCCGTCAGGCCCGACTCAAATTCTCCCAACTCGTTCGACGCACCGATGAACAACATATCGACGGCGTTTACCCGGCCGCGCATCTCGTCGGGCGTCGCAATCTGCACCAGGGTCGCGCGAATGATGACGCTTACCATGTCTGTCGCGCCCGTTAGGAATAGTGCGATCAGCGATAGAATCAGGCTTCGTGAAATTCCGAATAGGATTGTGAACACGCCGAACCCTGCGACGCACCACAGCATGATCAGCCCGGCCCTCCGCCGGATCGGTCGATGCGCGAGGAAAAGGGCCATCGTGGCTGCCCCGACCCCTGGTGCACTACGCAAGATTCCCAAGCCCCAAGGGCCGGTTTTGAGAATCTCGCTGGCATAAACAGGTAGCAGCGCAACGGCTCCTCCCAGGAGCACAGCAAACATATCGAGCGAAATCGATCCCAGCACCACCTTCTCGCGCCAGACATACTGAAACCCGGCCATCACTGTCTTCAAACTCATTGCTTCGGCGGGTCGAGCCTGGGTCTTCGAGCGAATACGCAAAGTCGCAACCCACGAAACAGCGCTCGCGACCAGCGACGCTCCGTAGACCACGGATGGTCCTCGAAAGATCGCATACAGTACTCCGCCCACGGCCGGCCCGAGAATAAAAGCTGCCTGCAGGGTGCTCGCGTTCCATGCAACAGCCTTTGAGAAGTATTCAACCGGCACCAGCTGCGGCAGCAGTGCGCGGCTGGCCGGCCAGTTGAAGCAGCGCACGACGCCCAGTAGAAGCAGCACCGCATAAATGAAGTGAACTGAACGGAGGTGGTACAGCGTGGAGGCCAGCAGCAGGCCTGAACAGAAGAGGAATCCGAGATAACAGACCAGCAGCACCCGCCGCCGGTCATGCCGATCCGCAGTGTGCCCCGCAACTAGGAACAGGAGAACTCCGGGCAGAAATTGTGCCAGCCCCACAAACCCGAGATCGAGAGGCTGGTGAGTAATCTCATACACCTGCCACCCGACCGCCACCGACTGCATCTCCAGCGCCGTGACAATGAAGAAGCGAGCAGCCTGATACAGCGTGAAGTCGGGATGAGCAAAATTGACCTTATTGAAGAAAAATCCCCGCGATTCCCCCATTTCTTTCTACTTTGCCACAAAACCAGATTCTGAAGCGACGGGCGTCCTCGCCCGTCGGCGCGAAGCGCTGCCACGTTCGCTGCCCCGCTGCACAATGTCGATCTTGTCGCGCCCGTCTATAATCCGCTTTTGACCAAATGCTACAGCCAACAGCCAAAAGCTGCCTTTCATGAGATTCGAGCTCTTCGTCGCCACCCGCTATCTACGAGCCAAACGGAGGCAAGCCTTCATCGGCGTAATCACAGCGATCTCCGTCGCCGGCGTCGCCGCAGGTGTGGCGTCTCTCATCGTAGCCCTGGCGATCAACAACGGTTTTCGTCAAGACCTCCAGCAACGCCTCTTGGGTTCAACATCGCACGTGAGCCTCTTACGGGTGCAGAGCGATGGCATCAAAGATTGGCAACCGCTGATGGACCGCTTGAGCAAGGAACCGCACGTGGTGGCGGCTGCACCGGTGATCTATGAGCAGGTGCTGATCTCGCGTGGCCCGCGCGCGCGCGGCGCCGTTCTCAAAGGGATGATCCCTACCTACGAACGCAAAGTGAGCGACTTGCTGGGCACCGTAAAGATCGGATCGGCAGATGCCCTGAATGAAAATCCGCCCCCGGGCGTGGCGTCGACAAAGTCGCCTGGTGCGAACGCTGATGGGGACACCAGTGCCCGGGCCACATCGGAATCCCCTGACTCACTCACCGCCGCCAGTCGACGAATCGCCGCTATGGCGCCCATCATCCTCGGTAAAGATATGGCCGACGAACTTGGTGCCACGGTGGGTTCCGTGGTGCTCGTCACCAGTCCCCAGGGAGAACTGACACCCTTCGGCATGGTGCCTAAATACAGTTGGTTTCATGTCGTCGGAATATTCAACTCGGGCTTCTACGAGTACGACACCTCCTGGGCCTTTACACGTCTGTCAGATGCCCAACGATTGTTCGGCCTGGGCGATCTGATCTCGGTCATCCAGGTCAAGGTGGATGACATTTACCGAGCCGACGTGATCGCGAAGGAACTCGAACAGGCCGCCGGGAAAGGCTTCATGGCCACCAGTTGGACGGAGCAGAACCGTGCTCTTTTCCGCGCGCTGCGCCTGGAACGCGTCGTCACCTTCATCACCATCGGCTTGATCGTCTTCGTGGCGGCCCTGAACATTTTGATCTCGCTCATCATGATGGTGATGGAGAAGACGAAAGACATTGCAGTGCTTATGTCGATGGGAACTCGGAAGTCGCAAATTCGCCGCCTGTTTATTGCGCAGGGACTTCTGATTGGCCTGATTGGCACAGCCATTGGGCTGGTGCTGGGCTATGCCCTTTCCTGGGCCGGTGCCCGCTATCATGTCATTTCACTTGCACCTGAGGTTTATTCGATCGACTACGTCCCCTTTGCGCCTCGTATGATCGATGGCCTTCTGGTAGCACTGGTCGCCATCGGGATCTCGTTTGTGGCAACCGTGTATCCCTCCTGGTCGGCGGCCCGCGTCCTGCCCGCTGAGGCATTGCGCTACGAGTGACGCAATTGAATTTCCCCGGGCCGTCCCCCTCGTCAAATCTACAGTCCCAAATTCTTCCCCCTACTGTTGTTCGGACCACCGTCCTGTGACCAAGGTCACATTGCATTGGTCGAAAAGGGGTATAGAGTTTCCGGCATACGAGTTTTCAGAACCTGTTGCCCGCATTCGGGTACTCCTCGTGATCTAATGAACGCGAAGCAACCCGGATGCATCTAAGTTTCGCCTGCGGTTTTAGAGCCGCTCCGCGAGCAGCGGGTTGCAACTGCTTCCTGTATCGAAGGAGAAGCCAGTTGCATCTAATTTCTACAGACGCGATGTTGCAGGTCGAAGGTTTGAAAAAGGTCTTTCGCTCAGGCGAGTCAGACCTCACGCTCTTTGAGAACTTGTCCTTCACCGTAGAGAAGGGTGAAATGCTGGCCATCGTTGGCGAATCGGGAGCGGGTAAGAGTACCTTGTTGCATATCTTGGGTGCGCTTGAACGTGCTTCTCAAGGTGACGTATACTGCGCCCACTTGCAGTTGAATTCGCTGGCGGACGAGGCCGCGGCGGATTTCCGGAACCGTGAAATCGGTTTTGTTTGGCAGTTTCACTATCTGCTTCCCGAATTCACGGCCCTGGAGAATGTGGCCATGCCGCTTTTGCTGCGAGGCGAATCGTGGCAGGCGGTTGAAGCAAACGCCAAGCGCTGGCTGCGCGAAGTAGGGCTTGAGCAGCGCGGGCACCATCGTTCCGGAGAGCTTTCCGGGGGCGAGCAACAGCGCGTCGCATTAGCGAGGGCGCTGATTACTCAACCGAAGTTGTTGTTGGCAGACGAGCCCACCGGGGACCTTGACGGGCATACGGCCGAGTCAATTTTCGAATTGATTGCCAGGTTACATCGCGATTACCAGCTCACCTCCCTCATCGCAACTCACAATCTCGCTTTCGCGCGGCGTTGTCACCGCGTTTTACGATTGCATCAGGGTCGACTGGAAGAGGTGGTGCCGGAATCGCTGCCTGCATGAGCGGACATCGCAGCAAGGGAAGGACAAGGGCCACAGACACGAAGATGCGTGGAGGCGCACTATCTGTTGTGAGTCCATAGCACCGGAGTGCCATTAGTAACCCGGCCTCTAGAAAAACGTTTAAGGGGGTTGGGTTCTGTGGCCGTTTGATTGCATAATGTGTTAGGGCCAAGAGTTTTCGTGGAGGCGGCGAACTCCCGAAGCACTCAGCGGGAAGGGGCTATATGTTCGAACGCTATACGGAGAAAGCTAGGCGCGTCATCTTTTTTGCGCGCTACGAAGCCAGCCAGTTCGGGTCTCCCTACATCGAGACAGAACACTTGCTGCTGGGACTTCTGCGCGAAGACAAGGCCCTGACCAATCGTTTCCTACGCTCTCATGCATCGGTTGAATCGATCCGCAAGCAGATTGAAGGACATACCACGATCCGTGAGAAGGTTTCGACCTCGGTTGACCTGCCCCTGAGCAATGAATGCAAGCGTGTGCTGGCGTATGCGGCTGAAGAGGCAGAGCGCCTTTCCCATAAACATATTGGAACTGAGCATCTTCTTTTAGGCTTGCTGCGGGAAGAAAAGTGCTTTGCCGCGGAAATTTTGCACGAGCGCGGGCTTCGGCTCCCGACGATTCGCGAAGAACTGGCCCGCACCAGCCAGGAAAAGGCCCAGCCCCAACGGCAGCGGGAGTCTTCCCTATTGGCGGAGTTTTCGCGCGACCTGACCCAGGCCGCAATGGACAGCCAACTGGATCCCCTGGTCGGCCGTGAAGGGGAAGTGGATCGCGTCATCCAGATTCTGTGCCGCCGAACCAAGAACAACCCGGTGTTGATCGGCGAGCCGGGCGTCGGTAAGACCGCGATCGTCGAAGGCTTGGCCCAACGCATCGCCGACGGTGAAGTTCCCTCATTTCTTGCCGACAAGCGCATCCTGGCACTTGATCTTTCTCTAATTGTCGCCGGCACCAAGTACCGCGGCCAGTTTGAAGAGCGCCTGAAGACCATCATGAAGGAGCTGATGGAGTCGCAGAACGCCATCATCTTCATCGATGAGTTGCATACACTCGTCGGTGCCGGATCGGCCGAGGGTTCGCTCGATGCCGCCAACATCCTGAAGCCAGCGCTATCCCGCGGTGAGATTCAGTGCATTGGCGCCACCACCCCCGGCGAGTACCGTAAGTCGATTGAAAAAGACCGTTCACTCGAGCGCCGCTTCCAGGCCGTCAAGGTGCCGCCGCCCAACGAGACAGACGCCATCAAAATTCTGTTCGGGATCAAGGACCGCTACGAGAAGTTCCACGCCGTCACCTACACCGACGACGCCATCAACTTTGCGGTTTCGCATTCCAACCGCTACATCCCGGACCGCTTCCTGCCAGACAAGGCGATTGACCTCATTGACGAGGCGGGCGCGCGCGTCAAGCTGCGCCAGACCTCACTGCCCGAGGACATCACCGAAGTCCAGAAGCGCATTAAGTTCATCGTTCACCGCATGGAGAACGCCATCGCGAACCACGAGTTCGAGAAGGCACGCTTCTACTCGGACGAGGAACGCAAAGAGCGCGAGAACTTGCGCGCTCTTCGCGAAAAATATCATCTCGACGAATCTTCCACCGGTGTGGTTGGCCGCGAGGACATCGAGGATGTCGTATCGCGCTGGACTGGCGTGCCCGTCATGTCCATCAAGGAAGAAGAGTCGCAGAAGCTGCTGCGCATTGAAGAAGAGCTGCACAAGCGGATCATCTCGCAGGACAAGTCGATCACCGCTCTTGCCCGTGCCATCCGCCGCAGCCGCGCCGGCCTGAAGAGCCCGAACCGGCCCATCGGTTCCTTCCTCTTCCTCGGCCCCACGGGCGTCGGCAAAACGGAAGTCGCCCGCACCCTCGCGCAGTTCATGTTCGGCAGCGAAAAATCATTGGTCCGCTTCGACATGTCCGAGTTCATGGAGAAGCACTCTGTCTCGAAGCTGATCGGCTCGCCTCCGGGATACGTAGGCTACGAAGAGGGCGGCCAGCTGACCGAGCGTGTAAAACGTGCGCCTTATTCCGTCGTCCTGCTGGACGAAATCGAGAAGGCGCACCCCGACGTCTTCAATATCCTCCTACAGGTCTTTGAGGACGGCCAGCTCACCGACGGCCTGGGCAACACGGTCGACTTCAAGAACTCGATCATCATCATGACGTCGAACATTGGCGCCCGCCACTTGCAGAGACGCGAGGGCCTGGGCTTCCAGTCGTCGAAGGAAGAGATGGTGTCGGAGAAGGTCGAAGACCTCGTGAAAAACGAAGTCAAGCGCACCTTCAATCCAGAGTTCCTGAACCGGCTCGACGAAATCATCCTGTTCAACGCCCTGAGTGAGAACGATCTGATCCAGATTCTCGAACTCATGGTGAGCCAGCTGAACCAGAATCTGGCCCAGCGCTCAATCACCGTTACCGTGACCGACGAGGCCAAGAAGTGGATCCTGAACCAGACGCTCACCGACCGCAGCTACGGCGCTCGTCCGTTGCGCCGCGCGCTGCAGAAGTACATCGAAGACCCACTGTCAGAAGCGCTGATCCAGGGCACGATTACGACGCGCCCCGCGTTCATCGAAGTCTTTCTGGAAGGCGAGAAACTCTACTATCGCCCGGTAGATTCGGAGAAGGCGGAAGGCGTGCTGTTGTACGAGAATTAGCTACTGGCAGCTAGCTCCTAGCTTCTAACGATCAGGCCGCCGGCGCAAGCCGGCGGTTCTTGTTTTCAGCGATAAGGTTCACGTCTTAGCATCAGGGTGTGTTTGGGTCTCAAAACTGAGGATGCCCACCCTACCCGCGTTCTGTGCGGGAGGGTGGGTTTGGACACCACAGCTCTTCACTGGAGTTTCCCTTAAGTGCGAGGAGGTGATGTTCAAATATTCACCCTTGCCACGTCATCCCAAGTCGGTAGAGGGAGACTTTTACGCCGAGGATGGCCAATGTCTCGCCTGCGGTGTTCCACACCTCGTGGCTCCGGCACTACTCGCGTGGGTCGACGAAGAGAGGTCACACTGCTTCTGGAAGAAACAGCCGCAAACGCCACAGGGACTCGAACAGGCGATCCAAGTTCTGGAAGTCCAGGAATTGGGATGTCATCGCTACAACGGACAAAACCCCGCGATCCTCAAGCGAGTCCGTTCGACCTATGGTGACCATCCAGTCGAGCTTGAATTTTCTCGACCCCTGCCACTCGAACCAAACCCTCCTCATTTCAACCTTCTGAATGACCGCAAAAGCGTGATTGCCAGGATCTGGGAACGAATTGTGGGCCACCAAAGGTATGAGCGCGACTTCAGCGTCGCGGAGAAGAAACCCAGCTAATTTTGACACGTTTATACTCGGGTTCCGATATATCAAGGTCCGACTGATAGAGAGTTCGCCCACACGAATATGGCGATCACGGAACGCTTTTCGATATTCGTCATCGTTTGTATTACTGCTTTGACTGAAACAAACGGGGTTGTTGTGTCTGCTCAACAGCCTACGCCTTGGCGCGACCCATCCCCGCACAAGGTGCAGTTCATTAATTCCTTTCTCAGCAACGAGGAAGATGTGCTGAACGAATTGAGGGCCTTCTTGAGCCGGCTCCGTTAGAGAGGCCGCGGGACCCTGCCTTTGCATTCATTGAGGAATTAGTGCGATCACGGGCATTGTGCTGGCGGCTGCCCGCCACTCCAGCGAACACCAAAGAGAGAACTTCTCGCCACAGATTGAAACAAGACCGAGGCAACTGAGAACTAGAACTGCTTCTCAATCATTAACCGCCTGATACGCCAACACCCGCACCTCGTTATCCAGCGTCAGCTCGCCCGTCGGATGTAACTGCCCCATGAAGATCACGATCATCTGCTCCTTGGGATCGATCGTAAACTCGGTGTAGAAGAATCCTCCCCAGGCATACTGTCCCGGCGAGCCAAGCTCGTTCAAGGGCGCTTTCACACCATCCACCCCAAACCCTAGCCCAA
>Ga0075434_100003298_pt1 | contig 14427 bp, 12 predicted proteins | sample RhiMethybrSRZTD3_FD_75298 | JGI IMG/M metagenome (GOLD analysis project Ga0075434, IMG submission 75298) | Populus rhizosphere microbial communities from Tennessee, USA - Rhizosphere MetaG P. TD hybrid SRZTD3 | ecosystem: Host-associated > Plants > Roots > Rhizosphere > Soil | place: USA... | reverse complement strand
CGAAAGAGAACGTGAAGGGCGAGACCGCGCTCACCTTCGCCGCGGCGTACGGCCGCCTCGACGTCGTGCGCGAGCTGACGGCGCACAAGGCCGACGTCTCGGTGACGACCAAAGTGCAGGATCTGGCGACGTTCGCGAAGGAAGAGCAGGAGCGCCTGCTCGCCGAGCGCGGCGCCCAGCAGGGCCGCGGCGGGCGCGCCGGTGAAGGCCGCGGACCGCAGGGGCCGCAGATTCCGGGCGTCACGCGGCAGTACAACTACACGGAGCTCGTCGCGTACTGGGGCGGCTTCGCCCCGCTGCACCTCGCCGCGCGGCAGGGCTACATCGACGTCGCGAACGCGCTGCTCGACGCCGGCGCGGACGTCAACCAGCGGACCACCGGCGATCAGTCGACGGCGCTCGTCGTCGCGATCGTCAACGGCCGCTTCGATCTCGCGAAGCAGCTGCTCGACCGCGGCGCCGATCCGAACCTGGCGCAGGCCAACAACGGCGTCACGCCGCTCTACGCCGCGCTCAACTGCCAGTGGTCCGACAAGGCGCTCTACCCGCAGCCGCGCGCGTTCGAGCAGCAGCGGAATTCGTATCTCGACCTGATGAAGGCGCTCCTCGAGAAGGGCGCCGACCCGAACGCGCGGCTCACGCGCAAGGTGTGGTACTCGCAGTACGACTTCGACCAGTCGGGCGTCGACGAGAGCGGCGCGACGCCGTTCTTCCGCGCCGCATACGCCGCCGACGTCGACGGCATGAAGTTGCTGCTCCAGTACGGCGCCGATCCGTTCGTCACGACGATGCGGACGCCCGGGCGCGTGCGCACCGGCGACGTGACGCGCGAAGTGCAGGACGTGTCGCCGCTGCCGCCGGTGCCGCCGGGCGGCCCCGCGATCTCGCCGCTGCTCGCCGCGTCGGGTGAGGGCTACGGCGAAGGGTTCGCCGCGAACCATCATCATCACTCGCCGGCCGGGATGATGCCCGCCGTGAAGTTCCTCGTCGAAGAGGTCGGCATCGACGTCAACGCCAAGGATCACGACGGCAACACCGCGGTGCACAATGCGGCGGCGCGCGGCGACAACGAGATGATTCTCTATCTCGTGTCGAAGGGCGCGGACGTGAAGCAGGTGAATCGCGAGGGCAAGACGACGGTCGACATGGCGAACGGCCCGGTGCAGCGCATCAGCCCGTTCCCGGACACGATCAAGCTCCTCGAGGGAATGGGCGTCAAGAACAACCACAAGTGCGTATCGTGCTGAGATCGCGTCGGGGCCGGGGCTAGCTGCAACGTCGCGATTGGTTTCGGCTAAAGTCTGGCGCATGAGAATGGCGCCCACCGTGGTCACTCGCGCTGTCGCGCTCGCGCTCCTCCTCTACTTCTTTCTTCCCGCCGTCTCCGCCGCCGCTCCGTGCACCGCCGCCAGCAGCGAGTGCACCGAGTGGATCACGCACGCCGGAGGACCGACGCGATCGCTCGTCTACCGCACGTACTCGCTCGAGGCGCCGAATCCGGCGATCACTCGCGCGCTCGTCATGGTGCACGGCGCCGGCCGCGACGCCGACAACTACTTCCGCACCGCGCTGGCCGCCGCGTTCCTCGCCGGCGCGCTCGACGACACCGTAGTGGTGTCGCCGCGCTTCGCGTCGAAGGGCGGCGGCTGCGACGACGCGCTCGCGCCGAACGAGGTGAGCTGGCCGTGCGGCGGCGACAGCTGGCGCTCGGGCGGCGCCGCCGACAAGGACGGCAAGCTGACGTCGTACGACTTCGCCGACGCGCTCCTGAAGCAGCTCGCGAACAAGCGGACCTTCCCGAACATCCGCGCCATCGTCGTCGCCGGGCATTCGGCGGGCGGCCAGTTCGTCAACCGCTACGAGATGGCCAACCAGGTGCACGACGCTCTCGGCGTGCCCGTCACCTACGTCGTCGCCAACCCGTCGAGCTACGCGTATCTCGATCCCGCGCGGCCCGCGAGCGGCGCGAACGGCGCCACGGAATTCCGTCCATTCGGCGATCGCCGCAACTGCACGACGTACGACAGCTGGCCGTACGGCGTTCAGAACCGCACAGGCTATTCGGGGCGCCTCGACGTGGACACGCTCAGGAAGCAGCTCGTCGCGCGGCCGACGACGTATCTGGTAGGCGAGCTCGATACGCTGCCGCTCGCCGGGTTCGATGCATCGTGTCCGGCGATGGCGCAGGGGGCGAACAGGAATCTGCGCGGGCAGGCGTGGGGAAAGTATGTGAACGAGAAGCTCGGCGCGCACCACACGACGACGGTCGTGCCGCTGTGCGGGCACAACGCGCGCTGTATGTTCACGGCCGACCCGGTGCTCGCGCTGCTGTTCCCGAAGGTCTGAGAACGCGTTTCAAGATTTGCGGATCGGTAGGGCCGGGCCTCCAGGCCCGGCCGGGCGGGACGGCCTGCACGCCGTCCTCTGCTGCATCGGATTCGCGACTCCGAACGCCGATGATTAACGCAGGGCGCGGCTCAGCCTCACCCTGGCGCTGCCAGGGAACGCGGATTCCGTGTTCGTGGCAGCGTGCGCCGTGAGGTCTCGACGCTCGATCAGACGCGGCGCCGCGTCAACAGCAGTACGAGCAGAATGAGCAGAACGATTCCGAGGCCGCCGCTCGGGTAATACCCCCACGCGGTGCTGTACGGCCAGGCGGGCAGCGCGAGGATCACCAGTACGATCAGCAGAAGCGTCAACAAGCTCACGGCACACCTCCGGCACGACGCAGAGCAAGAGGTCGGCCATTTCCCGGCTCAGCCGTTCTGGTTGCGGGTTGGAACGCCGACGGCCAGGAGACGCCGCGCTTCGGCGACGAGCGTCTCCGCATCGCACGGCTTGGTGAGCACCTGATCCGCGCCGGCGCCCCGCGCGCGATCGGGATAATGGCGATCGCCGTAGCCGGTGATGGCGATTACGCGGATCGTGCGCGTGCGCACGTCGGCACGCAGCTCGCGGCAGAGCTCGATGCCGTCCATTCCGGGCAGCGCGATGTCGGCGAGCACCAGATCGGGCGCGTCCTCGCGCGCCTTCTCGAGCGCCTGCCGTCCGTTGTGGGCCTGCTCGGTGCGGAAGCCGTGCTGCTCGAGCGCGTGCGCGTAGAACTGGCGCGTCTCCGGATCGTCCTCGACGATCAGGACGAGAGGCGCGCGCGAAGACGACGCCTGCCCGTGGCCCGCCATGTTCATGGCGATGATAATTACCTCCCTTATTGACCGGCAAGCACGGGTTCTCCGGTCTCCCCCGGCGCCGGGTGGCTAGGAATGAAGGTCGAACGGCGCGCGCGCGCGATCGGTCGCCTGCCGCGGCCGCGCCTGGCAGCAGCCGATCAGCCGCAGCGCATGCCGCACCTCGTCGAGGTCGAGCGGCTTTCGCACGAACCGCCGCGCGCCGATCTCGCGCGCGCGTCGATCGGCGTCGATCATCGCCGACATCACGACGATCGGAATCCACGCGAGCGATCGGTCGCGCTGCTGCGCGGCGCGAAACGCCGCCCCGTCCATCTCCGGCAGCATCAGATCCAGGAGGACGATGCAGACGTCCGCGTGCGAGCGGAGGTAGTACAGCGCTTCGCGTCCGTTGGGCACGCCGGCGACGCTGTAGCCGTCCGCCGACAGCGCGATCCGCAGCAACTCCCGGATCTCCTCGTCGTCGTCGACCACGAGGATGCCGCAGCGGTGCGGCTCGGCGCGCACGGCGTCGCCGAGTGCGGGCTCAGTGCTCGCCATACGCGCTTCGCGGATGCACGAGCCGCTCCACTATCGAGACGAGCTCCGAGGGATCGACCGGCTTGGCCGTGTGCATCTGGTAGCCGGCCGTCAGCGCGCGGCGGCGGTCGTCGGCGCGTGCGAGCGCCGTCACGGCGGCGGCCGGCGTGAGCCGTCCGGCGGCCCTGTCGAGCTCGCGAATCTGCTGAATCAGCTGCAGGCCGTCCTCGCCGGGCATCAGGAGATCGCTCACCATCACGTCGGGCGGCTCGCGCTCGAAGCGCGCCTTCGCTTCGCGCGCGGACGCCGCGGTCACGACGACGGCGCCGTACTGCTCGAGCGTCGCGCGGACGAAGTCGCGCGCGTGCGGGTCGTCGTCGACGACGAGCACGGTGACGCCGCGCAGCGACGGCGCGCGCGGATACAGCCGCGGCGCCTCGCCGACCGGCGCGTCGAACGCGCGAAGCGGCAGCCGCACCTCGAACGTGGCGCCTTTTCCCTCGCCGCCGCTCATCGCCGTCACGGTTCCGCCGTGGAGCTCGACGACCGCGCGCACGATGCCGAGCCCGAGCCCGAGCCCGCCGTACTGGCGTGTCGTGCTGCTGTCGCCCTGGCGGAACCGCTCGAACAGATGCGTCGCGACGTGCGGCGGGAAGCCGGCGCCGTTGTCGGAGACCGTGAGGCGCAGCTCGTCCGCCGTCGAGGTGAGCCGCACCTCCACGTGGCCGCCGGCCGGCGTGAACTTGATCGCATTCGACACGAGATTCCAGACGACCTGCTGCAGGCGATCGGGATCGGCGGCAATCAGATGCGGCGTGCGCTCGAGCGACGTCGCGACGGTGATGCGCTTCGCGTCGGCTGCCGGTTGGAGCGATTCGACGGCGGCTTCGACCACCGGCTGCACCGACGTCGGGCGCATCGTCAGCTGGAGCTTGCCCGTGGCGAGGCGCGAGGTGTCGAGCAGATCTTCGATCAACCGCGACTGCGACCAGCCGGCGCGCTCGATCGCCTGGACGGCATGAGTGGTCTGCGCGGCATCGAGCTTCCCGGTCGCGAGGAGGCGCGCCCAGCCGAGGATGGAATTCAACGGCGTGCGCAGCTCGTGGGAGAGCGTCGCGAGAAACTCTTCCTTCAGGCGGTTCGCCGCCTCCGCCTGCCGCGACTGGTCGTCGGCCGTCCGGAGCATCGCCACGTAATGGTCGGTAACCTTGTTGATGTCCCTTCGGAGCTGATGCGAGACGAACGCGCCGATCGCCACGCCGATCGCGCCGATGCCTACGGCGAGGAGCACCGATCCGACGTGCTCGACGTCCCAGACCAGCACCGCGGCGAGCACGCCGATTGTGGCGAACGGCGTGACGATGAGCCGCACGAGCTGCGGGGGCCCGGAACCTGGCACGCCGATTTCTTTCTGCAAGCCATTCGCCTCCTGCGAGCTCGGCCGCAGGCCGGGGCGCCGCGTTATTGGCTCAACTCTTGAACTCGGAAAACCTATGGCTGCACCGGTCGTTCGCGTGGCCGCGCTGGCGGACCTCCACTGCACGAAGACATCACAAGGTGCATTTCAGCCCCTGTTCGCCCGCGTCAGCGAGGCCGCCGATATCGCGGTGCTCGCCGGCGATCTGACTGATTACGGGCTGCCGGAAGAAGCCGCGGTGCTGGCGAAGGAGCTCACGGCGCTGCGCGTGCCCGCGGCGGCGGTGCTCGGCAACCACGATCTCGAGTCGGGGAAATCGGCAGAGGTCGGGCAGATTCTGCGCGACGCGGGTCTACACCTGCTCGACGGCGACGCGTGCGAGCTCGCCGGCGTGGGCATCGCCGGCGTCAAAGGCTTCGGCGGCGGCTTCGGACGCCACGCGCTTGCGCCGTGGGGGGAGGGGATCATCAAGCAGTTCGTGCGCGAGGCGGTCGACGAGGCGCTGAAGCTCGAGGCGGCGCTCGCGCGGCTGCGCACGAAGCAGATCGTCGCGCTGCTGCACTACGCGCCGGTCCAGGCGACGGTCGACGGCGAGCCGCTCGAGATCTACGCGTTCCTCGGGTCGAGCCGGCTCGAGGAGCCGATCGGCCGCTATCCGGTGTCGGTCGTCGTCCACGGTCACGCGCACCGCGGCCAGCTCGAAGGGCGCACGAAGGGCGGCGTGCCCGTCTACAACGTGTCGATGCCGCTGCTCTCGCGATCGTTCACCGACCGCCCGCCGTTCCGCGTCTTCGAGGTGCAGACCGGCGACGTCGGCGCGCAGCCGACGGCGGCGTTCCCTCGCGGACGCCGCGCCACCGACGCGATGGCGTCCTGAGGGGCCATGGAAACATCGACCGCGCGCGCGGTGCACGATCCGGCCGCCGAGTTCTACATCGACGCGGTGCGGAAGCTGCAGGACACGGGCATCCCGTTCCTCGTCGGCGGCGCGTTCGCCTTCTCGCATTACTCGCACGTCCCGCGCGATACCAAGGACATCGACGTGTTCGTCAAGGCCGAGGACTGCCCGCGCGTGCTGGAGGCGTTCGAGCGGCTCGGGTACGAGACCGAGATCCCGTTCCCGCACTGGCTCGGCAAGATCCACAAGGATTCGTACTTCATGGACGTGATCTTCAACTCGGGCAACGGCGTCGCGCGCGTCGACGACCTGTGGTTCGATCACGCGCCGCGCGTGAACGTGCTCGGGCTGATCGTGCGGCTCTCGCCGGTCGAGGAGATGATCTGGTCGAAGGCGTTCATTCAGGAGCGCGAGCGCTTCGACGGCGCCGACGTGCTGCACCTGCTGCGCGAGACGGGACCGTCGCTCGACTGGCCGCGCATGCTGATGCGCTTCGGCGACTACTGGCGCGTCCTCCTGAGCCACCTGATCATGTTCGGCTTCGTGTACCCGGACAAGCGCCAGAACATCCCGGCGTGGGTGATGGAGGAGCTCCTGCGGCGCCTCGGCGTCAGCCGCCCGAACCTGCAGAACGACATCTGCTACGGCACGCTCGTCTCGCGCGAGCAGTATCTCCACGACATCGAGCGATGGAAGTACCGCGACGGACGCGAGCAGCCCGAAGGTCCGATGACGCGCGAACAGATCGACATCTGGACCGCCGCGATCGGAAAGGGCGACCCGGAGAAATAAACGCGATTACTGGGACAGAAGCGCGCGAACGCCGCGGCGCACGATCTCGACCGTCGCGCCGTAGACGACGTGCGCGGCGAACGCCTGGGCGTTGGCTTCGAGGGGCAGCGGATCGGCGCCCTGCGGGAGTCCGAGCAACGGAACCGCGATCTTGTCGCCGCCGATCCACACGGCGGTCCCCCAGCCGACGCCGCCGAGCGCGCGAACGGCCGGCGACGTCTCGCAGAGTCCGCCGTACAACGCGCCCATCACGCCGCCGAACAAGTAGTGCACGCCAGCCGCGCCGTACCGCAGCCCGTCCGGCGTCAGCTCGCGCTGGATCGTGACGTCGGCGATCGCCTGCGCCGCGCGCTCGTTCGCGTTCTGATCCTCGTTGCGCTCCTGCCGGTCGCGCGCGTCGTGGCGGCCGGCGGCCGACGCCGGCTCGCGGCCGTCGACGGATTTGCTCCACAGGCCCTGGAACTCCGACATCGCCCACGTGGCGGCGAGGCCGCCGATCAGTCCGGCGACGATGCCGGCGGCGACGTTCCGATCGCGGCCGTCCTCGTCGTCGCGAGGCGTCATGCCGTTCGCCATCCTCGCGCTCCGATGAAGAGAGCGGCGCCGGCGACGCAGATCACCGCCGCCGCGGGGAGCCGCTCGTTGATCCAGGTCTGCAGACTGCGATGTGCGGCGCGATCGCTGAAGCGGCCGTCCGCTCCGTGATCGCCCGCCACGGGCGCCCACAGGTTGTCGGGCCGGTTCGGATCGTCCGGCTCGTCGGCCTGCTGCGAGTCGTACCCGGTCTTCGCGAGAAACCGATCGCCGAGCGCCGACGCGAACTTGTTGCCCCAGATCGCGGCGACGGTCGACCCGCCGACGCTGATCTCGCGGCGGCCGTGGCCGGCGGCCCAGACGATCGCATCGGCGGCGACTTCCGGCGCGTAGATCGGCGGCACGGGCTGCGGTTTCCGCGGCATGCGGCTTTTGACCCAGTCGAACTGCGGCGTGTTCATCGCCGGCAGCTGCACCATCGACACATGGACGCGGCTGCCGTCGTGCAGCAGCTCGCAGCGCAGCGATTCGGTGAAGCCCTGGATCGCGTGCTTGGCGGCGCAGTAGGCGGCCTGGAGCGGGATGCCGCGGTAGGCGAGCGCCGATCCCACCTGCACGATCGCGCCGTGATTGCGCGCCAGCATCCGCTTCAGCGCGGCGAGCGTGCCGTGGACCACGCCGAGATAGGTGACGTCGGTGACGCGGCGGAATTCGCTCGCGGGCGTTTCCTTGACCGGCGACAGGACCGACACCATCGCGTTGTTCACCCACACGTCGATGGGGCCGAGCTCGCGCTCGACGCGATCGGCGGCCTCGTCGACCGCGTCGGCGTCGGCGACGTCGAGCGGCAGCACGAGCGCGCGTCCGCCGTCGGCCTCCACCTCGCGCCGCGCCCCCTCGAGGCCGTCGACGCCGCGCGCGATCAACCCGATGTCGGCGCCCTGCCGCGCGAACGCGCGCACCACCGCACGCCCGAGTCCTGCCGACGCGCCGGTGACGACGACTACCATGACCTCACCTCTACGTGGCCTGCCTGACCTGTCTGACCGACCTGACTACTTGCCCTTCAAGTCGGTCACTTTGTCGCGGAACAGCGTGAGCGCGATGCGGCCGCGGTTCGGCTCGCCGCGCGCGAGCGCCTCCGCCATGTGCAGCGCCTGATCGGTCTTGACCTTCGCCGGCATCGGCGGCTCGAACGGATCGACGATCGCCTCGCAGAGCGCCGGGCCGTCGGCGAGCATCATCGCCTCGAGCGCGCTGTGCGTCTCGTCGGGGCGCTCGCAGCGGAAGCCGATCGCGCCGCACGCCTCCGCGAAGCGCACGAAGTCGATCGGTTCGAGCGACACGCCGTACTCCGGGTTGCCGAGAAAGACCATCTGCTCCCACTTGATCATCCCGAGCGTGTTGTTCTTGATGATGACGACCTTGATCGGGAGCCGGTACTTCACGGCGGTCGCGAACTCGCCCATCAGCATCGTGAACCCGCCGTCACCGACGAACGCGACCGACTGGCGGTTCGGGTACGCGATCTTCGCCGCGATCGCGTACGGCAACCCCGGCGCCATCGTCGCGAGATTGCCGGAGCAGGAGAACATCTGCCCGCGCTTGATCGAGATGTGCCGCGCGACCCACGTCGTGATCGTCCCCGAATCGGTGGAGATGATCGCGTCGTCGGCGAGGAGATCGTTCAGCGCGTCGGCGACGACCTGCGGCTTGAGCGGCATGTCGTCGCGGTGCGTGCGCGTGTGCATCAGCTCGCGCCACGCGTTCATTCCGTCCTGCGCGCGCTGCAGGAACGACCGATCGCCGCGCGGCGCCACGAGCGGCAGCAGCGCCTGCAGCGTCGCCTTCGCGTCGCCGCACAGGCCCACTTCGACGGGGAAGCGCAGCCCGATGCGCGTCGGATCGCGATCGATCTGCACGCCGCGGCAGCGGTCGTGCTTCGGGTAGTACTCCATGTACGGGAAGCTCGTGCCGACCATCAGCAGCGTGTCGGCCTGCTCCATCGCTTCTTCTGACGGCGCGGTCCCGAGCAGTCCGATGCCGCCGGTGGTGAACGGCGAGTCGTCGGGGACGGCGGCCTTGCCGAGCAGCGGCTTCACGATCGGCGCGGCGAGCCGGTCGGCGAGCTGCTCGAGCTCGTCGGCGGCGCCGAGCGCCCCCTGTCCCGCGAGGATCACGGTCTTCTTGCCGGCGTTCAGCACGTCGGCGGCGGCGCGCAGATCCTCGGCGCGCGGGACGACGATCGGCGGCCGCCACGCCTTCGACGTGTGGCCCGCGACGTTCTTCTTCGACGGCTGGTCGGCCTTGACCTCCTGCTCCTGCAGATCGACGGGACACGTGATGTGGGCGACGGCGCGGGAGGAGAGCGCAGTGCGGCATGCGGCATCGACGAGCCCGTGCACGTGCGCGGCGCCGAGCACCTGCTGGTTGTACGCGGCGACGTCCTTGAACAGCGACAGCAGATCCACTTCCTGCTGATAGCGCATGCCTATCAGGTCGTGATAGGTCTGCCCGGTGATCGCGAGCACCGGCGCGCCATCGAGCTTCGCGTCGTAGAGGCCGTTGAGGAGGTGGATGGCGCCCGGGCCGGACGTCGCCAGGCAAACGCCGAGCTCGCCGGTGTACTTCGCGTAGCCGGTCGCCATGAACGCGGCGGCTTCCTCGTGACGCACCTGTACGAACGTGATGCGCTCCTGCCGCGTGCGAAGCGCTTCCATGATGCCGTTGATGCCGTCGCCGGGCAGGCCGAAGACGACGCGCACACCCCAGTCGATCAGCCGTTCGACGAGCACGTCGGCCGTAGTCTTTGCCATGTGGGTGTTCTCCCGCGGCGCAGTCGTGCAAGGAGCACGCCTATTGCTGCCGCTCGAGGATCCACGCGACGGTGCCGATGAGCTTCTCCCACAGCGGCCGCCGCCGCCACGCGTCGAGGCGTATCTCGCGGCTGCTCGCCATGTCGGCGTTCAGATCGCAGCGGACGCGCGCGGCGAAATCGCGATCGCGAACCGCCAGGTTCACCTCGTCGTTGTGCTCGAACGACCGATTGTCGAGGTTCGTGGTGCCGACGACGGCCCACAGATCGTCGACGAGCAGCGCCTTCACGTGCGTCATGCCGGCCTCGTACTCGAATATCCGCACGCCCGCCTCGAGCACCTGCCCGTACATGCGCCGGCTCGCCAGCCGCACCCACCGCTGATCGGTGTGGCGCCCCGGCACGACGACGGTCATCTTCACGCCGCGCGCGACCGTGCGCCGGATCGCGCGGCGGAACGCCTTGTCGGGGAGGAAGTACGGCGTCGCGAGCACGACTTTCTCCTCCGCCGCCTCGATCAGCGTCTGGAAGAGCGCGCGCGACGTGGTCGCGCGATCCGCCGGCGAGCTCTTGATCGCGAACGCCGAAACGTCGCCGACGGTTCGATGCGGTTTGTAGGTCTCGGGTCCCGTGAGGATCTCGCCGCAGCACTCCATCCAGTTCTCGGCGAGGATGCCCGCGATGTCCGAGACGACGGGCCCTTCGAGCCGGACCATCAGGTCGCGCCACATCGGCTTGCGGTGCATCGGCTTCGCCCACCAGTCGGCGATGCCCGCGCCGCCGATGAACGCGACGGTGCCGTCGACGAGCAGGAGCTCGCGGTGCGTCCGGTTGTTCAGGCGCGAGAGACCGTACCACGTGAAGCGCTGGTACGACTCGACGCGCGCGCCTGCGGCGCGCAGCGGTTTGCGCAGCCGCCGGAACGCGCCGAAGCTGCCGATCGCGTCCATGACGAGCGTCACGCGGACGCCGGCGCGCGCGCGCTCGCTCAACGCCTCGACGAATGCGTCGCCGATCCCCCCTTTCTTGAAGATGTAGCACTCCATGTTGATCGTCTCGCGCGCCGATCGGATCGCGTCGAGCATCGCCGGGTAGAAGCGGTCGCCGTTCGAGAGCAGCTCGGCGCGGTTGCCGTGCTCGAGGCGCGTCTGGCACGTCGACTCGAGCACGTGGATGAAGTGATCGCTCTCCGCGTCGATGTCCGCTTCGATGTGATAGGGGATGTGCGGCGTGAACAGCAGCGCCACGATGAGCCAGGCGACGAACGCGCCGCCGATGATCGTCAGGTAGAGCATGGAACGAGCAGCGCGACGGGGAACTGCTCGAACATCGCCGCCGCGGCGAGCGAGCGTACCCCGTCGGCCTCGTCTGCGTCGATCGTCGCGCCGGTGAAGACCTCGCGGAACGATCGGGCCGCCACCGCGTCGGGCAGCTCGATGCGCGTGTCGCCCCAGACGGCGCGCCCGAGCGGCGGTCCGGATTCGGGCGTCAGCGTCGCGAGGAGCCGCGGCACGCAGGTGATCGCGCGGCCGCCGCGCGCGAACGCGAAGAGGCACTCGCGGCGGTAGCCGGCGGCCGACAGCGCGCGATACGCGCCGTCCTCGTACACGTCGCGCAGCCCGGCGCGCGCCGCGAGCGCGCGGTTCATCACGAACATCTTGATCCGGCCGTCGGCGCGGTGCGCGAGGAGCTGGGCCGGCCGGCAGCGCGCGGCGTCGGCGAGCGCGCGGCGGCGGCGATCGTAATCCACCTGCCGCCGGTTGTCGGGATCGACCAGGTTCAAGTCCCAGAGCTCCGTCCCCTGGTAGAAATCAGGAACGCCCGGCGCCGTGATCTTGACGAGCAGCTGCGCGAGGCTGTTGTAGATGCCGATCTCCGCGATGCGCGCCTGGAACGGCTCGAACGACTGCAGGAAGAGGTTCGTGCGCCCGCGATCGAGGATCGCGCGCAGAAAACCGGCCACGCCCTGCTCGTACTCCTCGTCCGGGCTCAGCCAGCTGGTGTGCACCTTCGCTTCGCGGAGCGCCTTCGTCGTGTAGGCGAGCAGGCGCTCGAGGAACGACGCGCGCGTCGCCTCGTCGGTCTCGAACGGCCACGCGCCGACGAGCGTCTGGTAGATCAGGTACTCTTCGTTCGCGTCGGGGGCGAGCTGCCCCTTGATGTCGCGCTTGAAGCGGCGGTTGACGCCGCGCCATTTCGTGACGGCCGTCTTCCACGCGCCGGGAATCTCCGACACGACGTTCAGCCGCGCGCGCACGTCTTCGCCGCGCTTGGTATCGTGCGTCGACGTCGCCGAGAGCGCGTGCGGCCAGCGCGCCTGCCGATCGGCCATCCACGCGTGCACGATCGCGGGATCCGCGCCGAACTGCGTCGGATCCGATCCCACCTCGTTGAGCGACACGAGCCGGTTGTGGACGTACAGCGCCGTGTCCTCGATGCCCTTCGCCGCGACCGGACTCGTGATCTGCTGGAACTTGCCGGTGAAGCGCGTGCGCTCCTCGCACGCTTCCGGCGTCGCCGCCCCGATCTGCTTCAGCAGCAGCTTCTGGATGAAATCGAAGACGACGCCGGTCACGCCGGGCACGCGCCGCTTCGCGCGCTGCACCGCTTCGGTGATGTAGCGGCGATCGTGGTCGCTGATCGGATCGCTGCTCGTCACGTAGGTGCGGTACACCGGGAAGCAGGCGATGACCTCCTTCAGCGTGGAGATGAGGCTGTAGAGCGTGAAGTCGCGGAAGTGGCGGTTCCGCTCCGAGAAGCGGTTCAGCTGATGGCCGAGCGAGTTGATGTCGCCCGACATCGTCTCGTGCACCACCTGCTTCTTGCTGCGGTACGCGAGGTCGGGAAAGGAGACGCGCTCGTGCGTGACGCGCCGGTAGATGTCGTCGAACGCGCGCTCGTTGCGGCTGTCCACGAACAGGCTGTTGACGGCCCCCGCGAACTCGTAACCGGTCGTGCCCGCCACCGGCCAATCGGTCGCCAGCTGCTCGCCCGGACCGAGAATCTTCTCGACGACGATGAAGAAGGGCGGCGTGGCGTCCGACTCGCGGCCGTTCCGGCGGGCGTCGCGCGCGCGATCCTGGAGACGCTGAAGATAGTCGCCCGGATTGAACAAGCCGTCGACGTGATCGATGCGAAGGCCGGTGACGGCGCCGCGCGCCACGAGCGTGAACACGAAATGGTGGACTTCGTCGAACACCGCCGGATCTTCCATCCGCAGCGCCGCGAGCTGGTTCACGTCGAAGAAGCGGCGGTAGTTGATCTCCTCCGACGCCACGCGCCAGTGCGCGAGGCGGTACGACTGCGCGTTCAGCAGCCGATCGAGCTTGTCGAAGCTCCGCGGCTCGCCCCGCGTGCCGTTGAGCCGCGCAAGGCTCCCGTCGATCAGCTCGCGGACGGCGGCGCTCCGGCCGGTCAGCGCCGCGAGCCGCCGCTTGATCACTTCCTTCTCGCGCGCGCGGGTCGCGATCGCCTCCGCGCCGCGCTCCGTCCGCGGCGGCAGGTTGTTGCTCGACGTCAGGATGCTGAGCAGCTCGTCGGCGTCGGCGCCGCGATGCTCCGAGAGCCAGTCCTCGAGATCGTCGGCGACGACCATGTCGTAGGTGTCGGGAGCGAGCGGCAGCGTCTCCTCGTAGTAGCGCACCGAGAACGCGCCGTCGCGATACGCGAGCTTCAGCTCCTGGTTCTCGAGCACCTCGCCGTACTGATCGCCGAGGATCGGAATCAGTAGTTTCTCGGCGAGCTCGTCTTTCACCGGATGCCACTCGATGTCGAAGAACCGCGCGAAGCGCGAGCTCGGCCCGTTCTCGAGGACGTCGAGCCACCACGGGTTCGCCGACTTCGCGATCCCCATGTGGTTCGGCACGATGTCCATCACGTGGCCCATGCCGCGTTCGCGCAGCGCCTCGGTCCATCCGGCGTGATCCTCGTCGCTGCCGATCTCCGGGTTGAGCCGTGTCGGATCCGCGACGTCGTAGCCGTGCGAGCTGCCCGGCACCGCCTTGAGGTAAGACGAGGCGTAGCAGTCGCTGATTCCGAGGTCGTGCAGGTAATCCACGATGGCGTGTGCCTGCCGGAACGTGAATCCGCTATTGAATTGCAGACGGTAAGTCGCGAGGGGAACGCGCGTCGGACGCCTCCACGGTGAGCATAGCAAGTGCGCAGCCAGAGGCCGATTGGCGCGGCCGAGCTGCGACGGATGAGATCAGCTCATCTGGCAGCATCCTTGCTCATCGACGCAGCTGATGCGGCGCACGCTCGATCG
>Ga0075434_100003297_pt1 | contig 14431 bp, 14 predicted proteins | sample RhiMethybrSRZTD3_FD_75298 | JGI IMG/M metagenome (GOLD analysis project Ga0075434, IMG submission 75298) | Populus rhizosphere microbial communities from Tennessee, USA - Rhizosphere MetaG P. TD hybrid SRZTD3 | ecosystem: Host-associated > Plants > Roots > Rhizosphere > Soil | place: USA... | reverse complement strand
GGTGACGCCGCCGAACTCCAGCGCCTCGGCCGCCGCCAGCGCGGTTGAGATCGAGCCGGTGAAGATCCCCGCCTGGAGGCCGTAGTCAGTCCCGTTCGCGCGCGAGTACGCCTCTTCCACCGACTTCACGCCGTTGACGACGCAGACCGGACCGAAGACCTCGTCGCACACCACCCGGGCCGTCTCGGGCGCCTCGGCGAGCACGATCGGGCCGAGCGGGTCGGCGTCGATAGCGCCTGCAAGAAGCTTCGCGCCGGCGGCCTCGGCCTCCGCGACCCATTCGGCGATCCGCGTCCGCGCGTCGGCGTCGATCACGGGGCCAACATCGGTCGTCTCGTCTGCCGGGTCGCCGACCACCAGCGCCTCCACCTTCGGGAGGAAGCGCTCGAGGAATCCATCCAGGGCGGGCTGCTCGACGTAGATCCGCTGGACGGAGATGCAGCTCTGGCCGGCGAAGGAGAACGCGTTCGCGGCGAGCTTCGTCGCGGCGAGATCCAGGTCGGCGTCGGCGGCCACGACGACCGGCGTCGAGTTGCCGAGCTCCAGCCGCACGCGCTTCTTCGCCGCGCGCTCGGCGATGCCCCAGCCGACGCCGCTCGAGCCGGTGAACGTGATCATCCGGACGCGCTCGTCCTCCACGAGCACGTCGCCGATCTCTGCGGACGGGCCGACGAGGACGTTGAGCCAGCCGTCCGGAAGGCCCGCCTCGTGCTCGAGCTCCGCGAGCAGAAGCGCCGAGAGCGGCGTTGCGCTCGCCGGCTTGAGGACGACCGGACACCCCGCGGCCAGCGCGGGCGCGAGCTTGTGCGCGACGAGGTTGCAGGGGAAGTTGAAGGGCGAGATGGCGCCGATCACCCCGATCGGGCAGCGCAGCGTGAACGCGATCTTGCCCTCGCCGGCCTCCGAGGCGTCCATCGGGACGACGTCGCCGGCGAGCTTCCGCGCCTCGACGGCCGCGAACGTGTAGGTCGACGCGGCCCGCGATGCCTCGACGCGCGCGGTCTTGATCGGCTTGCCCGCCTCGGCGCAGATCGTGCGGGCCATGTCCTCGTGCCGCTCGCGCAGCAGGCCCGCGACCCGGTCGAGGATCGCCGCGCGCTCGTGGGCAGGCAGCGGGGACTCGAGGGCGTGTGCGGCCGCGTCGACTGCGCGGCGAGCGTCGTCGGCGCCGGATTTCGGCGCACGGCCGACGACCTCACCGCTGTACGGGGACTGAACCTCGATCCACTCTTCTGTCGTCGTCGCCATATGCTCCGCTGGTGGTCAGCCGTGACGATATAGGCATCCACCTGGGCAGCGAGCTCGAGGTAGAAGGCGCCACCTTCCCGGGTCTCGTGCACACGATCGAGCATCCCGAAGGGCTCGTCCTCGTCGACACGGGGATGATCGACTCGAGACCGGAGGTGGAGGACTTGCACCCGACGCCGCACCCGCTGCCGGACGAGTTGGTCAGCCGGGTGGCGATCGTGATCAACACGCATCTTCACTTCGACCACTGCGGGGGCAACCGTCTCTTTCCAGGCGTCCCGATCCACGTGCAGCGGCGAGAGCTCGCCGACGCGAGGACGCAGGACGACTACACGATCCGCGAGTGGGTCGACTTCCCCGGCGCGACCTACGTCGAGCACGACGGCGAGGCCGAGATCCTGCCGGGAGTGCGGCTCGTGCCTGCGCCCGGCCATACCGAAGGACACCAGATCGTCGTGGTCGAGACCGACGAGGGGCCGGTGGTTCTCGGCGGCGACGTCGGCTACTCGTTCGCGGACATCGGGGAGGGGGACACGCCCGGGAAGCGGCTCGTGCTCGAGCTCGCCGCTCCGACCTACCTAGCGCACGCCCGCAATCCGCACGTGCCGCACGCGAACGTGTAGCGCTACTCGTCCGGGATGCGCGCAGTGACCGCTGCGAGCACTTTGTCCTTGATGGACGGGACGTCGTGCATCAGCGTTCGGAAGCCGGACGCGGTGATGACCAGTACCCGGGCAGGGCCCCGCGTTCTCACCGTCGCCGTCCGAGGCTTGCCCGAGACGAGGGCAATCTCTCCGACGAAGTCGCCCGGGCCAAGCTCGTTGACGACACGCACTCCACGGACGACGTCGGCCTCGCCCTCGACGAGGATGATGAACTCGAAGCCGCCCGCGCCTTCACGGGTCAGATGACGCGCGCTGGGCAGGTCGAGCTCGTCGGCGAGCATTGCGATCTGCCCGAGCTCGCGCTGCGAGCAGCGCTCGAACAGCGGAACCCGCTTCAGCAGCTCGATCTTCGCGTTCTTGCGCAGCATCGACGGGTTACAGTCTCTTGCATGACGCAGTCCGGCGCAATGATCGTCGATGCCGTCCGCAGCCCGATCGGCAAGAAGAACGGCACGCTGTCGCATATCCGCGGCGACGAGCTCTCGGCTCAGGTCGTGAACGCGCTCGTCGCGCGGAACTCGGTCGATCCCGCCGAGATCGAGGACGTGCAGTGGGGCTGCGTCACGCAGGTCGACGAGCAGGCGTGGAACATCGGCCGCAACGTCGCGCTCACCGCGGGCTGGCCCGTGTCGGTTGCGGGGACGACGGTCGACCGCCAGTGCGGCTCCTCGATGCAGACGAACTTCAACGCCGCCGCGGCGGTCTGGTCGGGTCAGCTCGACCTCGTGGTCTCGGGTGGCGTCGAGATGATGTCGCGCGTCCCGATGGGCTCGAACAACGGGTCGATGTCGCCGCTCGTGTACGAGCACCACGAGATCGTGATGCAGGGGATCTCGGCCGAGGAGATCGCGAAGCAATGGGGGCTGACACGCGAGGAGCTCGACAGGATCTCGTTCGAGTCGCACCAGCGCGCCGCGCGCGCGATCGATGAGGGCCGCTTCGACAAGGAGGTCGTGCCGATCGAGCTCGACGTCCCGGATCCGGAAGGGTCGGGGGGATCCGCGACGGCCACCCGCGTCCGCTTTGCGGTGGACGAGGCCGTGCGGCGCGAGACGACGCTCGAGAAGATGGCGGAGCTCCAGCCGGCCTTCATCCCGGAAGGGGTCGTGACGGCCGGGAACTCGTCCCAGATCGTCGACGGCTCGGCCGCCGTGCTCGTCGCCTCCGAGGCGAAGGTGGCGGAGCTCGGGCTCGAGCCGCGGGGGCAGTTCGTCTCTTTCGGCGTGGTGGGCGTGGATCCGCACCTGATGCTGCACGGGAACCCGGAGGCATCGGCGAAGGCCCTCGCGAAGGCCGGGCTGACGTGGGACGACATCGCCGTGATCGAGGTCAACGAGGCATTCGCCTCGGTCGTGAGCCAGTTCCTCGCAGACACCGGCTTGCAGGAGCGCTACGAGGCCGGCGACGTGAACCCGAACGGCGGCGGCATCTCGCTCGGCCACCCTCTGGGCGCCACCGGCGCACGGATCACGGCCACGCTCGTCTCGGAGCTCGAGCGGCGCGACGCGCGCTACGGGCTGGCGACGATGTGCATCGGCTTCGGCCAGGCCATCGCCGCTGTGATCGAACGCGTCTAGCTGGTCGTCTGAAGCTTGGATCTCAGCGCGCGGGGTTCAGTCGTGCCTGGCGAGCCAGTCGCCGACGACCTGCATGTATCGCTCGCGCTCCTCGACGTGCGGCGTGTGGGACGAGTCCTCGAAGCAGACCCACTCCGAGCCACGGATCCCGTCGCGCAGCGTCTCCTGCAGCGCCGGCGTCGCCTCGTCGTGCCGCCCCGAGACGAGCAGCGTGGGCACGTCGATCTTTCCGAGCCGGTCCTTCGCCTGCCAGTCGCGGATCGAGCCGATGACGTGGAACTCGCTCGGGCCGTTCATCGTGTGATAGACGGTCGGGTCGCGCTCGATCCAGGCGAACGCCTCGACGACCTCGGCCGGCCACGGGTCGAGGCGGCACAGGTGGCGCCCGTAGAAGACCAGGCAGGCAGCCTCGTACTCCGGGTCGCCGGTCGTCTCCGCTTCCTCGTGCCGGCGCAGGGTCCCCTCGACCTCCGGCGGGAGCAGTGCGCGCAGCCGGTTCGCCTCGGCGACGAAGTCGGGGAACGAGGCGGCCGTGTCGGCGAGGACGAGCGCGCGCAGCCCGGGCGGGTGCGTGAGTGCGTACTCCTGGCCGAGGAACCCGCCCCAAGACTGGCCGAGGACGTGGTGGCGGTCGGCGATTCCGAGCGCGACGACGAGGTTGTGCAGCTCCCGGACGAACAGGTCGACCGTCCAGAAGTCGGCGCCGCGGTCCGGGTAGTGCGTGCTGCGGCCGTTGCCAAGTTGGTCGTAGTGGACGACGGCCCGGCTGTCCGCGAGGTCGGCGAGCGAGAGGAGGTAGTCGTGGGTCGCGCCAGGACCGCCGTGAAGAACGACGAGCGGCGCGGGAGCGGCAGAGTCGCCGGGCCGCAGCTCCCCCGTCACGCGGTACCAGGTCGCCGCGTCCTCGCCGGCAAACGGGAAGGCCACCGTGCCCTCGTGCGCATCCACGGGCCCGACTCTACGCCTGGCGGGGTTGTCCACATCTTCCACGGCTTCCACAGCTGCTTGCGTCCGAGCGCCCGACCGTCGAGAGTGGACCGACCCTGATACCGGCGACACGCACCCGACGCAGGGAGCGGGCACTTTCGGAGGCCGAGGCATACGCGCGCTGCCACGGCCAGCGCGCCCTGAGTCTGGTGCGGATGCCGGTCGCCCCCAAGAGGGACGAGCGACTCCGGACAGCACTCATGCGCGCGCTGGAGGAGCTCAGTCCCTGACTCCTGGTTAGGCTCCGACCTCGTGAAGGTCGGAGTCGTCGGCTTGGGGACTATGGGCGCGGGCATCGCGCAGCTTGCGGTCGAGGCGGGCCTCGAGACCGTGGGCCGCGAGGTGAGCGACGAGCTGGGGGAGACGGCCCGCGGCCGCATCAAACACTTCCTCACGCGCAAGGTCGAGAAGGGCCAGATCGACTCCTTCGAGATGGGCCTGTTGAGCCTGACCACGGACCTCTCGGCGTTCGCAGAATGCGACGTCGTGATCGAGGCGATCGTCGAGGAGCTCGGCCCGAAGCGGGAGCTCCTAGCCGAGCTCGATCGGGTCTGCCGGCCCGACGCCGTGCTCGCGACCAACACCTCGGCGCTCTCGGTCACGGAGATCGCGGGCGCGACCTCGACGCCGGAGCGCGTCGTCGGCATGCACTTCTTCAACCCGGCGCCCCTCATGCCGCTCGTGGAGATCGTCCGCGCGGAGCGCACGTCGGACGAGGCGTTCGAGGTCGCATACGCGCTCGGGGAGCGGCTCGGCAAGCGTCCGATCCGCTGCCACGACACGCCGGGCTTCGTCGTCAACCGCATCCTGATCCCGCTCCTGAACGACTGCGTCCGCGTGCTCGACGAGGCGCGCGTCACACCGGCCGACCTCGACGCCGGCATGAAGCACGGCGCCGGCTGGCCGATGGGCCCGTGCGAGCTCATCGACCTCGTCGGGATCGACGTGCACGTGCATGCGAGCGAGGCGCTCTGGGAGAAGCTGCGCGAACCACGAATGGCTCCGCCGGCTCGCCTGGTGGCGATGGCGAACGCCGGGCTCCTCGGCCGCAAAAGCGGCCGCGGGTTCTACGAGTACGACGTCTAGGCCCTCGGCTCGACCAGCAGCTCGAGCCGCAAAGCCTGGAGAACCGCCGACGACGCCTGCGAGAGCAGCTCCGCGGAGGCATCGTCGGAGACGCCGCCCGCGCGCAGCGCTTCCGCGAGAGCGTCGACTCGCTCCACGAGTCCGTCCGCGCGTCGCTGCAGGGGATCGTCAGCCATGGCAACAGAGGTTCTCGCAAAGACCGGACGTTCCTCTCGCTGCGGAGTACCCTGGGAACGCCATGCGGCGGATCCTGCTCAGTTGCGTGTTTCTCGCGGTGCTCACGCTCCCGGCTGCGGCGGTCGCCCGTTCGTCCGCGGCTGCCAAGCCCGGCTACCTCGTCGTCAAGAAGGCGGCGGGTGACGGCGGCGTCAACGGCCGGCCGGTGGTCACGCTCGTCGTGCGGGGCTTCGTGCTCGGCCGCGTCTCGCAGGAAGCCCGGGTCGCCGTCTATTACCTGCCCTTGAAAAATGCAGGGGGCGTGCCGCAGGTGCAACAAGGCGCGGACGTCCGGGTGAGCGCCAGGCAGTGGCACAAGTTGCCCGGCAAGGTGTTCCGCGGCAGCAACTTCCGCTTCCGCGCGATGGGCGGCCGCTATCGCGTGGTGGTACGCGGCTTCGGGGTGTACCTCTTCGCCGGCGGTCACGGCCATGTCACGCTCCGCGGCTCGTCGGTCAACCCCCGCGCCGACGGGTCGTATTCCGTGGACGCAAGCAAGTTCCGCTCGTTGCCGTATCCACCCGTGCAGCGGACGATCGGCGGAGGCTGACGATGGCACCAGACCAGCAGAAGATTCTCGTCGTCGAGGACGAGCAGGCGATTGCCTCGTTCGTCGCCGCCTACCTCCGCAAGGATGGCTTCACGGTGCAGATGACCGCCAGCGGTCGCGAGGCTCTGGCCATCGTCGGCGTCGACGCTCCCTCGCTCGTCGTCCTCGACCTGATGCTGCCCGACCTCGACGGGATCGAGGTCTGCCGGCGGATCCGCGAGACGAGCACGCTGCCCGTGCTGATGCTGACCGCGCGCGACGACGACCTCGACAAGATCGCGGGCCTCGAGGTCGGCGCGGACGACTACCTCACGAAGCCCTTCAACCCGCGCGAGCTGGTGGCAAGAGTGCGGGCCATCCTCCGCCGCAGCGGGGGGAAGACGAGGCCCGACGGCGGCGTCCTCCGTCACGGCGACCTCGTGCTCGACGCGGGGCGGCGGGAGTGCCACGTCGGGGAGGAGGAGATCCGGCTGGCGCCCAAGGAGTTCGATCTCCTCTGGGAGCTGCTCGACCACAAGGGCCTCGTGCTCACGCGCGACCAGTTGCTCGAGCGGGTCTGGGGCTACACGTTTGCCGGCGACACCCGCACCGTCGACGTCCACGTACGCCAGCTGCGGCGGAAGCTCGGTGACGCGGCGCCGATCGTCACCGTGTGGGGGATCGGCTACAAGGCCGGCCCCGCGCCCGCCGCCGCCGAGTAGGCGCTCGTGACCAGATCACTGCGCTTCCGGCTGCCGGCGCTGTTCCTGCTCGGCATCGTGCTCGCCGCCGTCGTGGCGACGCTCATCGCGATCAGCTTCTTCCAGAGTTACACCCGCACGCATGCGACCTCCGAGCTGCGGGGGGAGTCGGCCGGAATCGCGGACCTCTACGAGCAGAAGGCGGCCCTCGGCCACGTCTCCGTCAGGAACCTCGAGCTCGCGCTCAGCCGGGACAAGGTGTTCTGGGTTCCCGCGGCTCCGGGAGGCTCACTGCTCGCAGGCGCGCTGCCCGTGCTCCAGAGCAGCATCCTGCCTTCCCCAGCGCTCCGGAACGGCAAGCCGCCCGGATTCAACCTCCACGTCGACGGCACGGCCTATCTCGGGGTTGCGCAAAAGGTCGAGCTGGGCGGTTACTACGCGGGGTCGCTCGTCGTCGCGGAGCCCGAGTCCGCCCTGCGCAGCCGCTGGCTGCAGCTCGTGTGGCAGCTCGCGCTCGCGTTCGGGATCGGGATCCCCGTTGCCGGCATCGTCGTCCTCTACTTCTCGCGCCGCATCGCGCGGCCGCTCGATGCGCTCGCGACGGCGGCCGATGAGGTCGCGGCGGGCCACTACGACGTCGCTGTGCCCGAGCGCACCTGGGGCAGCGAGGTCGAGCGGCTCGCTGCTCGGTTCCGCGAGATGACGGCAAGGCTCTCGGAGTCGGAGCAGCTCTCCCGCAACTTCCTCATGTCGGTGTCGCACGAGCTGCGCACGCCGCTGACCGCGATCCGGGGTCACGTCGCCGCGCTGCGAGAGGAGGTGCTCGACGACGAGGCGTCGCGACGGCGGTCGCTCGAGGTGATCTCGGAGGAGGCGATGCGGCTCGAGCGCCTCGTCGGCGACGTCCTCGACCTGGCCAAGCTCGACGCGCGCCGCTTCGCGCTCCTGCGGGAGGAGGTCGACATGCGAGCCCTCTGCGAGCGCGCCTATGCGACTTTCGCCGAAGAGGCGAAGGCCCGCGGGATCGATTACGAGCTCGAGCTCGACGAGGGAGCAGTGCTGATCACCGACGGCGACCGCGTCCTGCAGATCGTCACGAACCTGCTCTCGAACGCGCTCCACTGGACCCCGGAGGGAGGTCGCGTCGATCTCGGGCTCACCGCGCAGAACGGCGAGGTGGCGGTGGCGGTGGCCGACACCGGGCCGGGGATCGGGCCGGAGCTCGAGGAGCGGATCTTCCGGCCGTTCTGGTCCGGCGACGACGGCGGCACCGGCCTCGGCCTGGCGATCGCGCGCGAGCTCGCACTGGCGCTCGGCGGCCGGCTCGAGCTGCACAGCGAGCCCGGCCACGGCAGCCGCTTCGTGCTCGTGCTACCGGCGCGGGTTACTCAGCCCGCTGCTTGACGCTCGTCGAGGCGGTAAACGACGGCGCCGTCGCGCGTCAGCCCCTCTTCGAGCTTCGCCAGCCGCTCCTCGACGCTCCGCCAGCCGGAGGCGATGAGATCGACGAGCAGGGTGAGGTCGTCTACGCGCGCGTGCCGCTCTGTGAGGATGTCTCCCTCGATCCGCTCGAGCCGGCGAATGACCTGGTTCGTCAGGCCGCGCACTTCGGCGAGGTGACGGGCACTCGGCCGGAAGTGTTGGCGGAGCCCGTCCTGGATCGCCTCCGGCAGGCCCGCCTCGAAGCGGGCGGTCGTCGCAGCAAGGGACTCGACGGCGTGGCGTGCGCGCTCGAGCGTGGCGTCGAAGGCCGCCGGATCAGTGCGGCCCGCCGCCGCGTCCTCGATGCGCTGCTGCGCGCGGGCGATCGCGTCCATGTCCACGGGCGCGACGATAGAACTCGCGTCGGATGGACCTCTCGGAGCTCGACTACGAGCTGCCGCCGGAGCTGATCGCGCAGCATCCGGCCGAGCGGCGCGACGCGTCGCAGCTGCTCGTCTACGAGCGCGAGACCGGCGCGGTGCGCCACCGCACCTTCGCCGAGCTGCCGGACGAGCTTCGGGGCGAGCTCGTTGTCGTCAACGACACGAAGGTGGTGCCGGCCCGGATCCCGATCGAGTCCCCGCGCGGCGAGGTGCTGTTGCTCGAGCGGCACGAGGACGGGACTTGGGAGGCGCTCGCACGACCGACGCGGCGGCTGCGGGCGGGTCGGCGGTACGGGCCCGTCGAGCTGCTCGAGCACCTCGGCGAGGGCCGCTGGCGCCTGCGTCTACAGGGCGAGCCCGCGGGCGAGACACCGCTGCCGCCGTACATCACGGAGCCGCTCGGCGACCCCTCCCGCTACCAGACCGTCTACGCGCGGGAGCCGGGCTCCGCGGCGGCGCCCACCGCCGGGCTCCACTTCACGCCGGAGCTGCTCGCGCAGCTCGACCCGGTGCGCGTCACGCTCCACGTCGGCCTCGACACGTTCCGGCCGGTCACCGAGGAGCGGCTCGAGGAGCACCGGATTCACGGCGAGCGCTACGAGGTCGAGCCTGGGGCGTGGGAGCGGATCCAGGCGGCTGAGCGCGTCCTCGCCGTCGGCACCACGACGGTGCGCGTGCTCGAGACGCTCGCCCGCGGCGGCCCGCTCGCCGGCCGCACCGAGCTGTTCATTACCCCCGGGTTCGAGTTCCGACGCGTCGACGCGCTGGTGACGAACTTCCACCTGCCGCGCTCCACGCTGCTCGCCCTCGTGATGGCGTTTGCTGGGATCGACGAGACGCGCCGGCTCTACCGGCTCGCCGTCGAGGAGATGTACCGCTTCTACTCCTTCGGGGATGCCATGCTCTTGCTCTGATGAGGCCGCGGAGCGCGAACGAGTGGCGGGACTTCTGGCGCGACGGCGGCGAGCGGGAGCTGCACGGGCAGCTCGAGGAATTCGCGCCGTACTCGGTCCGGATCGCGACGCTGCTCGGCAGCAACGCGCCCGAGCGCACGCTCGTCGCCGAACTCGGCCGGATCCGCGAACACGAGCTGAAAGCCCCGCCTGACGCCGAGCGCGACGCTGAGGTTGCCTCGCGGGTGTACGCGTGGTTCGGGAGTCGAGCTACCCAGATGGGTTAACGAGCGGCACGCCGCTCCCGTCTACGCTCGTTCCGTGAGTGACACCTTCACCGTCACGGGCCGCGACGGCGCGGCGCGCGCCGGAGTCCTCCACACGGCGCATGGCGAGGTGCGGACGCCGGCGTTCATGCCGGTCGGGACGAAGGCGACCGTGAAGTCCGTGGATCCAGACGAGCTGCACGCGCTCGGCGCCGACATCGTGCTCGGGAACGCGTACCACCTCCACTTCCGCCCGGGCGAGGAGCTGATCGCCGAGCTCGGCGGCCTGCACGCCTTCATGGGCTGGGACGGCGCGATCCTCACCGACTCCGGCGGCTTCCAGGTCTTCTCGCTCCGTGACACGCTGCTCGCGGCCGACGACGACGGTGTCACGTTCCGCTCGGTTTACGACGGCCGGCCCGAGCGCTTCACGCCGGAGCTGTCGGCGCACGTGCAGGAGCTGCTTGGCTCGGACGTCGCGATGTGCCTCGACATCTGTCTGCCTGCGGGCGTGCCACGTCCCGAGCTGGAGGAGGCGGTGCGCCGCACGACCGCGTGGGCGGAACGTCAGCGCGACCTCCCGCGGGCGCCGGGGCAGCTCCGCTTCGCGATCACACAGGGCGGCCTCGACCGCGAGCTGCGGCAGCGCTCGTCGGAGGAATTGGACGCGCTCGATTTCGACGGCTATGCGATCGGCGGGCTCAGCGTGGGGGAGCACCGCGAGCCGATGTTCGACGCGACTACCGATGCCGCCGCGCTACTGGCCGAGGAGAAGCCGCGCTACTTCATGGGGATCGGCGACCCCGAGGGCGTACTCGAGGTGATCGCGCGCGGCGTCGACATGTTCGACTGCGTCCTGCCGACCCGCACCGCGCGCACCGGCAGCGCCCTCACCAGCGAGGGTCGCCTCAACCTCCGCAACGCCCGCTTCGCGCGCGACGAGCGTCCGCTCGACGACGGTTGCTCGTGTCCAGCCTGCTCCCGGTTCAGCCGGGCGTACATCCGTCATCTCGTCAACCAGCAGGAAATCCTCGGATTGCGGCTGCTCAGCCTGCATAATTTGCGCTTCCTGCTCGATCTCGTCGCCGCGGCGCGACAGGCGATCGAGCGCGGCGAGTTCCTCACCTGGAAGGACGAGGCGCTCCGACGAGCGAAGGGAGCCAACGAGTGATGATCGGAGCGAGCGGCGGCGGGTCGGGGATCCTCTTCATCATCGTCATTGCGTTCCTGCTCCTCTGGCTGATCGTCGTCCGGCCGCAGCGGAAGCGCCAGAACCAGCAGCAGGCGATGCTCGGCGACCTGCGCGTGGGCGACGAGGTGCTCACCGCCGGGGGGATCTACGGCACGATCTCGCGGCTCGACGAGGACCAGGTCACCGTCCTGATCGCGCCGAAGACCGAAGTGCAGGTCGCGAGGCGCGCGATCGCGGGCGTTACGCGCGAGCCGGAGGAAGACGAGGACGCCGAGGCCGAGGAGCCGCAGGAGGAGGAGGAGGACGAGAAGTGGCAGTCCGCCTTCGACGACGAGGGCTCCACCTATTCGAGCGAGACATCGGACGAGGAGAAGCGCGGCTAACCTTGGCCGCGGTTTTTAAGGATCCCTCGTGAGAGAACGCCGCAACTACCTCTTGGTCATGGGCGCGATCGCCGTGCTGCTCGTCGGCGCTGTGCTGCTCGCCGTTCCCGGCTCGCCGGCGTATAAGAAGCCGACGCTCGGCCTCGACCTGCAGGGTGGCCTCGAGGTCGTCCTCCGCGCGGTACCTCAGAAGGGCCAGAGCATCGACCCGCAGCAGATGCAGGTCGCACAGCAGGTCATCACCCAGCGCGTCAACTCGCTCGGCCTCGCGTCGCCGAACGTTGCCATTCAGGGCGGGAACGAGATCGTGATCCAGCTCGCCGGCGTCCACGACCCGGCCAAGGCCGCGAGGACCATCGGCAGCACCGGCCAGCTGCAGATGTTCGACTTCGAGACGAGCCTCCTGCCGCCGACCCTGTCGGCGAGCCAGCAGCCGGCGCCGTTGCCGTCGCTCTACGGCCTGCTCAAGGCGGTGCAGACGAAGGCGAACAAGGGCTCGCCGCAGGCGTACTACCTCTTCAAGACCGTCAAGAAGAAGGTCACGACGAAGGTCAAGGGCAAGAAGGTCACGAGGACCCAGACCTCGCACCCTGTCTTGCAGGGCCCGGCCGGGAGCCGCAAGCAGCTGCTGCTGCCCTACAAGAACGGGGTCCAGCCGCCGGACACGCAGGTGCTGAAGGTCCCCGCCAACACCGAGCCGGTCTCCTGCAAGATCGCGAGCGCCAGCTGCCTCGGCGCCGGTACGAACGGACGCTCGAAGAGCGGCGAGTACTGGTACCTGTTCAAGCTGCCGCCGGCGCTGACAGGCAAGGACCTCGTCGAGTCGGGTATCACCGCCGACGTCGACCCGAACAGCGGCTCACCGATCGTGACGCTCCAGTTCACGGGTCACGGCTCGCACGAGTTCAAGCGGATCACCGAGGACGAGTACAACCGTGGCCGGGTCAACGCGGGCCAGGCCGGCCAGCTGAACGCGACCGACCAGAACACGATCGCCACGTACGCCGGCCACAACGCGATCGTCCTCGACGGCGAGCTCCATGAGACGCCGTACATCGATTACACCGACTCGACCCTCTCACAGGGCATCGCCGGCAACGCTCAGATCTCGGAGCCCAATTCGGGCGCGGCCTCGGATACGGCGCTCGTCCTCCAGAGCGGCTCGCTTCCGTACACCTTCACGCGGCTCTCGCAGACGGAAGTCTCGGCGACGCTCGGCAAGAGCTCGCTTCACCAGGCGTTGTGGGCTGCCGCCATCGGCCTGCTCGTCGTCGCGATCTTCCTGCTCATCCTGTACCGCTTCCTGGGGCTCGTGGCGGTCTTCGGTCTCGCGATCTACGCGGCCCTCTACTACGCGGCGATCCTGCTCTTCGACGTGACGCTGACGCTGCCGGGCTTCGCGGGCCTGATCCTGACGATCGGCGTCGCGGCCGACGCGAACGTCGTCGTGTTCGAACGCATCAAGGAAGAGGTGCGAGCCGGTCGATCGGTGCGGGCCGCCATCGCCGCGGGTTACGGAAAGGGCTTCCACACGATCCTCGACGCGAACGTCGTGACCGTGATCACCGCGCTGGTCGTCTTCCTGATCGCCGTCGCGGACGTAAAGGGCTTTGCCCTGATGCTGCTGATCGGCACCATCATCTCGCTGCTCACCGCGGTCGTGGCTACGCGCGCGATGCTCGGGCTGCTCAGCGGCTTCAAGTGGTTCGACAGCCCGCGCTTCATGGGCGCCGAGGGCCAGCAGACGGCGAAGTGGCTCCAGATCGACTTCATGGGAAAGCGCAACCTGTGGTTCGGGATCTCGGGCGCCATCATCCTCGCCGGCGTGATCTCGCTCGCCGCGCAGGGCCTCAATCTCGGGATCGACTTCAAGGGCGGCACGCAGTACACCTTCAAGACGCACAAGCCGTACTCGCAAGGCGAGGTGCAAAGCTTCATGGCGAGTCAGGGCCAGTCCGACGCCGTCGTCCAGGGCCAGGGGAAGTCCGTCGACGGCGACTTCAAGGACTGGCAGGTCCGGACGAAAACGCTGGACAGGCAGGAGCAGAACGACCTGACCCAGACCCTCAAAGGCGACCTCGGCGCGTACGCGGGCGGAGTGGAGAGCGTCTCCGGGACCTTCGGCCACCAGATCGCTAAGGACGCGATCTACGGGATCATCGTCTCGCTCCTGCTGATCACGATCTTCATCGCGATCAGGTTCGACATCAAGTTCGCGATACCCGTGATCCTCGCGATGCTGCACGACATAGCCATCACCGTCGGCGTCTACTCGCTGCTGGGGAAGGAAGTCACCATCGACACGGTGGCCGCGGTTCTGACCGTGCTCGGCTACTCGATCTACGACACGATCATCATCTTCGACCGCATCCGCGAGAACATTCCCCTCATGCGGCGGTCGCCGTTCGCCACCATCGCCAACGTCTCGCTGTGGGAGACGATCCGGCGCTCGCTGGCCACAACCTTCATCACGCTGCTGCCGATCATCTGCCTCCTGATTCTCGGCGGCCATACGCTCAAGGACTTTGCCTTCGCGCTGATCGTCGGCGTCATCTCGGGTGCCTACTCCTCGATCTTCATCGCCGCACCGCTGCTCACCACGTGGAAGGAGCGCGAGCCGGACTACGCACGCCGGAAGCAGGTCGCCGACCAGGAAGGCGGGGAGCCGGATGGAGGGATGCCCGCCCGCCGCAGGCCGTGGAGCCCGAAGGGCGGCCCCGCGCTCGACCCGGACACCGTGGCGCTGCAGGAGTCGGAGGCGGCGCTCTCGGCCGAGCCGACGCCGAGCCTGATCGACTCTGTGACGTCGCCCGAGCCCGCGAC
>Ga0075434_100003293_pt1 | contig 14441 bp, 9 predicted proteins | sample RhiMethybrSRZTD3_FD_75298 | JGI IMG/M metagenome (GOLD analysis project Ga0075434, IMG submission 75298) | Populus rhizosphere microbial communities from Tennessee, USA - Rhizosphere MetaG P. TD hybrid SRZTD3 | ecosystem: Host-associated > Plants > Roots > Rhizosphere > Soil | place: USA... | reverse complement strand
GGTGGCCGTCCGCCTCGCCTCGCCCGAAGCCGATCTCTATCGCCTCAACTACGGCGTGGTGAGTCTGCTGCGCGACATCGACCACGGCGTCGGTCCTCCGCCTTCGCGGGAGGAGCGCGAGCGGCGTCAGATCGATCCTCTGCGCCTGCTGTCCGTGGAAGACGGTCGCACGGCCACGGTGGCGGTGGTGAGTCGCACGGACCAGCGACGGCTGGTCATCAACGGCAAGGTGGACGCGAGCAGCGGCGACCCGACCGAGGTGATGCTGGGACAGCTGCCCATGATCCTGGCTGGCTCGGCGCGACGCGCGCTGGTGATCGGCTACGGCTCGGGAATCACCACCCATTCGGTGCTCACGCACCCGGTGGAGCGGGTCGAGACGGTCGAAATCGAGCCCGCGGTGGTGCGGGCGGGGCGCTTCTTCTCGGACCTGAACGGGCAAGAGGCCCACGACCCGCGCAGCGTCGTCCGTCACGAGGACGGCCGCACCCACCTTGCGTTCACCCGCGCCACCTACGACGTCATCGTCTCCGAGCCTTCGAACCCGTGGATCGCCGGCATCAACAACCTGTTCACCGTCGAGTTCTACCGACTCGTCAAGCGGCGGCTGTCGCCGGAGGGGCTCTTCTGTCAATGGCTGCATGGCTACGACATGTCGCGCGAGGCGCTGGCCTCTCTGCTCGGCACGCTGCGTGAGTCATTCCCAGGCGCCGAGGTCTACCGGCAGAATCTGGATTTCCTCGTGATCTGGCGGAAATCCGGCGCCATGCTCACTCGGGATCGGGTGGAGGCCGCGTTCTCCGAGACGTCGGTGCGGAACGATCTCGCCCGGGTGGGATTCGCCGGGCCCGCGGATCTGCTCGCGCTCTATCTGGGGCCCCTGGCGGCCGTGGCACCGGCCCGATGGCAACCCAACACCGACGACAACGGGCTGGTGGAGTTCCGAGCGCCGCTCGATCTGCTGCGGCGCGGTGAGGGTCAGCCGTGGAACACTCCGGCGCTCGCCGCCCTCCGGCTCGAGCGCTACGATCACGGAATGCCGCGCGCGCGGCTTCTCAAGGAATTCGGCATCGGCGTGGCGCGCCGGCGCGATCTCGGCCGCATGATCGAGGTGGAGCGGGCGCTGGTGACCGAGGGCGCGGCGCAAGACGCTGCGGCGCTACGCTCCGAGATCGATCGGGCGGAGTCCCAGCGGCGGGCCGCGCCCCGGGCGAGCCTCCTGCTCGCGAATAGCGACCAGGCTTTCGCCTCCGGGGATTATGCGCGCTGCGAAGCCCTCCTGGTCGAGGCTCTGACGCTGGAGCCGGACCATCCCGACTTGCTCTTCCGCCATGGGCGGGTCCTGCTCCAGATGGGTCGGCCCGAGCCCGCGGAGGCGGCGCTCCACGCCGCCCTCGCCCAGCGGGAGGCGCAGCTCGTGTGGCGCAGCGGCGTCGGCGAGCCCTATCAGGCCGAGATGCTGCTCGGCGCCATCGCCAGCACCCGCGGAGCGTTCGTCGATGCCATCGTCCATTTCAGCCGCGCCCGCGACATCAATCCGTATCAGGGGGGCGCCCACTACCTGTTGGCCGCCACGCACCAGGTGATGGGACGGACCGACGAGGCGCGTCGCGAGGTGGCGGCGGGCCTCGCCGTGCACCCGGAGGACGAGAAGCTCCGGGAGCTCGAGCGCACCCTGAGCTCGTCGCGATGACGAACCTGCCCGTCGCCCTCGATCACGTGCTCGCGGCGACCCTGGCGGTGCTGTTCCCGATCCGGGCGGTGTTCTTCGGTTATCGCCGGCTCACGCTCGCCGATCTCCTGGACGTCCCGCGGGTGCGAATGTCGCTCTATCGTCAGGGCATCGCGATCCAGTGGGGCCTCGCGGCCTTCGCGCTCACGCTCTGGCTCTGGCAACGCCGCCCGCTCGCCGACCTCGGTCTGCAGCCCCGGTTCACCTGGGGGCTCCTGGGCGTTGCGGCGGGCTTCGCCATCGTCGCAGTCTACGTGCTGGTTCAGCGACGCAACGCCCTGGCCGACGATCAGGCGCTGGGTCGGCTGCGCGAGCAGATGCAGAACCTCGAGCGCATGCTGCCCCACAGCCGGGTGGAGCTCACCTGGTTCGCGCGGCTGGCGGTCACGGCCGGGATCTGCGAGGAGCTGCTCTATCGCGGTTACCTGATCTGGTACCTGGAGCACTGGACCGGCCTGGTTCCGGCCGCTCTCGTGGCCAGCGTCGTGTTCGGGTTCGGCCACGCCTACCAGGGTCCGCGCGGAGTGGTCGTCACCACGTTGGTGGGCCTGGTCATGAGCGCCGCCTATCTGATCACCGGGTCGCTGGTCGCGGGGATGGTGATCCATGCCTTGATGGACCTCCACGCTGGCCACATGGCGCAGGTGGCGTTCGCCCGCGCCGAGTCCACCCCCGAGCCCCCGGCCGGCGAGATCCCGGCCGTCTAGGCTCGGTTCATCGACCTCGAGTCGTCGAATCGAGCGCGGCCGGAGCGATGTAGGGTTCGCGACGCTCGTACAGCGACAAGCGCTCCCGAATGTCGGACGCCAATGGCCGGCTCGCAGGCACCGATGCCAGCGCGAGCGCGCTGCGTGCGGTCCTGGCGGCGTCCTCGAACCTTCCGGCCGCAGCCTGGGCCGCGGCCTGGGTGTCCAGCACCGCCGCATCCCGGCGCAGCGTGAGCTCAGCGGCGCGATCGGCCAGGCGCACGGCCTCCGCGGGATCGCGCCGCGCGGGATCGGGATGGGTCGCCAGGAACCAGGCCAGCTCGTTGTACGGCGCTGGCCACTCGGGCTCGTCTCGGATCGCTTGGTGCAGCTGGTCCAAGGCCTCCCCGTCGCGTCCGGAGACGCGGAGCAGCGCCATGGCCAGAGCGAAATGGGAACGAGCGTCGTCGGGTGCGACGCGAAGAGCGCTTCGAAGCAGCGCGATTCCCTCCTCCTTCCTGCCCCGCAGGATCTGCACCACCCCGAGCTCGTCCAGGGCATCGAGATCGTCGGGCCGCACCAGCAGAGCCCGTTCGAGCTGAGCCGCGGACTCGTCGAGCCGTCCGGCGCGCTTGAGCGCCAGGGCCAGCTGGCACGCTGCTTCGGGGCTGCGCGGTTGGTTCTCGCAGGCCCGCCTCAGGTGTTGGATCGCCTCCTCCTGCCGGCCCAGGTCCGAGAGGGCGATTCCCAGATTGAGGTGCGCATCGCCGTAGTTCGGCTCGAGCTGTATCGCTCGGCGAAACTCGTCGATCGCCTGGTCGCGCGCTCCCAGGGAGACGTAGACCGCACCCAATCCGTTGTGGGAATCGGGGGTGGTCGGCGCCAGGCGCACGATGTGACGCCAGAGGGTGATGGAGTCCCGCCAGTGCGCGAGTGTCGACCGCGTGGCGGTCGCCTCTCCGGCGCACACCACCAGCGAGAGTCCGACCAGAGCGCTCCGCGCGAAGGCACCGTGGAGCCGAGGCTCGTTCCAGGCCCTGGCGAATCCCAGCCCGGCCATGAGGACCACCCCCAGCATCGGCAGGTACAGGTACCGATCGTAGGCGATGACCGAGCTCCAGCTCAGGATTCCGAACGTGGGGACCAGGGCGACGACGACGATCAGCCAGGCCGTCAGCCATCCGCCGGCACCGCGTCGGGCCGCCAGGAGCAGGAGGGCCGTGAGGCCGAGCGTGGCGAGCACTCCGATCAGGACTGCCGGATCGGAGAGAACGTAGACCTTGGGGGCCGCGTACACGGTGGACAGATCCCGTGGCCACAGGATCTTCCCCAGGTAGAAGCCCAGCAGATAGCCGATCTGCAGGGCGGTCCGCGCCGGGCTGGCCGGGGCGGGCGTCCCGAACTCCCAGGTTCGGGAAACCGACACCACGGTGATGGCCGCCGAGCCGATGGCGACCAGGGCGAACGGCCACTTCTCGACCACGGCCGACCACGAGAGCCGTCGCGATGGCCAGGAGTCCAGGAGCAGGAGCACGAGCGGCAAGGTCGTCACGGACGGCTTGGAGATCGTCGCCAGGACGAACGCTCCGAGCGAGGCCAAGAACCACCCACGGTGCCCACCCTGGGCGCGCCGCAGGTAGAAGAGCACGCTGAGGAAGGCGAAGAAGGCGGCGAGCAAGGTCTTGCGCTCACCGATCGAGGCGACCGCCTCGACCGTGAGGGGATGGAGTCCGAACACCAGGGCTCCGAACACCGCCGGGAGCCCCCCGATCAGGCGCTGGAGGATCAGGAGGATCGCCACGGTGTTGAGGACGTGCAGCGCCAAGCTGGTGCAATGGAACACGCGAGGATCCGACGGGCGACCCCCCCGGGCGTAGTCGATCATCAGCGAAGTCATGGAGAGCGGGGTGTAGTACGCCCTGACCGTCGAGGGAGAGAGGACCTCGCCGAAGAAGCGAGACACCGAGCTCCAACTCGGGTGCGTGACCAGCGGGTTGCGCCCCACGAATAGCTGGTCGTCGAGCGCCAGACCCGTGGCGTCCAGCACCGGCCAGTGGGCGGTGGCGACCACCCCGCCGACGAGGATGGCAGCCAGCACCGATCGCAGCCGTCGTCGCGCGGACCCCGAGGCCAGAGGCGATCTCGCCGCCGGCGGGTGCGACGGCGGCGCGGCAAGGGTGGGCGTCATGGTCCCAGTCTAAACGGGCTCGCGTGATCAGGTCACCGCGCCCCATCACGGCCACCTTGGCGGTCGGCTCTCGCATGCGGTACTACTGCGCTTCCTGCGTCTGCGCTGAGACCTCCGGACCTGGGCGGTGTGGCGTCGGATGATCGGCGCCACGTCGTCGCGAGACCAACCCTGAGCCAGCCCATCGCCGCCCCGCCTTTGCTCGGCGTGACCGAGCCCATCCCGCGCGCCTTGCTGCGGCTGGCGGTTCCGGCATTCCTGTCGTTCGGCCTGCGGGTGGCCTACCAGTGGGTCGACGCGCTGTGGGTGCGCGGCCTGGGCGTGGATGCCACGGCCGCGGTCACGACCTCCATGTTCGTGATGTGGTGGGTCTATTCGCTCAACGACATCTTCGCCATCGGCGTCACCGCCTACGTGAGCCAACTGCTCGGCGCGGGCGATCGCCGTCGTGCCGGTGTGGCCGCGTTCAAGGGTTTGAGGGCCTCGGCCCTGTTGGGCATATTGGGCACGCTCGCCGGGCTCCTCGCCGCCCGCCGGATCTACGCCCTGATGGGCGCCACCTCGGGGGTGATCGATCAGGGCGGGCGCTATCTCGCGGTGATCCTCGGTGCCGCGCCCGTGCCCATGATGGCGCTCACCTGCGAGAGCATCATGCGCTCGTCGGGCGATACCCGGACGCCGCTCCTCATCGACTTCTGCGCCGTGGCGCTCAACGCCCTGCTCGATCCCATCCTCATCTACGGCTTCGGTCCCATCCCGGCCATGGGCGTGAGCGGTGCCGCCTGGGCGACCGTGGCGGCGCAGACGGCCATGCTCGCCGGCTACCTGACGGTGGCGGCGCGCGGCCACCGCGCCTTTCCGCTGGCGCGCCGCGCCGACGGCCCGCCGGTCCGGATCGGGCACATGGGGCGTGTGGGCCTGCCGGCAGCCATCATCGGCATGTTGTTCTCGGTGGTCTACATGGTGTTCTCCCGCTCGGCGTCTCGCTACGGCGCCGCCTCACTGGCCACGGTGGGGATCGTCAACCGCGTCGAGGCCATCCAGTTCATGACCGCCGCGGCGATCGGCACCGCGGCCTCGGCCCTGGTGGGCCAGAACCTGGGCGCGCGACGGCCCGAGCGCGCAGTCGAGGTCATCAAGACCGGTGCGCGCTGGAGCATGGGGCTCTCGCTCGTGCTCACCGCGCTGCTGATGGCGTTTCCGCACTCGTTCATCGGCATGTTCACCGCCGACCCCGAAGTGCATCGCGTCGGCGTCCCCTACTTGCGCGTGCTGTCGGCCTGCCTGGTATTCGTCGGGATCGAGGTGGTGACGAGCGAGGCGATCCTCGGCTCCGGACACACCGCGGCCATCTCGTGGATCTTCTCGATCGTCTCGCTGGTACGGATTCCGCTCGCGTTCCTGGTGCCCGAGTGGACCGGTGGTGGGGTCTTGAGCATTGCCTGGCTCATCACCCTGACCTGCGCCATGCGCTCGCTGATCATCGTGGCGTGGGCGGCTCGCGGAAGCTGGAAGCGCGGGCTCCACGGCGAACTGCATGGCACGAGCGGCGTGCCGGCCACGACGCCGGCTCCGCCCGGTGCCGCATAGGGGCCGCGCCGGCCGCTTCCCCGACGTCGTCTGCGACGACCCGCGCCGACGTCGTGAGCCATGGGCGCTGCTCCCGCGCCTGTGAGGCCGGCCGGCGATGGTTCCCGACTGGCGGTGCAGGAATGGCCCAGGCTAGACTGACCGGCGTGTCCCCCAGACCGAACGCACCCCAGGCAGGTGCCATGCACACTCCCAGTTACCTCGCGGATCAGCTCCGCTTCCCAACGCCTCCGGCGCGGGTCGACCGCACATGGAAAGAAGCGCCGTTCTCACCTCCGGTGGCGATGGAGTACCTGGGGGAGATCCGTCGCTGGCGAGCCCGGCTCCTGGAGGTCCTGGTGGGAGAAGGGTCGGTGATCGACCGGTCACCGGCGCTCACCGAGCGGGCGCGCGATCACCTGATCCTCCTCCTGGACACCCAATGGGACGCGGCAACCACCCAGTGGGCGAGAGACTCGTCGTACAACATCGCTCCGTTCCCTGTCGTTCCGTCGTGGGAAGTCGACGATCCCATGGCCGCGGTGATGGAGGTGCTTCTCTGGCGGGCGGCGGTCGCGGACTACCTTTCGGATGTCTGGGACGTGTTGGGCCGGCCGGCATTGGAGTTCGAGGAGTGCGGCGTCATGGGCGCCCTCGTGCAGCCGATCCGCATGGAGGGCCGATGCGTCTTCTGCCTGTCGGAGTTCGGGGCCCAGCGGGTCGCACCCGAGGACCACGGCTGCGTGATGCTCGGTCACGTGCGCGCGAAGGGGCCGCCTTCTCCGGCCGACCCGTAGAGCACTCATGAACTATCCGTACATCATCATTGGTGGGGGCCACGCGGGTGCCGCCGCGATCGAGGGCATCCGTGCTCACGACGCCACCGGGAGCATCCTGCTCCTGGCGCGCGAGAATCATCCTCCCTATCAGCGTCCGCCGCTGTCCAAGGGACTGTGGTTTGGCAAGACCACCAAGGACGAACTTCCGATCTACGACGAAGCGTTCTACCGCCAGCAGAACGTGGATCTCGCTTTGAGGCGAGAGGCCGTGGAAATCGATCCGGAGAACCGCCGGGTGTGGGACGACCACGGCGCCACGTACGACTACGGAACGCTGCTGATCGCCACTGGCACCCGGCCGCGCCGCCTCGACGTCGAAGGCGGCGACAGCGAGGGGATCCACTACTATCGCTCGCTCGAGGACTACCTGTTCTTCTCCGGCTACCTGCCGCGTTTCCAGCACGCGCTGGTTCTGGGGTCGGGATTCATCGGCATGGAGATGGCGGCCGCCCTGCGCCAGGCGGGCAAGGAGGTGACGCTGCTCTATCCCACCGAGTATCCGCTGCGGCGCATCCTCCCGCGCGACCTGGGATTGTTCATCGCGGACTACTACCGGGACCACGGCATCGAGACCGTGTCGGGTGAGGGCGTGGTGCGATTCGAGGAGCGCGCCGAGTTGGTAGCGTTCACGACCGGCGGCAACCAGGTCACCACGCAGATCGTTCTGGCCGGCATCGGCGTCGAGCCGGTGACCGACCTGGCAGAGGCGGCAGGCATCGACGTGGGGAACGGCATCGAGGTGGACGAGTATGCGCGGACCACGGACCCGCACATCTACGCCGCCGGCGACGTGGCCGAGTTCCCCTACCTGGCCTTGGGGCGGCGTATGCGGATCGAGCACTGGGATCACGCCATCCAGCACGGCAAGGCCGCGGGCGCCAACATGGCGGGCGCGAACCGGCCCTACACGACGCTTCCGTTCTTCTACTCGGACCTCTTCGATCTGGGATGGGAAGCGGTCGGGGACCTGGACTGGAGCCTCGACATCCATGCCGTGTGGAAGGAGAAGCATCGCGAGGGCGTGATCTTCTACCTGAGCCAGGACGTGGTTCGAGGCGTACTGCTGTGGAACGTCTGGGACAAGGTGGAGTGGGCGCGCAACCTGATCCGCGGCGCCAAACCGATGAGCACCGAGGACCGGGAAAAACTCGCCGCCTCCGCCATGGCCGGGGCGGTGGGTGCCCCCGGTTCCGCCTAGGACCGGGCTCGGCCGCCCGCAATCCGGGCTTCACGCGTCGCCCGCAGCAAGGTAGTTTCCACATTCGTTGCTCCGCGCCGCACCGGCACCGTCCCGGGTCGTGATGCGCGGGTGCGGAAGTCCCCCGCCCGCGTGCAGGGGCGGACGCGGCATCACTCTCGGGAGAGGAGCTTCACATGCGTCGAATCGTTGCCGTTGCCGTCTGCCTGGCCGCGGGGCTCGCCTCGGCAGCAGCGCCGCGCGTCGCCGGCGCCGCCGAGCCCGGTGCGCCCACCATCCAGCAGTTCCTCAAGATCCGAACGCCGGGAGCGCCGGCCATCATGCCGGACGGCTCGCTGCTGCAGCGCGACTGGCCGGACGGGATCTACCAGCTCTATCGGGTGACACCCAAAACGTCCGGCGCGGCGGCTTCCTACGATCCGGCCAGCGTCACGCGCACCAAGCTCACCGATTTCCCCGACGGCTTGTCGGGGTTCGCGGTATCGCACGACGGGAAGCGCGTCATCCTGATGCACGCCCGCGGCGGGAACGAGAACACTCAGCTCACCCTGCTCGACCCCGCAACCGGGGAGAAGACGCCCATCCTTGCCAACCCGAAGGTTCAGGCGGCCGTGAACCTGTGGCTGGAGGACGGCAGCGGCTTCATCTACTCGGCCAACGACGAGAGCCCGAATGACTTCTACCTGTACCGCTGGGACTTCGCGACCGGGAAGGCCACCAAGCTCCTGGGGATGCCGGGCCAGTGGTCGGCAAACGACGTCACGCGCGACGGTTCTCGCGTGCTCGTGCAGCAGTCCATCTCGGCGTCCGATGCGAAATGTCACGAGCTGGACGTGGCGACGGGCAAGCTCAGGGAGATCACCATCCGCCCCAAGGACGGGACGGCCGCCTGCGGCATCGTCGGCTACATGCCGGGTGAGCGCGCGGTGCTCATGACCTCGGACTTGAAGGACGGCACCACGCGTCTGTACCTGAAGGACCTCAAGTCGGGAGCCGTGCGCGAACCGATCGCTTCCCTGACCAAGTTCGAGCTGGACGGTGCGTCCACCAACGACACGCGAGAATTCCTGGTGGCGGTGGCCAACGAAGACGGCTACGGCGTGACCTACGTCTATTCGCTGCCCGACTTCAAGCCGCTCCCCATGCCGCCGACGGAGAAGGGGGTGACCTTCCCCGCGTTCTTCCGAGGCTCGACCCTGGTGTGGACGCGCAGCAACGCGCGCAGCGCCGGAAACGCCTTCGCCACCACCTTCACGAAGACCGGCAAGGGACCGGCTCCGGCGGCCAAGCAGCTCACGTGGACCGAGGATCAGGGCATCGACCTCGCCGGCTTCCCGCTGCCCGAACTGGTGAAGTACCGGGCCTTCGACGGCACCGAGGTCCCGGCCTTCATCTACTTCCCGCCCGGGCATCAGGCCGGCACCCCGATTCCATTCATCGTCAACTACCACGGTGGCCCCGAGGGCCAGTCGCGGCCGGGATTCAGCGCCACCACCCAATTCCTTCTGTCCCGTGGCTTCGGCGTGCTGCAGCCCAACGTCCGTGGCAGTACCGGCTACGGGCGGGCCTTCCAGATGATGGACGACTACAAGAAGCGCTGGGACAGCGTCCGCGATGGCGTCGATGCGGCGGAATGGCTGGTGAAGTCGGGGAACGCCCAGCCCGGCCGCATCGCGACCTACGGCGGCTCGTACGGCGGCTTCATGTCGGTGGCCTGCATCGTCGAGGACCAGGAGCGCGTCGATCGCGGCGAGCGCAAGGAGCGCATGTTCGGCGCGTGCGTGGACGTCGTCGGCCTGGTGAACCTCAAGACCTTCCTGGAGAAGACCAGCGGCTATCGTCGCAAGCTGCGCGAGGTCGAGTACGGCCCGCTCACCGACCCGGACTTCCTGCTGTCCGTCTCCAGCATCCAGAAGGCCGACAAGATGCAGGTTCCGTTCTTCATCGCCCATGGCTTCAACGACCCGCGCGTGCCGGTCGAAGAGGCGATGCAGCTCGCGATCTCGCTCAAGGACAGGGGGCGCGAGCCACGCGTGTTCATCGCTCCCGACGAGGGACATGGGTTTGCCAAGCTCGACAACCGGATCTACTTCAACGAGCGAATGGTGGCGTTCCTCGAGGAGACGATCGGCGCGGGCGCCGTCGCGGCGGTCAAGCAGTAGGAGCGAGACGATCGGCGCGGGTCGATAGCCGCCGCGTTGGCAATAACGGGCGGCGTCCGATCGCGGAACTCTTGCCGGGCTGGGGAGCATCCCAGCCCGGCTCTCGTTTGGCGCCTGCCGACCGCGCTACGCCACGTCCCTCCGGTCGTGAGGATCGAGCGCGTCCCGCAGGCCGTCTCCCAGGAAATTGAAGCAGAACAGCGTCAGCGAGAGCGCCATGCCGGGGAAGATCACGAGCCACGGAAACAACGCCAGGACGCGCGCACCGTCGGAGACCAGCGTGCCCCACGAAGCGTCCGGAGGCTGCACGCCGAGCCCCAGGAACGACAGGAACGCTTCCTGCAGAATGATGGCGGGGACAGTCAGCGTCGTGTAGACGATCACCGGCCCGAGCGTGTTCGGAACGATGTGCCGGAAGATGATGGCGGCGTCGGTCGCGCCCAGGGCGCGCGCCGCCTCGACGAAGGTCTGCTGCTTGAGCGAGAGCACCTGGCCGCGGACGATGCGCGCCATGGTCAACCACTGCACCAGCCCGAGCGCCACGAAAAGCATGATGATGCTGCGGCTGAAGAATACAAGCAGCAGGATCACGAGAAATATGTATGGCAGCGAATACAGAATATCAACAATCCGCATCATGATCTCGTCGGTCTTGCCGCCGCGATAGCCAGCCACGGCGCCCCAGCTCACACCGATGATCAGGCTCACCAGGGTGGCGACCAACCCCACCATGAGGGAGATGCGGCCGCCGTGGATCACGCGGGCGAACGTGTCGCGGCCCAGCTCGTCGGTGCCGAACCAGTGGGTCACCGAGGGGGGCGTGGCGGCCAGCTTGAGATCCTGGGCCGTGGGATCCCGCATTCCCGGCAGCCAGGGGGCGAGCGCCGCGGTGACGCTGATCCAAGCCAGGAACACCCCCGAAAACACGGCGGCGCGATTGCGCCGCAGGCGCTTCCAGGCGTCGGACCAGAGGCTCGCGGGGTGTTCGCTAGCGAGCCCCTGCTCGGCCATGACGGGGGCAGCGGCGCTCACATGGGCCTAGGCCAGCTCGACGCGCGGATCCAGACGCGTGTAGGCGATGTCGATGGCCAGGTTCAGCACCATCAGGAAGCCGGCGTAGAACAGGACCTCTCCGAGCACCAGCGTGTAGTCACGGTTGAAGGCGGCGTTCACGAGATACCGGCCGAGGCCGGGGACCGAAAAGATGCTCTCCACGACGATCGAGCCCATGAGAATGCGGGCCGCTGCCGGGCCGATATACGACACGACCGGCAGGATGCCGAGCCGGAACGCATGCTTCATCACCACCACCGGCTCGGCCAGCCCCTTGGCGCGGGCGGTGCGGATGTAGTCCTGGTGCAGCACCTCGAGCATGCCGCCGCGCGCCAACCGTGCGACGTAGGCGACGTAGGCGGTGGAAAGGGTGAGCACGGGCAGCACCCGACTCTCGGGTCCATGCCAGAGCGCGGGCGGCAAGAGGTAGATGCCAAGCGCCAGCCCCAGCACCAGCACTGGCCCCAGGACGAAGTTCGGAATCGATACTCCGGCCAGCGCGATTCCCATCGACGCGTAGTCGACGGTCGAGTTGTGTCGTACCGCGGCGATCACCCCGATGGGCACCCCCACCAGGATCGCCAGCAGCAACGCCCAGCCCCCGAGCTCGGCGGAGACCGGAAGGGCCTCGAGGATGATCTCGCGCACTTGGCGCTGCGGGTACTTGTAGGACGGTCCGAAGTCGAGGCGCGCCGCGTTGACCAGGAAATGGACGTATTGGCGATGGAGCGGCTGATCCAGGCCGTACTTGTGCAGAAGCTGCTCCTTGGCGGCTGCGGGGATGTCCCGCTCGGCCTGGAACGGGCCGCCGGGAGCGGCACGGATCAGGAAGAACGTCAAGGTCGCGATCACCCACAGCGTGGGAACGATGATGAGCACGCGGCGCAGGATGAAGCCCGCGAGGCTCAACGGATCTCCACGGGAGCCGCGACCTTCGACTGTCGCGCGGCGACCGAGGCGGCCCGGCGCTGCCAGTCGCGATCGATCCACACCCGGGTGAGCGGATGGATGTCGAGCGGCGTTTGGTAGATGCCGCGCACGTAGGGCTTAACCAGCTCGTTGGTCGAATAGTGGTAGATGGGGATCACCGGGCCCTCGTCGAGCAGCAACATCTCGGCCTTGCGCAGGGTCTCGAAGCGCCGGGCGGGATCCATCTCCCGCGCCGCGGCGCGGATCATCGCGTCGTAGCGCGGGTCCGACCAACCGGTGCGGTTGTTGCCGTCGCCCGACAGGTAGCAGGCGAGGAAGGTGTTGGGATCGAGGTAGTCGCCGATCCACGAGCGGCGCGCCACGTCGTACTTGAGCGCCGTCGTGGATTGCAGGTACGAGCCCCATTCCTGGTTTTCGATCTCGACTGGGATCCCGAGCTCGCGCTTCCACATGGCCTGAATCGCCTCGGCGATGCGCCGGTGGTCCTCGCTGGTGTTGATCAGGATCGTGATCTTCGGGAATCCCTTGCCTCCCGGATACCCCGCCTTCGCCAGGTACCCGCGCGCCTTGACCGGGTCGAACACGATGCCGGGGGGATTGTCGTACCCCGGATAGCCCGAGGGGGCGAAGTTTCCCCACGGACGGCGGCTTCCCTTGAGCAGGTCGTTCGCGATCGCGTCGCGATCCACCGAGCATTTGAGCGCGCGGCGCACCATGACGTTGTCGAGCGGTGGCTTGGTGACGCAGATCGAGTAGAAGTAGACGGCCTGGTAGTCGCCGTGGCGGTAGTCGGCGTACGGACGCACGTAGGGGATGAACTGGGACGGAAAGTAACCGCTCGGGCACCAGTCCACGACGCCCGCCTTGTACAGGTTGAACGACGTGTTGAGGTCGTCGATCGAGTAGGCGACGATGCGGTCGAGGCGCACGCTGGACGCGTCCCAGTAGCGCGGGTTCTTCACGAATTCGAAGCGGTTGTTCTGGCGCCAGTAGTCGAGCGTGAATGCGCCGTTGCCGACGATGTGCGCCGGCAGGGTCCAGCGGTTGCCGTGCTTCTCCACGACCCAGCGCGGTACCGGCAGGCAGGTGTAGAACTGCGTGAGGTAGAGGAAGTACGGGACCGGTGAAGTCAGGCGCACCACGAACGTGCTGTCGTCCGGTGCCTCCAGCCCCACCTGGTTCTCGTCCCTCAGGGTGCCGTTGTTGAAGGTCTCGGCGTTGACCACCTGAAACAGGAACCCCGCGTAGCGCGACGCGGTTTCGGGCCTCAGGACCCGCAGCCAGGTCCAGCGAAAGTCGCTCGCAGTGACCGGACGTCCGTCGCTCCAGCGGATGCCGGGGCGAAGATGGAACACGTACGTCCTGCCATCCGGGCTCGTGTCCCAGCGATAGGCCTGCCCTGGTAGCGGCTCCAGCGTCTGCGGATCCTCGCGCGTCAGGCCCTCGAACAGGAGGCGCGCCACGCGACCGTCCGGCTGCCCGGCCGCGAGGCTCGGGTCGTAGGTCTCGGGTTCCGCGCCCAGGTTAAAGCTGAAGACGTTGCCCGCGGGCGGCGACGTGTCCCCGAACCAGCGCTCCCGGGACGCGCTCGCGCCCACCGGAGCCTCACGCGCGGGGGCGCATGCGCACACGACCACGGCGACCGACAGAAGGACGGCGGGGAGCTTCAGGCCGCGTGTCGGGTCACGCATCGGGTGCCGCTGCGCGGCGGGGCGCGTCACGGTCCGGCAGTATAGCAGCGGCTCGGAGGCGTCGAAGGGGACCTCTCGCGCGCGGTCAGAAACCCGGCTGGATGCTGAACTGCCAGAGCCAGCCCTTGAGTGGCCGGTCGTTGGGATGGACCAGATCCACCTCGCCCACCGCGAATCCGAACAGGTTGACGCGCATCGCCGCACCCAGGCTGGTCACGGTCGTCGGCTCGGCGCCGAAGAAGGAGACCTCTTGTCCCTTGTTCCACGCGCGACCGGCGTCGAAGAACAGGGCGGTCTCGACGGGCGGGACCGAGGGAGTCGGAAACACCCCCAGCGCGCCCAACAGCGGGAGCCTCAGCTCCAGGTTCGCGACCGCGATGCGACTACCCAGCA
>Ga0075434_100003290_pt1 | contig 14444 bp, 20 predicted proteins | sample RhiMethybrSRZTD3_FD_75298 | JGI IMG/M metagenome (GOLD analysis project Ga0075434, IMG submission 75298) | Populus rhizosphere microbial communities from Tennessee, USA - Rhizosphere MetaG P. TD hybrid SRZTD3 | ecosystem: Host-associated > Plants > Roots > Rhizosphere > Soil | place: USA... | reverse complement strand
TGCTAGAGCGGGTAGTGGGGTAATTGTGTGTTGCTGGAAACCGAAGCTGTATTTGTTCTGGCCGCAGCGCGGCCTAATGTTTATAGCTCGCGTAGCAAGGAGATGTGATGATCTTTCCGATTCCGGTTCTATAAACATTTGGTCCCTACGGGACCGACAAGAGTCGCGCCAGCAACACACAATTACGCTACTACCGCTAGAGCGTCTTGAACAGGAATAGGCCGGCGGCCATTACGATGACGGACAGAATTATGAAATGGCGCCATGTGATCGTCGCTCGATGGCAAAAAGGGCATTTTATCTCCCGGAAGCGCGTGAGCCTTCCACAGTGGTTACAATATGTTGTCATAGCGTCGTCCCTAAAGCCTCCCTCGCCTGCTTCACCTAGTCGTGAAACAGCACCGGCAAAACCAGAAATGCGACAAGGAACAGAGCATGCGACCTCTGATCGAATGCTTTGTCTTCGCGCGCTGCTTTTTCGTCGAGCGAACCTGGCAGGAAATCTTTGCCGCAATGCGGGCAGCATGCCGCGTTGGTAAAGCAAAGACGACCGAGACTTCGTGTAAAACCCATTTTGCTTACCACTTTCTAGTTTTCGTTTGCAGCTTCATGTTGATAGCGCTCGACGAGTTCTTTCAGGATTGGCTCGGAATCAAAGGCGGGACTGGCGTTCATTTTCAACATGCGGCCGACGATCAACTGATAGGCGTCGAGCGCAGGCTTTGAACCATCATTGTCAGCGCAACCTTTGGTTCTAATTCCGGCTTTGCAGAGACGCCAGAACACGGCTCGCACCAGTGTGGCCTCGCCGCTTAAGATGCCACGTCCTCTCAGTATCGAGGCGCGGTCATTCCACACAAAGTCACAAATCTTTTCGAATTGCTCGGAGTTTATAGTGGTCATACGATGACTTTCCGGCACTACTAGTCATGCCGCTCCTGGGACCATTTCTTGAACATCAACTGATGAGTGCGGCGGGCGAACGACCGCTGTTCTGATGGTGTTCCACCAATGTCTCTGACCGAACCGTCCATCGGTGTTCTATCGTCGGGCTGCATTACGAGCCAGGGATTAGCCAGCGCCCAACGTTCGGCATTGAACGGAGCCTGCGTCGTCGAATTCGATGGGCGAGGCGAGATAGCATTGAGTAGCGGCCCAGTGGGAGTCATTACGACTTTGGACCACTTGTTCTTTTCATAACGACTGAAAAAGTGAAACATCAGGACCCCTGAAATAGATGCCGCAATGCCGGCTCCCACAGCAAGCCATAAGTGAGATCTTCCTGCCTGAGAATCCAGGAAGCTCAGAGGACTGCTGAACGCAGTGAACAGAAACAGCTGCCGGCTAACGACGATGACCATTGCCACCAAACCAATAAGCGCCATCACAAACTTTGTCAGATTACTCATCGTATCAAGCCTTCTCTTGCAGTCTCACCACATCCCAATTCCACCATTCACTCTTTTGAGAGGCGGTGATCGCGGAAGCGTGTTCGCCATTCCCGTTAGCCTGAACTGAGCGTACTTCAATGGGACTGTTTATCATCAAAGCTAACTCGGAGTGTGGTATCAGTGCGCTACGTTTAAGGCTGGTGGATGGATCGTTCACCATGCAAAAGTCCACATTGCTATCGCCTCCGGGCGCAATGGTCTCGAGCAACTTGGCGTCAAGCGCTACCGGCTCGAAAAGCAGCATTCCAAAGTTACGTACCCTCGCCATCATGCCATCGTTACTGCTGTGAAACAGCGGCACGCGAAAGCGGCCGTGGCGCTCGAGCGCAAACCAATCGCCGTTAGCGCGGCGCATTGCGTATACTTCGGTCATAGAAGGTCTCTCCTTATCCTTCCGTCACCTGGAGTTTGACCCGGCGAAGTGATGTGAATCTCATTCCGTTTGTCGTAGCGAAGGAATTGTGAGAAAAGGAAGAATCCGGCGATACACACGATAAGCGCGGTGCCGATAGCCAGCCACAAATGAACCGTTCCGCCTTGAACATCCACAACTCCATCAGCGTTCTTAAAAATTGCGAACAGGTAGAACTGCCAGGCCGAGACTCCGCCGAGGACGGCCAAGCCGATCACTGCCATTAAAGTCTTAGTCGTGCTTTTTTTCTGGTCCATGTTTCTCTACATCACCCTCCGTCAAAATCTTCAATCCCAGGTATTTCTGATAGTTCGCCTTCTGAGGCGAGCGTTCGGACACCATTCGCAACTCTTGCATCAGGCGCCGTCATCTGAGCGTCTGAGTTAATCATGCTCCACCGTGGGTGCTGTCCCTTTAGACGCGCCTGGCTAATCTGATACGAGTCGATGACGTCCTGGGCCCTGATTCGATTTGTTGGGCTCGCACGACCGGCGAGTGCTGATGTGTTTTCGCTAACGGTCTCGTCTAGATAAGCCGCCTTCACTTGATTCCTCGCATTTCTCAAACTTGGCCACACAACAGAAACACTAGCCAAATTGCGCTGCGCGGTCTGTGCGTTAGACCGCTTATAGACCGGGAATAGCTGATTCGGAGGCGAAAACGAGTTTTTGTCTATGTGTGTTGTCGCACGGACGGCTGAAATTTTCAGCCGTATTCTTGAACTTGTATAAAACGTTTGCCCTAACAACATGCAAGCAAGAGAAAGAAGGGCTGTAATTGGTGAGGAACTGAGACTCGGATATGTATAACGAACAAGTGATCAAGAAACGAGCGAAGGGTATTAATTGGGACACCGCCATTTTCATGGGGTTGTTTCATCTCAGCGCGATTGCAGCGCTCTTCATGTTCAGTTGGCAAGCCCTGGTAGTTGCGCTCGTGCTTTGGTGGATTACCGCCAGCCTCGGCGTCGGCATGGGTTATCACCGACTGTTGACGCATCGCGGATACAAGACACCAAAGCTGGTCGAATATTTCTTAAGCGTGTGCGGCACGCTCGCGTTCGAAGGCGGCCCAATCAACTGGGTGGTCACGCATCGCATTCATCACGCCCATACGGACGCGCCGGGTGATCCACACACACCGCGCGACGGCGGGTGGTGGGCACACATGGGATGGATCCTGACGGGCACGGCACAGCAGTATGACAGTTCAACTAAGGCGCGCTATGCGCCGGACATGACGAAGGACAGATTTCATGTATGGCTCAACCGCCTGTATTGGGTGCCGCTGGTCCTGCTGGGTGTCGCATTGCTCGTGTTCGGCGGTTGGCCATATCTGATGTGGGGAATCTTCTTTCGGGTTACGTTCAATTTACATGCGACCTGGCTGGTCAACTCAGCAACGCACATGTGGGGCAGACGCCGCTTCGTTACGCACGATGATTCAAGAAACAATTGGTGGGTTGCGTTGCTGACGTTTGGCGAAGGCTGGCACAACAATCATCACGCTCACCCAACTTCCGCGAGACACGGACTCGCCTGGTACGAGATCGATCTGAACTGGTGGGGCATCCGGGTGATGCAGTTTCTCGGTTTGGTGAAAGCGATCAAACGCGTCAACTTGGCGAATCATGCAAACGCTCAGGGCTAAATCAGTATGAAACACTCGCATACCGCGCGGACCACCAGCGAACAAGAGGTTTTTGATGTCCAAAAATAACGGCACAAGCCCGCTCATATTGGTAGTCGAGGATGTCCATGAGATTCGCGACGGCATGGAGAAGCTGCTCACGTCAGATGGGTATCGCGTGTCGCTGGCGCGAGACGAATATGACGCGCTGGAGAGGGCGCGCGTAAAACGTCCCAACCTAATTCTGGTGAGCCTGGGCGGATCCTCGACTGAGGTTGGCCTGGCCGCGACGCGCATTCGCGACGGCATAGAAATGGGAGCGAACGTACCCGTAGTGATTTTTTGTGGCGGTGGAATCAGCGAGGGTGATGAAATCACTGTGGGTCACAATATGCATCTCACGCGCCCAGATAACTTCAATCAATTAAGAAACCTGCTCGCTCGTCTGCTCGAGCAGACGCACTTGCCGGCTGACATTGAAACGGGAGCGAATGCTCCAGAAAAGAACTTAACGAACCATGTATAACACACCTCATAAAACTCTTACCGCAAGATTTCTCGAAACCAAACCAAGAGTTCTCCTGGAGCTCACTAACGCGACCGAAAAGACGCTTAAATCCGTCGAGGTTCTCACGATCTTCCTAAAAACGAGTACGACTCCGAGCCTCGGTTATTCCCAGGCCCACATAAGATTCGAAGCGATAAAGCTCATGCTTCCGCACCAGACCGCGGTGATGTCTCACCGCACCTGGATTGATGGCAAGCCGGCGAGCGACGAGCGCGATCAGATGACTCAGCTAACAAGCATCGCCGGTAAATTCAATCCTTACGTGCTCGATATTTCCTGGGAGGACGCCGAAGGCAAGGCGCGTTTTCAAAGAATTCCGGTTGGGCACTGATCAGAAGTTAACTCAGACCGAGGCGATTTGTTTTGAATCAAGACCAACACACAAAAATTAACTGCGAACAAAAGACACCAGTCCGGGAACTGCTCCGTCAGGAGCCTAACATTCCACTTTTTCTCAGAGACGGTTCCGACGGTAAAAAGGGGAACGCCCAGGACGAGAAAGATGCAGCGGCAGAATAACTCGGGAGCACTTATGGTCTATCCACAATTCGAGGAAAAGGTTAATCACGCCAGGGACGCTCTGAAGAGGGCGTCCAGTGAAAATGTTATTGAGCTTTGCAAACAGTACCTGGCAGTGCTCGCCGAATACCGCAGCAAGCTTTACGAACTACAATGGACTTCTCGCACCCATAAACCATTTCCATCTGCTTCGCCGGAGGGCCTTGGCCTAACGAGGAGAACTATCCGCGCAGCGATAGAGAACACGACCAAAGAGCGCCACGGGACTGAGATGCTCCTCCTCTCGTTTACCACGGTTAGCGGTTACGAGGCAGTAGAGATATTTAATCGGCAAAAGTACGAGGGCCGTGAAGATTGGGAACTAAGGTCCAGCGGAGTCAAGTCTGCCGGCATCTCGGGTGGTGATCTGATGACGATCCAGGAAGCAGTTGATCTTGCCGGTCTGATTCGACGCGAGGAGTACGTCGCCCAAAATGCGGCACAGTCCTAGAAAGTTCAGGCTGAATCGAGCGTGAAAAACCTCAGGAGTTTTCCCAGCTCGAGGTCAGAGTTCTGAGTATTTCGTGAGCGCGCCGGACGTCAGCAGCGTTGACCATCAAGCTAACACCGTTGGTTCTTTGAAGGTGAGGCTCCATTCCGCCACTATCGTCTTTGAACACGAAGGCTGTCACGCCTTCGTCTTGAAGCACATCACGAGCCATCGCGGCATCCAATTCATTGGTGAAGACCTTAAGGACAACAACTTCTTCTGACATTGGTTTGTGCTTCCCGATTAGTCCTCAGCGTTTCATTCCATCGACGATCCGCGGTTTAAGAGATGCGCGAACTGGTTGAGCAGCTCCTGGGTATAAATGCGAACGGCGCGCAACTCGGCAAAGGTTACAGAAGCCAGTTCTTCAGCAGTTGGCTGGCGTAAAAACGAGTTCTCGCGGGTGTCTTCATTCCAGCTGGCAGCGTGCTTTTCCTTCAGCGTCTCAGCACGGATAGGATTGTTGGCTTCCACTTTTCTTCCCTGACCCGCAAGACTATTGGCCGGCTACTTTGGGCAATGACCGGGCAAGAACTTCATCCACATCGAGATGCCTCCCCTTGCGGATCGAAATTCGTGGTGAAACAGCTCCCTCCTTAGACTTTGCGTTATATGAGTCGATCGCCGCAAGCGCGCGGCTTTGGTTCGTCGGCTCGTCGTTAACCACTCTCAAATTAGTTAGTGTCATGTTGTCCTTTCTATGCCAGCCGGCCAGGTGCTCGGCCACCCTTAATCGTTGAGTTCCCGTTGCGGCCCTTTGAATAAGCTATCAAACGCCGGTAGCGATTTCGCGGATCGGCGGTTTTGAAACTCAACGATCCACGAGCGAACCGCCGTGGACCATCTTGGCCCGATCCGAGATGTCGAAAGGTAATTTCTAAAGCAGAGCTGGTTGAGGTTATAGCAGTCTAAAGAGCGGCGGTCTGTGTGCTAACACACAAAGCCGGAATTTGCCAGATAATGCTGCAGACTATCTATTCCAGCAGCCGGTCGAACTCGTCTTTCACCACGCGGTAGCACTCGCACACGGTCTCTTCCAGCTTCTGGCGGTCGAGGATCTGGATGTGACCACGGAAGTACGTGATTGCCCCGATATCTTGCAGGTGACCGTCAGCCACAGTGACGCCTTCGCGGCGCACTCCCAACATGTCGGCAATCAGCTCCTGCGTCATAACCAGCTCATCGGCCTGCACCCGGTCGTGGCTTAGCAGGAGCCAGCGGATTCGTTTTGGCTATTAGGCGATTTACATACGAGGAATTGACGTTCGAAGCGCGTCGTCTATTGCACTGTATCGCTCTGTGCTGCTGGCTGCGATGCGTTGTAGTGAATGCTGCTGTCGCTCGAATCGATAAAGAAATGGTTCGTGCCTGAACCTTCATCTACCGGGTCGGCATTCAATGTGTAAGACGAAGTTGAGTTAGCCGTCTTTGGCGCGACTTTGAGTGTGTAAATGTAGCCATCGGCCAATGGTGGATTTCCCGAGAATTTCGAACTGAGAAACTGTTCTTTGGTGAGCTGTTCAAATGTCGCGAATGATCGACCGTGCGTGTTGTAGTACTGAATTTGGACGGCGGCGATCGTTTTCATGTTCTGAAGTGTTGCCGCTTCATTGCCTGCGCGCGTCGCTGCTCGCCAGCCCACCACGGCGGCGCCAATCAGGATGCCGATAATCGCGATCACGATCATCAACTCGATCAGCGTAAAGCCGTGCTGGTTACGTTGTGCTTTGAGGGGTTTGTTCATTGGAAGTTCCTTTGCTAAAAACGCCATACTCAGGTGCGGGGTTCCGAAAAGGAGGTCCCGCGATCCCAACTTGAGGGGCAAATCTTATCACTCGCGAGCATCTGCGTGCCAGACGCGAGCCATCTGAACGTCCTGATAGCCCCAACTCAGCATTGCATGTAAAATGGCCAATCTATGAGGCAACTGCGCCCAGCCGACGCCCCTCGCGTCGATACCGCCGAAAAAATCAGACTGCTCCAAAGCGAGATTGAGCGCGTGATTCGCGGCAAGCCCGAAGCCGTGCGCCTCGCGATCGTGACGTTGCTCGCGGGCGGTCATCTGCTCGTCGAAGACGTCCCGGGTGTAGGCAAGACGACGCTCGCGCATGCGCTGGCGCGCGCGCTCGAGTGTTCGTTTCAGCGAATTCAATTCACTTCCGACTTGCTACCGTCCGATGTGCTCGGCTTGTCGGTTTTCGATCAGAACTCGTCGGCGTTTGAGTGGCGGCCTGGTCCGATTTTCGCGAACGTCATTCTCGCGGACGAAATCAATCGGACTACACCAAAGACGCAATCGGCGCTGCTCGAAGCGATGGCCGAGCGTCATGTGACGGTTGAAGGACTGACTCACAGTCTGCCGCAGCCGTTCATCGTGATGGCCACCCAGAATCCGATTGAACATCACGGAACTTATCCTTTGCCTGAGTCGCAGCTCGATCGATTCATGTTGCGTCTGCGCATTGGTTACCCGGGGGCCGCGGACGAGAAACAGATGCTGCGCGATCGTGAGCACACCGACCCTCTCGATGAAACGCAGCCGGTAATGTCGGGCGAAGAGATTCTCGATTTGCAGAGGGCGGTTGCTGACGTTTCCGTCGATGACGCGATCGTTGATTACTTGATGCGCATCGTCGCTTCGACACGATCGTCAGAGATGTTGGATTTGGGTGTGAGTCCGCGCGGAACGCTGGCACTGTTTCGCGCCGCCCAGGCGCTCGCCTTAACCGAAGAGCGTGACTATTGCATTCCCGACGACGTGAAGCGCCTGGTCGTTCCCGTGTTCGCGCACCGGCTCACCGTAAGTTCCCGCTACTCCTCGGCGATGCGACGCAGCGAAGAAGCGGAAGCTGTGCTGCACGAAATCCTCAAAACAGTCAGCGTGCCGTTGTAAGCAATGATGAAGTCGGAAGGATGAAGGATGAAAGAAGAACCAGAACATCCTTCGCACCATTTTGATCGAACAAAGACGGCCGCGGCAAAACGCGAGCCGCGCAAAAAGAATCCTTCATCCCTGGTTGCCCGTTGGCGCAATACAATTCTCGGCACTGTGCTGGTTATCGGTGGGTGCGCCACTGCGTTCTTCACCATCTTCGCCCGCCATTTGGGAGAGCCGAGTCTCGCCGGAGTCGGGGCCATTGCGTCACTTCTGTTTGCGCTGCTCATCACGATTCTCGTCGTCCCGCCGCTTGCGCGATCGGCGTATCTTGAAGTCGCAAATCGCGGCTTGCCGCTCGAAGTTACGTCGGGCGGAGTAATCTTTATTATCATTCTCGTCGTCGTTGCATTGGCGGCGTGGAACACCGGAAATAATCTTCTGTTTCTCGTGTTCTCGATCATGCTGTCAACGTTATTCGTGTCCTGGGCCGCGGCCAGATTGACGCTACGTGATCTGACAGTCGCCGCTCGATTTCCCGATCACATTTTCGCGGGCGAGCCAACCGAGGTGTTGGTGACAATCAAAAACGAGAAACGGCTGTTACCCTCTTTTTCGATTCTCGTGGAGGCGCGGGGCCCGGCGGATCGAAAAGCAAAGAAGACAAACAAACGCAGCCGCTTCCTGAAACGCACGCTCGCGTATTTCACTTACATTCCGCATCGCGCTGCCGCCGAGCAAACGATCGAACAATTGTTTCGCAAGCGCGGCCACGTGCTGGTCACCGGCTTTGAACTGTCTACGCGATTCCCGTTCGGCTTCTTTCGTCATCGCCGCCGGCTGCACTCGCGAGAAGTCGACATCGTTGTCTATCCAAAGCCACAGCCGGTCGCTGACGAACTGCACCTGCTGCCGCTGTTTAGCGGGCAAAGCACATCTTTTCGGCGCGGATTCGGCCACGACTTGTTGCTGCTCCGCGAGTATCAGCAGCGAGACGACCTGCGGCACATTGATTGGAAGGCCACGGCGCGCGTGCGACGTTTGACCGTGCGTGAGTTCACGGCTGAAGACGAAAGACGAATGACGATTCTGCTCGACACGCGTCTGACTGAGGACATCGATCGAGAGAATTTCCGGATCAGGTTCGAGAACGGAGTGATTCAAGCCGCGTCACTGGTGAAGCACTTTATCGACGAACGCGCGGAAGTGTCGCTGGTTCTCGGCGATGAATCGACCGCGTTCGGCAAAGGCCTTGAGCACTTGTATGTCTGTCTGCGCAAGCTCGCGCTGGTCCAACCGGATCGCGAAACCAGCGGTGACCGCGAGCTGGAGAGAATGGTCGAAGCGGCGACCGCGCATGATGGCCGCGGCGGCGATACGAATTATTTGATCATTCTAACTGCGTCAGCGCACGGAAACATTCCACCAAACATTTGGCGTCACGCGTACGTGATCTTTCTCTAAAACAGAGAACTCACCAAAAACTTAATGGCTGCACCCGCAACGCCCTCAAAGCCGAACTCGAAAAGAAGCGAGTCGCGAAGATCCTTGTGGCTGATTGCTGTCTGCTTCACGCTGTCGGGCGCGGCCGCGTTGATTTATGAAGTGCTCTGGATGCGGATGCTCGGGCTGGTTTTTGGCGCCACGACAATCGCTGTCAGTGTCGTCCTCGGCGCTTTCATGGGCGGGTTAGCTCTCGGCAGTGCGTTGGCAGCCAGAATCGCGCCGCGAATCTTCCGGCCGTTGCGCGCGTATGCGTGGATAGAAATCGCGATTGGTGTGTACGCGTTGGCCGTGCCAGCCGGCTTTCGCGCGGTTGGCTATCTTGACGCGACGCTCTGGCAGCGAATGCACCCCGCTGCCTTTAGCTTTGCGATTGCCCGCCTTCTTTTGACCTCGCTCGTATTACTCGTTCCCACCGGGCTAATGGGCGCAACACTGCCGATGATCGTCGGCGCAATACGCCAGCGCGGCGAAACGGCTCCGCGAACAATCAGCAGGTTTTACGGGCTGAATTTGGGGGGAGCGATCATCGGCACGCTCGCCGGCGGATTTGTGCTTCTGCCAAATTTCGGGATGCGCATCACGATCCTGATTGCGGCGCTTACGAATCTTCTCATTGGCCTCGTAGTGCTGATCGCTGGGCGCAGTGCATTGGCTTCCTCCTTCGGACTTGAAGATCGCCACGCCGCGCGCGAAGAAGCGGGCGAGTCGCACGCTCCCGTCGATCGGGCGTTGTGGTTTGGATGCGCTTTCGCTTCGGGATTCGTCACGATCGGCATGCAAGTAATCTGGTCGCGAATTCTGTCGATGATCATTGGATCGAGCACCTATGCCTTCACGATGGTACTGGCGCTTTTTCTCCTGGGGCTCGCAATCGGCGCGTGGATCGTGGGCTTCTTAAAAAAGACGGAAAGTGCCCGCCTGCGGCGCGTTATATTTGTCGTGCAACTTCTGATCGTGCTCAGTCTCTTCATCAGTTTTCGTATGACAAGCGCCGTTCCAGGCTTTTTAATCAGAATTGGGTTTGCCTTCGGAATCGACTCATGGCATGGACTGCTCGCGCTGCAGGCGTTCGCGGCCACCGCCCTCGTGCTTGTGCCGGCGACGCTGATGGGAATGATCATGCCCCTCGTTTTGGTTTGGACCGCGGGCGGACGTGCGCCGGAGAAGCTTGTCGGCCAGAGTTATGCCCTGAACACGTTAGGTGCAATCAGCGGCGCGATCGCCACGACCTTCGTGTTGATTCCGCTGGCGACCACGCGTTTAGCTGTGTTCGCGATGGTGGCAATCTCAATTTTAATCGCCGCGGTTGCCTATCGATCGAAAAAGACAACGACGGATGTCGCACTGGTGCGCAGTCTGGTCGCGGGCATGGCCGCGATAATGATCGTCGCCGGACTCTTCCTCTGGCCCCGTTTGAACCTGAACGAGCTATCGATTGGCGCGTACGATAGTTTCGTGCGCGTTCTCGCCCAATCGCGCAGCGTGCCCGATCAACCCAGCGGCCCAAACGATCATCAACTCCTGATGTATGACGAAGGTCGCACGGCCACGGTGTCAGTGCGTCGCGATTGGGGCATTACTTCGGTAGCGATCAACGGGCGCACCAACGCGTCAGACGCCGACGATATGCCAACGCAGATCATGCTCGGGCAACTCGGTGTTTTGGTTGCTCCCAGACTTGAGAACGCACTAATTGTCGGATTTGCCACCGGAGTCACGACGGGATCTGTATTGCAGTCGCCAATTCAGTCCGTTGACTGCATCGAGCTGGAGCGCGCCGCAATCTCTTCCGCGCGATTCTTCCAGCACGTCAACAACCATCCATTGAACGACACGCGGCTGCGAATGATCGTCGACGACGCGCGGACGTATCTGCGCGTCAATCAGACAAAATACGATTTGATCATCAGCGAGCCGAGCCATCCGTGGGTGCCCGGCGTCGCGAATCTGTTTACGCACGAATTTTTTGCGCTCGGACGTGAGCGACTTCAGGACGACGGCATCTTCGTGCAGTGGTTGCAAATCTATCAGTTGTCGAATGAGAGTTTGCGATCCGTTCTCGCGACCTTTCATCAAGCGTTTCCGCACGTCGCCGTGTTCCGCGTCCAGGGTGCCGCGAAGGGAAAGGATCTAATCCTACTGGGCAGCCGTCAGCCGATGGATTTAGGCCTCATCGCGCAGCGTCTGGAAGATCAGCGCGCGCAGTCGGAGCTAAACCGTATCGGTTTGCATTCTGCTGAAGACGTGCGCGCCTGGTTTGTGTGTGACGAGAACAAGCTGGGGCCCGCGGTCACGGGAGCGGTCATCAACACCGATGACAACATGCACGTTGAAATGGTCGCGCCGCGCGAAGCGTTTCGGCCAACGATGGAAGAGAATGCCAGGTGGATTGATCGATTGCGCCAGTGAGTTCGATTTCAACCCTCAAGGCCCCGCTCGATCCCACACGATCGTGTATCGCCAAAGCCAGTGATTGTACACGCGTGATCCCGGCATTAATCGATTCGCCAACGTCCGCGCTTCGGTGAGTGTCAGGTATGTTTCGCCCGCGCAGTGGCGCTCCCACGCGTCACGCACGGCACGTGGACGATGAGGGCTGCCGGTGCGAAGCAATCGCCCAAATCCGACCTGTCCCAGCGCAAAATGCGATCGAAGGTGATCGAGAATTCCTGCGTCTGCGCGGATGTCATGAAGAATTAAACGCCCTTTGGGTGCAAGCATCTCCAGCAAACGCGGAAAAGCCGACTCGATGGGAATGTGATGAAGCGCCGCGGCAGTAATTACACAATCGAATGTCTGCGATCCCAAGTCGTGCGAGAGAAAGTCAGCGCAGACAAAAGAGAGTCCGTCATGAACCTTTTCACGAGCCCTCGCGATCATTTCCGGCGAGAGGTCGATACCTACAACTTTGCGCTGGTTTGTAGCTAGTTTCGCTGTCAGTCTGCCCATACCGCATCCGACGTCGAGCACGGTCTTCGCATTGCCGGGAATCAGCGCAAGCAGAAAAGCATCGTACCGGGCCGTGTCTTCATCGTGTGGATCGCTCAGCCGCGCGATCTCATCGAAATCACTTCGCACTCTTGCGAGGTCCATGGAAACTTAATCTCCAAGCTTCGTTCCCACACTAAGTTGAGTCCCATTAAGAAAATCGCGCGCCGGCATGCGCCGCGAATTTTGAGGTTGGACTTCCAACACACGTAATGCCGTGCCGTCGCCGCAGGCGACAATCAAGCGATCGCGGACGGCTTCAATGACCTGGCCGTTCGGAAATCGCAGTTGTTCGATCCATTCCGGCACGGCGCTCCAAACTATCAAACGGTGCGATCCGAATGTGGTGTGTGCGGTGGGCCATGGCTGAAATCCGCGCACGCGACGTTCAATAGCAAAAGCGTCCAGCGACCAATCGATCAAACCGACTTCGCGTTTGAGAATCGGCGCGAACGATGCTTCTGAATCCATTTGAGGCTTCGGTTCGATATCGTCGAGCTTCGCAAGCGTTTCACTGATCAACTCAGCGCCCATGTCCGCTAGTCGAGCCATGAGTTCAGGTGCAGTCTCGCGTTCGCCAATCTTTGTCGCTTTCTGGAGCAGAATCGGACCGGCATCAAGTTCCGCGACGATCTGCATGGTTGTCACGCCGGTCTGCTCTTCGCCGTTAACAATGGCCCAGTTGACTGGCGCCGCACCGCGATATTTCGGCAACGGAGAGAAGTGCACGTTGACGCAACCATGCTTCGGCGCGTTGAGAAACTCGGCCGGAAGAATCTTTCCATAAGCCACAACGACAGCGACGTCGGCGTGGTGCGAGGCGAACAACTGCTTCGCTTCGTCATTTCTGATTTTCTGTGGCTGAAGAATTGTGAGGTTGTGTTCGACAGCGAACGCCTTCACCGGTGATTGATGAAGTCTCTTACCACGGCCCGCAGGTTTGTCGGGCTGTGTCCACACCGCCGCGATCTCGTGGCCATCGTCAACAAGCCGTCGCAGTGACGGCACTGCAGACTCCGGTGTGCCCATGAAGACGATACGCATTGGCGGTTACTTTACTTTGAAGGTGCGCGAACAGAAAGAGCGGGGGCAAGCCCGCCTTCCTGACCTGGAGATATTGTTACTCGACCGTCGTCAATGAACTTGGCAGTCTCCACGCGGTCGACGTAACAAAGAAGCTGATAGTCTCTCAGGTCAGGAAGAGCGGCTTGCCCCCGCCCCTGAAAGTCTTAGATCGCCGTGCCGGCTTCCGCTCGCTTGCGCGTTGCGCCAACTTTCTCAGACGACAATTTCGCTTGCATGAAGAGCAAGAGATAGTCGCGGCCGCCCGCCTTCGAATCGGTTCCTGACATGTTGAATCCGCCGAACGGGTGCACGCCGACCAGCGCGCCCGTGCATTTGCGATTCAGGTAGAGGTTTCCGACGTGGAACTCGTTACGCGCGCGTTCCAGTTTTGCTTCGTCGGTTGAATACACCGCGCCGGTCAAGCCGAACTGCGTGTCGTTCGCAATTTCGAGCGCGTGATCGTAGTCGTTGGCCTTAATGACCGCGAGCACTGGGCCAAAAATTTCTTCCTGTTCAATCGTGGCGCCGGGCTTTACGTCAGCGATCACGGTCGGTTCGATGAAGAACCCTTGCTCGCCGTCTGACCCACCGCCGGCGACGACGCGGCCGCCTTCGGCTTTGCCTTTCTCGACATAGCCGTTGATTGCCTTGAAAGCCTTCTCGTTAATCACCGCGCTCATCGCCGTTCCGTTGTCGGTGGGCGCGCCGACGTTTATCTTCGCAGTGCGTTCCGCAATCTTCTCTACCATCGGATCGTAAACGCGCGCATCGATAATCGCGCGAGAGCACGCCGAACACTTCTGCCCCTGGAAGCCAAACGCCGATTGGACCACTCCGGTCGCCGCCTCGTCGAGATCAGCATCATCAGCCACAATGATGGCGTCTTTCCCGCCCATCTCGGC
>Ga0075434_100003289_pt1 | contig 14447 bp, 13 predicted proteins | sample RhiMethybrSRZTD3_FD_75298 | JGI IMG/M metagenome (GOLD analysis project Ga0075434, IMG submission 75298) | Populus rhizosphere microbial communities from Tennessee, USA - Rhizosphere MetaG P. TD hybrid SRZTD3 | ecosystem: Host-associated > Plants > Roots > Rhizosphere > Soil | place: USA... | reverse complement strand
GCGCTTCGCATGGAGCTCAATCCGCACTTCCTGTTCAACGCCCTGAACGCGGCCTCGGGGCTGGTCCGCAAGCGCGAGAACGATGCGGCAGTGGACATGCTCGCGCGCCTCGGGGACTTGCTGCGGACGACGCTCGATCGTGAGATGCCAGCCGAAGTCGGGCTGTCGGAGGAGATCCATTATCTCGCCCGCTTCGTGGACATCGAGCTCGTGCGGTTCGGCGATCGGCTGCGTGTGACGTGGGACATCGACGCCGACGTGCGAAACGCGCTCGTGCCGCCGCTCATCCTGCAGCCGCTCGTCGAGAATGCGTTGCGACATGGCATCGCGCGTCGGCCGGGACCTGCGCAGCTGCGGATCTCGGCGCGGCGTGTAGGGCTGCACCTCGAGCTCGCGGTCCGCGACAGCGGCGAGGGCCTGGTGGCGGACGGCCGGTCCCCGCGCGAGGGGATCGGCCTGTCAAACACGCGAGCGCGGCTCGCGGAGCTGTACGGTCCCGAGGCGGCCCAACTCGAGATCGCGGATGTTCCCGGAGGAGGCGTTCGCGCGCGACTTCTCCTGCCTTTCCATACAACAGTTCTGGAGCGCGATGACCCAGATGTCGCAGCAGCCGGTGCCTAACGTCATAGCTCCGCCCGCGGCCGGAACCGTCCGCGTGCTGATCGTGGACGACGAGCCACTTGCCCGTGATTGCATGCGTCTCGCACTGCGCGGCGTATCGGGTGTGAAGATCGTGGCCGAGTGCGGCGACGGCGCCTCGGCCGTCGAGGCGATCCGTCGGTACGGCCCGGACGTCGTCTTTCTGGACGTCCAGATGCCCGGCCTCGATGGCTTCGCGGTGCTCGAGCGCATCGAAGCGGCGACCATGCCGGTGGTCGTATTCGTTACGGCGTTCGACTCGCACGCGATCCGCGCGTTCGAGGTCCACGCGCTGGACTACGTGCTCAAGCCGTTTCCCGATGAGCGGCTCGTCGCCGCGCTCGATCGCGCGCGAGCGGCGATTCAGGAGCGCCGGAACGGCGAGCTTGGTCGCCGCCTCGCCGAGTTCGTTCAGCACTGGCAAGCCGGGGCGCTGGCGGCAGGTCACGAGACGTTCGGCTCGGACCTGGCCGCGATGGCGCCCTCGGGGGATGTATCGCGCGAGCGCCTCGGCCCTTCGATCGAAACGGAGCACGAGGTGGTTGAGCCGCACCGGCCCGGGTCGCCCTCGTACATCGGCCGATTCGCGGTGCGCTCCGATGGCCGAGTGCGATTCGTTGCGGCGGCGGACGTGGACTGGATCGAGGCGGACGGCAACTACATGGTGCTGCACGTCGGCGAGACTCGGCATCGCCTCCGCGCGTCGCTCGCCGGGCTCACGGAGGGGTTGGATCCGAAGCAGTTCGTGCGCATTCACCGCTCGGTGATCGTGAACGTCGACCGGATCCGTGAGGTGCAGCCGTGGTTTGGCGGCGACTACATCGCGATCCTCCGCACGGGTGCGAAGCTTCGAGTGAGCCGGCTGCGCGCACCGCAGCTTCTTCGGCCGACGGCATAGCGGGCGCAATCACGGCGGCTGGCGGTAACGGCGGGTAGGGCTAGCATCGCGGCGGGGGCTTGGCCAGTTCCAAGTGGGTCGGTCCTCAGTAATCAGGCAGCAGGCATCAGGTTCCATTTCCTCGAGTTGGGGAGCGCGAAAGGGCTGCGCGACGCTCCGGCGCACCGTCTCGGGTCAACCACTGGAGGAAACGGGACCTGATGCCTGATGACTGCGCCCACTGAGGACTGACCCACTTGGAACTGTGGTTTCCCGCGCCTTTCGATGTGCCGCAGAAAGTCTATCGCGGTGGGTCTCGCTTGGGGCAGCCGGTTGGCTCGTAGGTGTCTGCGATCGAAACGATCTTCCACCCCGATGGAGTCTTGAGCAACTGCACCGCGTCGACCCCACAGTGACTCGGCGTTTGGCCGAAGTGGAAGTCGTATTCGGCCCACACAGTAGCGAGCGTGCCGCGCACGCGGACCTCCGGTGACCACGCGCGCTCGATCCACGGGCCGCGCTGGTCCGACGCCATGAAGGTGGCGAAGCGGTCCCAGGAGAGCGCCTGGACGACCTGCTCGCCGCCCTGCCGCGCGCGCATGCCGAAGAGCTTCGCGTTAGGATCGAAGACCTCGCGGAAAGCCGCGGTATCCTTCGCGCGCATGGCGTCGAACAGGCGCTGCACGGTTGCGAGAACCGCCTGTTCCTCGGGACCTAACGCCTTCGACGCGGCCGCCTGCGCCTGAACGGGACGGCCCGTGCCGGCCGTCAGGGTGAGAACGGTCACGGCGCCCAGCCATAGGCGATGCATCCTACGCCACCCGCTCCGCGCTGCGAAGGTCGCAGCCGACTCGCGCGTAGCTACCCGGCGTCACGCCGACGATTCGCTTGAAGTACCGCGTCAGGTGACTCTGGTCCGAGAACCCCGTCGCGTGCACGACGTGCGCGAGCGGGAAGCCTTGGCGGATGAGACGTCGCGCCTGCTGGATACGGACCTGCTCGAGATACTTGTACGGCGGCAGTCCGAACGAGGCGCGAAACACGCGAATGAGATGAAATGTGCTGAGCCCGGCTTCCTCTGCAAGCTCACGAATGGTGACCGTCCGCGCGTATTCGGCTTCGAGCAGGTCGCGAACGCGCCGGAGCGCGGCTGTCGCCCGCCTGCCCGGCAATGGCGCGCTCTCGCGATGCTGCGATGACGCGCAATGGATCACGATCTCGCCAACGACCTCGAGCAGTGCACACTCCTTCTGCAGGCGGTCCGAATCACCTTCGAGGACGATGTGGGCCGCGCGCAGCCGCTTCGCCAGCGCCGGATCGTGCACGCACGAGCGGTCGAATGCGGGAGTGAACTCGCGTCCGGTGGCCTCCCGCGCGATGAAGCGCACGAGCGACTCGCCGGGATAGAACATCCGATAGCTCCACCCCTCACACGTCGCTGGCGCTCCTCCGGTGTGCACCTCGCCCGGACCGAACGTGATCACGGACCCCGCGACGTGTACGTCCTCGGCGCCGCGAAAGAAGGTGCGTGCCGCGCCGGCTTCGACCATGCCGAACACGAACTCGTCATGGGTGTGCGGGGTGAAACACTGTCGAGTGTAGCGCGCACGCAGGAGCTCGAACGTTTGGAACACGCGCACACGCGCCATGCATGCCGACTCGGACGCGATCGGTCTGGTCATCGTTCGTGAGTCACAGGATGCCGAAAGCTCGCATGGGGGCGAGGCGGTCCACCGGACCGGAGAGGGGATCCGAGCCAGACCACGTAGGGTCGGGAATCGGGCTATCGGAGGACCGGGAGACGGGAGACGGGAGAGGGGAGACGGGAATGGCGAACGGTTCGTCGGGCATAGCGCGCGAGTGAGCTCAGCAGGCGAGAATGTGACGAGGTGACGTCGTGCTGTAATCGGCCTTCCACCAGTGTGGGTCGTTAGGCTCCGTGTACACCACGCCGACGGGCGGCGGCGACGGCTTCGTGCGGAACGGCTCGCGCAGCCGCACGAAGACGCTATCGGCGTCGGGCCACCCGCCGCCGGTCTCCACCACTTCGTTCCCCGCGGCGAGCTCAGCGTCGAGGATCGCACGCAGCGCCGGGTGGAGCTTCGCGAGCGCCGGCCGGTCGCGGTGCGTGATCCATTCGTCGCGCGTTAGGCTGTAGTCGGCGGGCGCACTCGTCGGGCGATCGAGGGCGGCGTCCGGCTCGTCGGGCGCGAAGCCGAACTTCGCGAGCAGCGACGTCTGCCCGGCGTCCGTCGAATCGACCGGCGCGAGCACGTGCGCCAGCCGGAGATTTCGAAAGGCGAATTCGAGCGCGAGCCGGACTGCCAGCTCTCCGTACCCGCGCCGGCGCGACGCCGGATGGATCCACACCTGGAGCGTGGGTCGAGCGGTATACGGACCGATCAAGGCGGAAACCCCACGCACCTCGCGCTCGTCGACGATCACGTTCCAGTAGCCGTCCCCCGCCAGGCGTTCGGCTGAGAGTCTGGCGACCGCGTCGCTTCCAGCGGTTGGCGAGAGCGGGTCGTTCAAGCCGAGCATGCGACCGAGTGCGGGATCCGACGCGAACCGTTGGATCGCGCCCGCATGCTCCTCGGCGAGCATGTACACACCGGCCGTTCTGACGGTCGCCATGATGACGAGAAACTACTCCCGTTGACCGAAGGCAGCGAGCCACGTGCGGGTCAACGCCCGCCGGACACTACCTGACTCCGTCGGTGCCGCGCGTTAGGCGTCGCAAGCCCGATCCGCCACGGCCCACGACGTACACCTCGTCCACGCCGGTGCTGGTCGCGGAAAACAGGATACGGGTACCATCGCGCGACCAGCTCGGTTGGCTGCGAACGCCCAGACCCGTCGTGAGGCGAGTCGCTTGGCCGGACGCGACCGCCAGCACGTAGAGATCGCCCGGGCCGTCGCGGTCGGAGTTGAAGGCGACGAGCCGCCCGTCAGGTGATACCGAGGGGGCGGTATCGTTCGCCCCGCTAAGGAGGAGCGGCCGGACAACTCGCGTTGCTACGCTCATCACGAACAGCTGGTCGTGACCGTCGGGGTTCGCGTAGAACACCAGCCCGTCACCGCCTGGTCGCCAGCTCGGGACCTGACTGCTCCAGCGATTCGCTGTGAGAACCCGCTCGTTTCCACCGAGCGTGTCCACGACCAGCAGCTCCCAGTGGAATGCCCGTGTGGTGGAGTCGAACGTGCCGCGCTGCAGCGCGATCCACCGGCCGTCAGGCGATGGGACAGGAACGCCGTCAAATCCGGGATGCGAGAACAAACGTCGTTGACGACTCCCGTCGGCATCCATCGTATAGACGTCCACCTCGCCGGCTGTCGCGTGGTCCCGCGGCGACTGAAAGACAATCCGCCGGCCGGACGGCAGATACATGGGGTGAGCATCGCGGCCAGGGCTCCACGTTAGGCGCCGAGCGTCCGAGCCGTCCGCGCGCATGGTGTAGAGCTCCCAGTCGCCGTCGCGCGTGGAGGCGAACACGATCCGCGACCCGTCGGGGGACCATTGGGGCCAGGCATTGCCGTAGGCGGTGTTCGTGAGCTGACGCTGGTTCGTCCCGTCCGCGTTCATGAGGTAGAGCTCGTAGCGGCCGGTTCGGTTCGAATAGAATGCGATCCGTGTTCCGTCCGGCGACCATGCTGCCTCGTAGCTCGTCCCTTCGGTGGTCAACCGTCGGAGATCCGTACCGTCAGCGGCGATCGAATAGAGGCTCGGAACACCCTCACGTTCGGAGAAGAACACGAGCCGGCGACCATCGGGCGAGTACTTTGCGCCTGCACCGGCCGACTGACCGCGAGCGAGTGCCCGCTGGTCCGTACCATCCGCACGGATGGTCCAGATGACGGCGCTGGAATCGCGTCCGGAGCTGAATAGGAGCCGCTCGCCGTCGGGAGACCAGGACGCGTGCCCGCTCCTGTCCCGGCTGTTCGTTAGGCGCCGGACGTCCGTGCCATCGCTGGTCATCGTGTAAACGTTCTCGCTGCCGTCGCGATCCGAGTCGAAGGCGATCCGGCGCCCATCGGGCGACCACGACGGGTGGCGAGCGAACAGGAGCGCGACGCTCGTGTCGCGAATCGTGAGGCGACGCTCGTCGGTACCGTCAGGGCGGATCGTGTACAGGTGAAACGCGCCGTCTCGACTCGAGTCGAACAGGATCGTGCGCCCGTCAGGCGACCACGCCGGATGCGTGTCGTCGCCGTAGCCGGTGAACGTTAGGCGACGTTCACCCGTTCCGTCCGCATTGATGATGTAGAGCGTCGTGTTCCCGTGTCGCGCGCTCTCGAACACGAGTTGCCGTCCATCGGGCGACCACGACGGGTTGATGTTGAGGAAGACCTGTTGTTGTTGCGCCGCCGCGCCGGACGCCAAAGCGGCCACGGCGGCGAGAACGCGGCACAAGACGGGGGCCGTTGCCATGGCGCGAATCTAGGGTCGGCGCGCAGCGCGGACCCCGTGCCACGACAGTCCGGACGAATCGCGGACGAAGGGGACGAACCGTGGCTTACTCGGACCGTAACGCCGTAACAGGATCCACGCGCGACGCCCGCCACGCCGGCAGCGCGGACGCCACGACGGAAGTAGCAACGAGCAGCACGATCACGCCGACGTACGTGAACGGGTCGACGTGCGAAACGCCGAACAGCAGCGTCGCCAGCATGCGTGTCGCGAGCAGCGCAATGCCAATGCCGAGGACGACCCCGACAAATGTCATTCGCAGCCCCTGTCCCAGCACCATGCGCATGATGGCCTGGTGCGACGCGCCTAACGCTGACCGGACCCCGATCTCCCGCCACCGTTCCACGACGCTGCCCGCCAGCACGCCGTAGATTCCCGCCGCGGCCAGGATCAGCGCAGCCAGCCCGAACGCCTCGAAGAGCCGGAGCGCGAACCGCCGGCTCGCGGCCGAGCCCGAGAGCAGCGCGTCCATCGTGGCCACCCGCACGATGGGCTGATCCTTGTCCACCGCCCATATCGCCGAGCGAACCGACGGCGTGAGCGCGGCGGGATCGGAACGCGTGCGCATCACGAGCGACATCGGATTGTCGGGGAACTTCCACTGGCTCGGTGTCGTGTACACGGCGTCCGTTTCGGCGAGCGCGAGCGATTCCTGCCGCACATCCCCGACGACGCCGACCACCGTGTATGGCCCCGACGAGCCGATGAGAATCCGCTTCCCGATCGGATCGAGGCCGGGCAGCCGTCGCTTCGCGATCGACTCGCTGATGACCGCGACCGGAGGCGCACCGGCACGGTCGCGTGCGTCGAGCAGCCGACCCCGGCGCAACGGAATGCCGATCGTGGCGAAGTAGTCTCCTGTCACCGCATAGCGAAACGTCCCGCGGTTCTGGCCGGGGTCGTTGGGAACGCCCGGATCGAAGCGCGCGCCGTACATGTCGGCGTCGCCGCTCAGGGGAAGCTGGCTCGTGAACGCCGCGCTCGTGACGCCCGGTACGCGCCTAACGTTGTCGAGCACCTGCTCGAAGTAGCGATCGATCGCGCCGTCGGCGTCGAAGCGATGCCCCGTGGCCTGCACCTGCATCGTGAGCACGTTCGATGCGCTGAAGCCGACGTCCACGGCAAAGAGCCGTTCGACGCTCCGCAGCAGGAGCCCCGAGCTCACGAGCAGCACGAGGGCGATCGCGACCTCGGTGATGACGAGCGCTGCTCGCGTGCGTCCCAGACCGCCCGCGGTACGACGTGACGCGCGCTGCAGGTTGGCGTTTGGATCCGCACGCAAGGCCTGGAGTGCCGGTGCCAGCCCGGACGCGATGCCAACCAGCGTCGTGACGACGAGCGCGAAGATGAACATCGTCTGGTCGATGCGGATCGTGGCCACTCGTGGCAGCTCCGCGGGGCTCAACGCAACGAGCGTACGCAGCCCAAACGTTGCGACGAGCAGTCCGACGGCTCCTCCCACGGCGGCGAGAAGCACGCTCTCGGTCAACAGCTGCCGGATGACGCGACCGCTCGCAGCCCCGAGCGCGACTCGCAGCGAGAACTCCCCGCGCCGCTGGACGCCACGAGCGAGCAGGAGGTTCGTGACGTTGACGCTTGCGATCACGAGCACGAGCGCGACCGCGGCCATGATGGCGAGAAGCGCGGGTCGAACCGCGCGCGTGAGCTCGCCGCGGAGCGACGTCGCATCGAAGCGCGTGGCGGGGTCGTACGTTTCAGGGCGCTGCTCGGCCAGCACGGCGTGGCCGACCGCGTCGACGTCTCGCGTTGCCCCCTCGACGGTCATGCCGGGCGAAAGCCGGGCGATCGTGCGCAGGTGATGTCCCCACGCGCGCCCCTGGGAGAGATCGTACTGGAGTGGAGCCCAGACGACCGCTTGCGGCGCAAGGACGTTGTCGAAGCCGGCGGACATGACGCCGATGACGAGATAGCTGTCGTCGTCGAGCGTTACCGTCTTGCCGATGATGTCGCGATCGGCCTGAAAGCGGCGCTTCCAGAGCGCGTCGCTCAGGATGACCACCCTGGGCCCGCTGAGTCGATCGTCGGATGCGTCGAAGGCCCGGCCCATGAGCGGGGCGATACCTAACGCGGCGAAATACCGTGCACTGACGCGCTGGCCTTCGAGGCGTTCGGGCGTGTCTCCGCCGCTGATCGTCGGCTGCCAGCGCTTGAAGACCGCAATCGCGTCGAACGACCGCGCGCGCTCGGCGAAGGCTTGATACATGCCGAACGTACCGCTGTTTTGCCCGCCATCGGTTCCGATCTCGCGGATTGCCACGACGCGCTCCGGGCTCGGATAGGGCAGGGGATCGAACAGGATGCCGTTGACGACGCTGAAGATCGCGGTCGTCGCGCCGATACCGACTGCCAGCGTGAGCGCCGTGACGAAGGTGAACCCGGGCGATGACCGGAGTCGCCTCGAGGCGTAGCGCAGGTCCGCAAGCGTGGACTCCACGATGTTCTCCCATCCGTATCCGCGTATCTGTTCGCGCGTCGTGGTGACGTTCGCGAGCTCGAGCCGCGCCATGCGGTGTGCCTGCGCGCGAGGTACGCCGCGTCGCTCGTGTTCGGCCGCAGCCTGCGCGAGGTAGTGGTCGACTTCGTCGGCGATCTCGCGGTCGGTGGCTGACCGATTCGTGAGGGCGCGGAAACCCCGAATCAGTTGTCGGAGCGGGTGCATGGCCTTGTCAGGCCTCGGCCTTGAGGAGCCGAGCGACGGCGGAGACGCGGCGGTTCCAGTCGGCGGTTTCGGCGTTGAGCTGCTTCAACCCGGCGCGAGTGAGGGCGTAGTACTTCGCGCGGCGCGAGTTCTCCGTGTCGTGCCACTCGGCGTCGAGCCAGCCGGCGCGCTCGAGTCGCTGGAGGGCGGTGAGGAGCGACCCGGGGTTGACCTTGAAGACGCCGCGCGAGATCTGCTCGATCCGGCGGGCGATGCCGAATCCGTGCAGGGGCTGGAGGCTCAGCGTCTTGAGGATGAGCATATCCAGCGTGCCCTGGATTACATCCGTGTTGTTGTCTTCCATGATTGACTATAGTGATTTCTCCTCTTGATTGTCAAGATATGAACGTCAGGACGAACGTCACAGAACGGCGCAGCGGCCTAAGGGCCCACTACTTACGACGCAGGGCACTAACTGCGCGGGGCACGGGGAACGGCGCAGGGCACGAGAACCGCGCAGGGCACTGACGGCGCAAGACATTAACGGCCAGAGCGCAAAGGGCGAGCAGCGAAACCAACGGCGAACCGACTGCGCCGTCTCACGATGTGTCGGTCCTGCGCCGTTGCCGTTAATGTCTTGCGCCGTCAGTGCCCTGCGCAGTCAGTGCCGTGCGCAGTTAGTGCCCCGCGCCGTCAGTGCCCTGCGCGGTTAGTGGCGACGTAGTTCGGGCCGTGCGCTCTTCGGACGCTCAGGCGATGATGTCGTCGAATGTCTCGACCGTTACTTCGCCTTCTCGAGGCGGCTCGGGGTTTCCCGGCCGAACGCACAGGAGGGTCTTGAATCCTGCCGCTCGCGCCGCCAGGAGCTCGGCGTGCACGTCGGAGAGGAAGAGGAGCTCGTCGGGCGAGCGGCGCAGCTCCGTCGCGATGTGGCGATAGCTGTCCGCCGACCGCTTCGGGCCGATCGTCGCATCGAAGAACTGGCTGATGCGCGGCGTCAAATCACCTGCCGGCGTGTGGCCGAAGATCAGCCGTTGCGCCAGCACGCTGCCTGACGAGTAGATCGCGACATCGATCGCGCGCGCGCGCCAGCGGTCCAGGGCAGGGGCGACGTCGGGGAAGATCTCGCCGCGCAGCGTCCCGTCCGCGAAGCCGCGCTGCCAGATCATCCCCTGGAGCAGCTTCAGACCCGGCGATTTTCGGTCGCGGTCCATGAGCCAGAGCACGTAAGGCTCGAGGTCGATGGCGTTACCGCTGCTCACGTCGGCCGGGAGCGGGGGCGGCGAGTCGCCGCGCGCCACGTCGGCCGCGTGCTCCTCCCGCAGCGCCCGGTCGACTTCCGCCAGGAGCCCCGACGTCCCGTGCGTCTCGAGAAACGCCCGCAGGTGCGTTCTCGCGTACGGGAAGAGCACGTCGTACACGAACGCGATCGGCGTGGTGGTACCCTCGATGTCCAGCACCACGCCGCGAACGCCCAGCGAGCCTAACGCGACAGTCACACGCGCACGCCGGGTTCCACGCGCGCCGCGGGGATGTACGCCGGGCCGAAGCAGAGCGGCTGGAACTTGGTGTCCTCTCCGCTTTCGGTGTAATGAGGGGTCCAGCCTGACGGGTCCTGGAACAGGCGGATCGCCCGAATGCGCTTCTCCCCGCAGAGGTCGAACCAGTGATGCGTCCCGCGCGGAACGCGGATGAGATCGCCGGCCTCGATCTCGAGCGCGAACACGGGCTTGCCCGGCGGATGGATATGGAACAGCCCGCGCCCCTCGACAATCAGGCGGACTTCGTCCTCGTCGTGCCAGTGCTCGCTCGAAAAGCGCTTGAGCATCGCGTCGAGGTTCGGCGTGTCGGGCTTCACGTCGATGACGTCGGCGACCACATACCCGCCGTGCGCCTTGAGCTGGTCGATCTTCGGTGCCCAGGCCGTGAGGATCTCGTCGGCTGTGGAGTCCGCGGTCAACCCCGGCGCGGCGCCGGTACGCTCGTAGTCTATGCCAAACTCCGAGAGAAAGCCGCGAACGGACTCGGCGTCGGTAATGGTGCGATCTTCTTCAGGAATCTTGAGCAATGCCATCATATCCTCCACGGAACCGGTATGTCGCCGTACGTCCCATCGTCTCGAAGAGAAATTCCAGGATTTCGACGTGTCGCACCGCCTCGGAGACGGAGGCGCCCCACGTGTAGAGGCCGTGTCGCTGCAGCAGGATCGCGTGCGCGTGCGGGAACTTGTCGAGTGTGCTGCCCACAACCGTGGCGAGCCGCGTCATGTCCTGGTCATTTGGAACGATCGGGACCCACTCACGATGCTCGTGCGTGCGCACGCCGTCGAGCCCCTTGAGCATCTCGTAGCCCTCGATGGCGAGCCCATGGTCGAGCCCGTGGCTGTCCGAGAGGACCGTGCCCCATACGGAATGCGTGTGGAAGACGGCGCCGGCGCCACGGCGCCGGACGATCTCGAAATGCAGCAAGGTTTCGGCCGACGGGTTGCCGCTGCCGCCGTGCACGCTGCAGGTCTCGTCGATGTCGAGGATCTGCGCCGCGTCCAGGGCACCCTTGTCCACCGAGCTCGCCGTGATCGCCAGCCGCAACGGCTCGTGGCAGGTGACCGCGCTGAAGTTACCGCTGGTGCCGAGGACCCAGCCGCGAGCGTGGAAGCGTCGGCCGGCGGCGATGAGAGCCTGGGCAGCCTCCGAATGAGACGCCGCAAGTTGTGAGGCGTTAGGCATCACGTGTGGCGTACCGATTGATCTGGCCGCCCGTCCGCGGCCGCGGGTTCCGCCGCTGCGGTCGCCTCCGCCTCTGATCGCAGACGCTCGAACGGATCGAACTGGTGCAGCGGCCCCGGGTTCTCGGCGACCGCCTGCATGATGCGTCTCACGAGATAGCGCGTTTGAATGAGCGGACTCGCCCGGACGCCGAAGACTTCTCGCTCGGTTCCGCGAAGATTCGCGGCGATTCTCGCCTCGACATTCCGAGTTGGACCGCCACGCAGGATGGCGTTGACGGCGTTGTATGCCGGGATGGCGACGTCGTCGCGGGTCAGTTCGCCGAGTCGGGCGCCGAGTGGGTCCCACTCACCGCTCAGGATGTCGCACGCGGCGTGCACCTGCTCGACCGTCGGCGAGTGCCGCCGCGGTGATGGAACGGGGACACCGTCGACGAGTAAGACGTTAGGTGTCGCCGCGGTGATGAAGGCGGTCAATTCCTCGACGAACGCCGCATGCCCAAGACCGTCCGGCAGCCCGCGGAGCCACACGAGGAGCTCGCCCTCGCGGAAGCCAGTGCCGAGCGCAAGGCCCGGCGGCTGGCCGAGGTCGACGCCGACCCGCCGAAGCTCGGCGAAGATCTCACGGATCTCGTCGTCGGGAAGCACGATCTCAAGATAGCTCGGCCGCCGGACCGCGGTCGAGCTGGCCGATGCAGGTGCAGTCCGCCGTCTGCGGATCGACTAGGCCTCACGGGCGGGGTTGCCACCGACGAAATCAGGTCCACACTGTATCTTCGTTCGACTCGCGGAGGTGCCACCTGAATGGCTTGACCTTGCGGCTCGCTGGTGTGGTGGCCGCGTGCCTTGTCGTCGCCTGTGGGGATGAGACGTCGGCGCCGGTCGAGCAGCTTGGCGTGGACGCCGACTCGTATTGGCCCGCGGAGAGCTGGCGCACGGCGTCGCCTGCCCAGGTGGGGGTCGACGAACGCGCGATATCGAACCTGGTAGCACAGCTCCGGTCCGGATCGTTAGGTGCGGAGCACGCGCTCGTAATCGTACGCAAGGGCTACCTGATCACGAATGAGTATTTCGCCGGGTGGCCGGCGGATTCGATCCACACGGAGCAATCCGTGACCAAGAGCGTGACGTCGCTCGTCACCGGCGTCGCGATCGCGCGCGGTGATCTCCGGGGCGTCACCCAGTCACTCGTCGAGCTGTACTCGCGTTATGCGCCGATCGCCAACCTCGATGACCGCAAACAGGCGCTGACGGTTCGGGACGTCCTCACCATGCGGACGGGCATGGACTGGAACGAGGACACGTACGCCGGCTCGCCGCTCGAGCAGCTCAACAAGCTGCAGACCGACTGGCTGCGGTTCGTGATCGACTGGCCGATGCGCGAGCAGCCCGGTACACGCTGGCAGTACAACAGCGGCGGCGTGATCGCGCTGGGCGGTGCAATCGGACTCGCTGCGGGCATGAACACGGCCGACTACGCCCGGACGTACCTGCTGCGTCCGATCGGGATCACCGGCGACAAGTGGATTCGTGGGTTCCCGGATCTCGTGCCGCACACCGGCGGGGGGCTGTACATGACCACCCGCGACCTCGCCCGCGTCGGCTACCTCGTGCTGCGGCGAGGGAAGTGGAACGGCACGCAGGTCGTGCCCGAAGCGTGGATCACGGAATCCACCCGACCCGTGGTGACGCCGACATACCGGATCGGCGGCAGGACGTCGAGCTATGGATACCTGTGGTGGCTCTACACGGTCGAGGGCGGGTTGCCTGACGCGAGCACCGCTGATCTCGTGATCGCGGCGTCGGGCGCGCAGGGGCAGTGGCTGTTCGTCGTCCCGAAGGACGACCTGGTGGTGGCGATCAACGCCGATATCCGGAGCGGGTCGGATCCCGCCCTCGGTATGCTGTTCGGGACGATTCTGCCGGCCGTACACTAGGCCCTTCTATCAGGAGGATCGCGATCCTCGCTACGCTCGGGATGACAATGCGCTCTACCGGGAAGATCGCGATCCCTTCCTTCGTCGCTGGCGCTCCTCAGGACAGGCGCTACGCTCGGGATGACGCACGGGGCCGGGCACGAAGGCTCAGCGCGTTAGGTGTCGCGGCAAACAGCGCCGTGTTGTCGAAGATGCACCAGACCTCGCGCGCGCGTGTCGCATACACGCGCATCTCCGCCGCCAGCCGATCCAGGTACGGCTCGTCGTACGTCGAGTAGTAGACGTGGGGTGAGCCGTGGAGCCTCACGTAGATGGTCTCCGGCCAACCCGCCGGCTCGCCAGCGTCGGGCACGACCGCCGGGTCCGCGGCAACTTGTGCGACGCGATGCGCATACAGGCATGACACCGCCTCCGAAGTGAACCAGCTCGGATGGCGCGGCTCGATCACGAGGGAACCCTCATAGCGCGCGCGGAAGCCCTCGAGGAATCGCTCGGCCGTTGTCCCGTCGTACGCGAGGCTTGGCGGCAACTGCACGAGGAGACAACCGAGCTTCGCACCGAGGCAGCTCACTTCGGCCAGAAATGCCTCGAGCAGCGTGTCGGTGTCGATGAGCCGCTGCTTGTGAGTGATCGTCTTGGGGACTTTGGCCGAAAACCGGAAATCGTCCGGCACGCTGGCGGCCCATCGCGAGTATGTCGCAGGTCGATGTGGGTTGTAGAAGCTCGAGTTGATCTCGACGGCGGAGAACCGCGCGGCGTATCGCTCGAGGTGCGATCCGTCATCGGGAAACTCGGGCTTGTGGGCCTTGGGGATGGCCCATCCGGCACAGCCAACTCGGTAGTCGGGCATGACTGGCTCCAGTGCAATGCATGCACCTACCGGTTCGTCCGGGGTCTCTTTTGTGTCGAGGGGTTCTTCAGCAGTTTCCGTCGAATCCGCAGTTCCCCGTGGTTCTGGATGCGTCCGGGTCGCGGCGAACCCGCCTAACGCCCGATTACCGCCACGCCGCGAGAATGATCCCAGCGATGACGAAGGCCACCAGGTTGAACCCTGAGTCGATCAGCCACAGCGACTTCGGCTTCGCGGAGAACAGCGCGGTTCCGAAGCTCGTCGCTCCGGCGAACCCGAGCCAGCAGAGCGC
>Ga0075434_100003287_pt1 | contig 14450 bp, 14 predicted proteins | sample RhiMethybrSRZTD3_FD_75298 | JGI IMG/M metagenome (GOLD analysis project Ga0075434, IMG submission 75298) | Populus rhizosphere microbial communities from Tennessee, USA - Rhizosphere MetaG P. TD hybrid SRZTD3 | ecosystem: Host-associated > Plants > Roots > Rhizosphere > Soil | place: USA... | reverse complement strand
CGTCAGGCGGCGGGGGCGAAACCGTAACCAAGGAGGACACCATGGCCGTCAAGGTGCTCGAGCTCCATCATCACGGGATCCGCGTCACGCCCTCGGAGACGGACAAGTCGCTGGCCTTCTACCGCGACGTGCTCGGCCTCGTGCCGGACGAGGGGCGCCCCGACATCCCGGGCATCCCGGGCTACTGGATGGACTGCGGCAACGACACGCAGATCCACATCATGGGCTGCGAGGGCACCTCGCGCTACGCCAAGGGACCCAAGCAGGACCCGACCACGCTGCACGTGGCTCTCGCCGTCCCCGATGTCCAGGACGCCAAGCGGGAGCTGGACCGTCTCGGCGTCAAGTACTGGAGCATCCAGTCCGTGGTTGGCCCCCAGCTCGAGCAGATCTTCATGGACGATCCGCACGGCAATCTCGTCGAGCTGCATGAGATCGGCACCTGCCGCTGCAAGAAGACCTCGCGGAAGAGCCCCGCGGGGAGCAAGCCGTCCATGGCGGGCTAACCCGGCCGTCCCGATGCGACAGGACCTCCTCGACCGCGCGGACGCGCTCACCCGCGAGAAGATCGCCCCCCGCGCGGCCATGTACGACCGCGAGGGGCGGAATCCCGTGGAGAGCTGGGCCGATCTCCATCGCGAGGGCTACCTCGCCTGCGCGGTGCCCCGCGCCTACGGGGGCATGGGGCTCGACATGGCGACCTACATCGGGGTCATCCGCGTCATCGCCCGCGGCTGCGCGAGCACGGCCATGACCCTCCACATGCACTCCACGGTGATGCGCTTCCTCGACGCCCTGGCCACCGAGGCGCAGAAACGGCGCTACTACCCCGAGGTGGTCGAGCGCGGCAAGATGTTCGGGAGCTGGGGCAGCGAGCCAGCGGTGAGCCTCTCGCGCACCTTCACCATGGAGACCGCCATCCGCGCCGCGGAGGACGGCTGGGTGGTGGACGGCGTCAAGCACTTCTGCACCATGGCCCTGGGCGCCTCCTACTACATGGTCTGGTGCGCCCTCGACGGCAGCGGCGACATGGCCCACGCCCTCCTCCAGGCCCTCGTGCCTGCGGAGAGCCCCGGCCTCTCGACCGACAGCAAGTGGGACACCCTGGGTATGCGCGCCACCTTCAGCCCGTCCGTCACCCTCTCGAATGTGCGCATCCCGAAGGACGCGACCCTCGGCGCGCCGGGCTCGGCCACGGCGGTGGGCGTGGTGGAGAGCTTCGCCCTGGGCTACGCCGCCGTCTACGTCGGCATCGCGGAGTCGGCGCTCGAGTTCACCGCGGACTACGTGAAGAAGCGCGTGATCAAGCCCGAGAACGTGTCCGTGGCCTCCGACCCCGCCGTGCAGCGGCAGATCGGCGACCTGGATGCGCGGCTCGACGCCGCCCGCCTGCTCCTGCACGACTCCGCGTCGCGCTGGGAGGGCGCGGACGTGCCCGGCCGCGGGCACCTCGCCAATCGCGCGAAGTATGTGGCCACCGAGGTCGGGCTCCACGTCACCTCGCACGCGCTCCAGATCGCGGGCGGGCGGGGGGCCTACAAGGACTATCCCGTCGAGCGCGCTTTCCGCGATCTCCGCACCGCCTCGCTCATGCCGCCCACCATGGAGCGCATGGCCGAAGGCATGGGCAAGATCGCCCTCGGGCTCGGCGGCGGCATGTTCCAGTTCAGCGGCGCCGAGAGCGGCTGATGCCCGCGATCGCCTTCGTCGGTCTGGGCGCCATGGGGAGCGCCATGGCCCAGCGTCTCCTCGCCGCCGGCCACGCGGTCACCGGCTACAACCGCACCCGGGCCAAGGCGGAGGCGCTCGCCTCACGCGGCCTCGTGGTCGCCGACTCCGCGCGCGCCGCCGTGAAGGGCGCGGAGGTGGTGCTGAGCATGGTCACGGACTCCGAGGCGCTCCGCGACGTGGCCCTCCGGGACGACGGTATCCTCACCGGTCTCGAGCGGGGCGCGGTGTGGGCCGAGATGAGCACGGTCAGTCCCGCCGTCACCCGCATGCTGGGCGAGCGCGTGCAGGCCCAGGGCGCGACCCTCCTCGACGCACCCGTGTCCGGGAGCACCGTCACCATCGCCCAGGGACAGCTGAGCTTCATCGTGGGCGGCGACCCGGCCGCCCTCGAGCGCATCCGGCCCGTGCTCCTCGCCATCGGGCCGACCATCACCCACGTGGGCGCCCTCGGCCTCGCCGTCACCATGAAGATCGCCATCAACCTCAGCATTGGCGTCCAGATGCTCGCCTTCAGCGAGTCCGTGCTCCTCGCGGAGAAGTCTGGCATCCCGCGCGAGAAGGCGGTAGAAGCGCTCCTCAAGGGGGTGACGGCCTCGCCCATGCTCAAGTATCGCGGGCCCTTCGTGCTCGACATGCCCGCGGAGGCGCTGTTCAACGTGGTGCTCATGCAGAAGGACATGCGCCTGGCCCTGGAGCAGGGCCGGGGAGTCGGAGTGCCGCTGCCCGCCACCGGTCTCGTCCACGAGATGCTCACCGCCGCGCGGGGTCTGGGCCTCGCGGAGAAGGACTTCGCCGCCCTGTTCGACGTGCTGGCGACCCTCTCCGGGCGACGGGGGAGCGCGAAAGGAGACGGCTGACATGGACATTCATCCGTTCGTGCAGAACGCCATTCCCTTGCTGACGGCCTTCGCCCTCAAGGTGGTGGGCGCGATCATCCTCTGGGTCATCGGGCGCAAGCTCATCGACCTCGCCCGGCGCCTCGTGGTGCGCAGCCTGAAGTTCCCCTTCGACCAGACGGTGGCCAACTACATCGGCACCGCGGTGTCCGTCCTCCTCAACATCGCGCTCATCATCGCCCTGCTCGGCTTCTTCGGCATCGAGACCACGAGCTTCGCCGCCCTCCTCGCCGGGGTGGGGATAGCCATCGGGGCGGCGTGGAGCGGCCTCCTTGCCAACCTCGCCGCGGGGGTCTTCCTTCTCATCCTGCGACCCTTCAAGGTGGGCGACTTCATCTCCGCGGGGGGCATTCTGGGCACGGTGAACGAGATCGGGCTATTCGTGACGACCATCACCACCCTCGACAACGTGCGCACCTTCGTGGGCAACGGCAAGGTCCTCGGCGACAACATTCAGAACTTCACCGCCAATCCCTACCGCCGCGTGGATCTGGTCGCCCAGCTCGACAACAGCGTGGGCCACGCCGAGGCCATTCGCCTGCTCAAGGAGCGGCTTCGGCGGATTCCCAACGTGGTCGCCGAGCCCGCTCCCGACGTAGAGATCCTCACCTTCACGCCCCTCGGCCCCGTGCTCGCCGTGCGCCCGTACTGCCACAACGACCATTACTGGCAGGTGTACTTCGACACCAACCGGTCGATCCGCGAGGTGGGCGGTGACGCCAACTTCCCGGCGCCCCAGCAGCACGTCTTCATCAACGGGGGCGGACCTCGAGGGTAGCCAGCGATCCCGGCCGAGCGATCGCTGAGCCCGCGCGGATGAGCGCCTAGCCGCCGCCTCCTGATCGGTCTTCCCGATCCACGGAGCGGGTAGAGCGTTCCCAGCGTCCTCATGTCCGCCGCGGGTCTCCCGCGCCGATGGCCTCGCGGCCGGCGGGCGACCGGGCCGACAAGTTGGCGCCGCCGCGTCACGCTGTCGCGGGCCGGCGGCCGCCGCGACGACGCAAGTGCTCGTCACCATGCACGGATGCATTCCGGCACGGGCTTGGCATTTTGTCTCCTCGGACTCGAGGTCCGTCCTTCGCATACCGAGACGGGAGGAAAGGAGACATCCCATGAGGCACTACCTGGCCATTGTCACGGCACTCGTCCTCGGCAGCAGCCTGCTCGCGCCTGGCGCTTCGCCCGCCCAGCCGAAGGCGGACATCGTCATCGGCGTGCAGTGCGATCGCTCCGGGCCGACCCAGGTGGTCGGCACGGTCCTGTGCCCCGGCTTCCACGACTACATCGCCCTCGTGAACAGCAAGGGCGGGATCGAGGGGCACAAGATCAAGGCGATGGAGGTCGACCACGAGTACAAGGTGCCGGAGTCCGTGGAGGCGTACGAGCGCTTCAAGCAGGCGGGCGCCGTGAGCATCGCCGTCTACGGCACGCCGCAGATCTACGCCCTCACCGAGAAGCTCACGGAAGATCGCATCCCGGGGACGTCGCCGGGCTTCGGTCGGGCCGACGCGGCCGACGGCACCCGCTATCCCTACATCTTCCCCATCTCGGCCACCTACTGGTCGCAGGCCACGGCGGCCGTGGACTTCGTGAAGAAGAAGCTTGACGGACAGCTCAAGGGCAAGAAGATCGCCTACATCTTCTACGACAATCCCGCGGGGCGTGAGCCCATCGTGGTCCTCGAGGACCTCGCCAAGCAGGAAGGGTTCCAACTGAGAGAATTCGCCGTCCCGCCTCCCGGAGTGGAGATGGGCGCTCAGGTCGCCGACATCGCGCAGCGATACCACGCGGACTTCGTGATCGCCCACCTCTTCGGCGGCGCGCCCGCCGTGTCGATCAAGGAGTTCAAGCGGGCCAGCTATCCGCTCCGGAAGGTCATCTCGTTCGTGTGGGGCTCGGCCGAGGCCAACATCGATGCCGCGGGCGGCTTCCCCGCCGCCGAGGGCTACTACACGATGCAGTTCGCCGGCGTGGGCAGCGACTACCCGGTGCTGAACGAGATCCGTGAAATGTACCGGAAGGAAGGGCGGCCCGCGCCCCCGGAGATGGCCTCCACCGTGTACTACAACCGCGGGGTCGTCACGGCCGCGCTCCACGTCGAGGCCATCCGCAACGCCCTCAAGGCTCACCCGAACGGCAAGATCACGGGCGCCGACGTGAAGGCGGGGTTCGAGAAGATCTCCAACTTCACGCTCGGCGGCCTGATGCCGCCCGTGAAGCTCACGGCCACGGACCACGAGGGAGGCGGGCTCGTGCAGATCTGGCAGGTCAAGGGAGGCAAGTTCGTGAAGGCGTCCGATTGGTTCTCCGCCTATCCGGAGGTCGTGGCCAGGCACATCGGGCAGGCGGCAGCCAAGAAGTCGTAGACGTAGCGTGGGGAGACGGGGGCCTCGCGACGAGGCGAGGCCCCCGCGGGCCTGCTACTTCTTCCCTGAGAAGAATTCCTTGACGTTCTCGCCGCTGAACTTGGCGCCTTCCACGACGGTATGACCGATGCCCGTAAACATTTCCTTGAAGCCGGGGCCGACCTGACCCTGACCGATCTGCTTGGCGCCCCGCTCGACCCGCTTGGTCGCCTGGTCCACCTTGGTCTTGTCGGCGGCGCCGGCGGTCCCGCTGGAGAGAGCGAGGGCCGTGAGAAATCCGGCAGCCATCGATATCCAGAGACGTTTCTGTCTCATCACCCACCTCCGTCGGAGCACTGGCTCACACATCCAGGGTAGCCCGCATCTGCCGCGACGCGGTACGATGCGACGAGCCCCCTGGGACGAGCCCCCTGGAAGGTTGCGCTGCATATCACGTGCCGGCGAGGCGGACAGGGGCGGGTGGATCTTCCGACCGGCGCCGCTACACCCCGAGGAACCGCTGCTGGATGTCCGGATCGGCGCGGAGCTCGTCCGGCGTGCCCTCGAACTGGATACGTCCCTGATCGATGACGTAGAGCCGATGGGAGAGCGCGAGGGCGACCTCGAGGATCTGTTCCACGAGGAGGATGGTGGTGCCGCGTCGGTTGATCTCGCCGAGGATGGTGGTGAGGCTCTCCACGAGGAGCGGGGAGAGCCCTTCCGTGGGCTCGTCCACCAGCATGAGCTTGGGCCGGGCGACCAGGCCGCGGGCGATGGCGAGCATCTGCTGCTCGCCGCCCGAGAGTGACTTGCCCTTCTGCTCGTAGCGCTCGCGCAGCCGGGGGAAGTAGCCGAGCACCTCGTCCACCACCGCGCCGTTGCTCCTGGCGGAGGCGGCGGGCGCGCCGAGGAGGCCCAGGCGTAGGTTCTCCGCGACGCTCAGGTTGGGCAGGATGCGGCGGTCCTCCGGCACGTAGGCGATGCCCGCCCGCGCCACCTCGTGGGTGGGCAGGCGCGTCAGCTCCTGGCCGTCGAAGGTGATGCTACCGCCGCGCGGCGGCACCAGGCCCATGATGCTCCGCAAGGTCGTGGTCTTGCCCGCCCCGTTGCGGCCGATGAGCGTGACCACCTCGCCCGCCTGCACGGTGAGGGAGATGCCCTGCAGGATGTGCGCCTCGCCGTAGTAGGTCTGCACGTCCTCGAGGGCGAGCAGGGTCACTTTGTCGCGCCCAGGTAGGTCTGCTGCACGCGCTCGTTGGCGCGGATCTCCGCCGGGCTGCCTTCAGCCAGCACCTGGCCCTGGTGCAGGACGGTGACGCGATCGGAGATGTTCATGACCACCTTCATCTTGTGCTCGACGAGGATGACCGTGCGCTCGGCCGCGATGCGGCGGATGAGCCGGATGGTCTCGTCCGTCTCCTCGGGGCTCATGCCCGCGGTGGGCTCGTCGAGGAGGAGGAGGACGGGATCGGTGGACAGCGCGATGCCGAGCTCGAGGTGGCGCTTCTCGCCGTGCGAGAGATGGGCGGCGAGAAGATCACGCTTGTCCCAGAGGCCCACCTCCTGAAGGATGCGCCCGGCCTTGTCGCGGATCGCGGTGAGGGCCGCCGCGCGGCCCCAGAAGTTGAAGGCGAGGCGATGGGTCTGCGCGGCCACGCGCACGTTCTCCAGCACGGAGAGGTGCGGGAAGACGTTGGTGATCTGGTATGACTTGGAGACGCCGAGGCGCGAGACGCGATGCTGGGGCAGCCCGGTGATCTCGCGGCCGTCGAACCAGATGCGACCCGAGGTGGGCGGCATCTCGCCCGAGATGAGACGGAAGAAGGTGGTCTTGCCCGCGCCGTTCGGGCCGATGATCGAGCGCAGCTCCCCGCGCTCCACCTCGAAATCGACCTGCGCCACGGCCAGGAGACTGCCGAAGCTCCGGGTCAGGCGCTCGGTACGGACGATGGGTGACGCCATGGAGGATGAGCCGGGGCGTAACATAGCAGGGCGATTTTTCGAGTGTCAAGGTAGGATTCCCGCGTGAAGCCGGCGCCCTTCGCCTATCATCGGCCGACCTCACTCGACGAGGCCCTCGCGCTGCTCGCGCGCTACGGGCCGGACGGCCGCGTCCTCGCCGGCGGCCAGAGCCTGGTGCCCGCGCTCAACATGCGCCTGGCCACGCCGGCGGCCCTCATCGACATCAATCGCGTGCACGGCCTCGATGGCATCGTCATGGAGGGCGACGCCCTCGTCATCGGCGCCCTCGCGCGGCACGACGTGGTGGAGCACTCCGCGCTGGTGGCGCGTCACGCGCCGCTCATCGCGCAGGCCATGCCTCACGTGGGCCACCGCGCCATTCGTGCGCGCGGCACCCTGGGCGGCAGCGTCGCCCTCGCCGATCCCGCCGCCGAGCTGCCCGCCTGCCTCCTCGCCCTCGACGCCGTCGTGCGTGCCGCCGGTCCCGAGGGCGCACGCGAGATCCCCGCCGCGTGGTTCTTCCGCGGCATCTACACCACCGATCTGCGCGAGGGGGAGATCGTGACGGCGGTGGCGGTGCCCGTGACGCGCACGGGCTGGCGCTCGCGCTTCGACGAGCTCGCCCGACGCCACGGCGACTATGCCCTCGTCGGCCTCGCCGTCCACTGCCGCGTGGACGACGGCACGATCGGCGAGGCGCGCCTCGCCTTCTGTGGCGTCGGCTCCGTTCCCGTGCGCGCCGCGCGCGCCGAGGCGGCCCTGGCCGGCCGGTCTCCCGAGCCCGGGGTGCTCGCCGAGGCGGCGCGGGCGTTGGAGAGCGATCTGGATCCGCCGGGAGACGTGCACGCGAGCCCCGCGCTCCGGCGCCACCTGGCGGGGGTGCTCCTCGCGCGCAGCCTCGATGCGCTCGGACGAGGGTGACGTGGACGACACCGTGACCATCTCGCTCACCGTCAACGGCGCGCCGGTGCGCCGCCGCGTCGAGCCGCGGCAGAGCCTGGTGGACTTCCTCCGCTACGAGCTCGAGCTGACCGGCTCGCACGTGGGCTGCGAGCACGGGGTGTGCGGCGCGTGCTCGGTGCGGGTGGACGGAGTGGTCGTGCGCGGCTGCCTCATGCTCGCCGTGCAGTGCGACGGCAGCCGGGTGGAGACCATCGAGGGAGTGGCGGCCTCCGGCGAGGCCCGCGACCTGCAGCAGGCCTTCGCCGTCGAGAACGCGCTCCAGTGCGGCTTCTGTACGCCCGGCATGCTGCTCACGGCGCAGGATCTCCTCGCGCGGCGGTCCAATCCCTCTCCGGAGGAAATCCGCGAGGCGCTGTCGGGCAACTACTGCCGGTGCACCGGCTATCACGCCATCGTGGCTGCCGTGCGACGGACGGCGGAGGCACGAGGCCGCGGATGAGCCGCATCGAGGCGGGACGGAGCTATATCGGCGAGAGCGTGGTGCGCCCGCAGACCGCCCGCCTCCTCGCGGGCCGCGGCGTCTTCACCGACGACGTGGTCCTGCCGCGCATGCTCCACGTCGCCTTCGTGCGGAGCCCGCACGCGCACGCGCGCATCGTGGCCATCGACGCCGCGGAGGCGACGGCGCTGCCCGGGGTGGCCGCGGTAGTCACCGGCGAGGCCTTGGTCTCCGTGTGCTCGGGCTGGGTCGGCACCCTCGCGCATTTCCAGGGCATGAAGTCGGCGATGCAGCGCCCGCTCGCCGTGGGCAAGGCGTCCTGGCAAGGCGAGCCGGTCGCCGCGGTGGTGGCGGAGAGCCGCGCCCTCGCCGAGGACGGCGCCGCGCGCGTGCGGGCGACCTGGGAGGTCTTGCCCGCCGTCACCGATCCCGCGACGGCGCTCGATCCCGCCACGCCCGTCATCCATCCCGAACTGGGGGACAACCTCGCCTTCGAGCTCTCCCTCACCTCCGGCGATCCGGAGGCGGCCTTCCGCCAGGCGGACGTCGTGCTGAGCGAGACCTTCACCATGGGCCGCCACACCGGGGTGACCCTCGAGGCCCGCGCCATCCTCGCCGACTTCGACCCCGCCGAGCGCCGGCTCACCGTCTACCACTCCTTCCAGGCGCCCAACATGATGCAGGACATCCTGGCGCGGCACCTCGGGCTGCCCGAGCAGGACGTGCGGGTCATCTGCCGCGACGTGGGCGGGAGCTTCGGCATCAAGGTCCACATCTACCCCGACGAGATGGCCACCTGCGCGCTGAGCGTCATGCTCGGCCGGCCCGTGAAGTTCACCGCGGACCGCCTCGAGTCGTTCGTGAGCGACATCCACGCGCGCGAGCATCGCGTGAAGGCGGAGCTGGCCGTGCGCCAGGACGGGACGATCCTCGGCATGCGCGTGGACGATCTCACGGGCATCGGGCCCTACTCCGTGTACCCGCGCACGAGCGCGGTGGAAGGCAACCAGACGGTGCGGCTCGCTCCCGGCGTCTACCGCTTCCGCGACTACGCCGCGTCGCTCCGCGTGGTCTTCCAGAACAAGACGCCCATGTGCCAGTACCGCGCGGTGGGCCATCCCATCGCCTTCGCGGTGATGGAGGCCATGGTCGACCGCGCCGCGCGGGAGCTCGAGCTCGATCCCGTAGAGATGCGCCGGAAGAACTACGTCACCGCCGACATGTATCCCCACACCTCGCAGACCGGCTACTTCTTCGAGCGCCTCTCCCACGAGGAGGCGCTCGACGAGCTCTTGCGCATCGCCGACTATCGCGGCCTGTGCGCGGAGCGCGACGCCCTGCGTGCCCGCGGCATGTACCGCGGGCTCGGCCTCTGCGCCTTCATCGAGCTGACCACGCCCGGCCCCGCCTTCTACGGGGTGGGCGGGGCCCGCATCTCCTCCCAGGACGGCTGCACCGTCAAGCTCGAGCCGTCGGGCAAGCTCACCTGCCTCACCGGCGTGACCGAGCAGGGGCAGGGGACGGACACCATGATCGCGCAGGTGGTGGCGAGCGCCGTCGGCGTGGCCATGGAAGATGTGCGCGTCCTCACCGGCGACACGCTGGTCGCACCCTACGGCGGTGGCACCTGGGCCTCGCGCGGCGCCGGGATCGGCGGGGAAGCGGCACTCCAGACGGGCCGGGCTCTCCGCGGCAACATCCTCAAGGTCGCCGCGGCCATGCTCCAGTGCGAGCCCGACGACCTCGACATCCGGCTCGGCAAGATCGTCGACGCGGCCACCGGCGAGGTCAGGCTCGACCTGCCCGAGCTGGGGCGAGTCGCCTACTTCCGTCCCGACACCCTGCCCAAGGACTTCCAGTCCGAGCTGACGGTGACCCGACACTACGTGCCGCGGCATCAGGGCTTCGCCTTCACCAACGGCATCCAGCTCTCTCACGTGGAGGTGGACGTGCAGACGGGCTTCGTGCGCCTCCTGCGGCACTGGTGCGTGGAGGACTGCGGCCGCATCATCAACCCGCGCCTCGTCGACGAGCAGATCCGCGGCGCCATCGTGCAGGGCATCGGGGCCGCGCTGTACGAGCATCTCGTCTACGACGAGCAGGGCCAGCTCCTCACGGGCAGCATGATGGACTACCTCGTTCCCATGGCTGCGGAGATGCCGGACATCGTGGTCGGTCACGTGGAGACGCCCACTGCCTACGCCGACGGCGGCTTCAAGGGTGCGGGGGAGGCGGGCACGGCCGGCGCCCCCGGGGCCGTGCTGAACGCGGTGAACGACGCCCTGGCTCCGCTCGGCGCGCGCGTCACCGCGCAGCCCATCACGCCCGAAGTGGTGCTGCGGGCGCTGGGGCCGCTCTGAAGCAAGGCCGGCGCGGGCGAGGCGCGACGGCGGCACGGTGGGGCCGCGAGCCGCTCCGAGGCGTCAGGCGGCTGCCGCGATCAGCCGTCGCGGCGGACGAGGGTCGGCACGTAGACGGCCTCGCGCCCGGTGATCCGGCCTCCCGCGCGCGTGTAGACGCCCGCGATCTCGCTCCCGGTGAGGAAGACGCCGAAGATCAGGTGTCTTGTCTCGCGCCTCCAGCCGCGAGCGGTGGCCACGGGGATCCGCGCCCGCGCCACGTGGAGGCGCTCCTGGTAAACCACAGGCGCATCGACCAGCCGCCGACGCTCATGGGCGGAGACCTCGCTCGAGAAGCGCACGCCACGCCCCTCGCGCTCCAGATAGGGCTTGATCACGTAGGCCTGGTGACCAAAGGCGCGCGCGTCGAGGGTGGTGCGGGCCACGTGGCGCGTGACGGCGGCCGCCTCGGTGGGGGGGAAGAAGCCGTGCTCGCGGAGCTCCCAGAGAAGGGCGAGGAAGGCCTTGCTCTGCGGGATCAGCGCGGCGGGTGACGGCAGCATGGCGATCCTGCCGTCGGCGACAGCCGAAAGCAGCGACGACCAGCGCGGCTCGGCGAGCCAGTCCAGCGGGTAGTACCGGTAGAGGAGATCCAGGGGCCGGCCGCCCAGCATGACGCGGCCTCCGCGCACCGCGAGATCGTCCACCGTGCCGAGGCGACAGCGCGCGCGGGGGAGGGCGAGCTGCGCGGCGCGTGCATGGGCGCGGAGTTGATCGGCATCCTCGGGAACGCCGAGAGCGCCGACCAGGCCGACCGAGCGCACGCGCTGTGCCTCGCCCTCGCCGAGCGCCAGTGCCGCGCCGCGCCGCCAGCTCGCCGCGAGCTTCTGCCAGAAGGCTGCCGAGGGAGCGGTCGCGGTTCGGTGCAAGCGCGCGACGTCGCCCTCGATGGCTCCGGTCTCCCACAGCCCGGCGGGCGTGTCGCTGTTGATCTCGAGCAGCTTCCAGCCTCCATCGGCCGTCCACGCCCAGTCGAAGCGCGAGAGCAGGCTCCAGCCCTCGGTCGCTGCAGGCAGCGCACAGAGCGGGGCGACCGCCTCGGGAATGCCGAGCACGCCCAGCAGCTCGGGGCGCCCCGCGAGGTGGGCGAGCACGCGATCCACGGCACGGCCCAGGACGAGCGTGGCGTGCGCGAGCGCGTCCCAGCTTCCCGGCGTCAGACCGAGGGCCGCGAGCGTGAAATTGGCGAGGCCGTCGGTCCAGCTATTTGTGTAGCCGTCCATGGCACGTCGCTCGGCCACCGCTCGCCAAACCGCACCGACATGGCGTCCCCATTTGGTCGCTCGCGGCTCGAGCACCACCGGACCTGCCGTCCTCTCGCGACGGAGCGCAAGGGGCGCCCACCACGTGGCGCCCTCGTCGGTGAGCGGCGTCGGCTGGAAGCGCGGACAGATACCGGCCGGCGCGCCGTCGGCGAGGTACACGCCCCAGTTGACGTAGCCCGCGCGGCCGCCGTCGGCGGACGGCAGCCATCGTCGTCGGGGCGGGATGAAGGCCTGCACGATCCAGTCGTCCGGCGCGGCCGCCGCCGCGTCGAGGGCGCCCTGCCACGACTCGGCGGAGGCGAGCGCGCCCAGGACCACGCGCTCGGAATAGCGGCCGAGCACGGGCTTGAGTACCCAGTCCTCCGGACGGGCGCGCGCGCGCTCCAGCCAGCCCTCTGACGCGAGACCGGTCGGCGGCACCAGGCGCTCGACCAGTAGAGCCTCGGCGCGCGTGAGCCAGCGGCCGCGGCGGAGCAGCGTCCAGAGCGCGGCGAAGCCGCTCTTGGCCTGGGCCACGATCGCGCAGGGATCGTTGAGCCACCGGACGCCGCTCTCCAGCAGCGCGCCCGCCGCGGGGAGCTCGTGGAGATATTCCGCCGGATAGTGGCGGAGCACGATGTCCACGGGGCGCCCGTAGGCGACGGCGCGGCCGTTCTCGACGGTCAGGGAGTGCGCGTCGACCACGTCCCACGCCCAGCCGAGCGCTGCCGCCTCGCGGCCGAAGAGATAGGCGAGCCGGAACTCCTCGCGGTGCGCTGGATCGCAGAGGATGGCGAGCCGTGGCTGGCCGGTCACGTCGTGTCCCCGCCGGGACATGGCGAGGGCACGGCGAAAGCGGGCGCGCGCCCCGCGGTTCGGGTTGCCGCGCCCCGGCCCGAGCGCCTCCGCGGCCCAGATCTCGCGCTGGCCGGCGGGCTTGTCGCAGTTGTATTCGAGCGCGGCGAGGCCACCGTCCATCCGCTCGAACATGTCGAAGCGTCCCCAGAAGAAGGGCGCGCCCACCGGGCCGCGCTCGAAGATCTCCTTGGAGAGCGGGAACTCCGGAAGCGGCAGCCCGTGGAGCGCGTCGTCGCGGGCGAGGAGCCCGTCGGCAAGCCGCCTGAGCAGCCGGTCGAGGGCGACGGCGGACTCATTGAGATCAGCGGCCAGCACCGGATCGAGACCGAGCGGCTCGCGACAGGCGACGCGCTCCTCTCCCGGGGCGCTCTGCTGGCACCAGCGGACGAGGAGATGATCGGAGAACGCGCGGCTGGCGCGGAGTCGCCGCGGCTCAGGCAGAGGCGCCGGGCGCGCCATGGTAACCGCCACTCGAGACCTTGCCCCCCGACCAGCGTCCGCCTTGATTCGAGTAGCGCGAGTACGACGGCGGCTCCGAATAGTAGTAGTAGGTGCCGGCGAAGCTCGTCCGGTAGTACCTTCGGCCGTCGGGACGGCGCTCCCAGCAGCCATTGGGATCGTCCCAGCCGGCCGAGCCGGGCGCGATGGCCTGCGACGGGATGCAATCGGGAGCCTTCGCCGACTCCGGCCGCGAGTCGCACCCCGCCAGCGCGGAGGCGGCGAGGATGCCCGCGGTGAGATGGAGGGCCAGCCGGCGATCCATGGGCTTCGCGCGCTTCTTCGTGCGCTCAGCCACGACGGCCGATCTCGGCGGCGACGATGACCGGAAGCCGCGTGCGCAGGTAGGTGAGGTAGGCGGCGAGGTCCTCGGCAGGTCGTTGCCAGACCCAGACCCGCACCCGGCGCACGCCCATCTCGTCGAGATGCTCGAGGCTCGGCACGTCCTCCTCGCCGAGGAGGTAGCGGTTGTCGAGGGCGCCCGCTCGTTTCTCCCCGTGGCGGGCGCTGTCCAGCAAGAGGCAGGCGCCTCGCCCCGCCGGCACGCGCGCGATCCGCCGTCCCAGGCCGAGTAGGAGCGGGATCTCCTCGCGGCCGTCCAGCGCGCCCTCGGGGTCGTACCAGCCGTTCCACGCCAGCGCGGAGGCGACGCCGACGCGCGTCCTCAGCCCGTAGGCGAGCCGGAGAGCGAGCGGCCCAGGCAGGTCGAAGATCCAGAGCGTGTCGCGGGCAGGGGACGGTAGCTCGCGCAGGAGCCGCTCGAGCGATGCGTGCCGTCGCTCGCGCCGCGGGGCTCCGGGGAGGCGGCCTCGATAGTGATGGGCGGAGGCGAAGGGCGTGGCACGAAACCAGGGCTCGAGGGCGCCGACGCCGCGTCGCCACGCGCGCATGGCGGAGACCGCCCGCGCCTCGGTGACGGCGTCTCCCGCCATCAACTCCCCAGGAAATTCATGGCCCCCACCATCACCGCGGCCAGCACGATGAAGAGGCCTTCCAGCTCGAGGCCGAGCATGCGGTTGTCCGCCTCGAGCTCGGCGGAGAAATCGCGCGGGTCGAGCCAGTCGTACACCTTGAAGAAGATGAGGACGAGGGCCATGCTGATCACCGTGTCCACG
>Ga0075434_100003286_pt1 | contig 14452 bp, 11 predicted proteins | sample RhiMethybrSRZTD3_FD_75298 | JGI IMG/M metagenome (GOLD analysis project Ga0075434, IMG submission 75298) | Populus rhizosphere microbial communities from Tennessee, USA - Rhizosphere MetaG P. TD hybrid SRZTD3 | ecosystem: Host-associated > Plants > Roots > Rhizosphere > Soil | place: USA... | reverse complement strand
CTGGCGTCGAGACGCGCCAGCCGCAAGAGATCCTTGACGAGCCGCTCCATCCGTGTCGAGTGCCGCGCGATGATCTCGAGGAACTTGCGCGTGCTCTCCGCGTCGGAGGGGCCATCGAGCAGCGCCTCGACGTATCCGCGGATAGCCGTCAGCGGCGTTCGCAGCTCGTGCGACACGTTGGCCACGAAGTCGCGCCGGATCTGATCGGCCCGCCGGAGATCGGTGATGTCGTGAAGCACCAGCACGGCACCGCCGCTCGGTCCCGTGACCGGCGCGGCCCGAGTGAGGAGCGTGCGGCCCGGATCGCGCGCGAGCGTCAGCTCCTGGCCACCGATCTCCTCGCCATGGAGCGCAGCCGTCAGTTGCGCGGCGATGTCTGGATGACGGATGACCTCGAGGTAGGGCCGGCCGGTTGCCGACGGCTCGACGCGAAGCATTTGCTGCGCGGCGCGATTGACCAATTGCAGGCGGCCCTGCCGATCGACCACGAGAACGCCTTCGACCATGCCGCTCAGGATGGCTTCCATGCGCGCGCGGTCGCGAGACAGCTCCTCGATGCGCCCCCCGAGTTGCTGAACGGACTCATCCAGGGCGCGCGCAACGGTGCCGAGTTCATCCGAGCCGTGGTCGTAGATGGGGCGACTCAGATCCCCCGATGAGTAACGCTCGGCGACCCGGGCGATCGCAGTCACTCGTCGGGCAAGGGAAGTTGAGACGAGCCACGACACGAGTAGCGCGAGCGGGATCGATGCTGCAAGCGCGCCGAGCGTCGCTCGCCAGATGGCGCTCAATTGTGAATCGACGTCGGTCATCGGCAGCGACAGCCGCACGTAGGTCACGATCGGGTGGGATGCGCGCACGGCGACATAGACCATGTCGGTGTTGACCGTATCGCTGTGGCGCTGACTGCTGCCGAAGCCACGCTCACGTGCCGCGACGACTTCAGGCCGCGTCAGGTGGTTCTCGAGCGTACGAAGTTCGTCCTCGCTCTGCGTGGAGTCGCCGACGACGCGACCATCCTCGGCGATGAATGTGACCCTGCTGGCCAGGATTTCGCCGAGGCGATCGGCTTCCCGGTCGAGGCTGGGCTCATCCAGCGAAGTGGCTTTCGCCAGCAGATCCGCGATGAGATACGCCTCGTCGGTCAGGTGCCGTTCAATCGACGCGCGTTCGCCCTGGCGCACTTGCCAGACCATCAAGCTGGCCAATGCGAGCAACGACAACGCGGCGGCAGCGAATGCCCCGACGAAGACCTTCGTGCGAAACCCCGTCTTCATCCCAGCTCGGCGTCTATCTATTGTTCTTCCAGCTTGTAACCAAACTGTTTCACGGTCACCAGTGCGTCAACCAGCACCGGCAGCTTCTCGCGCAGACGCCGGACGTGAACGTCGACCGTTCGCGTCCCGCCCGTATAGCGGTACCCCCAGACGTCGCCGAGCAGCACGTCCCTCGAGAGCACCCGTCCACGATGCTGCATGAGGTATTGGAGGAGGAGGAACTCTTTGGCCGTCAGCTTCACCTCCGCTCCGTCATGCATCACAGTGTGCCGTTCGAGGTCCATCACCAGCGAACCGAACCGGATCGTCTGCGTCTCCGGCTCGCCGCGCTTCGACCGGCGCATCAGGGCGCGAATGCGCGCGACCAGTTCGTTGGGGCTGAACGGCTTCGCCAGGTAATCGTCCGCGCCGATGTCGAGGCCGATGATGCGATCCGTTTCCTCCGCTCGTGCGGTGACCATGATGATCGGGATCGCGCTCGTCGCCGCGTCAGCGCGAAGCGCGCGGCAGACTTCGAGCCCACTCATGCCGGGCAACATCACATCGAGAATGACGACGTCGAAGGGGCGCTTGCGGGCGGTGACCAACGCGTCATCGCCCGAGGCGACGGTATGTGCGGTCCAGCCAGATCGCTCGACGTAGTGCGCAATGAGCTCGGCGATGTCACGGTCGTCTTCGGCGACCAGGATGTTCACGTCAGCTCAATGCTACATCGGCCGACGTACGGAGTGTCCGGCTTTAGCCGGACCCGGATCAAGAATCAGCTCGTTTCGAACAGCAGGCGGAACACTTCGTAGGTCAGTCCACCGATGAACGCCGATGCCGGAATGGTCAACACCCAGGCCCACACGATCTGCTGCGCCACGCCCCAGCGAACGGCTGACAGTCGCTTTGATGAACCGACGCCGATGATGGCCCCGGTGATTGTGTGCGTGGTACTGATTCCGACGCCGATAGACGTCGCCGCGTAGATCGCAAGCGCAGCTCCGGTCTCCGCCGCGAAGCCACCAATCGGTTGCAGCTTGGTGATCTTCGTGCCCATGGTCTTGATGATCCGCCAGCCGCCCGACAGCGTCCCAAGTGCGATCGCCCCGTTGGCCAGGAGGATGACCCAGTACGGGATCGGAAGCGTTCCACCCGCCTCTCGATTCAGAAAGCCGCCGGTGACCAGCGCCCCCGCGATGATGCCCATCGTCTTCTGCGCGTCGTTGGCGCCGTGCATCAGGCTGAACGCGGCCGCCGAGACGAGCTGCATCTTGCGAAAGAATCCATCAACTCGTCGTGGCGTCTGCCGGCGTAGTACCCACTGGCTCATTACCATCAAGAGGAGGCCGACGGTCATGCCGATGAGCGGCGCCAGCACGATGAAGATGATCGTTCGCGTCCATCCGCTCGGGATGATGGCAATGAATCCGGCCTTGGCCACCGCCGCTCCCGCATAGCCCCCGAACAGCGCATGCGACGAGCTCGTGGGCAGCCCGTAGTACCAAGTCACAAGGTCCCAGACGATCGCGCCAGTCAGGCCGGCAAAGATCACGGTGAGCGTCACGACGCTCAGGTCGACCATCCCGGAGCCGACCGTCTGGGCGACCGCCGTGCCGAATCCGAACGCCGCGACGAAATTGAAGAACGCTGCCCACACAACCGCTTTCCCCGGCGACAACACCCGGGTCGAGACGACGGTGGCGATGGAATTAGCGGCGTCGTGAAAGCCGTTGATGTAATCGAAAATCAGCGCAACAGCGATCAGCGCTAGAACGGCAAGAAGCGTGTGATCCATGCTAGGTCAAAAGGCAAAGGTCAAAGGTACGGCGGGAGCGACACTCCGCTAGCCGTGCTTGACGACGACGCCCTCGAGCAGATTTGCCACGTCCTCGCATCGATCGGTGGCCGCCTCGAGGAAGTCCAGGATCTCTTTCCACTTGATCACGACAATGGGATCCCGTTCCTCGTCGAAGAGCGCGACGATGGCGTCCTGATGTACGCGATCGGCTTCGCGCTCCAGTTGATCGACCCGCGCGGCCAACTCCCGGACGTGGTCGCCCTTCTCGAGTGCCGCCAGAGCTTCGGCCAGACGGTCCGTGGAATCGGAGATGATCTCGGTGAGTCGGCGAGCCCCCGGTCTCACCTGCTTGATCCTGTAGAGCCGAGTCACGGCTGCTGCCGCATCGATGGCATCCATTACATCGTCGAGTGATATAGCGAGGGCGTGAATGTCTTCTCGATCGAGGGGTGTGACGAAGGTCCGGTTCAAACGATCGATGATCGCGCGAGTCCGCCCGTCGCAGATGTGCTCGACGTCCTTGATGGCATCGGCCTTCGCGGCGTCAGGCGGGTCCACCGCCAGCATCTGTTTCAAGAGGCGCGCACCGCCGCGAAGTTCCTCGGCCATGGCGACGAAGTCTTCGAAAAAACGCTCCTCGCGCGGAATGAGACGAAAGCGAGCCATGTCTCCTCGGAAGAAATGTGCGGGGAAGCCGTCACGAGTGTGGGGTGTGTAACAACGTTGTAACGGAATCGTAACACGCCGGGCAGTGAAGCGACGTCTGAACGTCGCTCTGAGGGGTGAAGCAGTGCGGGGGTAGTGACTACGCTGCCCGGTCGACGGCTTCCGACCCGGTCAGCTTTTCGTGCTCACGGCGAATGCCGATGACGATGAGGAACCAGACGCCGGTGAGGACGATGTTGACGAGCGCGAAGCCGCGGATGCCCAAGGCAAACTGCACGCCGACGAAGACGACGCCAGCCTGCAGCATGTCTCCGAAACGAACGAAGAACGAGTCGATTGCCTGCTTGGCCTTGTACTTGGCCTCGCGGCTGGTGGGCAGAAACAGCGCCTGCTTGGTCGTGTTCTGGACCGAGTAGTCAGTGCCGTTCTCGAAGACCTTCGTCCACTGAACGGCGAAGAACGTCGGGATGAGCGCGATGGCTGTATACCCGGTCGCTGCAATAGCCGGCAGGATCAACAGCGCGCCGCGCACACCGATGTGCTTGAAAATCCGGGAGACGAAAAACGCTTGCAACACCAGCCCCAGCAGGTTTACCCACGTCTGGACGGTGCCGGACATCGTCCCGATGATTGCAGCCTGGGACGCGCCGTCGGCCAGACCCGCGGCGACACGTCGAGCCGCTTCCTGCGTCATGACCGTGTTCAGGATGTATCCGCCGAGCGTGTTCACGAGGTTGTAGACGAGCACCATCATCGCGATCAGCAGAAGATAGCGCTGCTTGAACACCAGTTGGAAGCTGCCAGAAGCACCACCGACTGGTTTCTCGGCATCCTGCGCCGTCGCTTCCTTTCGATGACTCTCTCGCCTGTGAACGATGATCGTCAGCGCCACTGGGACCAGCAATCCGACGGCAGCGACGAGCATCGCACGGTACGGTCCCATGCCCTTAAAGAAGTAGGCAGTCAGCCCGGCGCCGATCAGTGCACCGAGTGAGGCGCCGATCCCGACGAGTGGAAAAAGGCGCTTCCCACGCTCGTTTGTATACAGGTCGTTAGCGAAGGCCCAGAACTGCGCGATGGCCACGTTGTTGAACACGCCGATCCAGATGTAGAACGCGATACCGATTCTCACGCCTGCCGCACCGAGGGCGTAAAAGATCAGGAGGTGCGACGCGAAGAAAATCGTGACACTGCAGATCAACCACACGCGGTTGACGCGCGACGCGAATGCTCCGTAGGCGGGCACGAACAGGAACAGAACGGCCGCCATCCCTGCCGACGCATAACTGGCGGCTTCGGCTCCTGATTCGCTCAGAATCAAGGCGTCTCGGACGATCTTGAGTATCTGATAGAACGCCAGCAGGTAAAAGACGTTCGCTGCCAGCAACAACGCGCCCAGGCCTTCTCCCGCGTGAACCTCGGTGAAGAGCGACAGCGCCCGGTCGAGCAGCCCCTTCTCGTTTTCCTGGAATGGTGAAGCCTTATCCATGGGCTCCGATGCTACACCGAGACGACGTGCTCCGGTTGATCTCTTCGTGTAGCAACCGTCAGTGCTCCGGTGAGGTTGGGCAGGTGCGCCTGCCACCAGTGCCTCGCCTCGTGATGGCCCCACGACTCGGTGCAGTGGCACTCCCACGCCATACCCAGAAGTTCGCCGGCATTCTGAGGTCGCCGGGCTGGATCCTTCTGTAAACAGGCCATCACGAGGTCGTCCAGCTCGCGCGGGATAGGCAGCTCAGATCGCTCGGAGGGACGCGTTGGCTCGGTATGGATGTGCGCCATCAACATCTTCATCGAGCTGTCGGCTTCGAAGACGAGCGAGCCCGTGAGTGCGAAGTACGCGACGCACCCCAGCGCGTAGACGTCCGCCCGGCGATCGACCTCGACATCGCCAAGGATGCACTCGGGCGCCATATACGCCGGCGTGCCCGTCGCCCCCTGGCTGATCGTGGCCAGCGTATCGGCCGTGTTCGGCTTTCGAATCTTGACGAGACCGAAATCGAGCACCTTCGCGAAATCGTAGTCGAGCCCCATCCGGCAGACGTAGATATTGGCCGGTTTGATATCGCGGTGAACCATCCCGCGAGCGTGCGCGTCGGCGAGAGAATGACAGACCTGACGCAGCAGGTAGACAACGCGCGACGCCGGGAGCGGGCCAAACTCGCGAACCAGCGATTCGAGATCGCGGCCAGCGAGCAGCTCCATCACGTAGTAAAAGGTGCCCTCCTGTGTGATGCCGAAATCAAACACCTGAATCGTGTGAGGCGAGCTCAATGCGGCTGTAGCCTGTGCTTCGCGCTCGAAGCGGCGAAGTGCATTCTGCGCTTCGTCTTCATTGCGGGCGCCGAGGAGCTCAGGACGAACCAGTTTGATCGCCGCGTCGCGGGCGAGCAGGCGATGCTCCGCGCGCCAGACTTCGCCCATCCCGCCCTCTCCGAGTCTTTCAATCAGGTGATAGCTGCCGAGCTCCTGCGCTTCCTTCAGGCGCCGGCTCATGCGATGAAGTACCTTCGCGGGAACGACCACGACGAACGCGCATGCATAACTCGGCCAGCACTGGATGAATGCCCTGACCAGCGTCGGTGCCGGTTCGCCAGCCAGCCAGACGATCACGTTCGCAATCGGATCGAACGATGCCGCGATGATCGACGCGCCGAACATCCGCCGCGGATTACCCGGGGCGATCATCGCAAAGATGAGAATGAGGAGCGCGATCCACGACGGGCGGCCCACTTCGGCTGCCTCAGCCGGAAGCATCGGCATCGCCCAGGCGTTCGCAGCCGCGATGATGGCGCCGTTCATCAACATCACCACGAGACCGATGGTGCTCTTGACCTCGGCAGAGGTTTCCGCGCGGCGCAGGTACTGCCGCATGAATGCGTTGCCCACCACCCCGGTGATTTCAAGAGGGATGATTCGCCAGTTCCTGACCCAGGTCTCGGAGATTGCGGGAAGAAGGGCAATGTCGAGGAGCAACGCGAAGGACCAGAGAATGGCACCAACCGTTGCGAAGACCGCGAGTCGTGTCGCCTGTTCGTTGAGAACTTCAGTCGGAAGCCGGCTCGTGCCTCGGCCTGTCTCGCTGAGGTCGGAGGTCGCCGTCTGTTGTCGCCTCGCCAGGACGCGCGACGGGTGCATATCAGCACTATAAACCAGGCCAGGGGGATGGCCCGCTCGGCCGCGGGCTCTGCCTATGGCGAGTCGGTTCCGGTGCGTCGTCTCAGCTCCTCGAGGTTGAGCATGATCGATTCGTTCGAACGCAAGAGGTCGGCGAGGATCTGGTCGCGCGCCCGGCTGTCTTGCGCCTTCCGCGGCCGATCGCTGACAAACGGCCACAGGCGATCGCGAATGTCAGGCGGCAGCACGCCTTCCAGGTATTCGAGCGCCGTGCCGCGTAGTCCCGGATCGTCGGTATGGAGACCGCGATACGCGATCTGCAAGGGCGCTGTTGGCAAGACCAATGACAGCAGAGTGAACACGTGCGCGAGACTCTGACCCGCGCGATCCTTGAGAAACTCGTCTACGAACGATCGCGAATCGGCTTCAATCGTGTCGAGAAGCCGGTGACTCTCCCAGACAGGGCGTCCGACCGCCACCTCGCGACGAACGACATCGAAGACGCGCTCCTTGTCGATCCGGACCTTCGGGTTCTTCTCCGTGATGGCGGCGAGCGATCGTCCGCACTGAAACCGGACTTCGAAGCGCAGATCCTCGAGTCCCAGCAGCACACCGTCCACGGCGCGCTGCGACACGCACACGGAGAAGACCCGCGCCAATCGTCGTCGCGAGGCGAATGGCTGGTTGGGATCGAGCAGCGCGTCCACGAGCTCGCCGATACGCTCTTCTGCGACCTTGCGCAGCGCCCGCACGGCGTCTTCGGCCACCGGGTCCCACGCGAGGAGCGGGATCACGTGCGGAATGAGCGTGGCCTGCAGCCCTTCTTCCGATCGCAATACCTGGAGCACGGCTTCGCGATTACGCGATCGCAGCGCGACGATCTCGCGAACATCGGGGTCGTTGACCGGGATGGGCACGCGCCCGGTCGATGTTGTGTCGGCGGGCGCCCGCGTCTCGTTCGAGGTCCGTGCCAAGGCCGGCCGCGGCGCACGCATCGTCCGCATCATCACGGTCCGCGTCGTGATGTCTCCAACGTCAGACAACTCGAGTTCCACAGCGCGGTCGAGCAAGCTGCGTTCGAGCGTGTGGATGTAGCCGCGGCTCAGTCGTTGTGCCACCGCGACGGCAACGGCTGAACAGGCGATCGCGGCGCCAAGCAGGGCCGTGTATTGGCTGGCGCTCGGGAGCATGATGAGCAGTCGAATCAGACCGCCGCCCACCGCATCGCCAAGTCGATCGAATCCGACGTCGATGATCGACTTCGCCGCTCGCTTGTCGTGAGACGCGATTGGCGTGAAGAAGATCTCGTAGCCCGTCTTGAAGAGCGAGCTTCGCAGTGTGGATTCACCAGCGCGAGCAACGAGCGCGCCACCGAGTCCGGGAAAGACGAGTCCACCCAACCCGCCAATGACGAGCGCCAACGACGGTGTGGCCGTCGTGACGGCGAGACCAAGCTTCTCGAGCACCAGCGGGGCCGACGCGCTCTGAACGATAAACGCGAGCAAGCTGACACCCGCGTAGTAGAGGGAGAAGAAACGCAGCAAGGCGTCTCCGCGCCCGAATACCTGCACCGCTTGCACCTTGAAGACGTAGTCAGCGAGGGCAGCGGCGATGGTACCCAACAACACGAGGGCCGCCAGATTGCGCAGGTATGGTGCCCCGGCCAGGACACGAAGACCAGACCGTGGCGATGTGGCAGCAAGGTCCGGCGCGACATCCATACCCTGGTCGTGGATCTTCAGGAGCTTCGGACCAGCCAGACGACGGATCTGCCAGGCGCAGACCAGGTTGAGGATCGCAAGGATGGGCAGCATGGCATCGATCCCAACCATCGCGCCAATACGCTCTGTGAGAAGACCGGCCACAAGCCCGGCAAATGTGCCAACGCCTGCAATGCGTCCGAAGTTCAGTCGTGCGGTGTGCGGATCGAATCGCTCAGTCGCGATGAGCCAGAAGCCGGAACCGAGCATCGGGCCGAGTCCGGAGATCTGCAGGAACACGACTTGCGCGGCCAGGCGGGGTGCTGACTCGAGCAGCAGCCACGAGCCGAGAAGCAGCGCGGCGCTGAACGCGAACGCGGCCGGCACGAACGTGCCCGGGGCGACTGCGCGCAGACCGCGGGAACTGCCGATCACCAGGAAGATCGACACCACGGCCGTGACGATGACCATCAGCGGCAACGTTGTGACATCGAGGTGTGCGAGGTAGAGTGCGTCGCGGGTCGCCTTGGCGGCGATGAACTGGCCGCTCACGGCGCCGGAACAGATCATCGCGGTGAGTACGGAAGAGTCGACGGTGGGTCGGGAAGATGCCATTCACCCTGTCGTGTCTGCGCGAAACTGTCCTATCTACGTCGAACTCTCGCGCCTTGAAGCGGCTCGCACCGTTTACGCAGTCAAGCGCCCAGGCGTCCGTTCATCCTACCACCGCGCGATGGCGAATGGCTGGGCTTCGCATTTGCATGTGGCGGAGCAAGAATGATGGCCTTTCAACGTGAGGTAAGCATGAAATCGGGCTTTCTCGCATCGCTTCTGCGCACGATGGCTGTAGTGCTCGCGCTCGGGTGTCCGGCCTTCGCCCAGGACCGTCCGCAAGCACGAGGCGCGACTTCGGAACCGTCGCGGTCGGGTTCCCTTGTGGACTTCGATGCCTCCATCGAGGCGCTGGTCCGCACCGTCAATCCAAGCGTCGTCCAGATCTTTGTGTCCGGGCTGACGCCGCTGGCCGGCGTGGTCACGGCGGACCAGTCAGATTTCGTCACGACCCAGCGCGGAAGCGGGTCCGGCGTCATCGTCAGGGCGGACGGGTACATCGTGACCAATGCCCACGTCGTACGAGGGGCATCGCGGATTCGCGTCGAGATACCGACGAAGGCGGACGGGCAGTCGCTGCTGGCCCGGCGCAGCCGCGTTGCTCCGGCGCGAGTCGTCGGGGTGGACGAGGAAACCGACATCGCGGTGCTGCGGGTCGAAGAACAAGGCCTCACGCCGCTGCCGTTCGGTGATTCCGACGATCTCCGAACCGGGCAGATGATGCTGGCCTTCGGCAGTCCCCTGGGTCTGCAGAATTCAGTGTCGCTCGGCATCGTCAGCGCTGTCGCACGTCAGCTCGAGCCGGAATCGCCGATGGTCTACATCCAGACGGATGCGTCGATCAATCCGGGAAACAGCGGTGGTCCGCTCGTCGACGTCCGTGGCCGTCTTATGGGCATCAACACGCTGATTCTTTCAGGCGGCCCTGCCACTGCCGGCCCCGGCTTCGCCGCGCCGAGCAACATCGTCAAGACGGTCTTCGAGCAGATCCAGCGCACCGGCCGCGTGCGCCGCGGCGAAATCGGCGTACGAGGCCAGACCGTCACCCCTACGCTCGCTGCCGGGCTGGGGCTCAAGCGCGATCAGGGTGTCGTGCTGGCGGATGTTGCCCCTGGAAGCCCGGCCGACAGAGCGGGGCTGAGCATCGGCGACATCGTGCTCTCGCTCGATGGCAAGCCGATGGAGAACGGCCGGCAGCTTTCCGTCAACCTGTATCGACGTGAAGTGGGCGACAACGTGAAGCTTGAGATTCTGCGCGGGGACAAGCCGACGAGTGTGACCGTTGCCGTGGCGGAGCGCGCCGACCCACTGTCGGCCGCGGCTATCTTGACCGACCCTCGTGAAAACGTCGTGCCTCGACTCGGGATCCTCGCCGCCACGCTCGACCCCAAACTGGCGTCTATCCTGCCACTACGGGCCAAGTCGGGAGTCGTCGTGGCCTCTGCCAGCGCGAGCGCGCTCGATACCGACAATGGCGGCCTCGCGCCCGGCGACGTGATTCACGCCGTCAACGGCCAGTGGATTTCCGATCTTGTCGCGCTGCGTACCGCCGTCGACGGCGCCAAGACAGGCGCGCCCGTTGTGCTCCAGGTCGAACGGCGCGGAGTGTTGATGTATCTGGCGTTCATCATGGAGTGAATTGGGAAGGTCAAAGGTCAAAGGTCAAAAGTTAAGTCAAAAGTGTACCGGGCACTTGATGCCTGTCACTTCGCATCTGGTACTTGTTGCCTATTACCTTTGACCTGACTTTTGACCTTTGACCTTTGACTTTTGACCTGCGAGCGGTCATCTCGAGGCGCTCGCGTCGCCATCGAACTCGCGCCGCTCTGACGACTGCTCCCGTCCAACGTGCCCGACTTCAATCGTGGCTCTCGCGTAACTCTCGGGACGAACCGGGGTGCCGGCGATTCCTCTCAGCATCGCCAACTGACCCACGTGCGTGAGCGCGTCAGCAATTGGTCCCTGAAAGATCACGCCGGCGGGATATCCCAGCGGCGCATCTGACGCCAGGAAGCGATCGAGCGCGGCCAGCGCCGCGTAAAAGCGGTCGACGTCAGCGTTCCATTCCCCGACACTCTGCGCCTTCCAGATCATCTGTCCCTCGGCGGTGCGGGTCGCCCATTCGATCAGATCTGCGAGATGCCCGACCAGTTCGAGCGGCGTGCGAGCATGAGGTCCGAGACGATGATTGGCGAAGCCAGCGGGAGCCTCGCGCAGTACCTTCTCCGCCCGATAGGCAAGCGTTGCCACCGTATGTCGAAGCAGGGCTCGTTCGCCGGCCGCTCTGTCATTCGCGTTGCTGTCCATCTCAATCCCCGCCCGTCCCCTTGAATTGATCGTCTTCGTTCGCGAAAAGCAGATTGAAACTGGTCAGCGACCCGTAACAGCCGCTGATGTATCCCTGCAGCTTCAGCTTCACGTCGTCGGTCAGGTCGGAAGCGTTGATCTGTTGCTCCATCGTCCGCAAACGATTCCGCAGCATCACGACCTTGTGGAAGAAGGTCTCGATTGGCCACGTCTTTTCCTGCAACCCCGGAGTGCCCGGCCGCAAGACGAGCGTCCCGCCGCGCCATTTCGGTGCCGGCGCAACCGGAGTGATGCCTGCTTCTTCGCGGATGATGCGGCGCAACAACAGTTCGAGATCCTCGGAGCGGTCGGGGAGGGCCATGGGTGGTGCGGTCCTTTCACGTTCGCTGACGACAGGAGCGGTTTCAGCGGGGCTGCGATCCGATTCGCGTGATCGCGACGCAGGCGCGGGCGCGGACCCGGTCGATGGCGACTTCGGCAGCGGATCGATGCGCGGTCCGCCGCGGTAGTTGTGCTGACTCTCGCAATATCCACACAGCACGCGGAGCGGATGACCGGCGCCGTCGACCACGATCACCGTGTGCGTGCGATCGGTCTTGCATGCGCGGCAGTAGTCCTCGATCAATTCACCGGCTCGCCAGCGACGGGGAGTGTTCACGCATTATGATGATGCATCAGCCCGCCCCCACTCCCAAGAGGCACTCTTCATGAAACCGAGCGATTGCATTCTGTTCAGCGGTGGAGCACCCGGTGCCGAAGCCTGGTTTGGCGCCTGCGCCGAGCGTCATGGCGTCGAGGAAGTGAATTTCACGTTCGACGGTCACAAGATCGAGCGTCATCGTGGTGTCCGCGTGCTGAATCACGAAGAACTGCTCGCAGGCGATGTGAGTCTTGCCTACGTTTCACGCCTGATGAACCGCCGTTACACAGAAGGGCCGACGCTGCGGAAGGTCCTGCAGACGCTCTGGTATCAGGTCAACAATGGTCAGGAGATCTACGTGATTGGCTCGGTGCAGGACGATGGTACCGTGCGTGGCGGGACCGGGTGGGGCGCGGAATTCGCCAAGCTGTGCAACAAGCCGCTCTATGTGTTCGACCAGGACAAGGACAACTGGTTTACGTGGACGGGAGAGTCATGGACGCCGACCGATTCGAGCGAACCGGTGATCACGCACCCGCACTTTACCGGCACGGGCACTCGCACATTACGAGAGAACGGCGCCCGCGCCATCGAAGGTCTCTTTACTAGAAGCTTCTAGCTCAGGCCGCCGCGTCGAGCGGAGAGACGATGCGGGCGATGAACAGCCGGTAGTAGACGTTCAGGCACACGAGGGCGAACATCGCCGTCAACGTGAGCGTCCTCAACCAGAGGAACACGTGCGCGAGGAGAGAGCGCGGCTTCAGTTCGTACTTGATGATGTCGCTCGCGGTGGCGTCGAAGCGGACCGACAATACGCAAACCCGGTCGGCATACTGCGGGTACTTCTGGAGGAACTCGTGTTCGAGTTTGTCGTCAGGCCACTTTTCGTAGAAACCCGGATACTCGTGACGAACTTGTCTCGCCACGCTCTGCGAGCAGAACCCTTGCTGAAGGTCGGACTCCTGAATTGACCTCACAGGATCACGTGGCTCTCCCGTGGCGGGAAGAACACCGAGCCTGCCGCCACTCGCGAGGAACGACGGAATCGTATTGCCCGAATCGGGTTGCGGCTGGCGTGTGAAGCTCTCGAGGGTCGTCAGGATCTGGACGTTGTCCCTGATAGGCAGCGGCTCGGTGTGAGTGAAAAGGACCAGGGCGACCGCAACAGCGGCAACCGAGATTCCGAGAAGCGCCTTGAGGGCCATCCGGGTCCGGGGGCTGAGATCCGTATCCAGCTGGTAGCCGACGAGTGACGTGGCGAGCCCCGAACTATGTGGCCGTGGCTTCATTGCCGGCTTCCCGGGGACCGTGTGCGCGCTCTCGCACTCGTAACCCAGCGCCTCGAGGCGTCGGCGCTCGTTCCCGCAGCGGCACACGTCGATGTGGCGCGGAATATGGCGCCCGCACGTCGGGCACTGCCAGGCACCGGACCGCGGTTCTCCCATCCCTTTCTGTTCAGGCATGTCTCACCTTCGGACCCTCGCACTTTCGCCCCGTCGCACCTTCGCCCCGTCGCACCTTCGCCCCGTCGCACCTTCGCCCCGTCGCACCTTTAAGAGTTCTATCGGCCTCATGCCGCGGCGCGGTTAGCGGCGATACCAGACGCATTTGAAATTGAGACTCATATGCGATGCACAGGACCTGAGATGAATTGAAGTGACATCGGGCCGGATAATGACGTAGCTTCCTCGGACGTCCCTTTCGGATTACCCATGATTCCAGTCCTTCTGTTCGTGCTCGCTGCAGGTGTGTCAGCAGCCAGCAATCAATCGGGGCAAGGTAATGGGAGTGTCGTCGCAACGGTGACGACACTTGAAGGCACCGTTCAGCTACCCGGTGCGCAGGTGGAGCTGCGTGAGCAACCCGGGAATACCGTGCTCGCATCAACGCTGTCCGACGGCGCGGGCCACGTCATGTTTCCGGATGTGCCTCCGGGACGATATACGCTCGTCGCCGTCCGGGCCGGTTTCCTCGACAGCGTGTCCCCGCCGTTCGACGTCCGCGCCAACGAATCCGCCAACATTCTGCTCGACGTGCAACTGACGTTCAGCGTGCCGACCGTCGACGTGCGGGGTAAGAGCCCGTCGCCGACCGACAGTGTGCAGCCGGTCTCGATGAGCGACATGCTGGACGGCTCGTTGATGGAGTCGTCACCGCTCGAAGGCGATGATTTCCAGAGTCTGCTGCCGATGCTGCCTGGTGTCGTGCGTGGTCAGGATGGCCGTCTGCGTGTGAAGGGCGGACAGCCGACGCAGGCCGCCCTGCAAGTGAGCAGTGCCAGCCTGATCGATCCTTCAACGGGCGACTTCGATCTCGAGCTTCCGGCGCCCGCGGTCGAATCGGTCGAAGT
>Ga0075434_100003284_pt1 | contig 14454 bp, 6 predicted proteins | sample RhiMethybrSRZTD3_FD_75298 | JGI IMG/M metagenome (GOLD analysis project Ga0075434, IMG submission 75298) | Populus rhizosphere microbial communities from Tennessee, USA - Rhizosphere MetaG P. TD hybrid SRZTD3 | ecosystem: Host-associated > Plants > Roots > Rhizosphere > Soil | place: USA... | reverse complement strand
AAAGTCCTCGCGCGCGCACCGGTGCTGCAGAACCTCTCCTGGACGCCGCCGACGCTGGCGGGGACGACGCTCTACGTGCGCGATCGAAAGACAATCGCCGCCTTTAACCTCGGCGGCTAGGCTAGTACGTCGAGTACAAAGGGAGCGCTGATGGCCAAAGGTCGTTCGATTCCACCCGTGACGCTGACGACGGCCGAACGTGAGACGTTGGTGCGCTGGGCGCGGCGACCCACGACCGCCAAGGCGCTGGCGGTGCGGGCATGCATGGTGTTGGCGAGTGCGGCCGGAAAACCGATTTTGCACGTGGCCCGAGAAGAGGACGTCAGTTGGGCGACCGCTCGCCAGTGGCGACGACGTTTCTGCGACGTCGACTCGACGGACTGCTCGACAGATTCGACGCGGTGTCCATCACAGCACCCGCGAACTCGTGGACACCATCGAGCGCTATCTCGCGGTCACGAATGAAATCGCTACGCCGTTTGTGGACCGAAACCGCTGACGAGATCCTCGCCAGCGTCGCTCGTTTTTGTGAACGAACTTCAAATTCAGGACGCTAGAACCGCCGAGTTGTTCGAAGGACCTAGTAACAAAGGATGCGCGGAGCGAGGCGGACCGGAAGCAGTCTGACACGTCTGACACCTCGGAGGCCCGGCCTCCGAGGTGTCAACGCACGACACCTGCTACGGACGCTTGTTGACCGGAATATCCGTCGAGAGGCCCCAACTCTGGACGATGTAATTCGAAAAGTTTGCCGACGACAGTGCGATGAACCACGTGCCTGATCCAGGCCGCCATATGCCCATGTCCGCCCGGCCGTCACCATCGTAGTCGGCGGGGACGAGGATATCAGTGCTAAGGCCCCACGCCATCGACATGTAGGTGGTGTAATTGTTGCGCGAATTCAGAACCCACCATGTCCCCGTCGACGGCCGGAAAACTGCCATATCTGCCTTGCGATCGCCATCGAAGTCCGCGACAAGCGGAATATCGGTGCTGAGGCCCCATCGACACACGACGTAGTTCGCGTAGCCGGCGCTCGAAAGCGCAGCGTACCAGGTCCCGGTCGATGGTCTGTAGACCGCGATGTCGGCGGTCCCGTCACCGTCGAAGTCGCCGACAACCGGCTTGTCGCCGGATGTTCCCCACGCGTTGATCGCATAGGTCATGTAGTTGCCGCTCGACAGCATCGCGTACCACACACCGTTCGACGGACGCCACACCGCCATGTCCGCCTTGCCATCGCCGTCATAGTCGCCGGGCACCGGGATGTCGGTGCCGAGTCCCCACGCGTAGTCGACGTGCTGCTGATATCCGGACGACGACGTCAGGATGGACCACATGCCGGTCGACGGCTCCCAGTACGCGGGATCCTGCCTGCCGTCGCCGTCGTAGTCGCCTGGAACCGGCTTGCTCGTGCTCGTGCCCCACGTGACGCTAGAGTAGGTCGTGAAGCCGGTGCTGGAGTTCAGTGTGTACCACGCGCCGGTCGACGGCCGGAACACGGTGAGGTCCGACTTCGTGTCCCAGTCGAAGTCGCCGGAAGCCGTCGTCAAGCGCAGACGGTAGATGACGCCGGCTCCAGCACTGCCGCCGCCGGAGCTGGTCGTGCCGTACACCGCGCCGTCAGGCATCTGAACGACTGCGGCGAACGGATTCGCGCCATCGGATCCATTGAACGAACGCAGCGTCGTCAGCGTTCCAGAGGGGGTCATCTTGAAGACGGTGCCGAATCCAGCGCCGCCGGTCTTGGTCGTGCCGTAGAAGTTTCCGTCTCGCGCCTGAATGAGGGCTTGATCGGGCGCGGAACCGTCGTTGCCATTGAAAGTGTGAATGACAGTGACCGGCAGCGGCAGCGAGCCGCTGATCGGCATCCGGAACGCCGTTCCGAGGTCCGACGATCCGCCGAGATGCGTCGCTCCATAGAGGAACCCGTCGGTCGCCTGAATCAGGCTGCCGATCGGGTTCGCGCCCTCAGTCGATCGCTGGAAGGTGTGGAGTGCTGTAAACGTCGGCGGCATCGTCATGATGTTGATTCTGAAGATTCCGCCGTTGCCCGCCAGGTCGCCGGCGTAGGCTGTGCCGTAGAGATGTCCGTCGTTCGCCTGAATCAGTCCGGAGTACGGGAACGCGATGCCGGCTCCACCGGTGAATGCGTGCAGAATCGTCGTCGCGCCGTCGAGGGTCATGCGGAAGACGGTGCCGCGGCCCTGCGCGTTCCCCGAGCTGGAGATCCCGCCGTTGTAGGTCGTGCCGTACAAGTTGCCATCGCTTCCCTGAATCAGCGCGGCGTAATACGGCCGGGCACCGTCGCCGTAGGCAACGCCCGCAAACGAGTGGAGGACGGCGAAGGCGCCGTCGGGGCTGATCCGGTAAACGGTTCCGAGATTCAACGTGCCGCCGAAGTAGGTTGTGCCGTAGAAGTTTCCGTCGTTCGCCTGGAGGAGCGGCGAGTACGGCGTGTCGCCATCGGGTCCGATGAACGAATGCAGCAGCGTGAAGGTTCCGGTGGCGGTGATTCGGAATACGGTGCCTTTCGCGTTCGAACCGCCGTTGTAGGTCGTTCCGTAAAAGTGCCCATCCTTACCCTGGATGAGCGGCGCTGAAGAGTTGGACCCGTTCGACGGACTTGCGGAGAAGGAGTGCAACAGATCGAAGCGAAGCTGCGCACTCGCCACTCCAGGGAAACCAAGGACCGCGGCTACGCAGCTGATGGCCGCGCAGGTCAGTTTGAAAAACGTGTCATACGACGCTCGACCACTCATGAGAAGCTCCCTCGCCGCCGGCTCTGAAGCGAATCACGCGCGCTTCCTGCCGAGGTCACATTTCGCAGCGAGGCCAGCAGCAAGACGTGAACCCGTCCGTATTCGACGTGGTCGTTTAAGAGGAAACTCTCGTGTTTGGCGTGGGATACCGCTGCGCTGAGCGCGTCGCGCGAGCCGCGCGAAACTCGATCGCTTTTCTCAAGTGTGGAATCGCGTTTCTCTCGGAGCAGGCAGAGTGGGTAACCGACGCAACGTCCGCGGCAGGTGCGTTCGCGCCTGATCGGGACCGCCCGGCGTCAAGCCTGAGCGGTCCTGCATTGGCTCGTCAGCGCACGCCGCCAACCGGCTGATCGGTGCTGAGCCCCCACGTGTGCGCGTCGTAGGCGCTGTAGCCGGTCTGCGAGGTCAGGATGTACCAATCGCCACTCGACGGCCGGTACACGGCGAGATCGGTTTTGCCATCGCTGTCGTAGTCGCCCTGCACCAACACATCCTCGCTCGTGCCCCAGGCCTTGGCGATGTACGTCGAGTAGTTCGTGGACGACTGCAGGACGTACCAGAAGCCGGTCTCCGGACGATACACTGCCGGATCAGCTTTGCCATCGCCGTCGTAGTCGCCTGTCACCGGCCGATCCGTTGGGAGTCCCCATTTCTGCGACGTGTAGGCGACCAGGTTGGTGCTCGACTTCAGCAGGTACCACATGCCCGTTGACGGGCGATAGACGGCGAGATCCGTCTTGCCGTCACCGTCGTAGTCGTCAGGCGTCGGCGTATCGGAGTCAACGCCCCATTGGCGGCTCAGGTAGGTCGTGAAGTTCGTGCTCGATAGCGCGACGTGCCACGTGCCCGTGGACGATCGATAGACGCCAAGGTCGTTCCTGCCATCTCCGTCGAAGTCGCCCGGCACTGGAACGTCGGTGCTCAGGCCCCACTGCTTTTCGATGTACGTCGTGTAATTCGTGCTGGACTGAAGGATGTACCAGTAGCCCGTCGCTGGCCGGTACACCGCGAGATCGTCGATGCTGTCGCCATCGTAGTCGCCGGGCACCGGGACATCCGTGGCCAGCCCCCACTGAATCGAAAGATTGCTCAGATACGCCGTCGACGAAGTCCCGATGTGCCACATCCCGGTGCTCGGCCGGAACAATGCGAGGTCAGATTTGCCGTCGCCGTCAAAATCACCCATGCCGCGCAGCCGCGTTCTCTTGTCTTGTGTGACCGTGACCTCGGACTCGCCGACGGTGAACGCACCCTGTCGTGTCGTCGTCACGCTGTTTGCCTGAGCGGTCACCGTGACGGTCGCACTGCCGACGCCCTGGACCGGCGACACCGAGAGCCACGAGGCCGCCGAAGAAGCTCGCCAACGGCACGACGAGGATGAGACGCTGAGAGACCAGCTTCGGCTGCCGCCCCGCGATCCAAATACCGGGTTGTCACCGGCGACCATGCTCGTGCAAATGGCGCCCTGTGAAATCGACTCCGGCGCGCCAAGATCGGCACCGTCGCTGCCGGCTTGCCGCCACGTGCTCGTCGTCACCAGTCCGTAGTCGCCGCCGGCGGGTGACACGAACTGCGCGTTCAACACCGCGCTCGTCGGAAAGTAGTTACCCGCGGGATAGTTTCGCGCATCACCGTCGGCGATCACGTTCGCGGTGATTTGCGCGCCGGGAAAGTACGCGGCAATCGTGTCGTTGCCGGAGCGATGATTCGACCCGTTGATGCCGTAGGCCGAGTGGCGGCCGACGTTGTTCGTGAACACGAAGCCGGGGATGGCGGGCCCATCCACCTGCACGAGGCCGGACGCGCTGCCCTGAATGATCGTGTTGTGATCGATGACGATGTCCCGCGGTCCGCCGGACAGCTGCAGGAAATATCCGTTCCCGCCCCACGCATTTCTGTCGAGATCGGCAAACAGATTGTTCCGCACTACGATGGCGTACGTCTGCTGGCTGGGGTGATTGTTGTCGTAGCCGAGAATGTTGACGCCGGTGGCGACGTGGCGGACGATGTTCCGCTCGAACGTGACGTGATCGACCTGACACCAGGTGCAGCGTCCGTCTTGATTGCGGACGGTGAGCACGATCGCAACGCCGCCCTGTCCGCTCTGCCAGTTGTATTCGAACGTGTTGCGCGCAATCGTCACGCGGCGGGCGTTCTTGAGCTCGAGAAGATTCTTGACCACCCAGCTCTGGCTGCGCCACGCCGGCTGCTTGGCGAAGCGATTGTCGGTGATCGTGATGTCGGAGGGCACGAGTCCGGAGATGGTCGGATCGGCGCCGCCGAACATGAGGTTCTCGCCCGCCGCTTCGAGGTAGTTGTTGCTGATCGTGTACGGCCCCGGCCCGTTCCAGCCGCCGATCGCCTGTGAATCCTGACCGACCGATTTGATGTCGGCGATGTATGAGTTGGTGATCGTCGTCGCGGCGCTGTTCAGCGCGATGCCGCGTTTCTGACCCGCCGCGGGATCGCCGTGAACGTACACCCGATCGAGCACGAGATCGTGCGCCACCTGCGAGAGCGACGTCTGAGAGGAGGAGCCGCTGCCGAGCGCGATGATGTCACCCGCGCCGCCGGAGGTCGCCACGAACTCCACGCGCAAGATGCGCCAGTGATGCGCGGCGGACGCGGTCTTGAGTGCGGGCGCTGTATTTGGCGATCGGAGCTTCGCGAACAGCGCTGTGTCAGCAGGTCCGACGCGAACGCCATCAGCCGGCGTGGTCAGCGAACCGGTCTGGATGGTGATGTAGGTCGAACCGCTCTTGTTCGGCAGCGTGAAGTTTCCGACGTAGGTGGCGCCTGGTTGCAACTCGATGATGTCGCCCGGCTGCGCGTTGTTGAGCGCCGTCTGCAGATTCCCGTTGGCCGGCACGCTGATGGTGGCCGCCGACGACGTTGCCGCAAGGACGAAAAGATTCAACACCGCAAAGACACCGCCGCGCACACACCGCCGCACTCGTGACCGAACCAGTGGATATGACATGGGACGGGAACGAATGGGCAAGCGGACTGCCGGCCTGACGCGCGCAGGTTCGTGCAAGTTTCGGCCTGTTTTGCGGTTGAGCTTACTCGATCGGCCGGATGAGGCTGACACTTTTGTTCGGGCAAACCCAAAAGCGTCCGCGCCGACGTTCGTTGACGACGGTGTTGTCGGCTGCTAGGCTCGAAGTCCCTTGACACCAACCTGGTCACGTCGGCTGCTCGTGATAGCGATCGTCGCGGCGGTGCTCGCCGGCTACTGGGTGTTGCGGCGGCCGTCGCCTTCGAGCGAGTCGTCGAACACCGCCGCGCGTCCTGACGCCGCCGCGCCCACTCCCTTGCCGTCCCCGTCATTACAGGGCACGAAGGCTCCGGGCCCGCCGACTGGATTCGGCCGTCCGATGGCCGTGATCGATCTGAACTCCGCGTCGCTCGCCGAGCTCGAGACGCTGCCGTCGTTCACGCCGGAGTACGCTCGCAAGGTCATCGCGGGCCGACCGTACAGATCGATGAGTGACGTGGAGCGCGCGGGGATTCCGCGTCAGGTTCTCGAGCAGATTTCGCCACCCGCGATCATTCGCCTGGACGGGCGCGGGCCCCTGCCGAACTCGCCGCCGCCGCCGAACAAGAAGCCGTAGTCGTGCGTGGCGCACATCCTCGTTCGTAGGCCGGGCCTTTCAGGCCCGGCAACCAGGCGGCCCTGAAAGGGCCGCCCCACGACTGGTTTTTGGTACGGCGGCGCTGAAAGGGCCGCCCACGACAGCGAGACGCCGCCCGACGTTACGGGAAGGGACGCTTGCGGATCGGAATGTCTGTACTCAGACCCCAATTCTGCACGATGAAGGACGTATAGTTCGTGCTCGACAGCGCGACGTACCAGTTTCCATTCGAGGGTCGGTACACGGCAGGATCGGTTCGCCCGTCGCCATCGTAATCGGCCGGCACGGCGATGTCTGTGCTGAGTCCCCAGTTGAAGACGATCGGGCTTGCGCTCGATTGCTGTAGGCGCCATTCGCCGCTCGACGCGCGATAGAGTCCAAGGTCGTTTCTCGCGTCGCCGTCGTACTCTCCAGGCACTGTCGTGTCGCTCGCCGCGCCGAATGTCTGCATCGTGACGGTCGTGAAACCGCTACTCGACTGCAGCACGTACCAGGTGCCCGTCGACGGTCGATACACGGCGAGATCGCTCTTGCCGTCGCCATCGTAATCGCCGGCCACCGGAACATCCGTGCTGACGCCCCAATTGACCGCAAGGTAATTCATGAAGTTGCTTCGTGAGAGCAACGCGTACCAGAAACCATTTGAGGGGCGATAGACGGCCAGATCCGCTTTTCCATCGCCGTCATAGTCTTCGGGCGCCGGGATGTCGCCGTTCGTCCCCCAATGCGTCGCCATGAAACTCGTGAAATTCGTCCTCGACAGAAGGATGTACCAGGTGCCCGTCGAAGGTCGAAACACCGCGACGTCCATCTTCCCGTCGCCGTCGTAATCGGCCGCGACAGGGATGTCGCCATTCGTGCCCCAGTTGTATACCGCGTACGTCTGATAGTCGGTGCTCGACTGCCTGACGTACCAGTCTCCCGTCGATGGACGGAATACGGTCAGATCCGCCTTCAGGTCGCCGTCGAAGTCGCCCGGCATCGCGTGGCCCAGCACGCGCAGAATTCTGCCGGCGGTTCCCGCCGCGTACGAAACGATGTACAACTCGCCGTCGGCGTCCACGCCGAACGAGCTGATGTTGCCGAGCGACGATCCGCCAAGCTGCGCCGTGTGCTCGACGACGTCCGTGACGGTTGCGTTCCCCGTCATCGAATTGATCGCGAGTCCGATCGAAAACACCCGTCCCCTCACGAAGTCGGCGAAGAAATAGCGCCCGCGGAATGCGCCGCCAAGCATGCGGCCGCGATAGACAAAACCGCCGGTGATCGAGTTGCCAACCGCGTGGCTGTACTCGTAGATCGGATTCGTCAGCGGAAAATACGCGGGCAGAGGGTTGGTGATGTAGTCGTGCGCGCCTTCTCGATAGCGCCACCCGTAGTTCAGCCCGCCGTTGCTCATCGGCGATTCGTAGTTGATCTCTTCCCACTGCCCCTGGCCGACGTCGGCAATGATCAAGGCGCCCGTGCCGCCGCGCGCCGGATCGTCGAAGCTGTACCGCCATGGGTTGCGAAGACCGAAGCTCCAGATCTCAGGACGGGTTCCGGGCGGCCCACCGGAAAGGAACGGATTGTCGGGCGGGATTCGATACCTGATCGGATCGGAATCCGGCACACTGACATCGATGCGCAGCATCTTGCCGTGAAGGTCTGACGGCGTCTGCGCGCGGTTTCCGGGATCGTCGCCCGCCCCGCCGTCACCGGTGGCGACATACAGCATGCCGTCGGGACCGAACGCGAGATCGCCCGCATGGTGGTTTGTGAATGGATTCGCGATGTAAGGCGCGCTGGTGCCGCCCCAGCCAAGGTCGCGCCGCGAACTCACGTCGGCGACGAGCGGGTTCGCCGACCGCTTGAACCGCGCCACCACCGTGCGGCCTGCCGTGTCGGTGAAGTTGACGAAGAAACGGCCGCTCGTCGCGTAGTCGGGCGAGAACGCAAGGCCGAGCAACCCTTCTTCGACACAACACCTGATGCTGCTGGTCAGGTTCAGGAAGTCTGTCGCAAGAACGACGCCTGCCCGGACGACGCGGATGCGCCCTGTCTGCTGAATCACGTACTGGACGGAGCGGTCAGTGGGATCCTGCACGAAGCCAACAGGCATGTCGAAGCCCGAGGCGTAGGTTCGAGCCCGGAGCGGCGCCAGTTGCGCGCGCGCATCAATCGCGAGGCTGCAGATCAGCAACATCGCCAGAGGGATCGCATGCCTCATCGCCACCTCCATAATGATCAATGCGCGCAGCACGCGTACAGCGACGCGCATCAGTCTGGCGTCCGAACCGCGATCGATCAAGGTCGCATCGGAATGTCCGTACCCAGACCCCACGGCTGAGCTATGAACGTCGAGTAATTTCCAGACGACAGCAAGACGTACCACATGCCGTTCGACGGCCGGAATACGCCGAGGTCGGCTTTGTTGTCCGCGTCGTAATCGCCGGGCACGACGATGTCGCCGCTCGTTCCCCACGCCGTCGCGAGGTACGACGTGTAGCCGCCGCCCGAGAGCAGGACGTACCAGAAGCCGGTCGACGGACGGAACAAACCGAGATCGATTCTGCCGTCACCGTCGTAATCGGCGGTGGCCGTGACGTCGGTCGCGAGTCCCCAAGCCTGCGAAATGAACGACGTGTAGTTCGTCATCGACAGCAGGACCCACCAGGTCCCGGTCGACGGACGGTAGATGCCGAAGTCCGCCTTGCCGTCGCCGTCGTAATCACCCGGCACCGGTTGATCCGTGCTGAGGCCCCAGTTCATCGCCAGGAACGTCGAGTAGTTCGTGCCTGACAGCGCGATGTACCAAAAGCCGGTCGACGGACGGTAGACGCCGAGGTCGGATTTCCCATCGCCGTCGTAGTCCCCCTCGACGGGAATGTCGGTGCTGAGACCCCACGCCTGTGCGATGAACGTCGTGTAGTTCATGCCCGAGAGCAGGATGTACCACGTGCCATTGCCCGGCCGGAACACGGCGAGGTCCTGCTTGCCGTCCCCGTCGTAATCGCCTTGCAGAGGAATGTCCGTACTCAGGCCCCACGCGTAGGAAACGAAGCTCGCATAACCGCTGTTCGATTGCTTGATGAACCAGGTCCCCGTCGAAGGCCGGAACACGGTGATCTCCGCCTTCGCGTCTCCGTCGAAATCACTCCCGTTTGGCGCGCCGAGAATCAGGAGCAGGGCTCCTTGCGACGTCGCGGAACCGGCGATGTTCGAGACGATGCACCGGTACCGGACGTGGTTGAAGGGCAAGCCGACATTCGCGATAGTGAGCGTCGCCGATGTCACGCCGGCGAACGGTGCCGCGTTCGGCACGTTGAACCACGTCATGGCGGCGTTGGTCGACGCCTGCCACTGATAGACGCCGGGAAACATCGCCGCGACCGTAAACGTGGCATCCTGACCGCGCTTGACGATCTGAGTGCTCGGGTGCCCCGTGATCGCCGGAGGCGGCGGCGTCGGGGCCTGCGCCAGGGCCACGTCGGCCATCACGATTCCGGCTCCCGCATCACGGTCCAGGCCCGGGACTTCGATGTCGATCGTGCTGGTGAAAAGCGCGGTGCGAATCTGCGCCGCATTCATCAACTGGTTCTTCGACTTGACGAGTGCGGCGATCGCCGCCGCGTGCGGCGCAGCCGCAGACGTGCCGAAGAACGGACTGGGAAATCCACCGGCACCCGTCACCGACACGCCATCGGCCGCGGTGAAGTCCGGCTTCGCCAGCACGAAGCCGCCGGTCGACGAGAAATTTCCTGGAGTGATCGCCGCGCCGTTGGCTTGAAAGAAGATGCGCCGCGGTCCGTCCGAGCTGAACGTCTCCACGACATGGCCGCCATTGAATGGCGCGAGCCCATTGACCATCGCCGACGTCGCCGCGACGCCGAATGAGTTGATGGCGCCCGTCGCCGAGTGGCCGTGCGTTTCACCGCCGGTCGCGATCTGCAACCTGCCGCGATTGGTACCGAGGTGCAGGAAACGATTCACGCTCGGCGGCGTTGTCGGGAATTTCACGATCACGATGCGATTTCCGGCGTTGCCGCCGTGCATCACCTCGAACGGATCCTGAGCGCCGGTCTGGAAGTTCGTCCCCGCGGCCAGAATGAGAGTGCCCGAGCTGTCGAGGAGGTAGATGTCGTAATCGTTGCCGGATGCGCCGAGCGGATCGGACCAGAACAGCGTGATCGGGCCGGTGCTGCTGGATGTGATGAGATTGAAGGTCTGGCCGCCGAAGTTGTGGAGCTGGCCGGCGCTGGTGAGCACACCTCCGGCTGCCCCACCATCCACGAAATCGCCTTCCCACGTTCCAGAGGTGCCATCGTCCTTGTTCCCGGAATTCGCCGCCGACGAAAAGTACAGCGCGCCAGACGCCGCGACATCCTTCACGGCTTGAATGACGATGCCGCCGTTGGTCTGCGACAGCGCGGTCTGGCCATCCTGGAACGGCGTCTCGACGACGTAGCCCACATCGTCGACGATGATGTCGCAGCCGGCGGTTCGAAGGTCGCGGATGTTTTGGGCGAAGCTGGCGATGCTCGTGAACGCCGTTGCGAAATAGAGCTGCGCGTTCGGCGCGAGGTCGTGGATGATCTCGAGCATCGCCGTGCCCTCTGCGCCCGCGCCGGCTTGTCCTGGCAGCACCGTGACCGCACCAAGGTCGCCCGACGCTTGGGCCGCGGCGAGGCCGTCCACGCCGTCCGAGAGGACGCCGACTTTCACACCGGCGCCGCTCACCAGGAACATCCCGCGAGCGACATCGGCCCGATGCTTCGCGTCGCCCTCGGAATTCCGGCTCCCGACGTTCGCGATCGGCCCATCTTGATTGAGCGCATGCCGGAAGGCCGAGATGATGTCCGCCCGGTCTTTTCGCTTGCGTTCCTTCAACGCGCGGCGCCGATCGGCTGCCGGCAGTGATCCGCCGCCGCGGGACAAATCGATGCGCGAGGTCATCGCGAGCTGCTTTGCCTCGACGAACGCCACGTCCGGCAGCGCCGCAATCGCGGCAACTTGAACAAGCGGGACGCGGAGCCGGATGTTGCGGTACGCCGCGCTGACGTCCAGCAGTTCGGCGCCGAGGGCGACGAGTCGGGCCAGCAGGGCATCGCTGACCTGGGCTCTGACGTCGAGGACTGCGCCACGATCGTCCTCGTCGTCCAGCGTGGTCGCGAGCCTCGGGACGCCCTGTGCGATCGCTTCGCCGCGCGCCATCTTTGCGGCATACAACACATCCGAGCTGATTTTTCGCTCGGCGGCGCTGCGCGCACGCTTTTCCGCGACGAGCGCGTTGATCTGCGCCATCGCCTGCGCCGAGATGCCCGCACCTTGTTGTGCCTGAATACGGGAGCTGGACAGGGTCGCGGCCGCAACGGTGATCGTCACCAACAGAAACGCACAGTGAAGAGGTCTCATCGCTCCCCCGGTGTGTTCCCGAAAAAGAGTTACTTGTGTGTGGCTTCGGCGGCCGGTTGAATCGCTCGGACCGACGCCAGTTCGGCGAGCTGTTCCAGTTTCAGCAGCGGGACCCACGCGATCAGCGAGTCAGCCGCAATCGACGTGGACACGATGGTGCTCCCGAGTCGGGCGAGCTGCCGTTTCATCTCGGCGGTGACCGCCGCACGGACATCGACGAGTGCGCGCTGCTTCGGATCGACCCTCACGAGCAGATCGTCGAAGGACGGTTTGGCGCCGTTTGGCGATTCACGAGCACGCTGCATCGCGGTGAGCAGTTGCGAGCTCAGTTTCTGCTGCGCGGGCGTGCGCGACGCTTTGTCGCGCGGCGAGACGACCTGAACCGACAGCACGACGAGCAGCACGACTGGAAGAAGAGACACCATGAGTGGCTTTCTCGATTGGCCGCGCCGTGAATTGAACCTGGGGAAGCCGGGGAAGACGGCGGAGAGCTTACAGCCGCGTTGCAGAGGTGTCAACGCGGAATCACGAGCGGCCGACGGCCGAAAAACTTTACGCGCAGCGGCTCGTGACGAACGTGGATCGCGAACGGTCCCAGGCCGCCACCGGTGGCGGCCTGGGACCATCGTGATTACTGCTTCAGCGGAATGTCGCCCAGCGTCCCCCACTGCTGCGACCCGAACAACGAGTAGCCCGTGCTGGACATCAGCACGTACCACATACCGGTCGAAGGCCGCCACACCGCGATGTCAGCGCGGTTGTCGCTGTCGAAGTCGCCAGGCACTGGAATGTCGGTGCTGGCGCCCCACTGAATCGCGAGCGACGTCGTGAAGTTGCTGCCGGACTGCAGCACGTACCAGGTGCCGCTCGACGGACGATACACGGCGAGGTCGGTCCTGCCGTCGCCATCATAATCGCCGGTGACCGGCGTGTCGGTGGAGATTCCCCACTGGCGAGCGATGAACGATGTGTTGTTCGTCGACGACAGCAGCGCGTACCACATTCCGGTTGATGGACGATACACGGCGTAATCCGTGCGGCCGTCGGCGTCGTAGTCGCCGCTCACGGGAATGTCGGTGCTGATTCCCCACTGCTGCGCGCTGTAGGTCGCGTAATTCGTACTCGAGAGCTTCGCATACCACATCCCCGTCGCCGGCCGATACACCGCTGGATCGGCCTTGCCGTCGCTATCGAAATCGCCGCGAACTGGGATGTCGGTGCTGATACCCCACTCCTGCGCCAGGAAGTTCGTGTAGTTCGTCGTGGACAGCAGCACGTACCACATGCCGGTGGAGGGCCGATAAACCGCGAGGTCGACCCGCCCGTCGCCGTCATAGTCGGCCGGCACGGGCACATCGGTGCTGAGACCCCACGCCATGGAGAAGAACGTCGTGAACCCGCTGCTCGACTGCTTGATGTACCAGGTGCCGTTGGACGGCCGGAAGACCGCGATATCCGCTCTGCCGTCGGCGTCGAAATCCGTCCCGTACTGCGCGCCGAGCACGATGAGCTGCGCGCCCTGCGAGATGACCGAACCACCCGCATTGGAGACGATGCATCGGTATCGGTCGAGATTGAGCGACAGCGGGACGTTCGAGATCGAGAGCGTCGGCGTGAACACTCCGCTGAACGGCGCCGCATTCGGGAGGTTCGTCCACGTCACGCCCCCGTTCGTCGACGTCTGCCACTGATAGTTGGTGGCGCCGATCGCCAAGACGCTGAACGACGTGCTCAGCCCCATTCTGACGACGCGTCTCGCAGGCTGGAAGATGATCACTGGCGGCGCCGGCGGCGCCAGCGCCACGGCGGTGTCCGCCATGACGATGCCGAATCCGGCGTCGCGGTCCACACCCGGCGTCTCGATGTCGATCGCGCTCAACAGCAGGAACGCGCGAACCTGCGACGCGGTCAGGCCGAGGTTCCTCGACCAGACGAGCGCCGCGATCGCGGCGGCGTGCGGCGCCGCCGCCGACGTCCCGAAGAACGGACTCGGGAAGCCACCGGCGCCGGTCACCGAAACACCGTCGGCCGCAGTCATGTCTGGTTTCTGCAGGACGACGCCGCCGGTCGACGAGAAGTTGCCTGGAGTGAAGGCCGCGCCGCTGCCCGCAAAGAAAATCCGTCGCGGTCCGTCGGAGCTGAACGTTTCCACGACGTGAGCGGGATTGAACGGATTCAGCCCGTTGACCTGCGCCGACGTGGCGGCGACGCCGAACGAGTTGAGCGCGCTCGTCGCGGCGTGGCCATGCGTCTCGCCAGGCGTCGAAATCGACAGCCGGGCGCGATTGGTGGCGAGGTGCAGGAAGCGGCCCGCGCCCGCGAACTTGAGGATGACGATGCGATTGCCGGCGGCAGCGGCGCCGCCGCCGCTGATGATCTCGAACGGATCCTGCGTGCCGTTCTGGACACCCGTCGACGCCGCCAGAACCGTCGTGCCAGTGCTGTTCAGACGGAACAGATCGTAGTCGTTCGCCGACGCGCCGAGCGGATCGGCCCAGAACAGCGCAATCGGGTTGTTCGTGCCGAGAGTGATCACGTCGAAGTTCTGTCCGCCGAAGTTGTGGAGCCGGCCCGGCTCGATGTTCGAGATGGGCAATCCGGCCGCGCCGCCATCGACGAAGTCGCCTTCCCACGTTCCCGAAGTGCCGTCGTTCTTGTTGCCG
>Ga0075434_100003282_pt1 | contig 14460 bp, 18 predicted proteins | sample RhiMethybrSRZTD3_FD_75298 | JGI IMG/M metagenome (GOLD analysis project Ga0075434, IMG submission 75298) | Populus rhizosphere microbial communities from Tennessee, USA - Rhizosphere MetaG P. TD hybrid SRZTD3 | ecosystem: Host-associated > Plants > Roots > Rhizosphere > Soil | place: USA... | reverse complement strand
GTCACCTGCTTCTGCAGAATCCATCTGAGTGTGATGAGTTTCAATTGATTTAACTTCTCCATTAACACCAGCGGGCATTACTATGACCTTCTCATTCGTTTTGATCTTACCAGTTTCTACTCTGCCAACTGGTACTGTTCCTACGCCAGTAATCGAGTATACATCTTGAATGGGGATCCTTAACGGTTTGCCAATTGGCTTCTCTGGTGCCTCAAATGCGTCAAGGGCTGCAGCAATGGTTGGACCTTTGTACCATGGCATATTCTCAGATTTCTTGACTAGATTGTCACCTTTCCATCCTGAAGTTGGAATGAAGTTTACCTTGCTAGTATTATAACCAACCAACTTTAACATTTTCTCCACAGTATCCTTAACCTCTTTATATCGTGATTCAGAATAGGTTACATCATCCATCTTGTTAAGTGCAACTACTATTTGAGACACCCCCAGTGTTCTTGCAAGGAATGCGTGTTCTCTTGCCTGTCCACCTGGTTCGGTTGCTGCCTCTGTTTCACCTGGTTTGACTGAAACTACTAGTATCGCCACGTCTGCCTCGGATGCTCCTGTAATCATGTTTTTAATAAAGTCTCTATGCCCTGGTGCATCGATCAACGTGTAAAAGAACTTTTGAGTTTCAAATTTCTGAAATGCAAGATCAATAGTTATTCCCCTATCCCTTTCGTCTTTAATACTGTCCAGAACCCATGCATACTTGAAAGTATCGCCCTTTCCAGTCGCTTCTGATTCTTTGGCGTATGAATCAATGGTTCTTTGGTCGATGACGCCCATATCTACCATCAGATGACCCACAATAGTTGATTTACCATTATCTACATGACCTATAACCACCAAGTTCATGTGTGGCTTTTTACTTGCGCTCATAACCGTAGAGCACGCTTAGGGCCTTATTTGTATTTCGTTGGACCGTCTAGTTTGATAGTTTGTTCTATTATCAAACTAGATCTCAATCTGGATTGAACAAACCCCTAAAGAGGTGGACCAGATCGGGGTGAGAGGGTTAGAAATAGCCATCCAAATAATTTTAAATAAAAATCCAAGGATCATCTCAATTCAGTCATTCGGCCACACAAACTAAACAAGAGAAACACTAAAACAGCTATTTAAGAAATTGAAGTTCTAGATGCTGTTCTCTGATAGTCATCTTCAAGTCTCACTATATCGTTCTCATCAAACCTTCCATATGATATTTCAAGTATGACGCACTGGTTTTTGTCTGCATATACCCTATGCGTTGTCCCTTTTGGGATTACAATATCCTTGCCCTCTTCAAGGGTAAAGAACTTGTCATCTAGCTCCACATGTGCAGTACCCTTTATAATCTTCCAATATTCCCACCTTTCTTTATGGTACTGTAGACTTAACCTAGAGCCTGGGTTAACATAAATCAGCTTTACAGTGCAAGTTTCGTTTTCATGAAACTTTTCAAATTTGCCCCAAGGTCTATCTTCAGAATAAATATTCATATAATAATCACACAATTAGATAGAAAAGAACTAATTTAACAATTACTCCCAGCGTCTGGGTAAGAACAGTGAATTTTTCAGTTTATACGACAAATTATTATTATTATATTATACTACATGCCATAAGCATCACTCTTGATCTTTTGTTTACAATCAAAGTAAATAAGCACAAAACAAACAAGCATCACTCGATATTATGTAATTGATACCGTTCCTAAACCATAGATTGGAATGACTCATAGAAATTAGCACCATAAAATATCTATATTACTGATTCAATCAAATTGCATGGTATGCTATTACAGAATACCGCGCGAGTGGATAAACAGTGAATGAAGAAGAGAAGATTTTGGTTTTAGGTTCCGAAGAAAAAACTACTCTTACTAAATCTGAACAGCTTTTTGATAGTATCATTGGATATAATGATGTCAAACGATTATTCAATTTGTCGTTTTCATCTGAAAAACCCGTGCATATATTATTAGTTGGACCGCCAGCGTCCGCTAAGACCCTTTTCATGTTATCATGCATGAAATTAGAGCGTTCATACTTTACACTTGGAAGTCATAGTACGAAATCTGGGATGATGGATTATCTATTTCAAAAGCGCCCTCGCTATCTGGTCATAGATGAGATAGAGCACATGCCAATAAAGGATCAAACAGCTCTGCTCAGTTTAATGGAAACAGGTATCATTGTAGAAACAAAGTATAAAAAAACTCGTGATACACAGCTAAAGACCTGGATATTTGCAACGAGCAATAGCACTGATCAGATGTTGACTCCTCTATTGTCAAGGTTTATGGTTCTGCGCTTTAAGCAATATAAGTATGAAGCGTTCCAAGAAGTAGCAGTACACCTGCTTAGTCGCGAAGGCATATCCAGACAAATAGCTATAGCAACTGCTGAAACAGTGTGGTCAAAGATGAAGTCAAAAGATATCAGAGACTGTGTAAAAATCGGCCACCTTGCAAAAACCAAGGATGATGTAAATTGGATCGCTGAAACACTAAAGAATTACAAATGACGCAATGGAATCATACAGATAGAACACAAAGCTTTCCCCAAGCAGAAGGATACCATTCAGTCTGGACAGAAATCAAGCAGAGCATATTTATCCCATTGTAAATTAATTCATATTCAAGTCCATATAAAATTGTGAATACTGCGAGCGTCTCAAACATTAGCGTCATTAACTGACTACCCTAAATTCTATACCCTTTATTTCCAAAAATCGGACTAAGCGTTCAGCATGGTTTTCGTCTTCCATCTCAAGACTTAGATAGACACCTGCCGTCCCAGCGGAGATATTAGCACTTAACCTGTCATGTTCAACTTGAACAATATTTACGCTTTGCTCTGCAATGCAATCGACTACTGTCTTCAATGCTCCAGGCTTGTCTGGCAATTGGATAAAAATTTTAAGCATTCTGCCCATTTGAGTAAGTCCCTTTGCTACCACTTGCCCAAGTAAATACATGTCAACATTCCCGCCTGAAAGCAAAGACACTACATTTTCGTTCTTATTTTGATTGGGGTTTGAAAGTAAATATGCAAGACTTGCAGCCCCAGCAGGCTCGATAACTAGTTTAGCCCTCTCCATCAATAAAAACATAGTTTTAACTATTGAGTGGTCATCTACCACTGTTATATCATCTATATATTTACTAGCTATCTCATATGTCAGTCTGCCTGGATATTTGACAGAAATTCCGTCAGCAATAGTATATCCCGAGTTCATTTTTTGCAAGTGCCCCTTTGCAAGTGATTCCTTCATAGCAGGAAAAGCTTTTGATTCTACGCCAATGATCTTAACATTGGGTCTTTTTGACTTAATTGCAATTGCAATACCAGCAGCCAGGCCACCTCCACCTATTGGCAAGTAGACGCGATCAAGTTCAGGCAGTTCCTCTAACAACTCTAAGCCGATTGTTCCTTGTCCTGATATCACCCTGTCGTCATCAAAAGCATGAACTATTGTTTTGCGCTCCTTCTTTGCAATTTCTTGCGCGATATTCCAGGCTTCATCATAATCCGATCCTTGAAGAATCACCTTTGCGCGATATGATTTTGTGGCAGCCACTTTTGCAGGTGATGCATTTTGGGGCATTATGATTGTACAAGGGATTTTCTTTATTGATGCAGCATATGCTACTCCTTGAGCATGATTCCCAGCAGATGCAGCAATGACACCGTATTTTTTCTGTTCTTCAGACAACGTATTTACTTTGACAAATGCACCTCTAACCTTAAAAGAACCTGTTCTTTGAAGAGATTCAAGTTTCAGAAAGATATTTGTTCCGATGAGCTTGGAAAATGTATCGGACCTATGTAATGGTGTTTTTCTAACAAAGCCATTCAATAGATCCTTTGCTTTAAGGATATCTTCAAGAGTCGGAATCGTATGTAATTCGTCTGTACTTCGAGTGCTCTGGCGATTCATGAAGGTCCGATACCATGTATAGTTTATACCTTAATTATAATTTTGTATTAGATCCGATTAACGGTAATTCGCAGCTATTAATTGGCATCCTAATTTCTTCATACTTTTAATACTCTGGTTATTCATACTGAGATATGTTATGTAATGTTATTGTCACCTCGTTAAGTTTATGAATGATCTTTTCTGTCAAATGTGTATCTATTCTCTTAGTATCGATGTATGAATCTCTTTGTTTAGTTTTCTTGTTCTTGATTGCTTCAATATCAAAGTAAGTTACCACTCCCTCTTCTCCTTGCATCAATCTATCATAATCCATCAGTACTGGAGAGATTTCATACAGTTCAATAACTAATTTCTCCAATTCTGCAAATAGATGAACCTTTCTATTGTGCATTTCTTTAAATTCAGGAAATTCGTCTTCAACCAATAAGGCTTTTCTTTCTAACTGTTCGAAAAGATTTTTATCTTCAAACAATTTGGTAAATAATTCTTCAAATCCCATTTCTGTGTGACCGGTACTTTTCAATTCTTTATGTACTACATCATTTCCTCTCTCACTAATTAGATCGAAAGTCTCATGCGCTTTATCTACGATTTGGGCCAATTCTCTTTGGATCTGAATAACGCGCTTGTCAGGTCTATAATATGGCAGTGCATGAAATTGAATTCCAAAATACCCATTTACGTGAAATTTATCGGCCTCCAGTGTAAGTTGACAGTAAATACGATGCAAGTCATCAGTGTTAGACGCTAGTATCCCAGTTGCGGTCCATCCCTTAAGTGACTCGGCCAGGCTTTGAAAGAAAGATTTGACTTTTTCCGGCTCGAAAGTATAAGATTGGGTAATACTGCCATCTCCTAACATTACATCAACTTTTTTCGCCAGTAGTTGTGGCTTTATAGCTTCAAGATAGGCAGATCTTAGATTTTCAAAAGCAAGGTTCACATTTTTCGCAAAATAGTTATCGTCTTTAATAGGCAATCGCATTATATTTTGCTACTAATTGTCTTAGATAAATTTTCTTCAACTAAGAAATAGCTAGTAGCAAGATATCTCAAAAGTACCCGAAAGGAATATGGCATGCAGCTCTATAGCATCCATTGTTGATTATAAAATAATAAAATGTTTAATATTTTTGAAACTTCGTCTAGTGCTTTGTTGACTTGCAGGATCCATATGAAGTAGGGTAGCATGTACTCATTGAACCAGTCCACTGAAAAGACTAAAATACTCAGTAAATGTAGTAGTGTGTCACCAAATGCCAACTTCCTATATATTAGTCAACTGCACACTAGGGTCAGAAGAGAAGATAATAACCGAAATAGCAAAGTTACATGACGTGAAAGAAGTAAGAGGAACATACGGTGTTCATGACATATTTGTCAAAGTAAAGTCAGACAACACGGAGACAATGAACCACACTATAACAAACAAGATAAGAAAGATACCGGGAATTACATCAACAGTTACTCTGGTGGTTATCGAAGAACAAGGTGGAAAAGGAGAAAATACATAGCTTATTTTCCTGCCATTTCTCGCCTTTTGTCTTCCTGTTTTATAATCTGTATTTCATATATTATTAATGCGGTAGTTACTAAAAGGACTGCCCACCCAAGTATACCAACTATTACGTATAATTCGTATATGTGAATTAGTAAGCTGCCTGCAGCGACAGCTGCACCTGCCCACCATATGATAATTAGAATTTGGAGACTAATCCTAAACATTGCACAGCTAACCTCTAATGTCTTCCTCAAAACCCCTCAGATATCGTAGCGTTTTTCCACATCTAGAGCATTTGTTATATTCCTTAAAATTAAATTCATCGTACGTTCTAAAAGAAAATGATTCCTTGTGAGCACAGAACACTCTGTATAAGGCTTGTAAAAACATCTTCATATCGAATAGGACTCGGTGATTTTTTACTATTTCTCCAAACAAGAAGATAAATATGCCGTCGGTGAGATTTGAGCTCACGACAGCTCGGTCTTCAGCTTCACTCCTGAACATGTCAGGTCGAGTGCTCTCCCAGGCTGAGCTACGACGGCACGTGTCTAACATACCTAGATAATTCATATATAATCTTGTCTCATGGAATGCTCCCGCATTTGTCATTTGTACAAGACAAATTCAGATACTATCTTTTAGTTATCTGATTTTTAGAACTCTAGGAGAAGTTTCTTACTTAAGGTATATAAACTTAAAAATATTTTTTTATTATAATTGGTTATGATCAAAACAGCCGCTACTGAACCTAACCCTATTGAGGAAAATGCGGAGGAAAGGAAGAAACGCTTTCTTATGGAATTCGAAAGGCCCTTTAAATGTGAAAAATGCAACGAGAGGTTTAAGAAAAAAAAATACTTGCGCGAGCACAAGTCTGAGATACATTCTTACTAAGATAGGCGTATGATCTTCTAATTGGCTTATGCTATTAGAAGAAACCTTTTCTTGCAATCTCCGAGCTGGTGCTGCTTTCATCTATAAATCGAAAATATCGTGGTTATGTTTGGACTAGAAATGCAAAAATATACTTCTTGCATCGGTAAAAGCAAATGAATATCAGCTCGAAGGTAAACAGCTATTTTTAAATTAATAATCATTCAATGCAATACGTGAAAATCTATACCAAAACAGGAGATAAAGGAGAAACTGGGCTTATTGGTGGCAAGCGGATATCAAAAAGCGATCCAAGAATAATTGCGTACGGCTCTATAGATGAATTGAATTCAAATATTGGTCTAATCGTTTCAGTGTTAACTAAAAAAAATAGATATATGTTTTTAGATTTGATTGATCTTCTTGTAAAAGTTCAAAACGACCTATTTATTATTGGATCTGATTTAGCTGATCCTACACCATTTCTTGAAGGCAAAGACAAAGACCACACACCGCGAGCAATGGAGAATATGGCTTCATATCTGGAACGGATTATTGATAAATTTGAATCAGAACTTTCACCTATCAAGTTTTTTATATTGCCCGGCGGATCTATAGAATCATCTCTTATACACATAAGCAGAAGTATAACTAGAAGAGCTGAAACTGCTGTTACTGCTCTCTCAAAGAGTCAAACAGTAAATCCTGCAATCCTAATCTATTTGAATAGACTTTCAGACGTGCTCTTCGTGGCAGCTAGGTTGGTAAACAAGCGTGTAGGAACGGAAGATGTTCCTTGGCGACCTAATAAAGGTTAAAGAACCTTTATATTCAATTTAAATATCGCAGTTATCAGGCTTACGACATATGGGTCAGATACGTAATGTAACATTGATTGTCATTGCGACAGCGATTATGGCTATAGCAACGAGTATTCTAGTTTATTTTGTTGACTACTTGACTTTAAATGTGCTTGAGTCGACCGCAAAGTTTCAGTTGCAGCAGAAATATGTCCATGTCTATAAACCTCAAAAGATAGATTTCAGATAGCCCGATTAAAAAAATAGAAATATAAAGACATTTATAATTTGCAGTAGAGTGATATCTAATAACCACAAGAAGAGACAGGACATACCAAACGAGTTTTTTCAATATATTTTCCAGCTCAAATCTGTGAAGAGGACTGGGTGGGTATCTAAGGTTCGTGTAAATAACCCTGAATCAGTAGCAGACCACACATTTTCCATGTGTGCAATAAGCATGGTTCTGTCGGATATGCTAGGGCTGGATACCGAAAAAGTAATGAAGATGGTAATGCTTCATGATTTGGCTGAGGCCGTAACCGGCGACTATATGCCAGAAGAGATTACAAAAAAACGTAAATTATTACAAGAAAAAAAAGCAATGAATTCGATTTTATTTGGCTTGCCTTCAAATATCCGTTCAAAATATACTAAAATATGGGAAGAATACGTATTGAACAAAACACATGTCGCCCGATTTGTGCACAGAACTGACAAGATTGATATGATAATGCAAGCTAAACTATACGCTAAACAAGGATACCCTCTTAAATTACTCTCTCGATTTTACAATTCTGCAGACAAATCACTGTTATACTTATAAGCACATGACTCGTGTCACGAATGGAACCAAATACTTTAATGCGTATTCGAGAAATTAAGATCCCAGTATGCAATATTTTTCTGCACTAAAGATAGGTGAGAAGCGCGTAAAGGCTGCGCAAGATCTCTTAAGTCGATATACAGGTCATGCATTGCCTGCTCTAGCATTAAAGGACAATAAAGATAATAAATGGGAACCAGTTGGTGAAGAGAACTTATTTGCATTGGTTAAGGAAACCAGCGGATATTTAATAGCGCTTTGTGACAGAAATGGTATTGCAAAATCAATCGCTCAATGGTTTACTGAAGAAACCAAGAACGACATTATTGCCAAGATTAAAGCAGATCAAAATATGGAGGAATATCGTGGTAAATTATCACTTCCAATATAACAATTAAAATTTAAGTAGCAAATCAGCAAAAACTACTCTAACTGTTGATACAGAAAAAATATGAGCAGGAAATTGAAGTAAAAGGCCATCTTATAGATTCTATGATACTGACGAGGATCTTTGACAAGGTAATGGATCTCAAAGGTGATTTTCAAGTTCTTGAATTCACTGTTGGAAAGAGGAAGAGAGAATCTAGCTATGCTCGTCTTTTGGTCAGTGCTAAGAGCCAACAACATCTTTACGAATTACTAGAATCAGTTTATAGAGAAGGAGCACAGCCTGTAACGGTTCAGCAAATTATGATCGAACCGGCTGTCAAAGACATGGTGATGCCTGATAATTTTTACAGTACAACCAACAACCCAACACAAGTTTACTACAATAATTCATGGATTGACGTAAAGAATATCATGATGGATAAATGTATAGTGTTAAACCCTGAACAAAACACTGCCATCTGTAAAATGATAAGAGATATAAAAAAAGGAGATTTGATAGTGGTCGGAGAACGAGGAGTTAAAATAATTCCTCAAGAGCGTCCTCGCGAAGGCATTGACATTTTCCAGTTCATGAGCAGCGCCAGTTCTAGCGAGAGACCAACGCTGCAAATTGCTCGGAAGGTTGCAAGCGATATTTATAATACTACGGCATCTGCAGGGAGAATAATTATAGTTTCTGGACCAATACTCGTCCATTCTGGCGCATCTGCATCTCTTGCAAAATTAATCCACATGAGATATGTACATGGACTATTGACAGGTAATGCACTTGCGGTTCATGACATTGAAAACGCATTAATGGGAACATCATTAGGTATGCATGTTAACGATGGAACTCTTGCAGTAAGGGGCCATAGAAATCACATGCAAGCAATTAACGAGGTTTTTAAAGCCGGATCTTTGAAGGCAATGGTTCAAAAAGGGATCTTAAAAAGTGGTGTAATGTATGAATGTATAGTTAACCACGTACCGTTCGTTTTGGCGGGATCCATTAGGGATGATGGCCCTATCCCAGATGTCATCACAGATGTTGTAGAAGCACAAAGGAAGTACAAACATATACTAAAGGATGCAAAAATGGTCTTGATGTTATCTACAATGCTACACTCTATCGCAGTAGGAAATATGCTACCGGCATCAGTTAAGGTAGTTGCGGTGGATATAAGTCAACCAGTCGTTACAAAGCTTCTAGACAGAGGGACTAGTCAGGCGATTGGGGTTGTGACAGATATAGGCACATTCTTACCGATGGTCGTGCATTGCATAGAACAAATGGATATCACCGGTAAACAAAAAGGTGACACAGATTATAAATAGAACATTAGGTGGATTCTATTAACTTCTTGTTTATCAGATCGAGTGCGATTTTTGGGTCTGCTTTTCCTTTTGTAAATTGCATAATCCTGCCAAGCAAGAAATTAGTGGCTTTCGAATTTTGTCGTGCGTCATTCACTGCTGACATTTCATCTTTAAACACAGTCTCTATTGCATCTAAGATTATGTTCTGATCGTCTATTTTAGAAGCGTTAGTCTTTTGTACTAACTGTGATGGCAATTCTCCGGTCTTTATCATTTGATTAATTAACCCTTTCGCAGTGGTTCTGCTTATCATATCCTGATCTACTAGTTTTGCCAATTCGGCAATATGTTTTGCTTCTATTCTTAATTCAGAGATAGAAGTGCTTCCTTCATGATTTCGTTCCGATTGATTATGATTATTTTTATTGATGAACTTTATCAGATCCGAAACGATCCAGTTTGCAATAGCCTTTGGCGCCGGATAAATGGCGATTGCAGACTCGAACAAATCAGAAAGCTCTTTGTTATCAATTAGTACCTGAGATACATGATCACCAAGTTCATAATTAGTGATGTAACGTCTCCTTCGCTGATCTGGAAGTTCGGGCATATTTCTCTCTAGTGCTAACAGAAATGAATTATCCAATACTATAGTTGGAATATCAGGTTCCGGAAAATACCTATAATCTTCTTCTGTTTCTTTACCCCTGGCCTGTTTAGTTATTTTTCTTGCCTCATCCCAATGGCGTGTTTCTGCTTTAATTTCGATCTCACGAGCTGACATGGTTTTTTGCCTAGTGATCTCATAGCTCAGTGCCTTTTCAACTTCTTTAAATGACCCTATATTTTTGATTTCTACTCTTCTTCCTTCTCCAATAGACACATTAGCATCACATCTAACTGCGCCTTCCAATCTAGTATCACATATTCTTAGGTGTTCAACTATGGATGTAATCTTATTCAGAAAGATTCTGACATCTTTTGGAGCAATAAAATCTGGCTCTGTAACAATCTCTACAAGAGAAACTCCAGCTCTGTTATAATCTATTAGAGTATAAAAGCTGTTATCCATACTATTGTTTTCATAAACTAGTTTTCCGGGATCTTCTTCAAGTTGAATCCTTCTAATCCTAGCATGCTTCTTGCTTCCTGTATCATATTCTAACTTTCCGTCGACACCGATACTTGTTATCCCATATGCATTATATTGCGTTAGCTGAAAGTTTTTTGGAAGATCAGGATAAAAGTAATTCTTTCTATAGAAAATTATCTCATTCGGAATTTTACAGCCGAGCGAAATTGATAGTAAACTTGCATGTTCTAACGCACTTTGATTTAGAAGCGGGAGTGTTCCTGGAAGTCCAGAGCATATAGGACATATATTTGAATTAGGAGACCTAAAACGATAATCATTGTAACATGGACAAAATAACTTGCTCTTAAGATATGTAAGCTGACAATGAATTTCAAGACCAATTTTTATTTCTGATGTCATCCTATAGTTCTGGGCTCCTTTGGATATTAGCCGTATTTTCAAACAAGAAAGCTGCATCAAATAACATTTGTTCCTGAAATTCACCTGCCATTATCTGTAAACCAATAGGAAGCTTTTTACTGAATCCAGCCGGTATCGATATTGCCGGTATGCCCGTGAGATTGGCTATAACCGTATTAATATCAACCATATACATCTTTAACGGGTCATCGATCTTCTCACCAAATTTGAAGGGCATCACGGGCATGGTCGGCCCTATTAAAATATCAAACGACTTAAATAACGATGTAATCTCTTGCTTCAATATGGTCCTGACCTTTTGGGCTTTCAGATAATATTTTCCATAATATCCTGATGATAAGACATATGATCCAGCAATTATTCTCCTCTTAACCTCCTCACCGAGATAGCTCCTAACTTTTGCGAAATATGCATTCCATTCATAGCTATCAGAACTTAGGTCAAAGCCATAGCGAATATTATCATATCTAGCAAGGTTACTGCTGGATTCGGCCATTGCTATAGTGTAGTATGAAGCAAGAGCATATTCAATAGACTTCATTGATGTTTCTTTGCATTCACAGCCTAGGCTTGAAAACAAATCCATTGCTGAATAGATGCACTTTGAAATCTCTGGCTCGGCTCCTTCAACCATTTCTTTCAATAGCCCTATACGGATGTTTCCGCTAGGTTTTATGGTATATTTTGGTATTTCATTATCAACCGTAGTTTGGTCATTATCATCTATTCCCGAAATGGAGTTCATAACCATAACAACATCTGAGACGGTCTTACCCATTGGTCCAACCTGCTCTAGACTATTCGCGTACGAGATAAGACCAAATCGGCTAACACACCCATATGTAGGCTTTAGACCCACTACAGAGCAAAAACTAGCAGGACATCTCACTGATCCGCCTGTATCAGAACCGAGAGAGATAGCACATTCTGATGCTGCCACGCTTGCACCGCTGCCGCCCGACGAACCTCCAGGAACATATTTTGTATTCCATGGATTATGGGTTGATCCATACATACTGAATTCCGTTGTAGATCCCATAGCAAATTCATCAAGATTTAATTTTCCCACTACGATTGCACCATCATCCTTCAATTTCCTTACTACAGTAGCATCATACGGTGGAACATAATCTTGAAGCATTTTTGATGCACAAGTAGTTCTTAAACCTCTCGTACATATATTATCCTTGACACCTACTGCAACTCCCGCAAGAGATCCTAAATCTTTTCCGTCTTCTCCACTGCGAACCATTTTATCTATGTGCCTTGCTTTTTCTAATGCTCCGCTATTATCTACAACTACAAATGCATTAACCTTATCATCAATTTTTTCTATTCTCTCTAGGATCTGGGATATATATTCTTCTGCAGAAAACTCTTCATTTCTAATACCTTTGACGATTTGCTCTGCGGTAAGACTGCATAAATTTACCAATTTAGTTCAACCTTGGGCCCTTTATAAAGCCATCCTTCCTATTTTTGGAACCCTCTAGCGGATCTGCTCGGAATGGTTCAATCCGATCTTTTCTTAATTCAGAAATATTTTTCCTTGATCGGACGGGTTCAATTTCAGATAACGATACACTATCTAATTTATTGAGGTATCCTATTATTTCCTCGATCTGTAGAGTAAATTTTGAAATTTCTTCTTCTGTTAGTTCTAACCTTGAAAGCCATCCCAGGTGTTTTATCTCATCTCTTGACACCATGTGTTATTTCTCCCTATTTTCTATACTTCTAGCAAGCACATGTTTTTTCTTAAGGAGTTAACCTATCGATGTCACGTGGGTAGAATGCTACGTCCCGAATATTTTCGATCCTTGTAATAGCCATTATTAAACGTTCTAGACCGACGCCGAAGCCTGCGTGTGGGGGAACCCCATAATCAAATACTCTAAGGTGATAATCAAATGCTTGCGTGTTCAATCCTTGCTTTTTCATCCTTTCTAATAAATCATCCTTTTTATTTATTCTTGTACTACCTGATGATATCTCTAGACTGCCGTACATCAAATCAAATGATTCACATATGTTTTCAGGTCCTATGATCTTTGGCTTTACATAAAATGGCTTTATCGGAGTTGGCCAGTCAATAATAAAGTAAAATCCGTTAATTGTCTCATGTAGTACATTCTTCATCATTTGGGGAGAAAGGTCATCTCCCCATCTAATACTCTCCCCTGCCCGTTGTAGTTCATTTATTACATGGGAATAAGAATATCTTGCAAGTGGTAGTTTAATAGTCGGTAATTTAAGATCAAGCTCCAGCAAGTCATTTTTATTGTTTTCGCTAAGCGAATTAATAATGTGTAATATCATTTTCTCAAGTAATGCCATTATATCACTATAATCAACAAATGCCTCTTCGACATCAATAGATGTTGCTTCTGAGAGGTGTCTGTTGGTACGAGATGGCTCTGCTCTAAAAATTTGACCTATTTCATATACGTTCTCAAATGCCATGGTCAATTGCTCCTTATACAGCTGTGGACTCTGGGCCAAAAATGCCTCTCTGTCATAATAAAATATTGGAAATAGCGTTGCGCCACCTTCGGTAGCAGTAGCAATTATTTTAGGAGTGTTTGTCTCCATAAAGCCTTGCATTTCAAGAAATTCTCTGATGGCATTCAAAGTTGATTTTCGAATATGAAAAATGCTCTGTAGGACATTTCTACGAAGGTCCACTGCTCGAAGGTTCAGCCTTGTATCAATGCCAACAGATGATATTTTACTTTTAACAAGAAATGGAGCAGCCTTCTTTGCTATAGAAAACACCTTCAACTCTACAGGGATGACCTCTGCACCATTGGGTGCTTTTTCTTGAGATCGAACCTTTCCTCGTATTGCCAGCGTGCTATGTTCTCTTACTTTCCTTATTTGTTCAAGCAATGACTCAGTACATTCGAATTTCTTCGCAATTACTTGTATATCTCCATATCTGTCTCTTATCATGATGAATCTAATATTGCCGTGGTCTCGGATTGCAGAAACCCAACCCATGACTATTACGTCAATACCATCGAGTGACATAGTGATTTCACGCGAATAGTGTGTCCTTCTCCATTTCCCTAGCTCCTCTTCTTGAATTAAATCCGTCAATCCCAAAGACCTGAATAAACGTTGAATCTATACTGACACATTAATTTAACCTTTCAATGTAGAAATAATTCGCTAGTTCAATAAGTATTGATCTGGCAGATTGGCAGAAACAAATACACACCATAATAAAGTAGGATTTTTCCTTTTAGAACGGGATTGGAATTTGATGGGGTCGGCCGGATTTGAACCGGCGGCCTCCAGCGCCCAAGGCTGGCATCATACC
>Ga0075434_100003281_pt1 | contig 14465 bp, 9 predicted proteins | sample RhiMethybrSRZTD3_FD_75298 | JGI IMG/M metagenome (GOLD analysis project Ga0075434, IMG submission 75298) | Populus rhizosphere microbial communities from Tennessee, USA - Rhizosphere MetaG P. TD hybrid SRZTD3 | ecosystem: Host-associated > Plants > Roots > Rhizosphere > Soil | place: USA... | reverse complement strand
GGATGCCGATCGAACCGACTTGAAGCGCTCCAATTCCCGTCTCAGCCCGAGCTTGCGGCCGCCCGCCGCCCCTTGTCGACTGCGGACCGGCGAGCCGGCAGCCCTCCAAATCCGGGCGGGTCGACGAGCACGCTCTGGTCGGCGGGGCAAGGCTTGCCGTATTGGACCGCTGGGCGCACGCGCGCGCCCCGCGTTGCGAAGTGGGATTGATTTTTGGCGAACAGGACGTAAGTATCACGCAAGCAGGGCTGCGGGGTGCGTCTCGAGCAATTGACCCGGGGGCCTATAAGACTCGCACGGGAGCTGTCCCTGACCGGGGTCGTGGCCTCGGACACATGGCGCCCACCTACATTCTTGTAGGGACCACGCGGGATCTAGCCTCGAACGGCTCAGGCGGCTCTGCGACCTTCCTTTCGCTCCCGCTCCCATTGCGCGCCGCCGCCCTCGCGGGGGCGAGGCTTGCCATGTTCGGTCCGATTTGGCTCTATCCAATCCGTGAACCAATCAGCCGACATCATCCTGGAGAAGCGGGCGCTGAGGTCGCAGATCAAGTGCTGGCGCGCCGGGCTCGCGGCAGACGCGATGGTGCGCGCGGCGGATCGCGTGGCGGGGCTTGGGTTGGATTTTCTTGAGCTCGGACAGCAACGCCGCATCATATCGGGCTTTTCTTCCCTGCCTGAGGAGTTCCGCGCCTGGCCTTTGCTGCGCCGGTTGCACGCGCAGGGGCAACCGCTCGCCATGCCGGTTATGCAGGGCAAGAACCTCCCGCTTCTCTTCCGCGCCTGGACCCCGGGCGATGCTATGGACAGGGCGGTTTGGGGCATCGCCGAGCCCAAGAGCGACAAGCCGCAGTTGGAGCCCGACATCGTGCTTGCGCCGCTCTTGGCCTTCGATGCCTCGGGCTGGCGGCTCGGCTACGGTGGGGGTTATTACGATCGCACATTGCGGGCATTGCGTGCACTCAAGCCCATCGTGGCCGTAGGCCTTGCCTACGACGAGCAGCAGGTCGACGCCGTGCCGCATCTCGACTATGACGAGCGCCTCGACTGGGTGCTGCGACCATCTGGTCCTCTCAAGTGCGGGCAGTAGGCGATGCGTCTGTTGTTTCTGGGAGACGTGGTAGGCCGAGCCGGCCGACGAGCCGTGTTCGAGGAACTGCCGCGTCTGCGCGAGCGCTACAAGCTCGACTTCGTCGCCGTCAACGGCGAGAACGCCGCCGGCGGCTTCGGCATCACCGAAGCCATCCTGCAGGAGCTCCTGGACGCCGGCGCCGACGCGGTCACGCTCGGGAACCACGCCTTTGACCAAAAGGAGGCGCTGGTGTTCATCGAACGCCACGAGCGACTGCTGCGACCCATCAATTACCCGCCAGGCACGCCGGGTAGAGGTGCCGGTCTGTTCAAGGCCGCCAATGGTGCCGATGTGCTCGTGATCAATGTCCTGGGCCTAATCTTCATGCCTGAGCTCGATTGTCCGTTCCGGGCAGTTGAGCGGGAGGTCGAGGCCTGCGGCCTCAAGCGCGGTGCGGATATCATCCTCGTGGACTTCCACGCGGAGGCCACCAGTGAGAAGCAGGCGATGGGTTATTTCCTCGACGGACGTACGAGCTGCGTGGTCGGTACGCACACGCACGCTCCGACCGCCGATGAGCGGGTGCTGCCGCGCGGCACGGCGTTCATCTCCGACATCGGCATGTGCGGCGATTACGATTCGGTCCTTGGCATGGATCCGGGCGAGCCGCTCAACCGGTTCCTGACCAAGATCCCACGCGGGCGATTCGAACCAGCCACAGGACCCGCCACCATCTCCGGGCTGGCGGTGGACATCGATGATGCGACCGGACTTGCGCTGCAAACGGCAGGATTGCGGCTCGGTGGCGTTTTGGCGCCTACCGAGCCGCTGTTCTGGGTCGAGAGTTGAGAAAGAGAGTTAGAGTTCAAAGAAGACGGCCAATTCCGTCCTCCCAAGTTGCAAGAGCTCTGATACTCGCGGCTCCCGGGAGGCCGCCCTTGGGCAGCTGGGCGACGGTTCCCAGGATGCTTCCGCATCCCGCAACGGACGCTAGGGCGTAATGGTTAACAAGAGGTTAATGCGGTCAGGTCTATGATCATGTTCGAGTGAGCCCGCTTAGCTTCTGTTGCCATTCGACAAGGGGGAGCGTTTGCCCGGTTCGGCTCTGTTGGTGTTCTGTTCGAGGCCGGCCAGCCCCTTGTGGCTCCCCGGGTGTAGCCTCCAGCCGCTAGGCGGGCCGAGCGGTCTCAGGCCACAGCACGTCGTCGGGTGCTGGGTCCCCAGAAGGGCTGAGCGCCCGTCGAGCGCCACGCGATCGCACCTGTGGAGCCACGTCGCGCCACCATCGCAAACCGTTGCAAACGCACGGCTTTGCCAATCCCGTGAACCCACCTGGGCTAGGAAGATCCGCGTTGAACCAACGCTTGTTCTTCGACACCAGAACAGTGGACTAGCGAAGAAAATCGAGCACAGCCTTCCAAGAAGCCCGTGCGACCTCCGCATTGTAGCCGAGCCTCCCGAATTCGGCGCGCTCCGGTAGACCCCGCATATCGAAGCCATGTCGTGCGTTGGGATATAGGACCGCGTGGAGACGATCGGGCGGCACGCCCCGCGTCGCTCGATCGCAAAGGGCGGGTATGGCGACCTCATCCATTGCGCCCATGAGCATCAGCACTGAGACGCTCGCCGACGACCACGGCATCGCTCGTCGGCAATCGGGATAATAGGTCACTGCCTTCGCGAATATCGGAGGTCCAGGGGGCATGGCCGTCAATGCGGCAATGACACCGCCGCCTCCGTAGGACCAGCCGATGACAAATATCTTGTCAGAGGTGATGTCTAGCTGGCCCTTGATCCACCCAGCAGCTTCGAGAATGTCGGCGGCGACCTCGGCGTGAGAGACGTCGCGGCCGCCGGCGCAGTCCGTCAGATGACGGCGGCTTAGGTAGTCAACAAATACAACGAAGTACCCTGCTGCCTGCAATTCGCTCGCACGCTCGTCGTAGTGATTGATACCATTGCGGGCGACGAAACCGGAACATCCCGGAACAAGGAGTACGGCGGGGTTTGGTGCGTCTTTGGAGGGCGACAGGACTCGGAAGGGTTCCGCCGCTTGCGTCATGTTGGAGGTCAATGCCCATGCGGCAAGACCCAGAAACTGTGCTGACCGTCGTGCACGCGGCGCGAACATCTTTGCAAAAACCGTTGACACACACCGCCATCCAGAGCCTGCGCCACGTCGCGCCCGGCCAATCGTTTCGCGGCTGCCAAACACGCCAGCAGCACGGCGACTGTAGCACCGTTTGCTGACCCTGTTGCAGGTCTGACGCAATCGTGGAAGTGTGCCGACGCACGTCCACACCTAAAAAATGTGCAGTATACCTGTGGACAGAAGATGCCCTCTTCGAGCAATTCCAACGGAGATGCGGGGTCCTGAAGGACGCCCGCAAGCGTCACGTGCGGTGCGCTCCAGCCACCACGAGCTTTATTGGAATGGAATAAAGCTGGTCGCGTATCGGGCTCTGCGCGGGCCACCGAGATCCGGGCAAAGTCGCCTGGACGGCCGTACCGCTGCACAAGCCCACATGGTGGTGCCGTGCCGCTAGCATTAAGAGGGCGATGAGTGAACGGCCGACCGCCGCCAGGGCCGCAGCCGGCCTAGGCGCGCGGGCCGACGAGTGGCGCGCAGCCTAGGCGCTGCACGCTCGGGCGGCCCACGCAAGGCCTCTCCTGGCTAGGATAGCGAACGATCGTCTTGCACTGAGTGCCGAAGTGGACCGGCGTAATCGGCAGCCTAACGGCAGAATGAGGAGCTTCCCCGCCATGGAAAGAGAAGATCTCATTTTCGTTGGAACCTCCGATCTCGCCGGCCACCTGCGAGGCAAGGCATTCCCAGCGCAGGATCTGCAGTCTCGGCTGCGCAAGGGCATGGGGTATACCGGCGCCAACATCATGATGTCAGCGTTCGGTCCGATCTACGACAACCCGTTCGGGACCCTTGGGGATCTCGCACTAGTCCCCGATCCGTCGACCAAGGTCGACGTCCCGTTCGCCGGTTTTGCCTCCGAGAGGTTCTACCTTGCGGACATCTGCACACCAGACGGGGCGCCCTGGGACTGTTGCCCGCGCAATTTTCTCCGCCGCGCACTTGACGATTTGCGGTCATGTACCGGCCTGCAAATCCTCTCGGCCTTTGAGCAGGAACTCATCTTCACCGGCGTCGAGGTGGGGTCCGGAACGACCTACGGCCATGATTCCTATCGGCACCAAGGAATGTTTGGCGAGTTCTTGATGTCAGCGATCAGGCGCGCGGGAGTGACGCCCGACTCCTTCCTTCCCGAATATGGGTCGCGGCAATACGAGGTGACTGTCGCACCGACGCTGGGCATGCGCGCCGCGGACGAGGCGGTTATCGTCCGCGAGTTGGCTAAGGGCGTCGCCTTTCGCTTGGGGAAACGAGCCATCCTGTCGCCGGTTGTGGATCTCAATGCAGTCGGCAACGGAACGCACATTCATTTCAGCCTGCGCGACGCCGGCGGTCGGCCGGTCATGCACGACCCGTCGCGCCCATACGGCCTCACCGAGACGGCCGAGCCGTTCATCGCCGGAATTCTTCACCATCTTCCGGCGCTCGCAGCGCTGACCGCCCCGTCGATCGTGTCCTACTTCAGGCTTCGCCCCAATCGCTGGGCGCCGGTTTGGGCGAACCTTGCCGAACGCGACCGCGGCGCTTCGCTGCGGGTATGTGCGGTGATGGCTGTGGCGGCCGAGGATGCAGCGCACCAGTTCAATGTCGAGTACCGCGTCAGCGACGCGACCGCCAGTCCCTACATGGCACTCGGTGCTATCGTGCACGCAGGCGTGGATGGGATCCGCAAAGGGATGAAGCTCCGCGCGCCGCCGTCGAACACCATCTGGGAGATGACGGAAGAGCAGCGTCGCGCATTGCAAATTGCCACTTTGCCGGGATCATTGGCGCAGGCGCTGGACCTGCTGGAGGCAAACGAGACGGCCCGCCATTGGCTGAGCCCGCAATTCTTCGACGCCTATTTGCGCCTCAGGAGATCCGAGATCGCGGCGGTGCGCGGCCTGAGCGACGAGGCAATTTGTGCGCAATATACGGCGGCCTACTGAAGCTGTCCTGGCTGACGTTGGTCATGTTGGCGTCGCCAAACGAGTTAGTTGGTGGCTCAGTGTCAGCGGAACGAACCCGGGGGCCAGCGTCGGGACGCGGCCATTAGCGTCGGTCCCCTCGCACACAGGTCACCCAAGTGGAATATCCTCATTCGCACAGCCGATGCGGGGTGATCTGTAGCATCTGCAGCGCCTGTCACCACACCCATCGCACCCGCTTGCTAGTAAGATGCATCGAAGGAGCTGCCGGCTTCAAGGCGCATGGCTGTGCCGTTCGACGGGGCAATCCCGCTGATTTGACGACTGGCTCTCTATAAGCTGCTCGTTCTCATAGAGCACGTAGTGGCCCTCAAGGATGTCGAGCAGATTTCCCGCGAGCTGCGCAAGAACGCCTAAGCGCACGTATCCAGCAATAAGGTGATCGTCGCCAACAGGCAAAAATATCTCCGCCAGGGCAGGGCGCGACGGGGGGTCGATGACGAGGCTAGAGGTTGCGACCAGGAAATTGGCGCACCCGTGGACGAGCCCGGGCTGCAATGGGTCGAGTTCGCGAATGCATCGACGCGCTTGTCGCACGAGTGCGAGGACGGCGAGGTCGAGCCGAGAGGGGCTAATAGGGTTAGGACTGCTTGTCGTGCTCCGCAAATCTTCGCACGTAGCCAAAATAGCATCGAGACAGTCGGCAAGCGCATACACGCACGCAGGCGCGTGACGATGCGGTTCAAACATTGCAGTACTCCACCGGTCGGGAAACGCTGGGGCACGCAACGCGAGAACGCAACGGAACGGACAATATAAGAGACCAGACGATCGAGATCCGCAATAGGGCTGTGGAGCGACTGTGAACATAGTGTGGGCAAGATGTGCGGGTCGCCCCCTTGCCGAATTAACGTGCACTGGGCGGAATGATCTTACGCACAGAATTTTGGTCCTGCTCATGCCCATTTGCAGGACCAAATCTGCCGGCACGCCGAATAGGCGATGGTGCAGGGGACGCGCCGGCGACGTGACCAAGGAGGAGCGCCTGGAATGGAAGCATGTCGGGTTCGGGGCCACAGCGCCTTCGTCCTGGACAGGCGCCTTGCTGCAACTTGGCGCATAGTCTTCGTCAGGCACGGCGTCTCAAGCATGCTCAAGGGCTAGCCGTTGTGCTCAGTTGCGCGAGGATGGGTTTCACCGAAATTGCACATGCTAACGCGACGATTGAGAAAGGGGTCCTCGCAGGCAATTGGCAAACCAGATGGTGACAACTCCGGGAGCGACGGCTGCAAGGCTCGCGTAGTTCGAGAGCACGAACGGATTTAGCGCCTCTTGCAGGCCCACGCTGCCGCCTCTGGCATAGGTGACCACGTATAGAACCATGACCAGCACCATGCCGGCGGCAAAAAGGCCATAGCCGAAAGCTTTAACGGTCATGACCACGTGCGGTCGGGTTGTGTCTCGCTTGCTCTTGTCGCCGCGAGTGAGGGTGACCAGAAGGATAGGCAATAAGTTGAAGAGGCCGATCAGCAGCAAAAAAACGCAAATCAAAACGCAAATGAACAAATTGCGGATCCGCGACGATTGCTCCAATGCGACCACCATGGGCACAGACACAATTTGGGCACCGACAATCTCGTTAAGCTTCCAGCCAAATCCGTTCTGCGTTCCGTACGTTAAGACCATCGCTTGCGGCGCTCTTTCCACACTTCCGTGACAAGCGAGGCAATTTCCGCCGCTGACGATTGGGTGCGAAAGGTTGAGCACACGACCGGTTTCAGTTTCGCGCTCAGTGATTAGCTCCTCCCACGAAGAATTTCTGCGGAAGCTGTTGATGATGTCTGCTTCCCAATCGACGGCGCGATTTGCTGGATTCATGGGATTAAACGCGGCTTCGCGGTAGGCGTAGTCGCGAAATTTAGCCGCCAATACTGCAAAATTCTTGGTTGCGGCGTAGGCTGGAACGGTTTGCGGGTGAAATTTATCGTCGCCGGTTCGGACGGTCAGCAGCGGCGCAATCTCATTCGAGGTATAGGTGCGAATGCCGGCTGCGGCCTCCATCATGATCCGAGCCCTCTGCAAGACGTCCGCTCGTGCGATGTTCTCCAGGAAGGGTGTCGACACTGCCGCAAACAACTCGACAACGATTGCCGCGACTGCCAGTAGCACGAGATTGATCCTCAGGTTCATGGAGCTCTCCCCGCTTCTCCAAGTCACGCCGCTGGTCGCCGTTGAATGAGGGCCGCCGCCATAGACAGCCGGCTGGGCGGCAATGTGGCGCCTACGCACAATCTGGCTGAATGTGGCCTGGCATGCCCTGAGAATTTCGAGAGATCTTCGACTTCGAGCCTTGTCAACTGCACGGGGTTCATCGATTAGGCCCGCACAAGCCAACTACGCCAACTACGATTGCAACTGTCGCGGCGGACCCATTCCCGTCGGGGGCCTCGCAGCCAATGGGGCCTATCATGTACATGACAAAGTCTGGTGTATGAATGGCTGGCACAAGAACCATCTTGGGGCGCGGACGGCTCTGCATGGATGATAAGGCGGACGATAATTTGCGTACCGGTCCGCGACAGTTGCTGGTTCCTTTCCTCTGCTTATCGTCGCGCGAGGCCGCTCCTTCAGGTGCAACACCCTGAGGTTTCCGGTCGGCCCAGAACGTCATAAGACGCAGGCGCCGCGCGGGGCTATGGCGGCCGGGGGCTTGACTGCCAAGCAAAATTTGGGCCGAAACCAAGGCGGGCGGCGCACCGAGCGCGCGAAGCCGTCCGAGGGTTCGTGAAGGCGGCCCGTGCGCCGAACCACCTTGGCAGCGTGGGAGGCCGTTTCAAAGGGGGCGCTCGCCGACGCGGCGCTCCAGCTCTGGGATCAGGCTCAAGCGCTCCTTGAGGAAGGGGTTGACAGCCAGCGCCTTGCGGAAGGCGGCAAGCGCCCCGCGCGGCTCGTCCTTCTGGATGCGAATGAGGCCGATGCCGGCGAGCGCGCCGAAGTGCCTGGGCTCCAGCGCCAATACCCGGTCGCAGTCGGCAAGCGAGCGGTCGTATTCGCCGATGAGGTAGAGCACGGTGGCGCGCTTGTTCCAGCCCTCGGCCCAATCTGGCAGGTGGGCCACGATGTTGTCGAGGATCGGCATGGCCATCGCCGGCGCGCTGCCCATGAGCAGGACCGCCTGCTGCATCTGCGCGTCCACCTCGGCATTCCCCGATTGCAGCCAGACACGCCAGATCTCGGCCACCAGCGTGTCGGCCTCTTCCTCGACCTTGGTCGTCTTAAGGCTGGCGAATAGGGCATCGAGCCGCTTGGCGCGGACCGCCGCACCCTCATCGGGAACGGCAGGCGGAGCAGATGATTGACCGGCAGCCTCGACCACCGCGAGGGCCACGAGCAGCAGAAGGGTGCATGCAAGCTGCTGGAGGTGCCGTGCAGGGGAGAGGATATGCATCAAGCCGCCCAAGCTGGGTTGCGTCACGGGCCCACACATGGCCTGCCTGCTGTGCCTCGGAACCGGACCGATGGTCAATGGGCCAGGTGGGGTTAAGACCCAAAACCGGGCCGGGAAGGTTCAAAGAGTGCGCAACTCACTTTCCCGCCAGTCTAGCCCCAAAGACGACCGACGCGCATTTATACATTTATTGACGTGCTGCAACGGTGGGTCGAGGCACTTGACGGTTGCGGGCGCCAAACACATCCCGCGATCGGCCCAGCTTCGCATCCCCCGCACATGCGCCACCATCGGCCACCGCCAACGCGATCGCGCCGGCCCAGGCCGCATTGCTCGCGGTATGTCTGCGTCATTTCGGCTTCTCGGGCGGGCCCCGACGCTTCGAACCTGCCGGGTCGATGCGTTCGCGACCATGTCGGAGGGCATGCGCAAATCCCTCAGAGAGGGATGCAACCCCTGCACCCACGGGAAATTTGCCCCGTATGTGGTTCCCTCGTTCGGCAATCCCTTGGTTGTGTTTGCTCGATCTGTGAAACCGACCCACTGACGCAACAGAGAGCAAAAATTGCAAAAAAGCCGGCCCGCGCCTCGCTCGGGGCGGCGGTTCGCGTTGTTTTAGGGTCGATGACGACGCGCAGTGTTTGCCAACGAGACAACCCGTTGACAACGTTAGGTGGCGCTTTCGCCCTTGAAATTGGCATCTGACGCATTGACGCATCAGCCTTCCCGAGCAAAAAGAGGTCAACGAAGGTTAAGGGAGCGGCCATGATCAATGCGACGCCGCTGGGCCGCTTCCAATCCCTGGCCGAGGGGCGGTTGGTGCGGCCGCTCTATGCGGACTACGCGTTCGCCAATATCCCCAATACCGTCGAATATTTGCTGACGGGCGCACAACGCGGGCCGCTGCTGCCCGCCGATTGCTTCGGTGGGTCTTATCCGCACCCCGACAAGGTCGTGCTCATCTTCATCGATTCGTTCGGCTGGCAGTTCTGGCTCGATTACCAATCGCGGTTCCGGGCAACGCGCCTCGTTGTGGAAAAAGGAACCCTGACACCCGTCTCGGCGCTATTTCCAACGACCACGGCTGCCTCAGTGTCGACCATGAACCTCGGCGTGCTGCCTAGTCGACATGCGCTCTACGAGTGGAACATCTACATCCCGGCCTACGGCGAGGTCATCCAGTCGTTGGCCTTCGCGCCGCTTGGCCGGCACCCCAACGACGCCTGCCTGCGCAAGGGATACGATCCGACCAAACTGCTCGCGGTGCATGAGACCGTGCACCAGCGTCTCGCGAGGGCTGGCGTGCGGTCGCTCCAGTTCGCCCACCGCAGTTACGCCACCTCGGCTTACAACAGAGTGGCCAGTGCTGGCGCGGAGATCGTGCGCCACAGCACACCGGCCGAGGGGCTGGTCCAGCTCAAGGAAGCGCTCTTTGGCATGACAGGCAAGGCCTGGCTCAACTTCTATTGGGGAGCCGTCGACGCCGTGGCGCACGTGCATGGACCGGGCAGCGCGTACCACGCTGCCGAAATCGCGAGCTTCTGGCACACGTTCGACGAAATTTTTCAGGACGTGGCGAGCCCGGACACTCTCTACCTCTTTACCGCCGACCACGGCCACGTCTATGCCGACGCCAAGCGGACCCTCTATCTCAATGAGCGCTTCCCGGAGCTGAGGGAATGCCTCGCGACAAGCCCCACGAACAATACGATCTTCCCCAACGGCTCGCCGCGTGACGTCTTCCTGCATCTGCGCCCGGAGCGCCGCGAACAGGTGCTTGCCCTGCTCACCCGCGAGTTGAGCGACCTGGCGCTCGTCACGTCGATGGAGACGGCGTTGGCCGAGGGACTGTTTGGTCCCGAGCCGGCATGTGCCGAACTGCGCCAGCGGCTTGGGGACGTTCTCATCTTGCCCTACCTCGGCAATTTCATCTGGTGGCGCGAGTCGGGGATCATGCAAAACGACTTCTACGGCCACCACGGTGGCCTGACCCGGGAGGAGGCGCTCACCGTCGTGGGAGCGATCGAGGCGCTGTGATCGATCCACCGGCGCCTCAATTCGCAATCGGGGTCACCCGACAGCGCAAACCGCGAATGTCGGGAGAGCCGGAAGCGGGGTCGTAGGGTCCGGCGTAGGCGAGCGCGACATTGATGTTGACGTCGAGGGCGCCGCGGGTGGGTGCCAAATCCCGTGGCAGCCACCAACCCATGCCGGTATTGACCACGTCCGTCGGGGTGGCGTCGGAAAGCTTGAGGCGCAACCGGCAGGAACCCTTGCCGCCGGCGACTTCCAGACGCACCCAGGTGCCGTCCTCGATCCCCATGGCGCGCGCCGTGTCCGGGTGCATGGTGAGTCGCGGATGAGGCGAGACCTTGATGGCCCAGTCCTGATCGCGAAAGCGCGAGTGGTGGTAACTCTTCTCGCGGTCCCCCGTGATTAGAATGAGCGGAAAACGCTCGGCCATCTCCCGGGACACGCGCTCATGGCCAGGCGCCGTGTAGCCAGGCAGAGGGTCGAGACCAACCTGTTCCATGACAGCGGAGTAGAGCTCGATTTTGCCGCTCGGAGTTGCAAACGGCCGAGGCGCCCGCGGTTGGGGTGACACGCCTTGATAGCCAATGCGCTCTAGATCCTCGATGCGGATGCCCGAGTCGCCCAACAGAGAGGCGTTGAATTCGCGCTGCGAGCGCCACGGCAATAGGTGACGGACCACGGCTTGCCGGTGCCCCATCTTTTCGATCAGGGGCAGGGCGATATGGAGTTCCGAGCGCGCCTCGCCCTGCGGTGGCACCACGGCACGCGTAAAGAGGACGGTCGGGCCCGACGGCATGAAGGAAACCTCCTCCTCCTCCAAAGTCGTGGTCTTGGGCAGCACGAGATCGGCCTGCTCCGCCGTTGGCGTCATGGTATGGGTGGCCACTGCGACGAAATCGAGCGTCCGGAGCGCCGCCAGAGTGCGCGCCGTATCGGGGTAGGTGACGAGAATGTTGACGCCGCTGGCGTAGAGCGCCCGCACGGGATAGGGACGCCCCGTCAGCATGGCCTCAATGACGGACGGGTTATGGCAGGCGGTCTGCCAGCCCTTCGGACCGGCCCAAAGCGGGAAGCGATCGGCGCCGATGGTGCGCGCTTCGACTTCGGGAGGAAGCCGAAACTCCGCCATGTGCAGGAGGTCCATATAGCTGCGCATGCCCGCGGGTATGCGCGAGCGCAGATTGCCGCCGGGGCGATCGATATTGCCGGAAATGGCGACGAGAGAGTGATAGACGCGGAAGGTCTGCACCCCGGCGCTGAAGGCGTCGATGCCGTGCCCGCTGACGAAGGTCGATGGGCCATCGGCATACATGCGGGCAGCGGCCGCAATCTGGCCAGCCGGGACCCCGGTGAGCCGCTCCGCCAGATCGGGTGGAAACTGGGCGGCGCGTTCGGCCAACTGCGTGAAGCCGTGGCAGCTGGCGGCAACAAACCCCTTGTCGTAGAGGTTCTCGCCGATCATCACGTGAAGGAGCGCCAGTGCCAGCGCGGCATCGGTGCCGACGCGTGGGGCCAACCACAGGTCGGCGATCCCTGCAGCTTGCGTGCGCTTTGGGTCGATGACGATCAGGCGGGCGCCGCGCTTCTTGGCCGCCTTGAGGGCCGCCCACTCGACGGGGTCAGCAATCGACGAGTTGCGGCCGACGATCAGCGCGCAGCGCGTGCGCTCGATGTCCTCGCCGCGTGCGATGTCGAGGCCCATGGCGCGCGCGCTGACCGCGCGGCAGCCGCCACACAGATCCTGGTTGATCATCCAATTGGGTGAACCGATCGAACGCAGCATCAGGGCGAGGATCACGCTGCGACTGAAAAAGGCGCCGCTGGTGGCACCGACGATCGCTGGTGGCCCGTACGTTCGCCGCACCCCACACAGCCGATCGGCCATCTCCTCCAACGCCTCGTCCCAGCCAATGCGGCTCCACTTGCCCTCACCGCGGCCACCGGCGCGGCGCATCGGGTGCAGGAGGCGGTCGGGGCCGTAGGTGATGCCGGGGGCGCCGCGGATGCCCTTGATGCAAAAGGCGCCTTTGGAATAGGGGTGGTCGGGATTGGGTGCGAAGTCCACCACCCGGCCGCCGCGCACGGTCGCCAGGGCACCGCAGCAGGTGGAACACTCCCAACAGGTGGTGCCGTAGATGCCGTCCTGGGTCGGCCCGTGCGCGGCGAGGGCAACCTCGGTCTTGGTCATCGCGGGCTCCGGCGTTTGGCTCGGGGCCGAGCTTGGCCCGGTGGCGAGGCGCCGGCAAGGGCGACTCAGGGGGCGCAATCGCCGGGGCGGCCGGACGGCACGGAGGGCACCTTGCGCCAGATGCTATCGTTGCCGACCTGGGCCACGCGTTCGAGGCCGATCTTGGGCAGCTTGGCCTCGCTCGCGCTGGCCACGATCAGCCACACGGGACGGGTGGCGCAGGCCAAAAACAGGGGCATGTCCTCGGGCGCAAGCAGCAAGGCCTTGCCGCGATCGGGTTCGAATGCGGCTGCCTCGTAGAGCTCCCGACGCCAGCTATCCTTTTGCATGACGCGGCTATCCCGCCAGCTCTCCACGACCCTGAGCGGAGGCGGGCGTCCGAGATAAAAGGGCAGGCTGAAGGGGTAGCTGTAGAGCACCACCAGCGGGTCGTCAGGCGAGGTGAGCAGCGGGCGCAGCTGAGCCGCGAGCTGGCGAGTGTTGTCGCGCGCCTCCTCTCGGATGTGTACCACGATGAGCATGCTGGCGCAGATCGCCACGGCTCCAGCCGCCGCGCGCGTCGCCCAGGTCCGGGCTCGCGCGTGCGTGCCGGCCGCGCCGAGCAGGCCTTCGGCGGCAAGGGCGCCGAGCGGCGGCAGCGCGACCATGACGTAGCCCATGAGCTTGGAGTTCGGGATCGAAAAGAAGACGAGCGTGGAGATGAGCCAGACCCACATCAGCGCCGGAACCTGCCTGGATCGGCCGAGGGTGTGGGGATATGCGCGCGCCGCGCCAACCAAGAAAGGGCTCCACGGCAGCGTGAGAGCCGCAAACACGACCACTAAGAACCAGAACGGTCGCGAATTGTTGAAACCCTGGGCGGCAAAGCGCTCGAAATGGTGGTGCACGAAGAAATAGTCGAAGAAACCTGGGTAGCGCGCCTGCACCAGGAGGAACCAGGGCAATCCAATCACCGCAAAGAGCGCCACGCCAGGCAGCCACACAAGGCGCAGGATCATCCAAGCCCGGCCAAGCAGCACGAGCCAGATGCCGATCACCATCGCGGGGATGACGATGCCGATCAGGCCCTTGGCGAGGAGGCCGAGCGCGGCAAGGACGTATGCGCCGGCAAGCGCCGGTCGGGACGGTCGGGCGGCCTCGGAGGCGCCAAGCACGGCATGGGCCGCGCACAGAATGGTGCCGCTGATGCAGGCGGCGACCAGCATATCCATGTTGGCAAACTGCGCGCCACCATAGGAGAAAGGGGCCGTCAGCAGCACAAGGAGCGCGACGCGAGCATGGGCATGCCCCCTCCAGCGCCACAGGAAGTGATAGAGGCTCAGCGCGCAGACGGTGGCAGCAACGAGAGAGCTTAGCCGCGCCGCCCATGCGTTGAGGCCAAACGTCCCCAGCGACGCCGCCGTCAACCAATAAAACAGCGGTGGCTTGTGAAAATAGGGAAGGGTATCGAGCGTCGGCAGCAGCCAGTTGCCAGACCACAGCATCTCCGAGGCAACCCCGACGTAGCGGCCTTCATCGGGCAAGGATAGCGGGCGCAACCAGGCCAAGGCGGCGAACCAGAGGAAGACGGCAACGCTCAGGACCGCGGCGTTGGTTGGTGCGGCACTCAGCACCTGCGGTGGAAAAGAGGCATTGACGACGCGCTGGCGCATGCTGATCCGCGGGAGAAGC
>Ga0075434_100003280_pt1 | contig 14469 bp, 15 predicted proteins | sample RhiMethybrSRZTD3_FD_75298 | JGI IMG/M metagenome (GOLD analysis project Ga0075434, IMG submission 75298) | Populus rhizosphere microbial communities from Tennessee, USA - Rhizosphere MetaG P. TD hybrid SRZTD3 | ecosystem: Host-associated > Plants > Roots > Rhizosphere > Soil | place: USA... | reverse complement strand
CTGGAACAGGAACGCGCGGAACTGTATCGCCGCGAATCGGCTCTCCAGCAGCAGTCAGCGTCAATCCAGGAAGAAGCAAACCTCCTCGTGGTCCAGATTGAAGAACTCAGCCGGCAACTCGAAGCTCTGCGTTCGGAAAAATCGCGCCTGAGCACACGTCAAACAGAGCTCGAGCAGGAATGGGAAGAAGGCCGCACGCGCCTTACCCAGATGGAAGACCACCTGCGCAGCGATCGCCAATCCCTGCAGCAGCTTCGCGAACAGCGCGGCCACGCCGAAGTCGAACGTGCCAAAAACGATAGCGACCGCCAGCACTTGCGCGAAACTTGCATGAGCGAAGTGAACGCTCAGCCCGAAGACCTGATCGCCAGCGAAGCCGTCTTCATGTCCGGCGACGAGCTGGCCACCGCGGAAGCCAACTACCGCGAAATGAAGCAGCGTATCGAAAACATGGGCGCCGTCAACATGATGGCGCTCGAGGAATTCAACGAGTGCGAGCAGCGCTTTACGTTCCTCACGCGCGAACGCGACGACTTGCTGCAATCCATCGCCGATACGCAGCAGGCGATCGCCGAACTCGACCAAATCTCCAAGGACAAATTCGAACAGGCGTTCAATGCCATCAACGCCAATTTCACTACCGCTTTCCACGCCATCTTCGGCGGCGGCATGGCCGAAATGCGCCTGACAGAAGCTGACAGCTCCGGCGACGCTGGTATTGACGTCGTAGCTTCGCCTCCAGGCAAGCGCCTGCAGAACGTTCTGCTACTCTCGGGCGGCGAGAAAGCGATGACCGCCCTCGCCTTGCTGATTGCCATCTTCCGCTATCAGCCGAGCCCGTTCTGCATTCTCGACGAGGTTGACGCCCCTCTCGATGAAGCCAACGTCGGCCGCTTCACACGCCTGATCGGAGATATGAGCTCGCAAACGCAGTTCATTGTCGTCACCCACAATCGCAAGACCATGGAAACCGGCAGCGTCCTCTACGGCGTGACCATGCAGGAGCCAGGCGTCTCCAAAATTGTCAGCGTCCGCTGGGAAGGTGAAGAGTCTCCTGCGCCGACGCAGCGCAAATCTGCCGCTGCCACCGCCGCCTAACAGACATCTTCGTTAGTTTTCTCTCGTAGGGGCGCGGCACTGCTGCGCCCTTTTTCTTTTCGCGCCACGAGTCTTTGACCTTCGCGTCAGGAGGAGCTCGCGAAAACTTTTCCAACAAAAATCCACCGCCGTTCTCTTTGACTTCACGGCTCGCTGCGCTACAATCCTCGCTCTTCGTCCAGAGGATTTGTTCCTTGTCGTCAGCTCCCACAATGGCCGCTCTTCGCGAAACGAATTTTCCCGGACTCGCGCCTTGCGCGCGCGGCAAAGTTCGCGACATCTACGATCTCGGCGACCAGCTGCTGATCGTCGCAACCGATCGCCTCTCGGCCTTCGATGTGGTCATGCCGACACCGATTCCCGACAAAGGCAAAGTCCTCACGCAAATTTCTGTGTTCTGGTTTGATCTGCTCAAGGATGCCATTCCCAACCATCTCCTGAGTGCAGACAACTTTCCCTCTCCTTTTGAGGCCTATCGCGATCAACTCGCCGGCCGCTCCATGCTGGTCCGCAAAACGAATCCTCTCCCCATCGAGTGCGTAGTACGCGGCTACCTCAGTGGCTCTGCCTGGAAGGAGTACACTGCCGCAGGAAAAGTCTGCGGGATCGCTCTGCCACCAGGCTTGCGTGAATCCGACAAGCTTCCGGAGCCAATTTTCACTCCCGCCAGCAAAGCCGCCACCGGACACGACGAAAATATTTCCTTTGACCATGCCGCCTATCTCATCGGCCGTCCTCTCGCGGAAAGGGTTCGCGCCGTGAGCCTTGAAATTTATAACCGCGCTGCGGCCTACGCCGCTCCCCGAGGCGTAATCCTTGCTGACACCAAATTCGAATTTGGCCAGCTCAAAAACGATCTCATCTGGATTGACGAGGCGCTTACTCCCGACTCTTCCCGCTTCTGGCCAGCTTCCCAATACCAGCCCGGCGGCGCGCAGCCTTCTTTCGACAAACAGTTTGTTCGCGACTATCTGGAAAGGATCCGGTGGCCCAAAACCCCGCCGGGCCCCGAACTGCCCCCCGACGTGGTCGCGGCAACCCGTGCCAAGTATCGGGAGGCCTATCGCCTCCTGGTCGGCCACGAGTTGAACTAGCCAGCCGGCCCTCAAGAAAAATTTTCACTGCGCGGAGCGTAAATCGTGAAGGACCAATTGGAAGGGCTTGTGACGCAGATGGTCGATCGGGGAATCCTTTTCGATGAAGCCATCGGAGAGTTTGAAAAGCGCTTTATCAAGCGTACCTTGGAGCGCGCCGATGGCAACCAGTGCCGCGCCGCCAAAATGCTGGGCATCCACCGCAACACCCTCAGCCGCAAAATTGGCGAATACAAGCTCGATCACCTCGGCGGTCGCAGACGTTAGCGGGTGATCGCGTCTTAGTAGCGGTCGCCTTCTGAGACGGGCGCATTGCAGCCAAGCAAAAAGGCTCTTCAGATCGCTCTGAAGAGCCTTCGTTTTTGCAATGTTCGTTTACACCTTAAGGCTTTTTCGGCGCCGGCCTTCTTACTGGTGGTTTCTTCGCCGGTGCCTTTTCCTGCGGAAGATCTTCCGCGTTCACCTTGCCCTTATCCCAATGCAGCATGAAGGCCGGGTCCGGATCGTAAGCGACCAGCGTACCCGTAAATCGCGGCGCCGGCGTGTCGTCTTTATTTAGCTTCGCTGCCTCAGGCTGTCCCACAATCTTGACGTCCATGTTGGGCGTCGTCGCGGCGTCGAAGTCCGCCTGGTTGGTGACAAACGCTATCTTTAAAACAACCGGATCAGTGGGCGTCGCGCCCGGTGTGACTTCCATCAGTTTGCCCGGCACATCGGGGAACTCCAGCCCGCAGGAAGCCAGCCACGTTACCTTACCCTTGTCGCCGCCGGCCTTCAGATCCGCGATCACCGAAGCGATCGTCATGTCTTTTCTTGCGGCGTCCAGATCGGCAGCGCTCGGAATCTTGTAGGTTTCCGGACGTTCCGGGGAGCTTCCCGCCAGCTGCAGCAACTCGTTGAACTGCGCATCAGTCAGGTTGTCGCAAGCGGCCTGCTGATAGTTCACGACCAGCTTTCGCAGATAGGTTTTCAGTTGCGTTACCTGTTGCTGCGTCGCGCCCTTTGAGGTAATGGCCCGCGCGACGTACCAGAATCCGTCCAGATTTTGCGGCGGCGTCATTCCCAAATAGGCGCGCCCCAAGTTGTAATCTGTGATCGCATCGTCGGGATTCAGCTGCAGAACACCTTTGTAGTATTTCACTGCGCTCGCGTAATCCTTGCTGACCATCGAGGCTTGGGCGGCCGCGCCGTTGAAATAAATGGCGCCCGTCTTCTTCTGCGCCTCAAACGTTTTGTCGTCCATCGAATCCGGCTTCTTCAGATCGGGGATTAGTTTCAAACCGGCTTCGGCCGCGGGAATCGCTCCCTTAGCCTGCGCCGCCTGATCGGCCGCCGGCAAACTGTAAAATGCCGTAGCCCGCACATACAGCGCTCCATACTTGTCATTCGCGCTGATCTTGTCACCCAGGGCAACGGTCTTGTCCGCGTATTCGATCACTTTCGCCCAGTTCTTAAGTTGCCCATATGCCTGGTAATACAGCGGGTACACGTAGATCAGCAGCGCCGAATTGGGATACTTCGAAACGAAATCGTCCAGGCACTTCACCTGGCTCGCGGGAACCTTATCGTTGAAACAAGCTTGCTCAGAATTGTATTCGGGCATCGTGTACGGCTGCTTGCCGGCATCCTGCCCCGCCGCTGGCGCCTGGGCCGCCGCGGAACCGCCCAACACCCAACATAACGACGCGGAAACCGCCAGCCCCGCAATCCGTCTCATTCGGTTCATTCCCATTCTCCTCACTCAAACTTCAGACCTTTTGAAAGTTTTTTATTCTGGTCATGCACCGGCAACTGCGTAGAAAAATGGCGCGGGCCGAAGTTTCCGTCCCGTTGGAAATCCTTGGGATTATAGGTAAACGTCCGCGCCAATCGCAAGCAGTTCCGATACCCACATATCCGCACGGACGCTGGAATCTTCGCGTACCGCTCGCCGAGTTTTTCCTTAGAGGCGCGCGGATTTGAAAATCGTTGCGTGTACTGCGACCTGTATTCATCGAAACGGGTCTTGGCACCTGTACATCCAGCTGTGTGTTCCTGGAACCTGTTTCTGCGGAATTGCTCTTCAGAATATGATGAGCTTGGCACAAAAAACGTGGCCTAGGGAAGGAAGAATTCACATGAACCGTATTCATGAAACAAATCCGCATCCCGGCAAGCCGCTCGCCGACAAAATAATCCTCGTTACCGGCGGCAACCGCGGTATCGGAAAAGCCATCGCTCTCCGCCTCGCGGCCCTCGGCTCCGCCGTCGCCATCTGCGGAAGAGACCTTTCCACTCTGCGCTCTACTTCCGGCGAGCTCGCCGCCCTCGGCGTCCGCGTTCATTCCCAGCAAGCCGACGTCACCCGCGCCGCCGACGTCTCCGCACTCGTCGCGCAAACCGAATCCGCGCTCGGCCCCATCTCGATACTCGTCAACAACGCCGGCATGGGCCTCTTCGGTCCGATTCAAGAAAAATCCGAGGCGGACTGGGACACTCTCTTGGACACCAATCTCAAAAGCGTGTTCCTGGTTTCTCGCGCCGTCATTCCCGGGATGATTCAGCGAAAATCCGGCGACATCATCAACATCTCCTCGCAAGCCGGAAAAAGTACCTTCGCCGGCGGCGGAATCTATTGCGCATCCAAGTGGGCCCTGCAAGGCCTCAGCGGCTGCATGGCCGAAGACCTCCGCCGCTACGGCATTCGCGTCAGCACCGTCTGTCCGGGCAGCGTGTACACCGAATTTTCGGGCATGGGTCAGAAGGATCCATCGAAAGTCCTCACCGCCAACGACGTCGCCCACGCCGTCGCCATGATCGCCACTCAGGGCCCGCAAAGTTTCCTTAGCGAAGTCCATCTTCGGCCCGTCTCCAAATCGTGACCCTCGCGGGTCTGTAGCCGCGCTCTTCCCCTGTCGAACTCGGCCGGGGAGGGCGGGCTCTTGTTCCTTTTAACCCGGCTCCCGCCGTTTTTCTTTCCTCTTGACAATAGTCGTTGTCACGACTATATTCACCTCCGTGAAGCCTGCGAAGAGCTACAAGCCGTTCACACCCAGCCTCGAAGCCAAACTCTTCGTCGCTTTGCTGCGCCTTTCCGATCGCCTCGCGCAGGACGCTGAACTCCTTATCAAGTCCCACGGCCTCACCGCGACCCAGTACAACGTCCTCCGCATCCTGCGCGGCGCCGGGCCCGACGGCCTGCCGTGCAAAGGCATCGGTGACCGCATGATCTCTCGCGATCCGGACATGACGCGCCTTCTCGACCGCATGGAGAAACGCCAACTCATTACTCGCGAGCGCCAGACCGAAGACCGCCGTGTCATCAAGACCCGCATCACTTCAGCGGGTCTAGAAATTCTTAAAAAACTCGACGCCCCCGTGGATGAGCTCCACAAAAAACAGTTCCGCCACATCCCCGCGTCCAAGCTGAAAGTTCTGGCCGAGGCAATCGAGGAGGCTTTTCCAACGGTCGCACCCGAATAGCGCCGTGCGGCATCCAAATTTCCGGCTACCAAAGGAAAAAAGAAAACAGGTCCCGGGCGTTTCCACAAATTCCCGGTCCTTTCAAAAGGAGAAACACATGGGCCAAGCAATGAACCCCGCATCGAACAACGTTCTTTCCCGCAAGACCGCTTTCGCAAAACTCGCAGTAAGCGCAGCGCTCGCGGCCGTCATGGTGTTCCCGGCTTCCGCGGCGACCACTACTTGGCAGATTGATCCCGCGCACACCGCCGCCGGCTTCGCCGTTAAGCACCTCATGATTTCCACGGTGCGCGGCCAGTTCAAGGGCGTCAACGGCGCGGTCGTTTGGGACGACCAGGACATCAGCAAGTCCACCATCGACGTCACCATCGACGCCAAGACCATCGACACCAGCGAACCCAAGCGTGACGAAGATCTCCGCAGCGAAAAATTTTTCGATACTGCCAAATACCCCACCATCACCTTCAAGTCCAAGAAAATCGAAAACGTCTCCGCCGGCAAGCTCAAAGTCACCGGCGACCTCACCATTCGCGGCGTCACGAAGGAAGTCGTTCTCGACATTGAAGGTCCGTCCAATCCCGTGAAAGATCCTTGGGGCAACACTCGCATAGCCGCCAGTGCCACCACCAAAGTCAATCGCCAGGATTACGGCGTGAAGTGGAACGCCAACATTGACGGCGGCGGCGTGGTTGTCGGCGACGACGTCAACATCACCATCGACCTCGAAATGATCAAGAAAACCGCGAAGTAGTAGCCGGACCGTGTTTTGTTGGGGCGCATCATTCCTGCGCCCTTCCAGATACCCTCTGCGACGCCAGTCATGCGTCTCGCTGCTCGCAAATTTTCTGGTTGAGCTGGAGTACGAATCATGAAAAATCCCGCATCTGCCGAATTCCCCATCCACGAACTCATCGCCAATCGCTGGAGTCCTCGCGCTTTTAGTGAAACAGAGGTCGATCCCGAAACCCTGCGCAGCCTCTTCGAAGCCGCCCGCTGGGCGCCGTCCAGCAGCAACGAACAGCCCTGGAACTTCGTCGTCGCGGCGCGCAACGATCCGGTAAATTTCGACAAAGCTCTTCAGCCGCTCGTTGAATTCAACGTCAACTGGGCGAAGCACGCCGCCGTTCTCGGCTTCGCCGTCTGCGAACTGGCCTTCGCTAAAAACAACGCGCCCAACCGCAACGCGCAGTACGACACTGGCGCAGCCATGGCCCTTCTTTCTGTTGAAGCCACCGCGCGCGGACTCTTCGTCCACCAGATGGCAGGCTTCGATCCCGAAACCGCTCGCGAAGTCTTCAACATCCCCGTCGGCTTCGACGCCATCGCCGCCTTCGCCATCGGCCACGCGGGCGATCCCAATTCCCTTCCCCAGCCGCTGCGCGATCGCGAAACTGCCCCGCGCTCCCGCAAGCCCATCCGCGACTTCGTGATGACTGGCCAGTGTGGCCATCCTGCAAGCTTCGTTTCCGGGTAGTTCCGTCGGGCCCGGATCGTCATCCCGAGCGCAGCGAGGGATCTGCTTTCCCCTCTCGACTCTCAACCTTCGACTCTCAACCTTCGACTGTCAACCGATTCTCTGCTACTCTGTCTCTAGCTTTTCTTTCCGAGGACCTTCCCCGGCTCGATGCACCGCACCCTCGAATTTCTCATCAAGCACGGCTACGCCGTTTTGCTGGCTTGGGTTTTTGCCGAACAGCTCGGCGTGCCCATCCCCTCGCTGCCCGTGGTGCTCGCCGCCGGCGCTCTCGCCGGAGCAGGCCGCCTCAGCTTCTGGGGCTCGCTTGCCCTCATCACCGTCGCTTCCATCACCGCCGACTCTATCTGGTATCTCCTCGGCAAGATCAAGGGCATCCGCATCCTGCAGTTCCTCTGCAAGATCTCCCTCGAGCCCGACTCCTGCGTCCGCCGCACCGAAGGCCTCTTCGCCAAGCAAGGTGCTCGCTCCCTGCTTCTCGCCAAATTCGTTCCCGGACTCAACACCGTCGCGCCGCCGCTCGCCGGCATTTTCCACATGCGCGCCCGCAAATTCTTCCTCTTCGATGCGCTCGGTTCGCTCCTCTGGGGATTCAGCATCCTCGGCGCTGGCTACGTGTTCAGTGAACAGATCGAGTCCATCGCCGAATACGCCGAGCGCCTCGGCAGCTGGCTCGCCGTCCTGATCATTGGAGCCCTTGCCGCCTACATCCTTCGCAAGTGGTACATGCGCCGTAAGTTCCTGCGTGACCTTCGCATCGCCCGCATTACCCCCGAAGAGCTCAAGTCTAAGCTCGATTCCCGCGAACAAATTGTCATCGTGGATTTGCGCCACTCCATCGATTTCGAAGCCGATCCGGAAACCATCCCGGGCGCCTTTCGCATCGATTCCAAGGAACTCGAGGAACACAGCGACCGCCTCCCGCGCGATCGCGAAGTCGTTCTGTACTGTACTTGACCAAACGAAGCCTCCAGCGCCCGTGTGGCGCTGCTCCTCAAAAGGCAAGGCATCACTCGCATCCGCCCTCTCCAGGGTGGACTCGACGCCTGGCGTAATCTTGGCTATCCCATGGAAAACGTCGAACCTGTACTCTCCGCCACCGTCCCCGCGCCGTCCTCCGACTAAATTTCCCCGCCCCCAGTCGAACCTGCCGGCCCCGTTCGTGAGCCGAACGCAGTGAAGCATGAAGTACGTCTTTGCATTAAGCGTTTTTAGCTCAACGAATCTCTCTATGTCTTTCTGTCCTTCGTCAGCTCCTGAGCGACCGTTTGCGCTCCGCACCTCCGCGCAAATCTCTTCTTCTCCGTCTTTTAACTTGCAATCCACATTCAACGTCCGGCAGACTGGCTTTCCCGCCCGCAAGGAGATCACATGACGACTGCAAAACCCTCTCTCAATCTCACCACCACGCCCGAAACCGTAACCTGGCCCGAAACCCACTACGTCTACTTCGAAAAGGTGGGACCTTTCCAGCAAACTGCTCCACAGGCCTGGGCCGAACTCCACAAAATCCTTGCGCAAATCTGCGAGCACAACCAAGTCACCGCCTACACCAGCCTCTATAAAGTAGGACCGCAGATCTATCGCGCAGGCGTCGGCCTTGGCGCCGAACCCAAGAATCTCCCCGCCGGCCTCCAATACACGAAGTTCCCCGGTGGCAAGTACGCGCGGTTCACCCTCACCGGCCCCTACACCAATCTGCCCGAAGCCTCCGGCCGCGTCTTCGAAATGGTCAAGGACCAGAAACTCCCCGTGCGCGACGACTTCAACCTCGAAAACTACGTCAACGACCCGCGCAGCACTCCGGCTTCCGACCTGATCACCCAAATCCTCATCCCGATCCGCTAGCTTTGGTTCGTCCCTGGTAACGCCGATCTCCTGATCGGCGCTCTTCTCCTGCTTGAGCCCGTCCGCAATCGCGCACCAGTCCTGTTCAGAGGGTCAGTTTGAATTTTTCGATCGTGACACAATAAAGCAAATTCAAACTGACCGACTTCGGCATCGGCACGGCGTTCTCTAGCTCTAGTACCCTTCGCGCTTTTTATACTTTTGTACGGTTTGCTTCAGAGCGTCGCGATCTCCAACCCACCTAGCCGCTCCGGACTGACAATAATGTCGACTTCGCGAATTTTCCCGTCCGCGACTGTGAACCGCAGCACACGCTCCAACCGCCCACCCGGCGCCAGAATGATTCCCACTGACCCGTCCACCAGCGCCAATTGCATGACTCTTCCAAACTGCGCGACAGGAAATCGAGCCTGATACGCCAGCGCACCCTTCGCCCAGTTCCGCGCACCACGAATCTCGCGCACGCCTTCCGGACTCTCCGCTCGCACCATCACATCCGGATCAAGCACCGCGATCAACCCCTCAAAATCTCCCGCGCGCAGCGCGGCAACAAATGCATCAACTACCTTTCGCTGCGCTGAAACTACCGCGCCGCGAGCTTTGTCCGCTCCCTGCACTCGCCTCCGCGCTCGGCTCGCGAGTTGCCTCGTCGACTCTTCCGACCGCCCCACAATCGGCGCAATCTCGTCGAACGGCACGGCGAACATGTCATGCAGCACAAACGCCAGCCGCTCCGCCGGAGCCAGCGTGTCCAGCACCACCAGCAGCGCCAGCCCAACCGACTCCGCCAGAATCGCTTCCTGCTCCGGATCGCTTCCGCCACTGGCCTTCACGGCAGCATTCCCTACCGCCGGGTCGCCAGTCTCGTCTTCCAGCGTCTGCTCCGCTTTCGCCTTTCGCGATCGCAGCATGTCCAGGCAGACACGCGCCACCACGGTCGTCAGCCATCCCACCAGGTTCTGCACACCGCCCGTGTCCGACCGGCTCAGCCGCAGCCACGCTTCCTGCACGGCATCATCCGCCTCGCTCATCGAACCCAGCATCCGGTAAGCCACGCCTCTCAGGTGGCTCCGGTTCGCCTCAAACTGCTCCGCAATCATTTCGTTCCCGCTCATCCCTGAATCCCACTGGGCTGCTTGTCACATTCTCTCCGTTCCCTTCGTCAAGGTAATGACGAACGAAACCCGGTCTTTGTGACGCGAAAAGGAGAAACGACATCATGCAAGCACGAATCCAGAATCCCACCATGTTTTTGTCCGACGCCGTGCCGCATCTGCAGGCCCTGGCCAAATCCACGGAAAACTCCGGAGTCCCTCAGCAGACTCTCGCTCTCGCCCACCTGCGCGCCAGCCAGATCAATGGATGCGGCGTCTGCGTAGATATGGCACTTCGCTTCAAGAAGCCCGACGAAACCGCCGAACGCCTCTTCGCCGTTTCCGCCTGGCGAGACACACCCTACTTCACCGACGCCGAACGCGCCGCGCTCGCCCTTAGCGAAGCCATCACCCGCCTCAGCGATCGTGAAGATCCCGTACCCGACGAGGTCTGGAACGAAGTCAAGCGCCACTACGACGAACCCCAACTCGTCGCGCTCATCCTGCATATCGCCATGACCAATGTCTGGAACCGCTTCAACGTCGCCACCAGACAAATCGCCGGCGAATGGGCCAAATCCTCCGATGCCCAAAAATGGGTAGACAAAGCCCAGTCCGCTGCGCGATAAACAGAGCCGCGCGTATTGTGGGGTCGCGGCCTCACCCGCCGCGCCTCAACCCACATATTCCCGGATGTCCAACCCGCGCGCTCGTGCTACGATTCGCCGCATGACGTTCCCTGCTGCTGTCCCGGAGATCCCCGCCGCTAGCGTCGACAAGGCCGCTGCCTACTATGTCAACACGCTGGGCTTCACCTTCGATTGGGGTGACGAGAAAGGCGGCATTGCCGGCATCTCAAGGGGAAATTGCAGGCTGTTTATCACCAATCGCTCGTTCCGAAACTCCTACGGCAACGTAGGCCCCATCCTTTTCTGGCTCAATCTCGAGAGCAAGGCCAAAGTAGACGAACTTTTCGCGGAGTGGAAGGCCGCGCATGCCAAGATCGTTTCCGAACCCGAAGACAAACCGTGGAAGCTGCGCGAGTTTATCGCCGCCGACCTGGATGGCAACGTCATTCGTGTCTTCTATGATTTCCGGCGGGACGTATAAATCAGCAACACTTCGCGCTGATTACTGTTAGTTTCCGGGGCCGGCAAATAGCAGCAGATTCCCATCCGGATCTTTGACCACGAAATTTTTGGCGCCCCAAGGCTGCTTTTTCAGTTTCTGGTGAAAGGTAGCGCCAGCGGACTGAAACTCGAGAAACAGTAGCTTGATCTCCTCCGCTGTAGCGACGGTCATGGATACCGACAACAGTTCCTCACGATCGCGCACCGTCGACTCGATCACGGGCCCCCCAACACCCCTCTCGACACACCTGAGGTTGAGACGCGCTGCGTCGCGACCCACCTGTCGATAGTAGGGAGGATCGCCGTAACTGAATACAAGCGAAAAACCTAACTTCTCGCGGAAAAATTCGCATGATCTCTTGATATCGGTGACCAACAGGTGCGGCTCTGCACTGACAATCGTTGCTTTGGATGGCGGCGATTTCACTTTGCTTGGCGTGGTGGAAAGTCCGGCTTTCAGAGCTTGCCAACTATCGAAGCCGTGCTGTCGTGCCACCATTTCTTGCGCATCGCTGAGCTTAAAGCTCGCCGCAAGAATCTCCGAATCGGGCATCTTTACGAAACGAGGAATAAGCCCGCGGATTTGTGCGGCGACGGGATAGTGCCGTTCGCGATGCCACCGCAATATGAGCTTGGCTTGCTTTTTGAGGTTCTCGAGATCGGGCATGTAGGCCTCCACGATGAGATCGTAGGTGGGCATTGCCCTTCGGCGACGCGCCGATGCACCCTACATGCGCCGATCGCAGTATCGGCTGCCGTGTCAGCAGCTGTCAAACGAAGTCGAGGCCTGATATTTACTCGACGGCTCCTCGCTCTCGCAGCAGCGTCACCGTTCTCCTCTGGCTCGCGCCCCCAAATCGCAGCGCGTATCCCAGGGGCGTGCACTCGACGACCTCGCCCGGCCGCTCGTAGTCGCCCGGAAGCTTCGCGCGAACGGTGACGTCGGCGCCGCGGTCAAGCAATAGCTGCGTTGCCGGCAAGCCGTAGTCGTCGAACTGCGTCACCGCATGGAAGATTGCCGTTTGGCCGCCGATGCCGGCCTCATCGACTGTTGCGCGGGCATTGACGTCAGCCCCGCGGTCAAGGAGCAAAGCAACCGCTGCCAGGTTGGCGTATTCCGCAGCCACATGCAAAAGCGTTCCCCCTCGCAACAAGAGGGAGCGTCCGCCGGTCTGGCCGCAATCGAGTTCCGAGAAACGTTTGTGGACGACTGCGGGATCGGCGTCAATCAGCTTTGCCAGATTGTCGAGCTTGCCGCGGAGCAGCGCGAGCACAGCCGGCGTGTCGTACCTAGTTTCTCCACCGGCCTCGAGAAGCAGGCCGATGCAGGCGCTCAGCCGTTCCAAGGAACGCGCGTAACCCGCGATGAGGTAGTCGAGAGCCGTGCCGGGATACGCATGGCTGCTCATCTCGTACCCATGGTCGCGACAGTTCGGATTGGCACCGTGATTTATAAGCCATTTCAAAGCTATCGGGTCCAACGACTCGCACGGGGCAAAGATGATAGGGAAATGTCTGTGCCAGAGCGCGTTCACATTCGCGCCGTGCGACACCAGAAGCTCCATCATCGGGACGCGATGTCCGTTGAGCGCGGCTCGCATTAGCGGTCCATCACCGCCCTGGTGCACGTCCGATCCGTGCGCAATCATCCACTCCGCTATCGCCAACCTCGCCTTACTCGGTGGCTCCGACGGCACGCGGCACTCGGCAACCCATGTCAGCGGCCCATCCTCGCCGTAACCAAGCGGAGCCTGGTGCAGGGCCGGGTTGCGCGTCATCAAAGTCTTCACGCGCGCGATGTTGTTCGTGTCGATGGCCTGCTTGAGTTGCCCGGTCTCCTCACCCATTGGGCACCCAGCGAAAGACTCAACGTGCGCCTTGAGCTTGGGCCAACTCGCAAACCCATGAAGACGCGCGATCTGGAACTGCGCATCAGCGAGCGACGCCGCTGCGCCGGCCTTAAGCAGCTCTTTGGCCTGGCCCTTCAGATGGCGGAGATTGGGACGGTCAGGTAGAGGGCGTGGCACACCGTACGGATCAGTCGGCATAGCGGCCTCCTTTCAACGAAGCGCCCGGCGTCCGCACAGTCGGGCTGAAAGAAGGTTGCAATCACTGAATACGAAAGGTGGGCTTCTACCCTTTCCGCGGACCGGATGCGCCCTTTGCGCTATCAGCAATCCTAGCAGATGGCAGCGGGAAGCTGGCTGGTTCCGAGCGGCGGCACAGTTCCGACCGAAAGACCGACAACTCGGAACGAACCGCGTTGGGAAATCGAAGGTGATCTTCTAACTCATCCCTTCCACAGCTCCAGGCCCGATCGCCCGCCTTGCCGCGCCCTCCAGATCGAAAGCCCCTCCGCCACCTCCCTTATCACCACGCTTCCCATCGCAAACCTCAGATAACAACCGAGCTCGGCAGCTTGCGCAGTCCAGTCCCAGGACTGACCCAGGACTGACCCACGCGCTGCCCTCGGTGCAGTTGACACCACGTCCATAGTCCTGCGCCGTGTTCAGGTATTTAACAGCACGGAAGACCGGAAAAAGGACACGGTGGCAGGGGCCAATCGCGGGGAATCAATACATACAGAACCGCTTTCTTCTAAACCTTTTAGAATGAATACATACGCAAGAAACCAGGGGTGGGGGGTGGGGATGGGCGGAGCCGGGCAATGGGCCGGTCAACCAACGTCCTCCTCGCGCAACCCATGCATTTTCAATGCGATGCTGCGACACCCGGGTATACAACGTCCATCTTTCCGCAACTTCCATCCCAAGGAGGACTTTAGTTCCATCGACACCGCCGAGCAGAGCCAATAGCGTGAGCCAAGCCGCTTGAGCGCGCAGACATGAGCACGCAGACGCAGAGCCAGACCCAAACTCAGACTTACACGATCTCCCGTCGCCACAGGCGCATCTCGCTACCCAAGGGCATGTTGGTGGCTTGGTACGGCGGTGACGAACAAAAGGTCTCGCGCGTCAAGACGCTTGGCATGGGGGGCCTCTTCGTGGCCGAGCCCAACGCTCCGAGGGTGGGAACAAACCTACGGCTCAGTTTTGAAGTGCCCGGAGGCAGCGTCCACGTCGAAGCGATTGTGCGCAACGTGACTCCCGGCGAAGGCATGGGCCTCGAGTTCACCAGACTCAACACTCGCGACCGCGTTTTGATGGAAATCCTGCTCCGCCGCCTGCTGCGCCAAATCGCGGAGTAGCGGCCTCATAATTACCGCGTGGCTTAGAAGTCGTTTGACGTAGCGCCAGGCCCTAGCCTGC